>ENA-UAOT01001180-UAOT01001180.1-human-gut-metagenome-genome-assembly--contig:-NODE-1180-length-10494-cov-5.209599_pt1 | contig 10494 bp, 10 predicted proteins | sample MGYA00243475_ERZ654567 | MGnify/ENA primary metagenome ERZ654567 (study PRJEB26926, sample SAMN06164482) | human gut metagenome | biome: ENVO:00009003; feature: ENVO:2100002; material: ENVO:00002003... | reverse complement strand
TGTGTATAAGAGACAGGTCTATATATTGTAACCTAAACTTTTTATTTATCACTATTTCCTCCATAAAAAAAATAACTTATGAGTTTCTGTGAGTTTTGAGTGTTTTGTATTAGGTTAATATTTATTAAATACCACTTTGTAGGTATGTATTATTCGCGTCTTTTGGTATCCTAACCACAAGCGAATGACATTCTTTGTGGTGATAAAAGGATATACCTCTGCAAGGCTAATAACAGAGAGAAGATTAAGAGTGAAGAAAGATTGGTAAATAGCGAAACGAATAGTGGCTTCATATTGTAGCTGTACCATCTGTTGCATTTTCTTGTTACCGCCAGCAAGAAGAAGTTTCACTTTTCTCTGCTCTTCTGCAGAACGGATGGCCATATTATAGCTGATAGGCTTGAAACTAAGATTCTTACCAAAGCCTGCAGGATATGTATCATCAAGGTAATAGACATACACCACATGAGGAACAAATGCTATCTCTTCAGCTTTCAATATACATTGATAGGTGAAGATATGATCCTCACACCATGTGATGGAATTATCAAATCGCATTCCTTCAATTATGTCCTTACGAAAACATGTTGACCACATAAACCCCGAGCACCATGTCTCCTCTGATATCTTCAAAGCATCCGCATGACTCTCTGTACATATCCATTTTTCTGCCAAACGGTCTTTGCCTATTGCAGTTGGAGTGACGGTTTTGTGTCCACCTCTCAACACACTCGCCTTAGGATATCTTTCCATACCCTCTGTGAAATACTTTAAGGCATCAAGTGTCAGTTCGTCGTCTGAATCAACAAAAGTAACCCATTCGCCGGATAGTTGACTCAGACCTATGTTACGAGCTTCTGACACTCCACCATTTTCCTTATGGATTACCTTGAAGCGACTATCCGTCTTAACATATTCATCACAGATGGCAAATGAAGAGTCCTTACTACCATCATCAACAATTATACATTCCCAGTTACTATATGATTGGTTTAACACAGAATCTAAACATCTGCGTAGAAACCTCTCAGCATTATATACTGGTATTATTATACTAATCTTTTTGCACATTAATCTTCCATAAAGTTCCTCACCCACTTATCCAATCTCAACTTCTCAATCTCTGGGTGAATAGAAAATGTTCTATTATCTTTAATAAAGTCTATATCTATCTATACGTAACAGCTCAAAATTGGAATTTCTGACTTGCAAAGAACGAGTTATCTGCGACTCAGCTCCAATTGCACATTGATTATCATTCATCTATATTACTCTTTTAATTATTGATTTACTATAGTTCTCATCCTTAATAACACTATCGTCCACGGTCTGTCCTGCTGTAGATGCTTCATTGACGTACTTTCCTGGGATAGGTTGTTTAGAGTGGATGCCACGGATATGATACTCATACTGTATGTCGAAATGACCAAGGTCGAGAGCCTGATAACCCATCTTCGCAAGATCGTATGCCATGATGGTGGCGGTAGGCCCTAATGCGAGAATGACGAGAGAACCCCAAGGAACATGTTCCTTAATAGCAGCCACTATTTCATCGTACTTATCGTACGCATTCTTTACAGGAGCAAGGATGCGATAAAGGTTCTTTGCATTCGACAACAGATCATTACCCACACCAATACGTGTCTGTTCGCCTTCAACGATATATATGTCGCGACCATCCCATATCTTGCGATAGAGAGGAATGAGCTTATCTGCTTGATCCTCCTTATAGTCGGAAGTGAAGCGAGTGATATTAGAACAGAAGTAATGTCTCCCTGGTTTGATGATTTGCTTCAATTTATCAATGTTGGAATAAAGGTATGTCCTCCACCAGTCATGAGAGAAATCTGTATAGTGATCCAAATCATCAAAAATATCTGGGAGTCCGATAAGAATGTTCTCCTCATCCGAGTCAAACACCTCTTTCATTCTCCTTGATATCTCTGGATTGCACGTCTGGAATCCCAAATCGATGCCCCATATAAGGTTCAACTCTCCATCACCATAACGGCAAATGGAACTCTTATGGTCTATGATATACAGAAGTGTATCCTCCTTTGAAGCAACAATAGGCTTATTCCATACCATGAACTTTAGCCTACCAACAGGATAGATATATAACCAAAAGACGAGTCTCGATAAACGATACTCTATTGACTTAAAAATGTGTTGTAATATATTCATATTTGTTTTTCTTGGACCACAGGACATACAAAACTTCTTACGAATAGAATAAAAAAATGATTTGTGTCAACATAAAATCCTCTATGCATATTCCATACTTCTATTTGTTCAACATCACCTCAATGCATCTTTCAAGAACTCCATACTCATCTCCCGTTCTTTAGCAAGACAAGCATCAACTTCATTCCAGTTGATAGTGTGATTAGTAGGCTCGTATGTTGTCGCATCATACACGAGTCTATCCTCCAATTCGAGTCTACTGAGGAGTGAGACAAACCTCTCTGCCCCTCTCCTTTTGTTCACGATAGACAGAAACGGGCGATGGAACTGGATGGCAAACACACTCCCGTGAAAAGAGTCAGTAACAACCATGGCAGCATCACGTATCTCAGAAAGCCAATCCTCGATACTGTCATCCCATGAGATATCATCATTAGCACCCTTAATCTTCAGCTCGAGATTGTATTTTTTCGCCATCCTCTCAAGGAACGTGATCTTCTCAAGAGATGCATCAAGTACATATGCCAACAAGGTGTTTGTCGCATTCTGTTGCCGAGAGAGCAATGACTCGTAGTCTTTTGCCGTTAGCAGAAGGGTCGGGTCGAGCACATGTGTTGCCTCAACACCAAAATGTTCTTTGCAGAGTTGCACTCCGCTTGCCTCACGTACAGAAATGGCATCGAACTTCTTAGCAAGTGCTCCACATAGCTGCTCCTGCTCTGGAGTATATATCCACTCACTACCACCGAAGGAGGCAGCATAAGCCACACGTTTACCGGGAAAGTCAGGCCAAAAATCAAGAAACATATTGCCAAGATATTTGATTGGCACATTACACCATGGACTCCACACCTGATCGCTACCCACAAGAATCGCATCTGGATGAAGACTCTCCAACAATTCCTTGGTAATAGTTACCTCTGGTTTTGTAATAGTCATCTTTTCATGAATGAACCGATTAAGATTTTCCTGACCAGACCTTCCATAATGAGGATACTGTATGTGGTGAGAGGTACGCATAACCAAAGACTTGAAACGCCCTAACATCCATCGCCACCAAGGATACACACAGTCGTAATCTACCGTAACAGGTTCATGCCCCATACGCTTCAGAACCGTCTGAAGGGCATAGTCCTGCAAAATACCACCGAAATTCGTCCGTAACGGTTGAGTTAATATTGCTATCTTCATAACACTAGTCTCATTTTTATTCGCACACAAAACACACGGAACTGTAAGAGCATATCTTTGCACCAATTCTTCTGTGAATTTTGCGATTTCCATGTTCGTAATTATACATCCCTCTGTATTCTAGTATCTACAAGCATCCAGTTATCTTGGTATATATCACAAGGGTTATTAGTATTATACCATCTACTTGGCGCGAGTACCACTTTGTTTTTGTTGTCAGACAAATACTGCATCCACCAAGAGAAGGTGCTGTTGGTCATGATGAAGTTTCTACAGCAACTTCCAAGGTAGAGAGACTCCTGATCTGTGTACTTTGAATCTATATAATGAAAGGTGAGGTTTTCATATTTCGAGAAGAGGTTCCTCACGTCATCTATATTGTCTGAAAAAACATAATAGGTAGCATCAGGAACGAGTTTTTGCATCTGTTCCAATGCACGGAAGTAATAAATATTATCGCAAACAAAGAAAGTAGGATCGTTTAAGTAATCACCTCTGCGAATATGCAGACAGACAGATTTAGGGTTACTATGTATTTCTAAGCCTAACGATACTACATCAAGTGAAAAGAGTTCAGTACGAAACGTCAACTCCTTGCGGATAAGCTCTTCATGCTTTGCGAAGTATTTATCACTTTGAAAATATCCCAATGCATACCAACTACCTTTGGATAATGGCAAAGGCTTAAGATAGCCCTCCTGATTTAGTATTAAGCCAAACCTATGGAACAACTTCTGGTATTTTGACTCTATATCTGCTATCTGACAGATGTTCTTATGACGACACAGACAAAGATACAAGAAATACCCTATCTTCTGACGAAAGTTAAAACTCTTATCTTCCTTGAATAACACATCATCAGGTAGATGGAAACACCCAAGTCGGTTCTTAGCATGAAACCGCTCAAGCGCATCACCCGTGAGCACCAATTGGCACCCACTCTCCAATGCCATCACACGAGTAGCAGAATATGTAAACAATTGATTACCCAAGCGCCCGAGGAGCGTCGTCTGAATAGTAGGTCGTGACATGATTATTTTTGTATTTTACTAATAACTTTATACCATATCAGGTAAGCCATTCTTTGTATTCTATTACTGCCAAGAATCTTAAGTGTACCGTTAATTGCCATTACTCCTTTTTTATGAAATTGCCTCCAAAATATAAAAGCATAACGGCTCTCTGCAGATGATTGAACAAGGCAGGGATTATAACACCATCCTTCCTCGTACGTTATTTCTATTTTTTTCATATTTATTTGTGCTATCTGCTCTTTCCCTTTATCTGAATTTACGACAACAAACGAACAGCCCTTGTTGTCATATATCTCCGGATGAATACTCTCAACCCCCCAAAAGTCGCCAATGATTAAATCTGTGCCACTTGCTCCTTGCTTTACCGGACAGTTAACACACGATGGACGTAAACACAAATCTTTTAGAAAACTTTGCATATATCGATTGTTCGCAGAGAGTTCATATATGATATCATCGTCTTTCTCAATCGTCAATCCATATTCATTCCAACCATTTCGCTTATCCCTGAAATTAATGGAATTTATTTTATTCTTATTACCTTTCGTTACCTCATCAAGATATGCCCTCCATACAGCTGGACTTGGGACACCATGACATGCTATCTCTACCATTAGCAAATTATCATATTTCTTATGAAGAAATAATCTCAGACCTGCTATTTGGCATCCAGTGCCAGAAAATAGCACCTTACGCCCTTGTATTAAGAAATCTTTAGCCTCTTTGTATGTTCTGCCTATTTTACTTTGAGTATATTTAGCCCCACGAAAAATATCGAGTCCTTCTTTCGTCTCAGTATAGTCGTGCATCACCTCCCAGTTTTTGTCAAAACGGGCACCAAATACCACTCCTCCCTTATCGATGACAGCTTCTGCCAACATTGTAAAAATACCACCAGAGGAGGACTTCATACGAATTTCCTCATTGGGATTGATAGCAGCAAGAACTTTGACAGGCTTTCTTGGATCGTTTAGGTTAAGAAATGGACACACCTTTTCACAGAGTCTGCAGTCAATACAGAGGTCTTTGTTAACTATAGGATAGAGAAATCCCTCTATATCTTCATTAAAGGAAATGCATTGCTTTGGACAAACCTGCACACAAGCAGCACATCCACAACATTTCGATTTGTCAATAAGTTCCACCATATATTAAATTAATTAACATACAATAAATTATTTCTTTTTTAGAGACGAAGAAATAAGACTATCATACAAAGCCTCGTACTCTGCCAGTTTTTTTACCAACACTGGATTTATCTTTCCTCTTAATCTTAATGCGTCTTTGCCACCAAACAACATACGAATATTATTTTTTATATGCAGGCTTAACGAGTTTCTATTTTTATATGGCATATCTTTCCACAAACTAAGTTGTTTATAGTACCTCCATATATTTGTTAATGGCAATACAGTATCTTTATACCATGGTTTAGCAGGCGAAACATAATGAATTATAGACAGATTACAAAATGAATCAACAACATCATTCCATTTTGATTTATTTAATTTATAGTATTCAAAAGGTTTTATTAAAGTTAACTGAAAATTATATTTGAAAGGAAGACATAAAAAATTTTCATGAAAAAGAACATTCAAAGCATCTTGGTCTGGATATAAACATTTCTCAGGATTCTCCATAATAAAATGAGCTAATTGCGTAAAACAATCATGTACACGCCAATAGTTTAAATTCATAAGTAAAACTCCCGAATTGAAGTATTTACCATCAAATATTTCAATTCGATTACGATTTGTTATATCATCTGCATTTTGATCTTCTATGGCAGCTAAGGCTTTGTCAGAAATATCAGTACTCCACAACGATAATAAATCCGATACAATAATCGTATCACAATCAAAATATAGTATTTTATCAATTTCCACAGGCAATATCTTTGGAAAAAGATAACGAAAATATATCGATTTTGGGAAAGTAGATGATAGAGGATAACCATCAAATAAGCTATCATCTATCTGGTATATCTTGACTTCTTGGTGATAAATTTCCATTGTTCGATTAATCTTTTCTATTGTTTTCTCAAGAAAACCTTTGGTCAATATATGTACCATAACATCGCTACCTTTATTTGATTCAAAGATAGAAGTCATACAGACACCAAGAGCAATTGAGAACTTTTCGTCAGCACAAAGTCCAATGTGTATCATAATTTATTTGGTAAGTAGTCAATTTAAGGGATGCCCGTTGTTTACAGTACCCCATTGAGTTGCATTTTTATAAACTAGTTATACACAACAGTTAGGTTTATTACTAATCATGATTTTTATTTTAATCCATCAATATTCACATCAATTTTAATTACCACTAATCCACCAAAAAACCTGTAAATTTTTCAATGGCTATAAGCCTGTATTCAGGTACAGAGACCAACGATTCAATCGTTATTCGTTAATGTATAAAAAGTCGATCTAACTTTAGAAATAATCATAGTCTTTTCGTTTTTCTCTAACCCAATAGCATAAATCGTCAGAACAATAGATACACTACTTACAATACATACAATCAACAGTCTTAAAAAAGAAGGGTGCATAATATGTGCTATCAATAATGGCATTAGGGCAGACACAATACCAACGATATGACAACGAAACACGACATCTACAAGATACTGCCGAGACGAGATACCCGTACTTGCGTGTACAAGTCGAAATCTAAGAAAAATTGAGCACCAGTAAATAAAAAAAGATATATAATAGGTATATATTGGTGCGCCCCCCAGATAGTATGCAATCCATGTAAATGGAAAAATAAGTGATATAAACGATGTCATTATGGCTTGGTATCGTTTAATGTTTCCCTGCGCCATTTGTAGAGTAACCATGGTATTGCCAATAGTGGTCGTGAATGAGGACAGTATAATCCAAACAAGGAACGCATCCGATTGCTCTGGTGGAGTACCTAACCATAATTGAAGTATCTGCTTAGCCTCAATCATCAATGGGAGTCCCAAAAAATACATTATATAGAAAGAGAAACGAGAACCTCTACAGGCAAGAGAAAATGCATACTCCTTATCATCTGCAGCATAAGACTTCGTTATCTGAGGGGTCAGTGCCGTCATAAAGTTGTTGACGAACATCAAAATTATGTTATTAACCTGAGCTGCAACACCTATGGAAGCATTTACTATAACTCCGAAATAGATATTAAGTAGCATATTTACGCCTTGGGTATTCAAAATCCAGGCTCCATTGCCGAACATATTCCATCCTGCAAAATTCCAGATTTCCTTAAAGAGTTGCTTATCAAAAGTGAAAACGAAAGTACACTCTTCAAATTTCCTCAGCGAATATATAATATAAAACGAGATATTAAGGAAATTGACCATAACAAGGAGTATAGCATACGTAATCAGTTTGTCAGCAGATGACACAAAAACAAAATAGCAGATAAGAAGTTTCATAAAAGCCTCAAACAAACTAAGATATGCAAAGGCTCCCATCTTCTCATGGGCTATTATACATGATTGGAACGGGGTCGTGAACAAAGTGAGTGCAGACGAGATAGCTGCACAATGAAGACACCATAAGGCAGCCGTTTCGCGCCCTGCCGGTATATTCATCTTTGTCTGAAGAAACCAATAACCAAATGTCTCTACTAGGAAAAGCATCAGAATTCCCATCAAAAACTGCACGGTGATGGAAGTTGAGAACACTTGTTTTAATCTAAAGAGGTTGTTCTTACCTATTTCAACTGTGATGAAACGGCCAATAGCCGTTGTCATTGAACTCGTGATGAAACTAAATATGCCAAGGAAACCCACTATGACAGACAGTATACCGTAATTCTCCACCCCTAAAGCCTGCAATATGACCCTAGACGTAAACAATCCGACCACCAGAAGTATGAGCATCCGGCAGTAAAGCAAAAAGGTATTCTTCGCTATACGTTTATTATTTGATGATATATCTTGCAACATTCAAATTCTCTTATCCAAATATTATTGGGGGATTGAACAATTCATCATTTTGGAACACTTACTAATTTTCTCAGACAGTAAATTCTGAAAGAAAACCAAGGAATGAGTGTCGTTACCACACAAAGCATACATGCCTGCCTCTTGCAAGGCTTCTGCTTTTTTCTGCACATGCCTGCCATACATGCCTGCCAACGAAGGTATATTCAGCTGAAATGCTACTCCTGCCTGCTGTAAGGCTTTATAATCTGCCATCTGCATATATTCGTAGCGTTCGGGATGTGCCAGCAACGGATGATAGCCTTTCTCCTGAATATGCTTCAACATAGAAAGCAATCTCATAGGAGGATTGAAATAGGAGGTTTCCACCAACAGATAACGTTTTTCTTCGTGTAGAGGAAGAATATCGTCTGCCTCCAAACGCCGGACAAAAAGACTGTCCAGCATATATTCCGCTGCCAGTTCCAGCCGGATATTTCCCCGATAACTTTCGCACAACGTTCTGAAACGAGTCTTTAAAGCATCGGTGGTATTGGGAATATCCTCCATGATATGAGGGGTGAGCCATAGCTTACGAATGCCCTGCCGTTCCATCTCTTCCAAAATACGAAGAGACTCTTCGGCAGTGCGCACACCGTCGTCCACCCCCGGAAGGAGGTGGCTGTGACAATCGGTCATACCCTGCAGGATACCTTTAGAAGATACGGATATGTATCTGGAGAACGGCCACATAAAAAACTATTTACCGCTATGATAGTAAGAACCGTAGTGATAGCCGTAACGGTAACTGTAACGACCGTGGCTACGTTCGGTTCCATTCAGAATCATGGCAAGATTCTTGAAACGCTTTTCGCGATAAATATTTTCCAGTTCGGAAAGCATAGAGCGTTCCAGTAAGCCGGCACGAACCACAAAGAGGGTACGGTCTGTCGCTTTCTCGATAATCTGTGTATCTGCCACAATATCTATGGGAGGACAGTCCACAAAGATATAGTCATAGCGGGTGCGGAGCTGTGCAAGCAGTCCGGCAAACTTTCCGTTTTCCAACAACTCTGTGGGATTGGGAGGCACGGTACCTACCGGAATCATCTTCAGATTGGCATATTTATCGTGTGACACCAAAGTTTCTTCCCAGTTGCCGACACGTCCGCTCAGGTAATCACTCAGTCCCGGTTGGGGAGAGTTGATATAGGCAGAAAGAGAGCCGTGACGCAAATCGCCGTCAATAAGCAGTACTTTTTTCCCTTTGAGGGCAAAACTGATTGCCATATTTGCCGACAGATAAGACTTTCCGCTGCCCGGGTTGAACGATGTGACAGCAAATGCCGTAGCTTCCGGAGTGTTGGATACCATAAAATCAAGATTGGAACGCAACACACGGAAGGCTTCGTTAATGACGTTCCGATTTCCTTCTTCCACCACAACGACACGCTTATTACGCAGCGGTTTCCGTCCGAAAATGCTTTTTTTCTCACAACCGTACAAGGGAATTTCACCGACCAGCGGAAGACTCAGATGTTCCAAGTCCTTTCGTCCGCGCACCTTGCTGTTCATGTTTTCTTTCAGAAAGATGACACCTGCAGGCACTACCAATCCGAGCGCAAAAGCAATCAGCAATATGTTCATTTTCTGCGGAGAAACCGGTGCCATGCTACCGCGGGGAGCAGTAATGACACGGGTATTGTAAGCAGTGAATGCCTGCGAAAGTTCATTTTCCTCACGCTTTTGAAGCAGGTAAAGATAAAGCTCCTCTTTTACCTTTTGCTGACGCTCCACACTGAGCAGGTATTTCGCCTGACTCGGATTGGAAGCCAACTGACTGGTAGTGGTTACTTCCTGCTGACGGATGCTGCGTATCTGGGTATTCAGAGAAACTATCAGATTGTCTACCGACTGAATAATGGTGCGCTGCATACTCTGCAAAGAACTGGCAAGGTCTTTCACCAACGGATTCTTCTCACTACTGTTGGCTATCAACCGGTTGCGGTTCAATACCATATTGTTGTACTCGCTTATCTGACTCTCAATATTGGAATTGGCGATGCCCGAATTGGTAGGCAACGGCTGACTCAGACTCTTTTCTTTCAGTTCTTTCAGAATCTGTCTCTTATACACATCTCCGAGCCCACGAGACTACGCTGCATCTCG
>ENA-UAOT01001179-UAOT01001179.1-human-gut-metagenome-genome-assembly--contig:-NODE-1179-length-10497-cov-17.397338_pt1 | contig 10497 bp, 10 predicted proteins | sample MGYA00243475_ERZ654567 | MGnify/ENA primary metagenome ERZ654567 (study PRJEB26926, sample SAMN06164482) | human gut metagenome | biome: ENVO:00009003; feature: ENVO:2100002; material: ENVO:00002003... | reverse complement strand
GGGCTCGGAGATGTGTATAAGAGACAGTATACATATAGAGCTGCAACTGCTTATTCTGATCATATGATATACAGACTGATACTTAGTATGGGATCCGGAAGCAGTGGCTGGAATGGAATCCTCTTTCCGATACTGGCAGCACTTCCTATGGGAATATCATATGTCAGAGAATATAGAAGCGGATATTTGAAGCTGCGCCTGCAAAAAATGTCAAGAAACAGGTATGTTGTTGTAACATTAATACAAAACGCAATACTTGGCGGCTTGGGGTTGCTTATTCCGTATGCTGTATATTGTCTGCATTTATATTTTCAGTATGGAACTAAGGCTTACTTGAATATAAAAGAGGGAGAGACAGTTATTATGTTTCATCCTAAGCTGGCAGCCTCGAATACTATAGCATATGTTTGTTTAATTGGTGCGTTTGTTTTATTGGCAGGAGTTACATTTGCTACATTTGCAATCGGCATATCGGCATGGATTAAAAACACTTTTCTGACAAGTTTGTATGGTGGAAAGTGTACTTTCTCGGACGTATAATATTAGTAGACGAGGAGGTGAAGTAAGTGTTGGCAGATAACCTGATATTTCTTCGTAATATCAAAGGACTGACGCAAGAACAGGTCGCAGAAGTGATAGGAATTTCCAGACAGTCCTATTCTAAATGGGAACAGGGAGTTTCCCATAGTTAAAGATACCACACCAAATATGATGAACCCACGCTTATACACTACCAGCTATAATAAACCGCAAGGACAGCAATTTGATGATACTGCTGTCCTTTCTTTTATAAAATTGCAGTACACATAAAAAAGCTGTAAAATGATAAATATATTTGTCCTTGTAACAATTCTCGGACATTTGCCTGTTATACTATCTGCAAAAAGAAAAGGAAGTGACAATATGAAGCAGATTTTAATTGTCGAAGACGATAATCTTTTGAATAAAACGCTTACTTATAATTTGGAATTGGACGGTTACACAATAACTTCTGTTCTGAATGCAAGGACAGCCGCTGAATCATTAAAAACAAACATTTTTGATTTGGTATTGCTGGATATAAATTTACCAGACGGAAATGGTTATGACCTATGCCGTCTTATCAAGCCAGAGCATCCTGATACAGTAGTTATATTTCTAACTGCCAACGATCAGGAAAGCGATCAGATACGAGGATATGAAGCTGGTGCAGTGGATTATATCACGAAACCTTTTTCGATTAGTGCTTTGCAGCGAAAGATCAAAGCCATGTTCGCTATGTTGGAACATCACAAACCAGCTAAGGATATTTACGAGGATGGTAGCCTGTTTCTGGATTTTTCGGAACAATTTGCAAGTTTGAACGGGAAACCATTAGCGCTTTCTGCGATGGAATATAAAATGCTGAACCTATTTCTTAAAAATCCGAAGCAGGTACTTACCCGCCAACAACTTTTGGAAAGGCTGTGGGACATTGATGAAAAATATGTAGATGAACATACCCTTACTACTTCTATCAGCCGCATTCGCAGTAAGATTGAAGCGGATGGCGACACATATATCAAAACGGTTTACGGTATGGGTTATCAATGGACAGGAGGCGAAAAGAAATGAAACTGAATAACCTTTCTGCTAAGAAAATTTGTAGACTGATTAGTGCTGGCATGGTTTTCTCTATGCTGGTAATTACCGGTATTCTCGGCGGTATAATGCAGGATATACGAATTTTCATAGCAGGTGGAACATTGACACTCTGTGCATTTTTCTGGATTTGGCTATTGGTGCTGTCTTTTGGAAAACGCCTTTCTCATTTTACTTCTAATTTGTGCCGGACGCTGGACAACATGATTGATGGAAACGAGGAATTACAAAAGTCAAATGATAGTGAAACTCTTTTTGCCCGTATCAACCACCGCTTAATCCGGTTGTATGAGATTATGCAGGAAAATCGGCACAAGGTAGACATGGAACGACAGGAGCTTCAAATGCTGATTTCTGATATTTCGCATCAAGTCAAAACGCCTGTCAGCAATTTGCAAATGGTAACGGACACACTTTTAACAAAGCCTGTTTCAGAAGAAGAACGGATGGACTTTTTGCAAGGCATACGCAGTCAGACTGATAAACTGGATTTTCTGTTCCAAGCACTGGTTAAAACATCCCGGTTAGAAACCGGAGCAATACGATTAGAAAAGAAAGACAGCAGCTTATTCCATACGCTTGCACAAGCTATGAGCAGTATTGTATATGCCGCAGAGAAAAAAGAAATTGCTGTATCCGTGGATTGCCCGGAAAATTTGATAATCTCCCATGACAGCAAGTGGACAAGCGAAGCCCTTTTCAATCTGCTGGACAATGCAGTAAAATACACTCCGTCAGGTGGAAAGATTTCTGTATCAGTGGTTCAGTGGGAAATGTACGTAGAGGTCAAAGTGACCGACACCGGCAGGGGCATTTCAGAAAGCAATCAGGCTGCCATCTTTCGGCGCTTCTATCGTGAGGAAGAAGTACACGATCAACAGGGTGTGGGAATAGGTTTGTATTTGGCTCGTGAGATTGTAACAAGGCAAGGGGGCTATATCAAGGTCGTTTCAGAGCTGGGGCAAGGCTCAGAATTTTCTATTATGCTTCCTGTAAGGTAAGATACAGCCACTTTTTTTGAAATGTCCGAGCGTTGTAACATTTCATCTCGATTTTCGATAAAAATTTTTCCTACCTCGGACATTTGTGTAACATTTGTGGTTTACAATGACTTCATCAACAGGTAGAAAGCCTTGAAAGGAGCATTTGAATATGAGCATTTTACAAACAATCGACTTAAAGAAGTATTACGGCACAGAACCAAACATCACTCGTGCCCTTGATGGTGTAAATTTTACTGTGGAACAGGGAGAATTTGTTGCCGTAGTTGGAACTTCCGGCAGCGGCAAGTCTACGTTACTCCACATGATGGGAGGACTTGATACCCCCACTTCCGGCAGCGTGATTGTACGGGGGGAAGAACTTGCGAAAAAGAATGATGATGAATTGACAATTTTCCGCCGTCGTAACATAGGGTTTATTTTCCAAAACTACAATCTGGTTCCGATTTTGAATGTATATGAAAACATCGCCCTGCCTGTGGAATTGGATGGTGATACCGTAGATAAGAAATTTATGGACGAAGTTGTGTATATGCTGGCTTTAGAAGATAAGCTGGAAAATATGCCAAACAATCTTTCAGGCGGTCAACAGCAGCGTGTAGCGATTGCACGAGCTTTAATTACAAAGCCGGCGATTGTCCTTGCTGACGAACCGACTGGAAATCTCGACAGCAAGACCAGTGCAGATGTGTTAGGGCTTTTGAAACGTACCAGCGGAGAATTTAATCAGACCATTGTAATGATTACTCACAATAACGAGATTGCCCAGCTCGCAGACCGCATTGTGCGGATTGAGGATGGCAAAATTGTAGGTTAAAGGAGGTGGGAATTATGAATTATCCTTTTGAAAATGATACAGAGAGAATAGAGAAAAGGATTGCTGAAAAGAGTGTATTCTCTGAAAAGAATAGGACATTTCTAATCAGAGTTATCATCTTGATTGCGGCATTTCTGTTGAGCTTTTCTGGTATTCTTTTGTGCAATGCAACGCTTAGTACGCAGCAGATCGCCCATGTAAATAATACAACTGAAGCAGTAGGAACTGTTTTAGGAATTGTTATTGTACTTCTTTGTACGGCAGGGCTGGCTGTCAAAAATATTCTTTATGTATCTGTACTGCAACGAGTACATGAATTTGCACAATTACGGGCAATCGGCGCAACATACCAGCAAATTAAATCAGTGGTCAAGAAAGAACGTGACAAAATAGCAAAACCTTGCATTGTGTTGGGAACAGTCATCGGTTTTCTGGTAAACATAGTTTTACCACTTCATTTTTACTGGATACCAAGCATTGTATGTGCGGTAATCTCCGGCATATTTATTTGGATTATCACAGCTTTGGCTTTTCAAGCACCAGCGAAAATGGCTGCATCTACATCACCAATAGAAGCACAACATACACAGGCAACAAACTATTTTAGAAGTGTTGGGGCAAAGCGTAAACTTACGCCTATAAGAATCGGGTGGATGTATTGTAGAGCCAATAGAAAGAAAGCTGCCTATACATTTTTATCTCTCATTATGAGTGGGATTTTAATGTTCGGTGTTTTTTCAATATTGAATGCGATAAATCCCGAAAGACTTGCGTCACAACCTTACCAGGGAAATAGTGATGTATTTGTACTACTAAATTCAACGGCTGATGAAGAATCCACCTATGATTTAATGAAATCTACACCATTTACAGAAGAAAAAAAGCAAAAATTGTATAACATTTCAGGTGTAAAAGATGTTTATGAATTGTATATGCTGGACGGCATTCTGACAAATTCAGAGGGGGAAAAATTTGAACTGTCCATTGAAAATGCTGTAAATCCAGAAACATTTAAAAATGAAATTGTTGAGGGTATGCAACCAAGTCATGAATTACAGAATGGAGCAATTCCTGTTGCTATCAATAGACAGTCTCCTTATTATCAGAAACTGAATATGCAGCTTCAAGTTGGAGATTATCTGCCGTATATCATAGATACAGGATATGGTCAAAAAGAAGTGGAGTTAGTTGTAAGCGGATTTGTAGAAAACAGCGATACTGGGCTTGTTATTTATACAAGTGGTGAAAATATGAAATCACTGTCAGAAATGAATTGTACGCTTGCATGGTATATTTGTTTGGATGATAACGGAAAAGACGTAGCAACAGAGATAATCAAAGAAATTTTTATAGATGACGACAGAGTTGATGTGTCTGTTTTGGCTGATGATGTTATGGCATTGGAAGATTACTTCCATAATGCGAAAGTCATCATTACAGTTTTGGTGGTGCTTATTAGTCTGTTTTCATTTATAAATATGCTGAATACCAGCATTACAAATGCCATTGCCAGAAGACACGACTATGCACTACTGGAAGCTACAGGTATGACAAAATTGCAGTTGCGAAAAGTACAGCAGTCGGAAAGTTTCATCTATCTGGTTGGAAGTTTTATAGGAAGCTGCATTTTAGGCATACCAATCGGATTGCTGCTTTGTACCCAAATATCAAAAATTCCCGGACTTTCATACTTTGAATATCACTTCCCAGTTCTTTTTGTGCTTTTATACTTTGCTGCGGTTGTGATGGTCTATCATGTAGTATCAGTATATCAAAAGAAATCTTTGCAACAGCACTCAATTATAGAGCGCATTAGAACGATAGGCTAAGTTTTAATAATCCGTCAGCTCCACAATTACATTACTCTGCTGATACAGCCAGTCCGTAAATTCTTTCGGGCTGGCTGTTCCTGTTTTTACAGCCTTTTTTCTCTGCAAGGCTTCTTTCTTAAAGTCGGAAAAGGCAGCCTGTATTTTTTCCAGACGGTCAGCCGGAAAGCCTGCGGTATTTTTTACCCGGTTTATTTTGTTGCGCCAGTTCTGGCATTCATTTTTATAAAGCAGGTCATAGTTATTTTCTCTTGCCCTTTCGTCAAATTCCCGCTTGTTTTGAAGCGCCTGTGCTTTTCGGCACTTGTCGCTGCACAGTTCATACCGCTGGCTCTTTGCCAGAAAATATTTCCCACAGACCTTGCACTGCCGGAAGCAAAGCCCCCAGTCATTCAGCCGGTTCAGATAATAGGTAATCAACGGGTAGAGGGACGCATAGGCAGACACACATTCTTCTGTGCGCCGGTTGTCCGGAAACCAGAGGTCAAGTCGGGTATCTTCTGATGGTGCGCCTTTGAAATAAAGGCTGCCAGCTTGAAAATGTTTCGGTTTTCCTGTCTCCCTGTCAAAGCTCATGGATTCGTTTTGGAATACCCCGGTCAGTCTGCTCATTTTATCCATGAAGCGGTCACAGGCAGTGTTACGGTCACGGGGTTCTCTGGCAAGCAGATAGCTGTTCCAGATACGGAACGCCACATACATTTTCAGAGGGTCATTGCTAAGATATTTTCCCCAGAGAAATTCGCTTGCCGCCTGCTCCAGCTCCGGCTGTTTCCATCGGTTGGAGTGGAGGGCTTGCCGCAGCGGAGAAAGCCCGTATAAGTTCCAGTCTCTGTCCGTGTCACGCTCAAAGTTTATCAAAAAAGTTCCCAGTGGGCGTGTCATATCACAAAGCACCTCTGCGTTTTGGCTCCCGTTCAGCCGGAAGCGGATCTGCTGTTCTTCCCCAATCAAAATCCGCTCTTTCATTTTCTTCCTGTCCAGCGTCAGGACAAACAAAATCCTCTCAAAACATGGCTCATGCCGTATAAACTGATTCTCCATCCCTATCCCCTGCCTTTGTTTATGGTAATTATATAATTCAGTTATATCCGTTACACTCATGGTATCGCAGAAGCATTGTTTTGTCAAGGATAGTCCGCTATGATGATTGCAGTTGGTAATTTCGTACCACACAGTACCTTGACAAGTGAATGACCGTCCAAAAGGGATATGACCGGCAGGAGAAGTGACGCATTCGGCGCACCAATGCAGGGAAACACCGCAGGAATGGGGCAGGAAAACGGCTTTTGGGGAGAACGGCAACAGGAAGCATTTTAACCTATTTGATTTATGGGAGGAACAGAATGAACGATAAAAAGAGATTGAACAGCTACGAGGATTTACCGCTGGTTCTGGATGTGGCGGACATTCAGCGGATTATGGGAATTTCAAGAGCGAGCGCCTATGAGCTGGTACACACACCCGGCTTTCCAGCGTTCCGCAGGGGCAGACTTATCAAGGTCAGCAAAATTGCTTTCTTTGAATGGATGGCAAAAGGCTCCGAAACCGTACCGGGAAGCGACAAATAAGCGTGAGGTATCATTCCCTGACTTGCAATACTGCCGCACTTTCCAAAGGGGCATACAGAGGGAAAAAAACTTAAAAATGATACCGAGACGCTACATCAAAACAGCCTATCTGCGTACATCAGATAGAAACGGAGAAAGGAGCCGGTTATGGCAAGAATGAGTAACAAGCGGCGGTTGGAATGGTCTTTCTTCTTAAATGACCGCAGCCGTATCACTTACAACGAACTGTGCCGGAAATGCCAGCACGAATGTAAACAGAGCTTCCGGGCGGTTGTGGTTGACTGCCCGAAGTATCTTTCCAAGCGTTCCAAGAAAAAGGACAAGACTGCCGGAAACGGCAAAATCCCTTAGGAACTAAGGGCGCACTTCTATACATAGTCTAAAGACCATGTATCGTGCGTCCTGCGGAGCTTACCTCTGCCGCTGATAAAATCAGCAATCCGAGGTCTGCGTTCGCTTCGCTCCGACAAGGTGGCTACACCCCCTTGCGCCGCTAAAGCGGCTATCCCCTGTGTACCCGCCGCAAAGAGAAATCCGCTCTGCGGTTTTCCCTTTTCATCGGGTTTTATAGAAGCACTGACACACGGACTGTCTGCGGATGGTCTTTCTTTATCTTATCAGCAAAGGATGTGAGAACATGGAAAAATCTTTGGAACAGTTGAAGCAGGAATATGAAAAAACCACTGTCCTGCTGGAACAGGAAAAACGGAAAATGCAGCGTTTGAAAAACCGGCAGGCGTATCTGGAAAGCGGTTCCCGGAAACAGAGGACGCACCGGCTGATTACCCGTGGGGCAGCTATTGAGAGCATTGCACCACAGACAAAGGAGCTATCCGAAGCGGAATTTTATTCCCTCATGGAAAGCATTTTGAATCTGCCGCAGGCGGAGCATTTCATCCGGTCTGCCACAGAGAACCACGCCCGTATTTCCGGGCAGGAGAAAGGCGGTGACTAAGGATAGCACTTTATCATTTTTCAATCGCACAGATCAAGCGCAGCGCCGGTCAGAGCGCCATTGCCAGCGCAGCCTATCGAGCCGGGGAGCGTCTTTACAGCAGCTACTATGGAGAAGTCAGCGACTACACCAAAAAGGGCGGCGTGATCGCTTCGGAAATCATGCTGCCGCCCCATGCGCCGGAAATATATCTTGACCGGGCGACCCTCTGGAATGCTGTGGAGAACTGCGAGAAACATCCAAAAGCACAGCTTGCCTATTCCTTTGATATTGCCATGCAGAATGAATTGACGCTGGAAGAAAACATGGAGCTGGCGAGGAAGTTCGTACAGGAGCAGTTTGTGACAAAAGGCATGATTGCCGACCTTGCTTTTCACAGCCCGGAGAAAGAGGACGGCGGCATCCCTAACCCGCATTTTCATGTGATGACAACCATGCGCCCTTTGAACCCGGATGGCACATGGGGACAAAAACAGCGTCGGGAATATCTTCTTGATGAAGATGGAAACCGAATCCGGGATAAAAACGGCGATTATATGTTTAACGCTGTCCATACAACAGACTGGCATGAGCCGGAAACGCTGGAACACTGGCGGGAGCAGTGGGCGGCTGCCGTTAATACAAAATTTGAGGAAAAAGGGCTGGATGTGCGTATCGACCACCGTTCCTATGTGCGGCAGGGGCTTGACCTGATACCTACTGTCCACGAGGGAGCTAATGTCCGGCAGATGGAAGCAAAGGGCATCCGCACCGAGAAAGGGGAACTGAACCGCTGGATTAAAGCCACCAACCGGCTCATGCAGGATGTGAGGAAGAAGATCAAAGCCCTGTTTGTCTGGATGGCAGAGGTAAAAGAAGAACTTTCCAAACCGCAGACACCGAGCCTTGCCGACCTGTTGATCGCTTATTACAACCAGCGCAACGCAGGGGCATGGAGCAATAAAGCCAGAACCGGAAACTTAAAGCAGTTTGCCGAAGCCGTCAATTATCTGACGGAAAACAAGCTGCTCACATTAGAGGATTTGCAGGAGCGTCTTTCCTCTGTCAACGAAGAATTTGAAGCGTTAAGCGACTCCATGAAAAAGAAATCTGCCCGGATAAAGGAATTGCAGGAATTGATACGGGAGGGCGAGAATTACCAGCGGCTAAAACCTGTTCATACGGAATTGAACAATATCAAGTTTAAGAAACAGAGGGAGAAATTTGAAACATCCCACGATGCGGAGTTACGGCTGTTTTATGCCGCCCGCCGTATTTTGAAAGAAAAACTGGACGGAAAACCCATTGCCCTGAAAGCATGGAAACAGGAATACGCACAGTTAAAAACAGAGTATGCCGAACTGTCTCCGCAGCACAAGCCACTCCGGGAGGAAGTCATACGGCTACGGCAGGTGCAGAACGCCGTAGATACCGCACTGCGCCGGAGGGAGCAGCCACAGGCAGTACAGAGAAAGAAACATGAGATGGAGCTATGATATAACCGGCAGCTTTACCGCTACCAGTATTTTTATGGAGGGAGCATTTGAATGTATTTGAAGCGGTGAAACAGTCTGTTACCACCCGGCAGGCTGCTTCATTCTATGGAATCCGGGTGGGGAGAAACGGCATGGTCTGCTGTCCATTCCACAATGACCGCACGCCCAGCATGAAAGTGGACAGCCGCTTTTACTGCTTCGGCTGCGGGGCTTCCGGGGATGTGATCGACTTTGCCGCTTTGCTGCATGGATTGGGGAAACGGGAAGCTGCGGTCAGGCTTGCGGAGGACTTCGGCGTTTCCTATGAGAAATCCGGCAATGCGCCGCCAGATAGGAAGCGTCACAACAGGTCACAGCCCCGACAAAAATCAGCGGAGCAGAGATTTCAGGAAACGGAACGGTATTGTTTCCGGGTGCTATGCGATTATCTGCGCCTGCTGGAGCATTGGAAAACAGCACACGCCCCACAGCCGCAGGATGCCATCTGGCATCCTCTTTTTGTGGAAGCGTTGCAGAGGATAAGCTACACAGAATACCTTTTGGATATTTTGTTATACGGAGAAATAGAAGAAAAAGCGGCATTGATCGCCGCACAGGGAAAGGAGGTGCTGCGGCTTGAACAGCGAATTTCAGAGCTTGCCGCCGGAAACGCAGGAAGCGGTCAAAAGGACGATGGACACAATGGAACCGGCGCAGACACCGGCAGAAATCCGGGAAACATTAGAGGGGACGCAGAAAGGCGGCGTGAAGAACAGCATCCGAAACTGCCTGACGGTGTTCCAGCGTGACCCTCTGTTTCGCGGGGCGCTGCGCCTGAACCTTTTGACGGAGCAGATTGACATTGTGAAGCCGCTGGGCTGGGAGCGCACCAGTACCACGCTGACCGACATGGACATGAACTACCTGCTTTTGTATCTGGAAGAAAATTACGGGCTTACCAGCGAGAAAAAGGTGCAGAGCGCCATCAAGATTGTTGCCAATGAAAACCGCTACCATCCAGTCAGGGATTACCTGAACAGCCTGCAATGGGACGGCACAGAGCGCATCCGTTACGCCCTGCATCACTTTCTGGGAGCCGATACGGACGAATACACCTATGAAGCCTTGAAACTGTTCCTGATGGGAGCCATCCGGCGGGTATTCAGACCGGGGAGCAAGTTTGAGGTCATGCTCTGTCTGGTTGGTGGTCAGGGAGCCGGGAAATCTACCTTTTTCCGGCTGCTGGCAGG
>ENA-UAOT01001172-UAOT01001172.1-human-gut-metagenome-genome-assembly--contig:-NODE-1172-length-10538-cov-5.704760_pt1 | contig 10538 bp, 9 predicted proteins | sample MGYA00243475_ERZ654567 | MGnify/ENA primary metagenome ERZ654567 (study PRJEB26926, sample SAMN06164482) | human gut metagenome | biome: ENVO:00009003; feature: ENVO:2100002; material: ENVO:00002003... | reverse complement strand
ATGGAATCGAGGTGTCTTTCTTTTATGCAAAATCACGAACTTGCTCATTTATAGTAATAGAAAAGACTCTATAGGAAACAGGTGAAAAAATGAAATTAACGGTGAAAAAGTTTCAGGAATTAACAACAACTGAATTATATGAAATATTAAAAGCAAGAGCAGAAATTTTTATTATGGAGCAAGAGATCAATTATCAGGACATGGATGACATTGATTATAAAAGTCTGCACTGCTTTTTTACAGAAGATAAGAAAGTGATTGCATATCTTCGTGCGTTTTATCAGGAAAACGATGGGGATATTGTCAGGATTGGGAGAGTATTGACTTTACAACACGGAAACGGCACAGGAAGAGACTTATTAGAACAAAGTTTAAAGGCGATCAAAGAAAATATGAAATGTAAGAAAATTGTCATGGATGCACAGAAATATGCAGTCGGGTTTTATGAAAAATTCGGGTTTAAAACGATATCCGATGATTTCTATGAAGAGGGGATCCTGCATGTCGTGATGGAGCTGGACGTATAATTTAAAATGTGCGAAAGAGAGTTTTACCTTTCTCTTTTCTGATAATCGTGTTATAATGCAGAAAAGCATAAAAATTTCTGGTTTTCTAAGCGGAACGATACCGCATCTTTTATTCTTATAGCATATCGGAAGATCTCTATGCTTTGATTTCAATCTAAAACAGCAGAGAGGTTTGAGAGAAAGATGCCGTACAACAAAAGTATGGATTACAAATGCAGGATATGAAAAAGCAAAAGCTTCTATTGAAGAGTCTCTGAAAAAACTGCGTACCGATTATCTGGATCTGCTTCTGATCCATCAGCCGTTCGGCGATTATTATGGAACTTATCGTGCAATGAAAGAATTTTATAAAGCCGGAAAAATACGTGCCATAGGTGTATCCAATTTTGGTCCGGACAGATATCTTGATCTTGAATATTTTTCAGAAATCAAGCCTGCGGTCAATCAGGTTGAAACTCATGTATTCCAGCAGCGCAGACTGCCCTTCGATTTCTACTGCAGAGTGACGTTGTAGTCATCCCGAAATCTGTTCACAAAGAAAGGATGAAACAGAACATCGATGTGTTTGATTTTACACTGACCGCGGAGGATATGGCTGCAATTGAAGCACTGGATGGCGGTGAGAGCTTATTCTTCTCCCACTATGATCCAAAGACAGTTGAGTGGTTCATGTCTATTTTATAAAGAGTTTGGCCGAGGGGATAACAAAAATGGTTGTCAGAAACAGAAAGATATGTCTATAATGTTTGCAGAAGAGAAAAAAGGAGAGAAATACCTATGCTGCATGAAAAAATCAATCTTGGAAACAGTGGATACGGAACAAGGGATACAATTCTGACAACCTACGTGCAGAACAATCTGGAAGGAGTCCATGCGCGTCGGCGTCCGGCAGTGATCATTTGTCCGGGTGGCGGATATGAATATCAGTCAGACAGAGAGAGCGAACCGATCGCATTGGAATTTTTGAAAAGAGGGTATCAGGCATTTATTCTGGAATATGCAGTCCTGGAAGAGAATGAAACGAAAGGTCTTCTTCCATATCCGCAGATGGATCTTGCGAAAGCGGTTGCATATGTGAAGGAACATCAGGAGGTATGGAATGTGGACGGAGAGCAGATTACGATCCTGGGATGTTCGGCAGGCGGAAATCTGTGTGCGCTTTACAGCGGATTTTATCAGCAGGACTGGTTTATAAAAAAGACAGGATACAGCCAGAAACAAATGCAGGTACAAGCCATGATCTTGTGTTATCCCGTGATCGACTTCAGGGCAGGATGGCCGAAAGAGGATGACATACGGAGAAGAATCAGTGTTGAAGAAGCGTGGCAAGGTGCGCAGAATCTTGTGACAGAACAGACGCCGAGGACATTTATCTGGCATACGAATACAGACGGAACGGTTCCGGCAGAGAATGCATTACTGTTTGCCCAGGCATTGTTGAGGCATGGAGTAGATTCGGAGTGCCATATGTATCACAGAGGATGTCATGGGCTGTCACTTGCAAATGAACAGACGAAGGTAAGAGGAGAACATCTGAATCCACATGTGGCGGGATGGTTTGACACAGCCTTCGAATGGCTGGAAGAATGAGTCCATGAGGTGGTATCAGTAGAAGCCTGCGTGATAATATCACAGAAAACAACATATGTATCTTATATAATGACAGAGTCAGCAGACAAAGAAAACAAATTTGTCTGCTGACTCTATATTATTTTTAGGAGGATTCTTATGAATCAGGTAAAACGAAAAAAGAGAAAAGCCCATGTGGAAGAAAGGGATTGTGTTGCCTGCGGATGCTGTGTCAAGGTATGTCCGATGTCGGCAATTCAGATATTTCATGGAGTGATGGCAGTAGTGGATCAGGAAAAATGTGTTGGCTGCGGAAAGTGTGTAAAAGCGTGTCCGGCAACGGTTATTTCAATTCAGGAGGCGGCAGAATGAAAAAGAGTTGGTATGATTATTTGTGGATTGCTTCTCTGATGTATCTGGTGTTGGGATTTTTTCAGATTCTATTTGCATGGCTGGGACTGTTATGCTTTTTTATTCCGCTGATCATTGCAATTGTGAAGGGGAACAAGGGGTACTGCAATCGTTATTGCGGAAGAGGACAGCTGTTTGAGCTGATCGGAGGCAGATTTGGGTTATCCCGCAGGAAGGATGTTCCTAAATGGATGAAAAGCAAAGCGTTCCGTTATGGATTTCTGATTTTCTTTTTTGCGATGTTTTTTCAAATGCTGTGGACGACGTATCTTGTGTTTTCAGGAGTAGAAAGTCTGCATCAGGCAGTTACCTTGTTATGGACCTGGAAGCTTCCGTGGAACTGGGCGTATCATGGCGTGAATGTTTCGCCGGGAATCGCGCAGTTCGCATTTGGATTTTACAGTGTGATGCTGACTTCTACCGTACTTGGATTTGTGACGATGCTGTTGTTTAAGCCCCGTTCCTGGTGCGTATATTGCCCGATGGGAACGATGACACAGCTGATCTGTAAAGGCAAAAATAAAAGAGCGCTGTCTGATTTTAAAAATTGAGACTGGCAGGTGTGAGGCATGTTTGATACAATATGAGATAAGTAATGGAATCGGAGAGGAGTTGAAAACGTATCCATTCCGAATAAAGAATTGATGGATCGTTTTGATGAGATGTTGCAAAAAATAGAAGTATTATAACTCACCAGAAAGGACACAGCATGCTTCAATTTATTTTAGGAAATTCAGGTGCGGGAAAATCGCATTATTTATATGAAAAGATCATTCAGGAGTCAATGAAACATCCGGAAATAAACTATCTGGTCATCGTGCCGGAACAGTTTACGATGCAGACGCAGCAGGATCTGTGTACGCTGCACCCGAATCACGGGATTATGAATATCGACGTTTTAAGTTTTGGACGAATGGCACACCGCATTTTTGAGGAAGTGGGACAGTCGAGAGGACAGGTTCTGGATGATGAAGGAAAGAATCTGATTCTTCGGAAAATCGCCGGACAATACGAAGATCGTCTGAGGGTATTAAAAGGGAACTTGAAAAAACAGGGATACATCAGTGAAGTCAAGTCGGTGATCTCTGAGTTTACACAGTATGGAGTCGGATTCGAAGAGCTGGATGTGCTGATGGAAAATCTGGATGAAGAAAGTTTTCTATATTATAAGCTGTCAGATATCCGCATGATATACGAGGGGTTCGAGCAGTTTCTTGCAGAAAAATATATTACAAAAGAAGAACTGCTGGATGTGCTCAGTCAGATGGTGGCAAAGTCGGAGATTTTGAAAAACAGTGTGATCGCACTGGATGGATTTACCGGATTTACACCAGTGCAGAATCGGCTTCTTGGAGAGCTGATGAGCATTTGCAAAGAAGTTTTAGTAACAGTCGAGATGGATGGAAGGGAGGATGCGTTTCGGTATACGCATCCGTATCAGTTGTTTGCACTCAGTAAGCAGATGGTGACGGGTCTGGTACAGATTGCGGGAGAGCGAAAAATAGAAATTGCCGATCCAATCTGTCTGTATGACAAGCCGGTTTACCGGTTTCGCAGCAATCCGGAGCTTGGCTTTCTGGAATCTGAGCTGTTCCGCTATTCCAGAAAACAGTATCTGGATGAAACAGAGCATCTTTCGGTATATGCAGCGGGCAGTCCGGATATGGAGGCAAAGCTGACTGCACAGAAGATCCGCAGACTGGTGCGGGAAAAAGGATACCATTACCGGGATATTGCAGTAATCTGCAGTGATATGGGAACATATGCAGATCATCTGGAGAGGGTATGCACAGAGTATCAGATTCCGGTGTTTATGGACTACAAAAAGAGTATTCTTTTGAATGCATTTGTAGAATATGTGAGGAGTGTCCTGTCCATGGTGGAGCAGGACTTTTCCTATGAGAGTGTGTTCCGTTTTCTAAGGACCGGATTTACGGAATTTACAAGAGATGAGATTGATCGTCTGGAAAATTATGTGGTAGCAGTGGGTTTAAGAGGATATAAGAAATGGCAGGCAGTCTGGGCGAGAAAGACAAATAGGACAGATGAAGAAGAGCTGGCAGTACTAAATGGTCTGCGCGTCCGGTTTGTAGAAATGACAGAGTCACTTGTCTTTGTTTTGAAACAGCGAAAAAAGACAGTGCGCGATATTTGTGAAGCAGTGTATCGCTTCTTTGTGGAAAATCAGATTCAGGAGAAGCTGAAAGTGATGGAAAACTGTTTTGCGGAAAAGAAAGAGCTGGCACTGGCGAAAGAGTACGCACAGATCTATCGCATTGTGTTGGAATTGTTTGACAAATTTGCAGAACTTTTGGGAGACGAGGGGATTTCTCTGAAAGAGTACTGTGAGCTTCTGGATGTAGGACTGGAAGAGGCAAAAGTCGGTGTGATCCCGCCGGGTATGGATCAGGTTGTGATTGGAGATGTGCAGAGAACCCGTCTGAAAAGCAATCTGAAAGCCCTGTTTTTTGTGGGGGCGAATGATACCCTGCTTCCGGGAAATATGGGGCAGGGAGGACTGCTTACCGAACGGGACCGGGAATGGTTTCAGAAAGAAAAGCAGGCACTTTCTCCGGGCGCAAAAGAAAAGACGTATATTCAGAAATTTTATCTGTATATGAATCTGACAAAACCGGAAGAGTTTCTTCATATTTCATATAGTAAGGTTTCGTCTGACGGAAAAACATTGCGTCCGGCGTATCTGGTCTGGGATTTGAAAAAACTGTTTCCGAAGCTTGTTGTTACAGAAGAAGAGGCGCTTCTCATGACACAGAGGGAGCTGACTCCGGGAGAAGGGCTGGAATTTGTGATCCGCGGAGTTCGGGACCGGTATCTGGGTGTGGATGAATCCTGGAAAGAACTCTATACCTGGTATCGGCAGAATGAAGGGCAGAAAGTGGACAGAATTCTGGATGCAGGATTTTTCAAAAAGAAACCGGATGCGCTTACAGGAGAAGAAGCAGCAGAATTATACGGGGAGAAAAAGCAGTTCAGTGTTACAAGGATGGAGCGGTTCTCGGCCTGTGCCTATGCGCATTTTCTGACTTATGGACTGCATCTTTCGGATCGGGAGCGATATGAGTTTGAGGCGATGGATCTGGGAAATATTGCCCATCAGTCCATGGAGCGGTTTGCAAGAAAGGCGCAGGAAAAGCGGATGCCGTGGCCGAAACTGGAAGAGGTGCAGAGAGATGCCATGATCGAGGAGAGTGTGGAGGAAAGTATCAAAGACTACGGAAATACGGTACTCTACAGTACTGCCCGCAATGAGTATATGATCGTGCGCATCAAACAGCTGATCCGACGTTCAGTGTGGGCGCTGACCAGGCAGATGGAAAAAGGGGATTTTGAACCGAGCGGATATGAAATGAATTTCGGAAGTGGAAAGATCGACCGGGTCGATACCTGCGAGGATGAAGATGTGGTTTACGTGAAAGTGACAGACTACAAGACCGGGATGAAGAGTTTTGATATTGTGGCATTGTATCACGGGCTGCAGATGCAGCTTCCGGTGTATCTGAATGCGGCACTGGAGCTGGAAGAACGACGTGCATCGGGAAAAACAGTAGAGCCTGCCGGTATCTTTTATTATCGGATCAAAGACCCGATCGTGGACAGAGAAAAAGATGATCATGCACTGGAGGAGAAGATTTTAAAAGAGCTCAGGCTGGATGGAATGATCAATGCGAAGGAAGAGGTGATCGAGCATCTGGAGCATCAGCTTTCGGGGACATCGGTTCTCAACCCGATCGGGAAAAATAAGGACGGAAGTCTCAACCGGTATTCCAAAGTACTGCCTCCGGAGGCGTTTGCTGCAATGCTTTCTTATACAAAGAAAAAGGAAGCTCGGGTGAAACGGCAGATCTATGCAGGAGAAGTACAGGCAAATCCATATGAGTTGAATGGAAGTACAGGGTGTGACTACTGTGCATACCGGGATATCTGCGGGTTTGATCCAAGGCTGGACGGTTATGCGTACCGGAGCCTGGAAAAGTACTCGAAAGAAGAAGTCATCCGCCGGATGGAAGAAGAAATCGAAAACAGGGAGGAACCGTCATGAGTGTACAGTGGACAGAAGATCAGAAAAAGGTCATTGAATTAAGAAACAGGAATATTCTGGTCTCCGCAGCGGCCGGTTCCGGAAAAACGGCGGTTCTGGTAGAGCGGATCATTCAGAGACTGTTGGATGAGAGGGATCCGCTGGATGTAGACAGGCTCTTGATCGTGACATTTACCGAAGCGGCAGCAGCGGAAATGAAAGAGCGAATCCGGGATGCCATTGAAAATGCCCTGGAAGACACACCGGGAAATGTGCATTTACAGAGGCAGGCAACGCTCATCCACAGCGCCCGGATCACAACAATCCACAGTTTTTGCCTGTCTGTGATAAGGGAGCATTTTCATGCCATTAATCTGGATCCGGGATTTCGGATCGCAGAAGAAGGGGAGTTGAAATTACTGCGTCAGGATGTTCTGGAGGAAATGCTGGAGTCCTGCTATGATGAGGGAACGGAGGCTTTTCTGGAATTTGCAGAGAAATTTTCTACGGGGAGAAGTGACAGGCAGCTGGAAGAAGTGATCCTGCAGTTATACGAATATGCGGGCAGCTATCCACAGCCGGAAAAGTGGCTGAATGTGTGTGTGGACAATTATCAGGTGGAAAACGAACATTTTTCTGACGCTGGATTTGTACAGATCCTGATCGAAAGTATCCGTCAGAACCTGCAGGGGGCAAGGATTCTGCTGAATGAGGCGCTGCATATCTGTGAGGAGTCTGACGGACCGTATCTGTATGCAGAGGCGTTGGAAGCGGATCTTATGATGATCGAGACTATGGAAAAGGCAGAGACGTTTGAAGCATTTTACGGGAAGATCAATCAGATTGCATGGAAGCGGCTTTCTGCCAAAAAGGATGAGACGATTGATCCGGAGAAGAAAGAAGCAGTGAAGATGCTGCGGGAAAAAGCCAAGAAGATGGTAAAAGATCTGCAGGAAACCTGTTTTTACGAAACGCCCGAGGAACTGGCAGAAGATTTGCGAAATACAGGAAGTACCATGGAAGAACTGGTCTTTCTTGTGACAACCTTTGCAAGGCTGTTTGCAGAGAAAAAGAGAAGCCGCAATGTGATTGATTTTCAGGACATGGAGCAGTTTGCCCTGCAGATTCTGACAGAAGAAAAAGACGGAAGTCTGGTACCATCTGCTGTGGCGAGAGAATATCAGGAGCAGTTTGAGGAAGTGATGATCGACGAGTATCAGGACAGCAACCTGATCCAGGAAGCGATTCTGACCAGTGTGTCTACTGTGAGCCGCGGAAGTTACAATGTGTTTATGGTAGGAGATGTCAAACAGAGTATTTACCGTTTCCGCCTCTCCAGACCGGAACTGTTTATGGAAAAATATGATACATACAGCCAGACAGACAGCGAGAAGCAGCGGATCGATCTGGACCGGAATTTCCGAAGCCGCGAGGAGGTGCTGGATGCCACGAACTACGTGTTTGAGCAGATTATGCACAAAAGTGTGGGCGGTGTGGAGTATGATGACCGTGCGGCACTTTATCCGGGAGCTGATTATCCAAAGAGCAGGGAGCAAAACGGAGTATCGGCAAATCGGGCAGAGCTTCTTTTAGTAGATGCACAGGAGCTGGAAGAAGAGGACAATGCACGCCGTCTGGAAGCCCGGGCAGTGGCAGACCGCATCAAACTCTTGCTTTTACAGGGGCAGGTGGTGGATAAAAAGACAAAGGAATACCGTCCGGTACAATATAAAGATATTGTGATCCTGACGAGAAGCATCAAAGGCTGGGCAGATGTGTTTGCTCAGGTTCTGGCAGAAGAAGGAATTTCTGCACATGTGGGAAGCAGAGAAGGATATTTTGAAACGTATGAAGTCAGTGTTCTTCTGGATTATCTGCAGATTCTGGACAATGAGCGTCAGGACCTGCCGCTGGCGGCAGTACTTACGTCACCGTTTGCGGGGCTGGATGCGAGAGAACTGGCAAAGATAAGAAGTACGTATCCGGAACTCTTTTTCTATGAAGCGGTTCACGCCTATGCGTCTGATGATGAAAAGGAGAAGGAACCAATCCTGCAGCAAAAACTGAAAAACTTCCTTTGCCGGGTGTCGGAATTCCGGGATATGCTTCCATATACAGCGATGCATGATCTGTTGTGGGAGATTATAGAAAAAACGGGGTACGGTATGTGTATTTCGGCGATGCCGGGTGGTGCACAGCGAATGGCAAATGTACAGATGCTGGTCGCAAAGGCAGCAGCCTATGAAGGAACCAGCTATAAGGGACTGTTCAATTTTGTGCGGTATATTGAACAGCTCAAAAAATATAATGTGGATTATGGAGAGGCGAATCTTGCAGATGAACAGGCGGATACAGTCCGTATCATGAGTATCCACAAAAGCAAGGGGCTGGAATTTCCAATCGTGATCGTGGCAGGTATGGGAAAACTTTTCAATACGCAGGATGTGAAGGGCAGTATTGTAATCCATCCGGAGCTTGGTGTGGGAATGGATGTGATTGATCTGAAAAAGAGAACAAAGGCTCCGACACTGTTAAAAAAAGTAATCCAGAAACAGGTGGCAGTGGAAAACTTAGGGGAAGAGATGCGGGTGCTCTATGTGGCAATGACAAGAGCAAAGGAAAAACTCATTCTGACGGGAGTGTGCAAAGATGCACGGACAAAGCTGGAAACACTTTCCACAAGGGAAAAAACAGCATTTCTTCCATATGAAGTTCTTTCTGCGAATTCGTATCTGGACTGGCTGCTTCCTGCGGCATCCCCGGCAGAAAGTTCGATCGGAATTACCGTTGTTGACAGTCTGGGCGCGGCTCAGATGGAGGGAGCCTGGGAAGCGGCGGATGAACTGACTCGAAATGTACTGGAAAACTGGGATACAAATCAGATTCATGATGCCGGATACCGGGAAGAGCTGAAAAGACAGTTGGACTTTGCATATCCGTTTGCGGAAGAACAGCGTTTTCAGATGAAATTTACAGTTTCAGAACTTAAAAAACGGGCCTACATGGAAGAGGAGGCAGGAGAGGTATTATATCAGGAACCGGAAGCAGTGCCTCTTGTTCCGAGATTTTTAGGAGCGGAAGAAGCGGCATCCGGAGCAGTCAGAGGAACCGCGTACCACAAATTTCTGGAGCTTCTTGATTTTGAAAAAGAATATACCAGAGAAAGTCTGGAGGAACATTTGAAACATCTTCAGACAGAAGGAAGGATCAGTCCGGAGATCGCAGAGGCTGTAAAAACGGAAGATTTCCTGAAGTTTCTGCAATGTGAAAGCGGGAAACGGATGCATCAGGCGGCAAAGAAAAAACAGTTGTACAAAGAGCAGCCCTTTGTGCTGGGGGTGGATTCAGGAGAAATTTATCCGGATACAGAATGCAGAGCACAGCTTCTGGTGCAGGGAATCATAGATGTGTATTTTGAAGAGGAAGACGGACTTGTAGTCTTAGACTATAAGACAGACCGGGTAAGAACGGCCGATGAACTTGTTCGGAGATACCAGTCACAGCTTACATACTATGCCCGCGCCCTGTCACAGATCACAGGAAAGGCAGTCAAAGAAAAGATCATTTATTCATTTGCTCTTGGAAAGGAAATCAACGTTTAAATGGAAAGTTATGTACTGATTTATTTACTGGCAGCCAATGCGGTGGCATTTCTGGTGTTCGGGATCGATAAATGGAAAGCAGTAAAAGGCAGGTGGAGGATTCCGGAAAAGACACTGCTTCTTTTTGCGGCAGCGGGAGGCTCTCCGGGAGCACTGGCCGGAATGTTTGTATTTCATCATAAGATAAGGAAACCGTTATTTTATCTGGGGGTTCCACTGATTTTGCTCCTGCAGATTGGTGTTGGGCTCTGGAACTGGCAGAGGTAGTGATAAGCAGCAGACACAGATTGTTCTGCTGCTTCTTTGCGTTTAGAAAATAGAAAGAGTTCTTTAGAAAATCTTAAACAATATTATATTGACAATCTGTCTCTTATACACATCTCCGAGCCC
>ENA-UAOT01001171-UAOT01001171.1-human-gut-metagenome-genome-assembly--contig:-NODE-1171-length-10544-cov-7.621127_pt1 | contig 10544 bp, 10 predicted proteins | sample MGYA00243475_ERZ654567 | MGnify/ENA primary metagenome ERZ654567 (study PRJEB26926, sample SAMN06164482) | human gut metagenome | biome: ENVO:00009003; feature: ENVO:2100002; material: ENVO:00002003... | reverse complement strand
GTATATATAATTATCCTATCCTATAAAAGTATTTTAATGTAACTATTTATGAACTTTAAATTACCTTGGGTATTTTCAGCTGTAAAACACCGTTTAATAATTTTGAACAAATAATGTAGTTAATAAATTTCCACAACTAAATATAAAATGTCTTGCATATATTTATATGTTTTTATATACTGAATATATGCAATACATATAAATCCGTAGTCGATTGTTATAAAAAAGTGTGGAGGTTTTACAATGAAAAAAATAAAACGCGCAGCCGCAGGTCTAGCCGCATTGATCTTGTCAGTCTCAATGGCTTCCTGCGGATCGTCAGACAAAGACAGCTCATACGTTGATAAGGTCAAGGTTGAGGATACCAACGATATTAAAGCTATTCCGGACGGAGCAGAAAAGGAGCTTGAATGGCTGTCGTATTTCGATATCAATCCGACTAAAGCGGTGCCTGAAAAGAGAAGCGATCTGACCTTGTTTGAAAACAAGGGAGGCTCGATAAAATACTCCCAGACTACCTCGCTGGAGGTATATGAAAAGCTCGCTTCAAGACTTATGTCAAACGATCCGCCGGATATGTTCTGGTATGAAGCCTCAATGACCTTTCCGGCTAACTGCGTTAAGGAAATGTTCCAGCCTATTGACAGTTTGGTTAACTTTGACGATCCGCTCTGGAGCGGCGTGAAAAATATGGCAGATCAGTATACTCTGAATGGGAAGCATTACGTTGCACCAGTTAACTTCGGCGCCTGCTCCGTAATTACCTATAATAAAGATATGGTTGAAGCCGCAGGCCTTGAAGATCCGTATGAGCTTTACATGAAAGGCGAATGGGACTGGAATACCTGGTACGATATAATGGACGAATACTGTCAGGGTGCAAGCGAGGACGAAGAGCGCTGGGGAATAAACGGCTGGTTCGCACCGTTTATATTCCATTCAACAGGAGAAACCCTGATAAAGTATGACGCAGATAAGGACGAATATGTTTCAAATCTCGACAATCCTGCATTTGAACGCGCCTCGGGTGTTTTATACAATCTCAAGAAAAACAATTTGTACAATTCAGAATGGATAGGACAGGCAAGCGATGCCTTTAAGAAAAATGTCCTGTTTTACGCAATGGGAACCTGGGCGGCTACCGGAACTCACGGCCCTAAGGAGGATGACAGATGGGCTGTCGTACCTATGCCTAAGGATCCCAATGCAGATAAAATGTATACCTCAATTGACCTGAACGCATATATGTGGGTAAAAGGCTCAGAAAAAGCAGAAGCTATGAAATGCTGGATGGAATGTGCAAGGATCGTAAATACTCAGCAGACCTACATCGAAACCGAAAAAGAAAAGTTTATGCAGACCAATCCTTACTGGACGGAAGAAATGTACACCGCTGCTTTCAAGGACGTTATATCCGAAAAGTTTACCCAGATCTACGACCCTGGCTACGGAATTTCAACAACGCTGTCAGACAACGGTGCCGCTACGAATCCAACCAAGGAAGCCCTTATACCGTATATGTACACCTCAGTAATGAAGGAGGACGAAGACGGTGTCCAGTACACCTGGACTCAGCTGCGTGAAATGTACAAGGGTACGATAGATTCCGAGCTTAAAACCTTTAACGACGCATATCATAAATATGTAAACAAATAATATTTTTTCTCCTTTACAAAACAACGGGAAACAAAGTGCTTCTTTGCTTCCCGCTGTTTGTATAATAAGCGAATCCGCAAACAAAAAAGCACTGCAAACGCTTTGTTTACAGTGCTTCTGGCGCGGATTGAGAGATTTGAACTCTCGCGCCCCTTTCGAGACCTACTCCCTTAGCAGGGGAGCCCCTTCACCACTTGGGTAAATCCGCAGGTAATATAAAAACAGCGGAAAAATTCCGCAAAAAATATATTGGCGGACAGGGTGGGATTCGAACCCACGGTACGTTGCCGTATCACCGGTTTTCAAGACCGGCTCCTTAAACCACTCGGACACCTGTCCAGATAATAAAGTATTACATACCGCCAACATGAAACGTAACACTTACTAATATGCTTACCTGCGACTTAAATATTCTATCATATTTTTTATTGCTTGTCAAGTCCTTTTTTCAAAAATCCAAAATAATTTTCCCATAAAACAAAAATCCCTGCGCCTTATTTTAAGACGCAGGGATAAGCTGTACCTATTCCTTATCCTTGCTCATTACCTTTACCATAACGGCTTTCTGAGCGTGAAGACGATTTTCAGCCTCTTCAAATATCTCATCGGCATGAGCCTCGAATACCTTTGCGGTAATCTCCTCCTCACGGTGCGCAGGCAAACAATGCTGAACCATAGCGTCCGCCTTTGCAGCAGCCATTATCTCATCATTTATCTGATAGCCCTTAAAGGCGATCTTACGCTTTTCGGTCTCCGCTTCCTCCCCCATTGAAGTCCATACGTCTGTAAACAGCACATCGGCGTTCCTTGCCGCCTCCAGAGGTACATCGGTCATTGAGAATTTATTTCCGTATTGCTTTGCAAACTCAAGCACCTCTGCGTCCGGCTGATAATCCTTGGGACAAGCCGCCGAAACCTCCATTCCGACCTTTAGTCCGCCGACAATAAGCGAATTTGCCATATTGTTTCCGTCACCTATGTAGCACATTTTAAGTCCGTCGAAGCGTCCCTTGAATTCACGGATCGTCATAAGATCGGCAAGTACCTGACAGGGGTGACAGAAATCCGTAAGACCGTTGATGATCGGAATAGAACCGTATTCGGCAAGATCCTCGACTTCCTTCTGCTCAAAGGTACGTATCATAATTCCGTCGATATAACGGGACAGAACACGGGCAGTATCCTGAACAGGCTCGCCCCTGCCTATCTGAAGATCCCGATTTGATAGAAACAGCGCCTGACCGCCCAGCTGGTACATTCCCGTTTCAAAGGATACTCTGGTACGGGTCGACGACTTCTGGAATATCATTCCCAGAGTTTTTCCTTTAAGCAGATGATGCTCTATTCCGTTTTTGTTTTCGTACTTGAGCTGATCCGCAAGATTAAGAATCTCGATAATTTCCTCTTTTGAAAGATCAAGCATTTTAAGTAAATGTTTCATATAATTTCCTCCGTTATATAGTAGTTTCTATCAAATTTCCGTCGGGATCGAATATTACGCTTTCATAATATTCGTCGCCCGTAATTCTCGGCTGACTAATTATTTTATATCCGTCCTCTTAAAGCCTTGCCGACAGCATATCAACTTCGCTTTTTCCTCCTGCGGAAAATGCAATATGAGCAAAACCCGGATCCGGTTGAGAAACTCCGTTTTTTGCATACTAAGCCTGCATTATTTCAAGGCATGCTCCGTGGGAAAACTCAGTTAGTAAGACAGCGATATGTTTGATTTTCATATCAGCCGCCAAGAACCTCTTTCAGTATCTCCATTCCCTTGTCTATTTCTTCATATGAAATAGTAAGAGGCGGAAGAAATCTCAGTTTAGCCTTTGCGGTAAGAATAAGCAGTCCCCTGTCAAGACATTCCCTGCATACCTCTCCTGCATTTTTTGTTTTGAGCCGTACTCCTATCATAAGCCCCAGACCGTCAACTCCCTCAACCTCCGGAAGCTCAAGAAGCTTTGAGCGGAAATACTCCGCCTTTTTATTAACTTCATCGAGAAATCCCGGTTTCGTTACCTTATCAAGCACAGCGTTTCCTCCGGCGCAGGATATAGGATTTCCTCCGAAGGTAGAACCGTGAGTACCGGGAGTGAGAACGCAGCAGCATTTTTCGTCTGCAAGGCATACTCCTATAGGAACTCCGCCTGCAAGGCCCTTTGCAAGAGTTACGATATTCGGCTTAACGCCGTAGTGACCGCAGGCCAGGAATTTTCCCGTTCTGCCGACTCCCGTCTGGACCTCGTCGCAGATAGTGAGAATATCACGTCTGCCGCATTCCTTGAAAACCGCGTCTACAAAGCTCTGCTCCAGCGGAATTACTCCGCCCTCTCCCTGAACGCACTCGAACATTACTGCACAGACCCTGCCGTCGTTTTCTTCAAGCTTTGCTTTCAGATCATCAATATCGTTGGCTTTTACGTTTATAAAGCCCTCTGCGAACGGAAAGAAATAGTTATGAAAAACGTCCTGCCCCGTAGCGGAAAGAGTTGCCAGCGTTCTTCCGTGAAAGCTGTTTACAAGAGTAATAATAATATTTCTCTGCGCTTCCCTGCCGTATTTGTCAAAGCTGTACTTTCTCGCAAGCTTTATAGCACATTCGTTAGCCTCCGCTCCCGAATTGCCGAAGAACATTTTATTATAGCCTGTAATATTGCAGAGCTTTTCAGCAAAGTCAGCCTGAACCTTAGTGTAATAATAATTTGACGTATGCTGAATTTTATGCGCCTGATCGCAGATCGCCTTAACCCAGTCCCCGTCGCAGAAGCCAAGGCTGTTAGTGCCTATTCCAGAGCCGAAATCTATATATTCCCTGCCGTTTTCATCGACAGCAGTACGGTTTTCTCCCTTTTCAAGCACCAGATCATACCGCCCGTAGGTAGGCATAACGTGTTCGTTGAACTGTTCTATAGTGTTCATTTTAATCAACTCTTTCTTATCCTTGTTTTAAAATATATTATATATCGAATACAGAACCGTCCGATACCTTAAATTCAGCTGCCGAGCCTGAGCTGTCTATCTTATCTGCCAGAAATCTTCTGAAAGCCTTTCCGTCGCCCTTTGTATATCCCGAATCAGCTATGCACAGAACAGTATCCTTATAGAAAATAATAACACAGTCATAAACGACGATAACTCTTGTTATACTGCCGTATTCTATTTTTCTGACCGTAACCGTGCAGGTCTGTTCAAGGTAATTATCAAAAGCCCTGACGCTCTGCGGATTTCCCAATGCAGTTTCTCCGCCCCTGCCGAATCTTCTTGTAAACTTTATCCTTGTTTCCGCAAAACGGTAAACAACAGCGGCGGCTGACAATGCGGCAAATATCCATGCAAGAAAGCTTTGCGCTATAAAAAGACACACTGCGGCGGCGGCCAAAGCTATAGGTATCAGAATTTTCAGAATATATCCGGACGTATATCTCTCAATTATCCTCAGATAATTCATAAGCTGCTTTTTCTCGGTAAAAACTGTGGTATTCTCAAAAGAAGCCTGTATTTTCATATCAATACCTCTCATACTGTTCATCAGGCGTTTATGTAAACTGTGTTCCTGCTCCCTCGTTGCTAAGCAGCTCGATAAGTATAGAATGAGGAACTCTTCCGTCTATGATCGAAGTTTTCTTTACTCCCCGTCTTACCACCTCAACACAGCAGTCTATCTTAGGTATCATTCCGCCGCTTATTATTCCTGTCTTTTTAAGATACGGAACATCGCTGACGTTGACCTGGGGGATCAGCGTAGAATCGTCGTCCTTATCCTGTAAAAGACCTGCTATATCTGTCATAAGTATCAGATTTTCCGCTCTGAGGCATGAGGCTATTCTTGCCGCCGCGGTATCGGCATTTATGTTATACGCCTGACCGCTGGCAGAAGTTCCGACAGTAGCGATTATAGGTACATAACCGTTATTGAGAGCGTCTATTATCGGCTTTGTCGTTACCTTTTTAATCTCGCCGACATAACCGAGATCTATATCGCCCTGAAGCTTTTCGGCAAGTATCATCTCGCCGTCGCACCCGCACAGTCCAAGAGCTTTTCCGCCGTGAAGCTGTAAAGCCGAAACCAGCTCTTTATTTACCTTTCCGCACAGCACCATTTTTACTATATCTATAGTTTCCTTGTCAGTATAGCGCAGACCGCCGATAAACTTGCTTTCGATACCGACCCTTTTAAGCATTGAATTTATCTCAGGACCTCCGCCGTGAACAAGCACTACCTTTATCCCTACCTCGCTGAGCAGAACGATATCGCTCATTACAGCTTCCTTCAGCTTATCGTCGGTCATAGCGTTTCCGCCGTATTTTACAACCACGATCTTATCGTGATACTTCTGAATATACGGAAGAGCGTCGATCAATATCTGACTTCTGATACTATTTGCAATTTCCATTTTCAACATCTTTCCTTCTTTAATATATATAGCAAACGCTGTTCAGCCTTTCCGCCGCATATGGTCTAATTGAGCAGCATATACGCCTTGTCTGCTCCGCTGATACAAGTATGAACTCCGACGACCCGTTCGCAGCTTACGCCGGACATTCAATACAATACCGAACCGAGATCATTTCTGCCGTGCTTTACCTGTACATTAATGATCATGGCCTCCGACATTCTGATCGGATTCGGTATAAATATCGCAGTGCTCGGTCAATATGCGGTACGCCAGCTTATAATTGCCGACATACTGTAAAATATACGTTCCAGGGCAGTACAGCTCGTCAGACAGCTTCTCACCTACCGATTTCATAATCCTGCTCCGGTAATCTATTGCTATAGTCGCCGTATTTTTTTCTTCCTTTTTAAGCTCTATATTGAGTACATCTTCATAATTTATGTAGGAAGGCTTCTTAAAGGTGAAGTATATAAGCCGCTTATCGGTAAGAGCGTAATAATAATCGGAATTTTTACCAAAGGTCAGAGCCAGTCCCACGACAATGAACGGAACTATAACTATCCAGAAATTGCTTCCTGAACTGTAGACCGCCGCAAAACACGCCACAGTAAAAACCAGTACCGCCAGACCCAGCAGTCTTGTTCCTGCCGTGCTTTTTATCTCGTTTTTTCCCGTCCAAAGTATCGTTTCCCCGTAATCAAGACATTCGCTGAACTTCTCCGAATAATCTCCGCTTTCATTCATAATAAAATCTTTTTCTTTCATAATAATACCCCTTTATTTTTTATTTTCTTTACAGCATCAGCTTTCAGCCTGCCGCTTCTGACCCACTAACCATTCCTTACCGCCGCTTTGCCCGCCCTTTCTCTCGCCAATATCTTTTACCGCACCGATCAGCTCAGCGGTAAGAACGTTTTTCCTGTGCCTACGTCTTACTACGACCTGTAATCACCGTTTATCTTAACATATTCATAGGTCAGGTCGCAGCCCCAGGCAGTGGCGGAAACATCGCCCTGTTTAAGGTCGATAAGAATTTCGATCTCGTCCTTTGAAAGGATTTCAGCAGCCTTTTCCTCATCGAATGCAAGACCAAAACCGTTATCGCAAACCTTTATTTTTCCTGCCTCTGAAGCGTAAAAAACATCAGCCTTAGTTACATCGCAGTCGGTTTCTGCATAGCCAGCCGCACAAAGTATACGTCCGCAGTTTGCGTCAGCACCAAACATTGCACATTTTACCAAAGGTGAACGGATAATGCTTTTTGCAACGATAATAGCAGTATCAAGGTCGGGTGCGGAGGAGCAGATGCAGGTAAGCAGCTTTGAAGCGCCCTCTCCGTCCTTTGCGAGAAGTCTGGTAATATTCATCATAACAATATAAAGCGCCTGTTTAAAGCATTCGTAATCACTGCCCTCGCAGGTTATCTCTTTATTTCCTGCAAGTCCGTCCGACATAACCATGCACATATCGTTGGTAGACTGATCTCCGTCGACCGAAAGACAGTTGTAGGTTACTTTGACTACCTCTGAAAGCGCCTTTTGCAGCATCTCAACAGAAATCGAACAGTCCGTAGTAATAAAGTTCAGCGTTGTAGCCATATTCGGGTGGATCATTCCGCTGCCCTTTCCCATTCCTCCAAGACGGCATATCCTTCCGTCAAGCTCAAACTCTACCGCGACCTCCTTTTTAAAGGTATCGGTAGTCATAATAGCCTCGGCGGCTCTTACGTTTCCGTCATACGAAAGACCCATAACAAGCTCGTTCATTGCGTTTTCTATCGGCTCTATCGGCAGTATCTGTCCGATCACGCCCGTTGAAGCCACAATTACCTCCTCAGGCGTTATGCCTAATGCTCCTGCTGTAAGACGGCACATTTTCTCCGCCTTTTCCTCACCGTCAGGATTGCAGGTATTGGCGTTCTTGGAATTTACAATGACTGCCCTCGCCTTTCCTCCCGTTGCCGCAAGGTTCTTCTTTGTAACAACGACAGGTGCGCCCTTGACCTTATTCTGAGTATAAACCCCCGCCGCATTGCACATTACGTCTGAAACTATTATTCCAAGATCGTTTTTGCCGTTTGACAGCGGATTTCCGTTTCCGTCAGATACTGCTGGCTTTTTTATGCCGCAGTAAAGACCGTTTGCCTTAAATCCCTTCGCAGCGCAGACGCCGCCGTCTATATATTTGTATCCGTCAAAATTCTTCATTTTACAACCCTCGTTCGTTATTAGTATTGCTTCGTCTGAAAAACGTTTGAATAAACTGTTCTTTGCTTCGGCTTTATATTATTAACTGCAAACAGCTGTGAAACGGTAACAAAGCCGAAGCCCCGTTTCAGCATTTCAGGTATTATTATATCAAGCGCTTCTACTGTAGCATAATTATTTTCCATATCGTGAAGCAGGATAATATCTCCGTCTTTTACGCTGTCAAGTATTCTCTCCGCTCTTTCCTGAGCCGAAACTCTGTCCTCCCAGTCCTCTGCGCCTATTCCTGCAATAAACGGCAGGTCGATATTATCAAAAAGCTTATCGTTTACCGCAATATACGGCGGTCTGAAAAAACGTGGTTTATATCCGATAACGTCGTAAATCTTCTGCGAGGTCGATCCAATATCCTTTTTTATCTCCTCGGCGGTCATTTTGGTCATATCGGCGTGAGAGAACGAATGATTACCTATTTCACAGCCTGCGCAAAAAGCGTTTTTCATGACCTCTGCCGACTCAGGAACTATATTGCTTCCCACTGCAAAAAACGAACCGAGTATATTATATTTCAAAAGCTTCTCCAGAACCAGCGGAGTTATTGCCGTATTAGGGCCGTCGTCAAAGGTAAGCGCAGCAATTTTCCTTGCGCTCGCAGCATAATTTTCGCCTTTCATCGTTCCAATACCTCTCTGATGTTATTCATTGAACCCTCATCATAACCGTATTTATCCATACCTTCGCCTGATATATCCCTTTCGGCTTCAGGAGCAAGCCGAGTAATCAAAGCGAGCCGTAACCTTTTCAGCTTCAGCCAGCTTATACGACCTTCCTGACGGACTGAAAACTCCGTATTTCACGACCTCATCCTCTATGACAACACAGAAATTCACATTAAACAGCAAAAAGCACAGCAAGGAAACTGCTGAATATACGGCAGGGTGACGGTTTATACTCCTGATTATCCAGTAGCCGTCACTGTTATTTCTGAGCCTCAGCTTTTTGCGAAAACTCCGACAAGCAGCATAACGACCGCAAAGATCGGAACGAAAATCAGATAAAACGATCTTCCGATAACAGTCATGATATAGTCGCCGACGGAAATAATCTCCGTCTGAATATTATCGGCTGCAAAAAACAGACCGAATATTACGGCAAGCGTAAGCGCAATAACCGAAACAGTTAGCATATCTGTCAGCCCAAAAAGCAATAATTACATATCAAGCGTTATAAATAGCGTATCAAAGTCCCTCAGATTCGTCAATCCCCAGCATTATATTCATATTCTGAACCGCCGCTCCGCTTGCTCCCTTGCCGAGATTGTCAAGTCTTGAGCAAAGCAGTATCTGCTCGTCGTTTCCGCAGACGAATATCTGCATATCGTTAGTTCCGGCAAGTGTATTCGCTGCTAAGAATCCGTCCGAAAGAGTTTCTTTGCCGCCAAGCTCCATAACCTTGACAAAACGCTGTCCCTCATAGTGAGCCGACATAATTTCATGAATGTCCGCAGGCGTGTAATTCTTATTCAGCGCTCTTGAGATCAGCGGAACGGTTACGACCATTCCCTTGTAATAGTCGTCAACTATCGGGTTGAACATCGGCTTGTATTTAAGTCCGCAAACCGCCTGCATTTCCGGCAGATGCTTATGCGTCTGCCCCAACGCATACTGACGGGGGGAATACATTTCAGCAGTCTTTCCCTCTCCCTCCATTGCGGCGATCATTTTCTTTCCTCCTCCGCTGTAGCCCGAAACCGCATGAGCGGTCAGAGGATAATCCTTCGGAAGGACCCCCGCCTGAACCAAAGGATATACTAAGCTTATAAAGCCGCTTGCATAGCAGCCCGGATTTGCTACTCTTTTGGATTTTGCAATATTCTCTCTGTGCTCGGCCGAAAGCTCGGGAAAGCCGTAATCCCACGCAGGATCTGTTCTGTGAGCAGTCGAAGCGTCGATTATTCTTACGTTCGGATTTTCAGCAAGCCTTACCGCCTCGACAGCCGCTGCGTCCGGCAGGCAGAGAAAGGTAATATCCGATTCGTTGATAAGGCGTTTTCTCTCGTTTACGTCCTTGCGCTTATCCTCGTCAATAAGCAGAATTTCAAGGTCGGAGCGGTTTTCAAGCCTTTCGACTATCTGAAGCCCTGTAGTGCCTTCCTTGCCGTCTATAAAGATCTTTGTTTTCACTTAAATCATTTCCTTTTTTTATATTGCGATTCGTCAAGAATACTCTTGTAGCTTCTCTCCGAAAGCTGAGCTCTTGAAAGCCTTTTTGCGGTGCGTTCAGC
>ENA-UAOT01001169-UAOT01001169.1-human-gut-metagenome-genome-assembly--contig:-NODE-1169-length-10562-cov-5.262872_pt1 | contig 10562 bp, 10 predicted proteins | sample MGYA00243475_ERZ654567 | MGnify/ENA primary metagenome ERZ654567 (study PRJEB26926, sample SAMN06164482) | human gut metagenome | biome: ENVO:00009003; feature: ENVO:2100002; material: ENVO:00002003... | reverse complement strand
TAGTCTCGTGGGCTCGGAGATGTGTATAAGAGACAGTATCAGCACTTCCCTCTTTTGTAAACCCTTTTTTTACAATTTTTTTATCTTTTTTACATTATCGGCAAATTTTCCATATTATTCTTTCTTCTATCTGATTTTTAATGCCTTTTCACTATTATTCTGCCTTTTACACGCTGAATCCCTCTTCATATACATATATATGTAAAAAGAAATTTGTTCTTATCCTTTAAATGTAATTTCACACCCAATTATATTGTGCATTTATATAATTTGGATAAGACTTATTTGTTTATTTTGTACAAATTTCGTAAAATTTGTTTTTACAGACTGGACTTTTCGCAAAAATGTGTTATTATAGTATATGTAAAGCGATATAGTTTTGACATTTAGCTACTTAATGTTGCTGCTGTACAACTTTACAAATTGCAAATACCGGGAGGTTTAGTTATGAGTTTTGATAAAATTATTGCCATCACAAGACAGTATGGTTCCGGCGGACACGATATCGGTAAAGCTCTTGCCGAGAGGCTTGGCATATCGTTTTATGATAAGGAGCTCATTTCTATTGCCGCTAAAGAGAGCGGTGTTTCTCCTGAGGTGTTTAAGCACGCTGACGAAAGAGCTACCAACAGTCTTTTGTATTCGTTGTCTGTGGGACTGTACAATTACGGTAACAACTTTTCTTCAGTCGGTGACCTGCCGGTTAATGACCGTCTTTATATTTTACAGCACAAGATTATCAAGCAGCTTGCAGAAAAGGAAAATTTCGTTGTTGTCGGTAGATGCGCCGACTATGTTCTTAAGGATAATCCGAAACTTGTGAAGGTATATATTTATGCTGATCTTGATAAGAGAATTAAAAGAGCTGTTGACAGACAGGACATTGACCCTGCCAGAGCAAAACAGGCAGTTTTGAAGGCAGACAAGAACAGAGCAAATTACTATAGTTTTTATTCAGGAAAGAAATGGGGTCTTCCGGACAACTATGATTTGTGCCTTAACAGCACTAACATTACAGTTGATCAGGCCGTTGACATTATTATCAGTTACATTAACATTTGTAACTCAAACAAAAAATAATACTCATATTCGATCATTTCCTGAATATACTATATTGTTTTATTAAGGAGGTGTACTATATGAAATTTGTCATTATGGATCTTGATGATTTTATCTTTGGTAACGAAGAATGGCACGAGAGCGAAAGATAATCACTTTTAATTTAGGAATTTTAATTTAATAATCGTGATTCTTATCATTGACATAAAATCATAAAAATGAGGCGGATGCTTACTTAGAAGTATCCGCCTTTTTGATGCCCCTTAAAACGAAACGAGGGCTTGCAATAATATTGTATGCAATAAAATTTCAATTATTCATTGTTATTTATGAAAGAAAGCGGGTCGGCATATTTACCGTCAATCTTCACCTCAATGTGGATATGATTCTCATCCCCCGCTTCAAAAGGAACTGCCCCTATTGTACCGACTTTATAGCCCACATCAACCGAATCACCTTTATTCACATTAACCGACCCTAACCCGCAGTAACGGCAGACAACATTCTCTGTTGAAATTTCAACAATTTTGCCAAGCATTTTGTCGTCACACACATTAGTAACCACTCCGCCGGTCATTGCTTCTACATCATCACCGAGTTTTCCTCCGAAATCAACTCCCGTGTGCGGTTTCCATACATTCAAAGTTTTGAAATAAACACTTTTTTCGCTGTACTCACGAACAATGTTATTTGAATTGAGCGGATAGTTCAGGCTCAAATTAGTTGAAAGCATTGTTTCAAGAGCATTTTTTGAACTTTCTGTCGGATTTGTTGCCGGTTCTTCGGTTGCAACAATTGTCGGAACTTCGACATCAAGCTTGACTTCGGGCAAGGTTTGGGTTACGCCCGTAACATTTTCATTGACCTTAACCTCATTGCTTTGTGTCACGGTCGTAGTTTTGGTATTTGGAACCGATAATGTATTGTAGGTTGAATACACCGCCATACAAACTGCAATAAGACAAATTGAACAAGCTGTGTAGAAACCGATTTTTTCACGGCGGCTGCGTTTCTTCTTTCTGTTCCTGTTATAATAATCGCTCATAAATAAGCACCTCCGTTTCTATTATTGACTGAGGTGCTAAATTTATACAGTTGTATATACAAAAATCCCTCCCGAAAATCGAGAGGGATAAATTTGTTTTTAAGTATCAATTAAACCTTGCGGCAAACAGCGTTGATTGACTCCGGAATTTCGCTTTCGTCAGCAGAAATAAGGAGAACAATGTTAGTTGATGCAGTTTCGGCAAGATCCTGAAGCTTCTTTGTGAAGGTTTCAAGACCAGCAAGAGCCTCGGGACAAATCTTGAATGTTGAGTCAACGAGAATGTCAGTAACATCATAGTTGCCTGCGCAGATACCGCTGATAAAACCGAAAAGCATATCATAACCGCTGATGAGATACTGCTCTGTATCAATAAGTCTTGCTTTGTGTGTAACATCATATGTGAGCTTTGAGCCCTTTTCAATTACAACAACATTGCCTGTTGAAGCGGCAACAGCCTCGTTAGCAAGAGAGATGAGCTTTTTAGTTTTGCCTGTTCCTTTTTTACCGATAAGTAAAGTAACCATAATTAGTTCCTCCGTTGTTATACTTTATTAAGAAATTATCCGAGTCTTGCCTCAAGAGCGGCCTTCTGATCCTCATAGCCCGGCTTGCCGAGAAGAGCGAACATATTCTTCTTGTAGCTCTCAACACCCGGCTGGTTAAACGGATTAACACCGAGCATATAACCTGAAATTGCACAAGCCTTCTCAAAGAAGTAGATGAGATATCCAAGCTCTGATTCGTTCATTTCGGGAACATTAAGAACAATGTTCGGTACACCGCCGTCATTATGAGCGAGAACTGTACCCTCGAAAGCCTTCTGATTTACGAATCCCATTGTCTTGCCCGAAAGGAAGTTAAGACCGTCAACATTTGTCGGGTCTGTACCGAGAGTAACTTCTTTTTTACATTTATCAAAGAGAACAACAGTTTCAAACATTGTGCGTCTGCCGTCCTGAATGTACTGACCGAGTGAATGAAGGTCTGTTGAGAAGATAACGCTTGCAGGGAAAATACCCTTGTTATCCTTGCCTTCACTCTCTGCAAAGAGCTGCTTGAACCACTCTGACATCATTGTGTAAGCCGGCTCATAAGAAACCATAACTTCCATAGTTTTGCCCTTGCGGTAAAGCATATTTCTGATTGCAGCATATTTGTAACAATCGTTTGTCTTTAAATCATCGTTGTCAAATTCTTTCTGAGCTGTTGCGGCACCCTGCATAAGAGCGTCAATATCCGCACCCGAAACTGCGATAGGAAGAAGACCTACTGCTGTGAGAACCGAGAAACGGCCGCCTACATCGTCCGGAACAACAAATGTTTCGTAACCCTCTTCGTCTGCAAGAGCCTTGAGTGTACCCTTAGCCTTGTCAGTTGTGCAGTAAATACGCTCTCTTGCGCCCTCTTTACCGTACTTCTTTTCGAGCATTTCACGGAACACACGGAAAGCGATGGCAGGCTCAGTTGTTGTACCTGACTTGGAAATCATATTTACGGAAACATCCTTGCCCTCGCAAAGCTCCATGATTTCTGCAAGTGCAGATGAACTGATTGAGTTACCTGTGAAGAAAATCTGCGGTGTGTCCTTGCAGGTAAGGTTGTAGTTCTGTGATGAAAGAAATTCAATAGCCGCTCTTGCGCCGAGGTAAGAACCGCCGATACCGATTACAATGAATACATCAGTATCTTTCTTGATTTTCTCTGCACACTTCTTGATGCGTGCGAACTCTTCCTTGTCATAATCTGTAGGAAGATTGAGCCAACCCAAAAAGTCGTTGCCGAGACCGCTGCCGTCATGCAACACCTTGTGAGCTGCTTTAACTTCGGCAGCAACACCGTCATATTCGTGTTCGCCGATAAAATCACTTAAATACTTGTCATTTAACTTTGTTGCCATTTATAAATTCCTCCAAAATTCCTATAGCGAAAATAGAATCGCAATAAGTATCTTTGTTGTTTTATTATACTATAATATGAGCGTTTTTGCAAGGTCAATTTGTGAATTTTTAAAATAAACCAGCATTGTTTTTTGCACTGCTTTTAATAACAATGCACAAAAGCCTGATTTTCCGACAAAATCAAAGCGAAATCAGTGAAGCGAACACATATTCAAGCAATGCACCGAAGCTTGTTTTTTGAACAGAATCGCCTGCACAAATATCAAAGCTCTGCGCCTTTTTTGAATTGACAAGATATGTAAGCGTACCTATCTTCCTATTCTTTTCAACAGGTGCGTCAATCTTGTCGGGCAGGTCGATTTCAGTTGTAATTTTAGCACCGTTTCCTTTGTCAACCACTATTTTTGAAGAAACCTTACATTCAAGCTTTACGCTGTCGGTCATACCGCCGTTCACTTCAATGCTTTTCGGCATATCTTCGGGAAGTGTTAATTCTTTCACGGAAATATTTGCAAAGCCGTAATCAAGAAGTGCCGCCGCATCTGCAAATCGCTCTTTGCCTGTTTTACAGCCGAGGACAACACTTATCAGCGAAACATCTCCCCTCGTTGCGGTTGCAGACATACAGCAACCCGCATCGTTGGTTGTGCCTGTTTTCAATCCCGTAATTCCGTTATAGGTTTTCAACAGCTTGTTCGTGTTGACAATCTGAGTTTTACCGCCGCGAAGATTATCGAGCCAAATTGATGTGTAGTCAAAAATTTTCTCATGCTTTGTAAGCTCTCTTGACATAAGCGCAACATCATAGGCAGAGGTTATATGCTCATCCTCGTCAAGTCCGTTACAGTTTTTGAAAACGGTGTCGTTCATTCCGAGTTCTTTGGCACGGCTGTTCATTTTTTCAACAAAAGCGTCCTCACTTCCGCTGATATGCTCCGCAAGCGCAACTGCCGCATCGTTGGCAGATACCACAACCGTTGCCTTTATCATATCATCCGCACTCATGGTTTCGCCTTTTTCAAGCCAAATGTCACTTCCACCCATTCCTGCGGCGTGTTCGGATGCCGTAATTTCATCGTCAAGGCTTAATTTTCCGCTGTCAACAGCCTCAAAGACGAGCAAAAGCGTCATTACCTTTGTTACGGACGCACACGGTCTTTGCTCATGTGGATTTTTTTCAAAAAGGACTTTGCCTGTTGACGATTCCATAAGCACGGCAGACGGAGCGGATATGCTTTCCGCACTGAGAGCATTCACTTTTAATCCGACAAACGGCAACAATAAAAACACTGCACACAATGTTATTGAAACAAATGCCTTTCTTAACATAAAAAACACCTCGTTCATTAATATGAACAAGGTGTCGAATGTATGTAATAAAATATGTGCATTTTTAAAGCTGTAACTTTTTAGTACTGCTCAATAAGACAAACTGCGTGAGCGGAAATGCCCTCAAGTCTGCCTGTAAAGCCGAGCTTTTCCTCGGTAGTAGCCTTAACGCTGACAAGCGAAACATCAATTCCGCAGGCATTGGCAATATTTTTTCTCATTTCGTCAATATGCGGTTTCAGCTTTGGCTGTTGAGCAATAACAGTTGAGTCGATATTGACAATTCTGTAGTTGTACTCGGCAAGCACACGGCACACCTCTTTCAAAAGAAGAATGCTGTCTGCGCCCTTATACTTTTCATCCGTATCGGGAAACAGCTTTCCGATATCACCGAGAGCCGCCGCACCGAGAAGTGCGTCCATAATTGCGTGAACAAGCACATCGGCATCCGAATGACCGAGAAGTCCGAGTTCAAAAGGAATTTCTGTGCCTCCGATTATCAGCCTTCTGTTCTCGGCAAATTTATGCACATCATATCCGTGACCGATTCTCATATAAATCTCCTTTGCACAATCAACCCTGCTGTCTTGACTTGAGAATACTCTCGGCAATCACAATGTCAATCGGGGTTGTCAGTTTAATATTTTCCTCATTGCCCTTTACAACAAGAACCTCGCCGCCCATATTTTCAATAAGCGAGCAGTCGTCTGTAAAGTTGATGAGATTATCGCCGGCATTTTCAAGAGCAAAGCGGTACAAATCGCGCTCAAAAACCTGCGGAGTCTGAACGGCACGGAGCTGTGAACGGATAGGAGTGCTTTCTATAATATTGAAACCGTCAACAACCTTGATTGTATCTTTTACGGAAGTTCCGAGAGTTGCCGCACCCGTATCAAAAGCCGCCTCAACAACACGCTCAATTTCTTCAACAGTAATAAGCGGTCTTGCACCGTCATGAATAGCATAGTATTTGGCATTTTCACTGCACGCACCGATTCCGTTGCGCACGCTGTCGGCACGGCTGTCACCGCCCTTGACGAGTTTTGAAACCTTGCTGAAACCGTTAAGCTCGATAATTTTATTGATTCTGTCGTTATCCTGTTCACGGCAGACAATTACAATTTCTTTTATAAGGTGGCATTTTTGGAATGCCTTCAGGGTGTATTCAATTGCAGGTCGTGACAAAAGCGGAATAAACTGCTTGCTGTCGGCAATTCCCATTCTCACAGAACCGCCTGCCGCAACAATAACCGCAGATACAAAAGCTGACATATTCAACCCTCCGTATATTTATTTAGCAATTTTATATATAATTTCTTTTAAAGAAAATTAAATCTTATCAAGAGCCTGACTGATATCGGCAATAAGATCATCAACATTTTCAAGACCTACCGAAAGTCTGATAAGGTCGGGTGCAACACCTGCTTCAAGAAGCTGTTCATCCGTCATCTGACGGTGGGTGTGGCTTGCGGGATGAAGAATACAGGTCTTTGCGTCTGCAACATGAGTTTCAATGTCGCAGAGCTTTAAGCTGTCCATAAATTTAACCGCACAATCTCTTCCGCCCTTAACCGCAAAAGAAAGCACACCGCATGAGCCGTTCGGAAGATACTTTTCAGCAAGTGCGTGATATTTGTCATCTTCAAGGTCTGGATAATCAACCCACGCAACCTTGTCATTAGCCTTGAGAAATCTTGCAATTTCAAGAGCATTTTTGCAATGTCTTTCCATTCTCACATGAAGACTTTCAAGACCGTTCATAACATAAAAAGCATTCTGCGGTGACTGGATTGAACCGAGGTCACGCATAAGCTGAGAAGTTGCCTTTGTAATGTAGCCGAGCTTGCCGAATTTTTCGGCATAGACAATGCCGTGATATGAATCATCGGGAGTTGTAAGTCCCGGATATTTGTCGGCATATTTCAGCCAGTCAAAGTTGCCGCTGTCAACAATTGCACCGCCGACAGAAACACCGTGACCGTCCATATATTTTGTGGTTGAGTGAGTAACAATGTCAGCACCCCACTTAATCGGCTGACAGTTTACAGGAGTTGCAAAAGTGTTGTCAACAATAAGCGGAACACCGTGTGAGTGAGCAAGTCTTGCAAACTTTTCAATGTCAAGAACAGACACAGTCGGGTTGGTTATTGTTTCACCGAACATTGCCCTTGTGTTTGGTCTGAATGCCTTTGCAAGCTCTTCTTCGGAAAGATTCTGATCGACAAAAGTAACATCAATGCCCATTTTCTTCATTGTAACACCGAGCAGATTATATGTACCGCCGTAGATTGCAGACGATGCAACAATGTGACTGCCTGTTTCGCAGATGTTAAAAAGTGCAAAGAAGTTAGCCGCCTGACCGCTTGATGTGAGCATTGCGGCAACACCGCCCTCAAGGTCGGCAATTTTTGCGGCAGTCATATCATTTGACGGATTCTGAAGACGGGTATAAAAATAACCGCTGTCCTCAAGGTCAAAAAGTCTGCCCATTGCGTCACTTGAATCATACTTAAAGGTGGTGCTTTGATAAATGGGCATCTGTCTTGGTTCTCCGTTCTTAGGCACATAGCCGGAATGCAAACACTTTGTTTCCTGTTTCATTGTAAAAAATCCTCCGTAATTTCATTCATTTTTAACTCATTTTATCTCAAAATCGGATACCGAATTATCCGAAAAATCCTTTAATAAGGTTCATTATCGCATCTGTACCGAATACTGCAAGCGCAATAAGCAAAAGAAAAATAACGGCACTTATAACCCTGAATGTAGTACGCTTTGCACCTGTCATCTTCTCGAACTTATCATCAAGCGTGTCGCCTTTATTCTCAGAATATTCCGCGTCACCGTCAAGAATTTCTTCGTTCTCAAGCTTAATTGCGCCGATTCCGACGCAGGTGTCAAATGCTTTTTCATAAGCCGAATACGGAACATAAACATCGTAAGATGAACTGTCATAGCCTGTTGCGGCATTTGTGTTGTATCTGTTTTCAGCACATTTTCTGATTGTAGCGTCACACGGAACAGTGCTGTCCTCAAGTGCGGCTTTAACTCTCTGCAATTCAAAGCCCGATGCCGTGAGCAGATACACGGGAATGTTTTCATCGGTTATTGTTTTAAGCTGAGTCTTGCAGGTTTTGCAGACTGTTTCTTCATCATTATGCAGTCGCTTGCATTTTGAACAATATTTCATAGACAAATCCTTCGTTATTTCATTTTGTTATTTACAATTTTAACACAAAAAGACAGCATGAGCAATACCCCACGCTGTCTTTATCCATAAATTTTTGTGCAGTATTGTTATAAATTTAATTTTGTATCAACGGTCTGTGACCGCCAAAAAGTAAAAATGCAAACATTACGGTAATACAAACCTTATAAAAGAAACAAATATACTGCCATACGGTTGTTTTCATAACATCAAAAATTATGCGAATAAGCGACAATATTCATCATACAGAAAAAACACCCGATCATACAATCGAGTGTTTTCTCTAAGTTAAATACCCATAAACATAAAATGGAAGTATTAGACTAAATTAAAATGTATGTTTTCTTTTGAGAACAAACATAACCGCTGCCGCCAAAATCATAACTGTAGCAATAATTGCAGGAGTTGCAAAGTTGCCTGTTGCAACAACACCGTTGTTGGCTGTACCGTTTGTGGTGTTGTTATTGCCTGCATTGTCATTTGTTGCAACATCACTTGTTGCGGAAGAAATGTTACCGCTCGGCTTTTCAGGCTTTGCAGGAGTGTCCTCTGTGCTTACAGGCTTAATTGACGGGTTAGGATTGTCAACTGATTTTGCTGTGTAAATCATTTCAGTATCAGAAGAACCCAAAGATACAGAAAATTTGTAATCACCTAAGTCGTCTACCTGAAACACTAAATAGTTTCCGTATTCATCGACACATTCACCGTAATTCTCTACTCTATACATTGCAAACCACGGCATAAGAGCAAAACTCTTGAGATTTGAACTATTAACTACCACACTGCGTTTTTCACCGTTTGCATAATAGTATGTAATTTCCATACCGTCAATATGATTAGAAATAGAATTGTTGACATCAAGAGAATTCATCCACTCATTCCATTCCTCTCCAGCTGAAATATCATCACGACTGCCTGTGAAAAGGGGCTTTGTGAATACCATATCAGGAAGCTTTGTTAATTCATATCTGACAATAGTATGTGGATCTACCTTTTTCTCGGCAGAAAAATCCGCTGAAACTGCACATGTCACTCCATCATCTTCGGCATAATCATATGCTATATAAAAACTGATTGTATCCTCATTTTCAGAATTTGTACCATAGTATATTTTTCCCTTATGGCCGTTAATTTCTGCAATGGGCGGAACAATACCGTCCTCGCTGTCAATACCGTCACAGTTCACATCATATTCTTCACCGTTGCTGTAAACGATATGAAGTACAACATTGCTCCAGAAAGTGCTATCGGTAATTCGATTTTTATTAGAAAAGTTTTCATTAACAGTAACGCTTTCGGGTGCTTTTACAACTTCCATTGAAACGGGATATACCGTCTCTGCTTCATCACTTGTTGATGCATTGCCCCAACCAAAATCATCATCGCCCATTTCGGTTGCAAATGCCTGAACAAATACTGTCTGCACAAGACATACCGCCAACAAAGCAGACAGCAAAATCGTAATAAATTTTGAATGTTTTCTCATAATTTCCTCCATCATTTTATTGTTTTATCTGATATGCAAGATTAATATTTTTATTTTAAACACCATTCCCCTCTGAATAATTATTTAAAAATTAACCCAAAATACCATTGCTGTTTTACTGCATTTTGCGGTATATTGCAATACAACAATCTGCGGTATGCTATACTGTATGCGAGGTGAATTCTGTGTATAAAAGAATCAGGGAACTGAGGGAAGATGCCGACCTCACGCAAAAAGAAGTTAGCAAAATTCTGCATTGTTCACAACAGGTTTACAGCAATTATGAACTTGGTCAGCGTGATATCCCCACCGTTGTTTTGATTTGCCTCGCAAAACATTATCACACAAGTACTGACTATATTTTGGGATTGACTGACAGTAAAAATCCGCCAAGCTGTACACGAAATTAAATCGGCAAGCTATTCGTCCCGAAGATGTTCTTCGGGATTTTTATGACATTAGTTTACTGCATTTTGCGGTATTTGTCAAGATATATACCTGTCTCTTATACACATCTGACGCTGCCGACGA
>ENA-UAOT01001166-UAOT01001166.1-human-gut-metagenome-genome-assembly--contig:-NODE-1166-length-10583-cov-7.080642_pt1 | contig 10583 bp, 6 predicted proteins | sample MGYA00243475_ERZ654567 | MGnify/ENA primary metagenome ERZ654567 (study PRJEB26926, sample SAMN06164482) | human gut metagenome | biome: ENVO:00009003; feature: ENVO:2100002; material: ENVO:00002003... | reverse complement strand
TTATGCGATCGTCGGCAGCGTCAGATGTGTATAAGAGACAGGCTGTGCGTATTGCAAAACATAATAATTTATGATAGAATATTAGTTATATTAAAGCGTTATATATTTTAAAATATTTCAATACATAAACAAAAACAATTTAGAAAGCAGGTCTATAAATGCAGGAGAAAATGTCGGCAGCCGAAGCGCTTGCCAGAAAAAACGCTAAACGAAAAAAATTCGGAACAAAAACGCCCTTATTTATTTTTCTTGGCGTTCTGCTTCTGATAGTTATAGCCGCTGCTGTAATTATCGGTTATCAGATAGTTGAAAGCAACAGAATATCCAAGGCAAAATCCGTTATAACACAGTTGGATATAAGCACTACATATAAAGAACCGGAGTTCGACGACAACGGCGACTGGGATAACGACGGAGTTCTTAATGCAAAGGAAGAACGCGAAGGAACAAATATACAAAATGAAGATACCGACGGCGACGGTATTTCAGACGGCGACGAGCTAAAACTGGGCACAGACCCGACAAATCCCGATACTGACGGTGACGGACTTCTCGACGGATACGAAATAATTGCGGGAACAGATCCAAGAAAGTCCTCTACCGACGGAAAAACCGACGACGCTCAGAGAGAGCTTACCGTAAAACGCGAAAAAGGACAGGTAACTCTTGAAGTTACAGGAAATGCAAATGTCGCAAGCACTACTATTGAGCAGCTTGATATTTTCGGTATTTTATCTAATACAAGCATAGTCAGCAGCGCCTACGATTTTTACTGTGATTATGATTTTACTTCGGCAAAGGTAACATTTAAGCTTGATAAAGCAAAGATAGACAAACTCGGCTACTCCTATGACGATCTGACGGTATTGAATTTCAACCCCGCTACCCTGCAGTATAAAAAAGTCGAATCGTCCGTCGACAAGAAAAACGGCACAATTACTGCGGAGCTGAAGCATTTTTCGACCTATGTAGTAGGCGTTGAAAAAACCGTCAACGACGAGGCTACTACAAGGATAGCTTTTCTTGTAGACAATTCAGGCTCTATGTACCCCAAAGAGCTTTGTCCTCCGTCATCTGAAAATGATATTGATTTCAAAAGACTTGATTTTGCAAGCAGTCTTATCAATAAGATAGAAGGCAAGTATAAATTCTCTATCTCAAAATTTACAGGTGACTATACTAAGCTTCAGGGTTTTACTGATGACCGTAAAAAGCTTAAAGACGCACTCGACAGCATAAAAAATGAAACTGAAATATTTACCGGAACTCACAGCCAATCGGCTCTTGAATCCTGCATGAACGAATTCACCAATGATTCAGACGGAAAGTACAGAAACATTATAGTAATGCTTACCGACGGCGAATCGGACGAAAACAATCCGAAATCTATTGAACAGCTGGCTCAGATCGCCAAAGAAAAAAATATAATTGTATTAACGGTAGGACTTGGACGAGAGGTAGACAGAAGCTGGCTTCAGGAATTTGCCTACGCTACCGGAGGAAAATATTATTCTGCGTCAGACGCCAACGCTTTAGAGGACGTTTACAAGCAGATAGTAACAACGCTCAACTATGATATAGTCAGCTATTCCAACTCGTCTGATACAGTAAACGGCTATTCTCTGTACAACACAGGTTTCGATCCTGAAACAAACGGCTTCTGCTTTAAAAATTTCAGAACTTCTACTGCTTCAAGCCTGGATTTCGGTCTTGCAGTAATGGCAAGAGATTGGTATCTCGGAAATGTTCCGTTATCTTTAAACAAACTTTCCCCCGGAGATAAAAGCTCACAAAAATACGATGCGCCCGGCTACGATATGAGCGGCACTGAAATTGCGGATAAGTATGAAGAACGGATCCCTCTTCACGATATAAAGCCCGGTTCGCTGCTGGGAACGTATGGCGACGTCACTCTTTACCTGGACTATAAAAGCAAGGGCAGCCTCCTGAAAATAAAGGACGAATTTGTTTCAGACGCAAAGAACTGCGGCTGGATCATAGATAAATATCCTATTAACGGAGGAAACCTTGAATGGTCGTCAGTTGAGCTTATGTCACTTGACATTGCGGGAGGTCTTTCAAAAATCGAATCAAAATATTCAGAATGGGAAGCCGGATTCTTTGCTGCGCTCTACAGACTTAACGCAATTCAGTGGGACGATTCTGAAAGCGAATTTAACCTCACAAACGGCGATCAAGGCTTTGAGCGGCTTAAAAAACTTCTGAGCCAGGGAGTTCCGGTCGTAACTACGATCGACGATACTCACACTGTAAACGCCATCGGTCTTATTCAGGATTCGTCATGTCACAGAAAGTATATACTTCAGGTATACGACAGCAACTATCCCGGAAAAACCAAAGAAATTTATATTACAAAAACAATAAAGGGCTCATATAATATCAGCGACGGAAAGGCAAAGCTTAGCGGAACCAGCTTTGAATATGCGGCTACTTACGAAGGCAAACTGGTAGGAATTTCGTTCTCAGATGTCGATACGCATTGATTTTCTATAGAATATACAGCGGGAGTATTTATGCAATAAAATACTCCCGCTGTTCTGATTATCAATTGCATTTATTGGAAATTGGTAAACGTTTTCTGTATTTTTTGCACAAAAAACCTTTATCAATATTGTTAGATATTTCAACTTTATTTAGGTATAAAATTTAGAAAAAGGCTTGATTTTACGGTAACAATCTGTTATAATTAGTTACAGAATTGAACGACAATTCGTAAACATATTTCTATATGGAGGAGATTTTACAATGAAAATTTCAAAAATTTTTGCAGGTATGTCAGCTTTGGCAATGGCTGCTTCAATGGCAATTTCTGCTTCTGCAGTAGACCAGAAGCCTTTTATCAAAGACTGGAAGGTTAAAGATCAGCAGAATGTTATCGCATTTGATAACATGGATACCGCGACACTCTGGAACGGTTCATGGTATCAGTTCTTTTCAACCAAAGAGGATCTCAGCGATGTTACTCTGACTTTTACAATTGACACTACATCAGCTGAATGGGAAAAGGGTGAGGACGGCGTTGCTTTAAACGAAAGCGGTTCTTATACTGTTCTCAGAGTTGCCAACGGCGATAAAGAGGGTGAAACTGACACTTCTACACAGGCTATATATGTTGACGGCGAATCTGTAGGCTATCAGTGTGAAAATAACGGCGGCGTATATACTGTAACAGTTCCCGGCTCCAAGATCGCTGAGCAGACCAGCGTTCAGACAGGTAAAGATGCTGACGGTAATCCAACCTATGCTGCAAAGATCGATCCTATTGAAGCAACAGACGCTGACGGAAACGCAGTAACAGTTTACAATGTAGGCTTCAATATTCAGTTCGGTCACTTTGCAAAGGGTACCTGGACTTCTGTTGTTTCTGGTGATTCCGTAGTTGCTATGGAGATCGGCGAGGACGGCAATCCTGCTCCTATCATTCCTAGCAGCACAGAAAGCAAGCCTTCAGATGACTCTAAGACAGATTCAAAAACTGACTCTAAGACTGACTCAAAGACCGACTCTAAGACTGATTCAAAGAGCGACTCTAAGACTGATTCCAAGGGTTCAAACACTTCTACAACAACCTCAAAGGCTCCCGGCGGCACAACATCAACTACAAACAAACCATCTGATGAAACGAATCCTCAGGCAGGCGCTGCCGCAGGTATCGCTCTTGCAGGTATCGCTCTTGCAGGCGCAGCAATAGTTGTTACTAAGAAGAAGTAATTTAATACAGTTATAACTGATATAAATTAGTTTAATTTAAGACTGCGGTTTGTTTCCGCAGTCTTTTTTTGTATATATTCCACTAATGCGTAAACGTTTTCTATACATTTTCACTAATAAATCAACCTTTTATTGTGCAAATATCATATTGATTAAGTAAAAGAGATATGCTATAATTTAAAAGTAAAGTTTGTATAGTTTCTGCTTAAAAGAAACAAATAATCGGAGGTAATAAAAATGAAGAAATTACTTGCTTCAACTTTAGCAATTTTAATGACAGCTTCATTGCTCGCAGCCTGCGGCGATTCTGACGACTCATCATCCAGCAAGGCTGATTCATCATCCGCAGCTGCTTCAACATCTTCAGCAGCTGAAGAGTCCAGTGCAGCAGAATCTTCTGCAGCAGAATCCGCAGCTGAGTCAACGGCAGAATCCGCAGCTGAGTCGGCTACTGACAGCACAGCAGAGGAGAATACACCTAAGGACATTTCAGAAATGCCTGAGACTCTGAAGAATTATGAAAACGCATCACTCAAATTTTCAACTGATATGAATATTGAGGATTTTGTCGGACCTTTTGCTGAGGACAAGGGAAGCGGCGTTTATGCTGACGATACCGGCGAATCCCACATTGAGCTTTCTATTGAAGAGCTTTCAGGAATTCCTATGCTCCGCGTTCAGACACTTGATCAGGACGAATACGGTGACTATAAGATTCCTAAGATCAAATTTGATATGTCAAAGCTTTTTGCAGGACACGAAGAAGATCTTCCTAAGATATTTACAATTAAAGTAGATGTTGTAACAAAGGCAGTAGGTCCTTTCACAGCTGATGACGGTACAGAATCAATGGTTCCCGGAAACTTCATGGGCGCTTTATGTACACAGCCTACTGACGGCAACGGAGGCAACACATGGAATCAGCTTCTTGAATTCGGCGAGGCTGAATGGACTTCAGAATGGGGTTCCTACGAGCTTATGATCCGTCCGGGAATCAAGCCTACCGCTGCATTCGTTGAGTCAAAAGATGCTCAGTTCCTCTCCTTAATGAGATGGGGTATGCCTAATCAGGCTGACTTCTACATTGCTGATATTACATTTGAAGATGAAGACGGAAACGTTATTGAGTGCAACTACGGCAAATAATACATAGCTAAAGTTAAGGCTGTTTCATTAATTGAAACAGCCTTTTTTATACAGGAACAAACAAATGCTATGCAATTATTCTCTTAATTAATCCAAAAAAATAAAGTTAAAAGCAAAACAAGGGCACAGAAAGGACACTTTACATAAAGAAGTACCCCTTAGGCATTTATAAGTATTTGTAATGACGGTTGGATATGATGAATTTGTAGTAAAAGTCACGATTATGTGTTATAATACTTATAATGTTTGGGAGTTTTTCGCGTATTGTCAGCTCTGATTAATTTTTATTTTTGAAGCAAGACTCAAGGAGAATGGATAATGGTTAGCAGATACATAGACGAAGCTATTAAAAGAAAATTATATGCGGAATCAATGGGACGATGTATGAATCCAAGTTGCCAGCGAGAGTTGTTTTGCAAAAATGGAGACATAATTGAAAAGGCTCATATTGATCCCTATTGTGAAACAGCCGACAACTCATTTGAAAATTTAGTTTTACTTTGCCCAAATTGCCATACAGAATTTGATAAAAACCATGCTTTTACACCAGACGAAGTATTGGGATGGAAGGAGAGCAGAAAAAAGGAACTAGAAAGATTTTTCAGCAAAAAACACGAAACATTTGAGGATTTAAAAAAAGAGGTTGCCCCTATACTCCAGGAAAACAAAACAATTTATGAAAGATATTATTTAAATGATAACAAGACTCTGTGGGATAAATTTGAGTACAGAATACTGGTCAATAACAGGAAACTGAAGATGCTGTTTTTAGCAAATTATAGTCTAATTCAACGACATCAAGAGAAATCTTATCCTAATCTGGCATACATTCAATCTTTTTTATTACATGTTGACGAATTTGAAGCAACTCGCACAGAAGAAGAAAAAGCACGAGAAGTTCTTTTTCCAGCAAAAATAAATTCAATGTTTGGAATTGCTCCTGTCGAAGATTTCATTCTTCCCTCCACCGAATTGTTGGAACTCTTAATTGAAAAGTTAAAGGCGCAAGGCAAGTATGAAACTATAGGTATTGGTATTGACCATCCATACATCCAGATGAATGAGGGAGGGCATTCAGTCCAAGTCTTTTTGGATGACACCCCCAGAATGCGGCAGTTGTATTATGATTATAGCTGTTTTATGGGAGCGAAGGTTCGCTTGGAAAGTTTGAATTATGCTTTGAAGTATATTCGTTCAAGAAATGTTAGGTTTAATTTTTTATCTGACAGCAATCTAAGAGAAATCACTATACAAGGTACAAAACTGATTTTTGTTTACGAATATTGCTTGAGTCAATCGGAATTGATACATCTTGCTCCAGAGAAAAACAGTATTGTAGTTAATCTACATAATTGGAATGGAGAGAGCTGCATATCCAGTCAAGCATATATGGAGGCAAAACGAATGAATGTTCGGTTGTTAACTATGGGAGCTTTTTATGGATATATTAATGAAATCATGTAGATTGAATAATGATATTATCGAACGCGTAAGAGAGCATATACTGCCTTTCGATTCTTTCAAGCAAGTATTCTTATTCGGTTCTGCATTAGAGCCAAATACGATTAACAATGACATTGATATATTAATCATCTACTCAGAATACTCAAACGAACTTGGAAATGATTTAATTCTATTTTCAAATGAATTAGAAAAGGAAAGCAGTATATTCATTGATATAACATCACTAAGCGTTGAAGAAGAAAAAGAAATTAAGTTTTTAAATAGGATTCAGCCCCATTGCTTAAAATTAAAATAAATATGCTAATGAAGATTACTTAGCTTTTCTATTTTTACAAATGATTTTGTTATGTCTTACCAAGCACTGAATTGGGTTAGCCAAATTCGCTTGTTAGGGGCTTTTGCCCCTAACAGCCCATAGATTTTTGAAACAACTCGCAGAGTAGATGAAACAGGCACCAGCTAAAGGCGGAAAACGTCTTATAATGGGCAGGAAGAATGAACAACATTCGGGCGTGTGCAAGGGAGATTGTGAATGAGGAAATCATCTTCGCATAGGCAGATGGGAGGCAGGGTGAAAAATTCCTGCCGCTTTAAACAAGAAACACTAATCAATGTACGACAATTAAATATATCAGTTATCAAAGAGCCAGACGCCGAGACGCAGAACCGATGAACTTGTGAGTAATCACAGTTTGTCGGCTCTTTCTGTTTCGTATAATATAAGTTGGACAAGCCCACCGAATAAAAAAAACGGTGTTTTTGGTGGGCTGTTTCTCTACGCCCAGATTAACAGTTTCCCTCCAGACCCGTTTGAGTTTGGGGGGATTTCCTATGTGTTGGTCAAGTACCACTGCAACGCTGCTTATTAGAAGCAGCAGCTATCTACATAATTTCACGGATTAGTGAGGATAACCTGTTAAAAAAATCCTTGCTTCTGCGTGGCACTCTTATACCCTAAAATCGGATGTCAAATATCTACATAATAGAAATATTAACGCCTATATCCGCATTGGTCTGATGACCTTTGCGGATTTTCTTATGTCGTTTTTTGTCGGGATACAGGACAAGCCTGTTTCTGGCGTGGGCTGTCGTTCCCCACCTCACAATCTGGATTTTCAAAAAAATTCAAATTGGAGGAAAACAAGAATGGCATATAACCACGGACGAGAAGAAAGGAAATGGCGTATCTGGAAAGAAGCCAAAGAAAAGATATTGAGGAACTGCGGTGAGCACCATTGAGGCGATACACGTAAATCAAGGAGCTTGCTCCTGCCATTGTTAATGAGTTTATCGGCTAGATTGGTTTCAAAAAAGCAAGTCATAGACGGCAAAACCGTATATCCAATTAACGATGAATATGAAGCAATGTTTCAAGAATACTTAAAACAGAAATGTTTAAAAAAAGAAAAAACGGCATAGCCACGAATGACTATACCGTAATTTACCAGAGCCACCCTCGTTCACTCACTTCTTTATATGAAGGGCACAGAAATCTGTACCCTTGTTTTTGCTTTCGGCTGCTAAAGTCCAAGTTTGAAAGAAACTGTTAATTTTTAAACCATTATTGTAAAGGAGGTTTATTTTCTTTTCGAAAAAATAACGCCGATTGCAGACAATAAGATTATTCCCGCTGCCGTAGCCGAAGCTGCTCCGGTGTTGGGGTTTGACGATCCGTTGGCTCCTGAGTTGGCATTGCTCGTTGTTCCTGCCTTGCCTGAGCTTGCGGAATCTGTCTTTGAAGTTGTGCTGCTATTGGATTCGTCGGTTTTACTCGACGAATTATCGGTTTTTGAGCTTGATTCTTCATCTGTTTTTGATGACGAATCGGCGTCTGTATCAGACGAGCTTTCGGAATCTGGTTTTGAATCAGGCTCAGATTCTGAATCCGGCGTTGGCTCTGATGAGGAATCATCTGTCTTTTCAGCCAGTCCTGAAACGGCGGTTTCAAGCGCCGTTTTTGCGGCTTCGATGTCTGCCTTAGCGGAATCCTCCGGCAGTTCCCTTGCCGCTGTCAAAGCGGCGGTAAGTGCCGCAAAGCTTTCCTCGGTGTAATTGGCTGATTCAATTTTTTCCGCTTCTGCGATTGCTGTTTTCAGTTCGTCCAGTGCGATTGTTCTGTCGGTTACAGCTTTTAATACCTGTCCAACGTTGTTGATATACTCGATTTTGGTTATGCCGTAAACGTAATCAGAAGCGTTTGACCATGCCCATGTATACGCTATAAGCTTCACTTCGTCGCCCGAATTAATTGCATTTGTCAACGGTAATTCAATCGCAAATCCCTTTGCTCCGGCGGTTTCTGTGGTATCTGTACCCACAAACTTCATATAGCTTTCCGTTCCGGCGATATTTGCTTTCATTTCAATACTTGCGTACTGATTAAATGAAACGTCCGGTGCGCAATCGAACGTTATCTTGATTTTTGTCGCTCCTGCAACAGCTTCGTCCGCCGTAAATTCTCCGAGGGTTGTTTCTACAGCGTTTTTGTTGATAACTGTGAAAGGTTCTCCGGCTTCTTCCTCTATGCCCGGTTTGATTTTTAGGTTTTCCAAGGCGGTATCTATCGCCTGTTTTGCCAAGGCTAAATCCTCGAATGATGAAGCTTCCGTTAATGCTTTAGCTGATTCCAACGCCTTTGCAAGCTCCGCATAGCTTTCCTCTGTAAAATCCTCTGAGCCGTATGATTCGGCAGTTGTGATTGTTTGCTGTAATTCGTTGAAAACTTCTGTTTTATCAAGAGGAACTAAAGCCTCTAACCGCCATTGCATACTGCTTGTCAAATCGTTAATTTGTTTTTGAATGTATTCGTTTATTTCTCCGATAACACTCTCTTTATATTCTTTAGCTTGTGCAACAGAGGTTGATAATTTTAACCATGAATCATGAGTATATTCATAACGATGATTTTGCACTAAATCATAAGCTATTTCATACACCTTATCGAATTCAATAAAATCTCTTTTTACAAGACCTTTTATCGCATTGCTGATTGCTTCGACAGCTTTATCAATCTCGCTTTGTGACGCATTGCCGTTCTCTATAAGAGTATTTCCGGTAGTAACAGCTTCTGTTAACGCTTTAAATGAATCTATTGTATAGTTATCTTCCTTGTATGCGGCGGCAGATCCTATCGCTTCTTTTAATGAAGTAGTATTATCTTCAATCAGAACAACATTTGCTGTTGCTGCATTCTCTTTTACAAGATCATAAACTGATTGTGAATAAGTCTTTATTGTTCCTGTTACATTTAGAAATGCATTGGAACCTATACTTGAAATAGCAGTACTTTGTATATCAATTACAAGATTTGGATTTGAACAATCCTGAAATGAACGTGCAGATAAACTAGTTATTTTTGGGGGTATATTAACATACTCAAGAGAAGAACAACCTCTGAATTGATATGAACCTATTGAACCGGTAGTAGTAGTAATAGTATTTGGAAATATAACACTTTTTAGAGATGTGCATTCTCTAAAAACTTCACCACCAATAATAGTATAGTTTTCTGGTATTATAACGGATGTTATGGAAGTGTTACCTTTAAATAAACGCATGATTATTTCTGTCATCGTTACTCCATTAATTGTAGTCGGAAGAGTCAAATCAGTATCTGTGCCACTGTATTTGTTTAATGCATTTGGGGTGGTTGTATGTGCTTCCCATACTGATTCATCTTCTGCCATTGCGGTAAATCCAACTACATTTAAACCAATTAACCCAGTTAAAAGAACACCCAAAATACGTTGAAAATTTTTCAATTTTTTCATTTTATCCTCCTTAAATCCCCAATAATAAAAGCTGCTATACATATTTGTACAGCAGCTTTTCACTTAACTTATTATTCAATTTTAATTACTTGCAACCGGATTTCCCATAATTGCACTGATTAATGTACTTCCTGTTGGTGTAACAGTATTCGTTGTTCTGTCGAATAACGCAAGACCGTTCTGATTGATGTCACCGTTATCCCAGCAAGCAGTTACGATTTTAGTATCTGTATTACTATCAGCGTAATAATTCAGCCAGTAGTAATAATCTGCTCTTGCTGATGTATTGTTTTTGTCAGCAGCGCCATATTCGCCTATAAATATGGGCATTGTTTCGTCAGAGGAAAACTCCGCTATTTCGCTTATCTGATTTTGCAAATATGATTTTTCAGATTCTGTTCCCCATGAACTTGTGCCATTTTCATTTAACGTGAAGTCATATGGATCATAGCTGTCTCTTATACACATCTC
>ENA-UAOT01001162-UAOT01001162.1-human-gut-metagenome-genome-assembly--contig:-NODE-1162-length-10611-cov-3.822755_pt1 | contig 10611 bp, 7 predicted proteins | sample MGYA00243475_ERZ654567 | MGnify/ENA primary metagenome ERZ654567 (study PRJEB26926, sample SAMN06164482) | human gut metagenome | biome: ENVO:00009003; feature: ENVO:2100002; material: ENVO:00002003... | reverse complement strand
TTATGCGATCGTCGGCAGCGTCAGATGTGTATAAGAGACAGGACTACACCAGCTTATCTCAACTTCCGAAGTCAAGACCGGATATCAAGACCGAGATCAAGAAGGAAGGCTCGAATTTCGTAGGTACAGTCCGTCTGAGCGCTGATTCGCAGATCTCGTTCTTCAACCGTATCAAGGTCTTTGATAAGGAGACAGGCAAACGAATCTTACCGGTACATTATTCGGATAACTATATTACGCTAATGCCGGGTGACCAACAAGAAATAAGCTTGGAGTTCCCTGCTAATCTGCCGGAGGAGCGAATACAAATCGTGGTGGATAGCTACAATTCTCCTTTGCCTTGACGTACGATCTCGAAATTATCCGTCGTGCAATCTATAACCGTAGAGGCTTCCAATCCTCCGAAACCGCCATCGATTACGATATCCACTTGATGCTCGTATTTCTCGTGTATCAATTCCGGATCTGTCGTATATTCGATCACCTCATCCTCGTCACGGATGGACATGGTTAGGATTGGATTTCCCAAGGATTGTACCAATGTACGGGTAATGTTATTGTCCGGTACACGGATTCCGACTTCTTTCCGGTTCTTGTAAATCTTTGGAAGCTCGCTGCTGGTGGGTAAGATAAAGGTGAAAGGACCGGGCAGATGTTTCTTCATCAGTTTGAAAGCGGCGTTGCTTACCTTGGCGTATTCACTAAGATTAGACAGGTCGTAGCAGATGATAGACAGGTTGCTTTTCTGTGGATTAACTCCTTTCATCTGACATATTTTCTCTACCGCACGCACGTTTAACGCATCGCAACCGATCGCGTAAACCGTGTCGGTAGGATAAACGACAAGGCCGCCGTCCTGCAGGACTTTGACGACCTTGTCTATTTCTTTTTGATTCGGATTCTCCGGATAGATTCTCACTAACATATTAGCCGTAGATAATGTGTCCGTTCTCGTCTGTATATTCCTCTAATCCTTTACTATATTGGTTCATGGCCCGGAGGCTCATACCCATGCTTGAGAAACCACCATCGTGGTATAGGTTCTGCATCGTTACCTTGCGGGTAAAGTCGGAGAACATCATTACGCAATAGTCCGCGCATTCGTCAGCGTTGGCGTTACCCAGTGGACTCATTTTGTTAGAAAAGTCCATCAAGTGTTCCATTCCCTTCACGCCACTACCTGCGGTTGTCATTGTCGGGGATTGGGAGATCGTGTTCACACGTACGCCTTTCTCACGGCCATAGATGTAACCGAAACTACGGGCGATAGATTCCAACAGGCTCTTAGCGTCCGCCATATCGTTGTATCCGAAGAACGTGCGCTGGGCGGCCACATAACTTAATGCCACTACGGAACCATTCTCGGCGATAGCGTCTTGTTTCTTAGCTACCTGTAGCATCTTGTGGAAAGAAATAGCGGAGATATCCAACGTCTTTTCCAGCATTCCATAGTCCAGATCATCGTACGTACGTTTCTTGCGTACGTTCGGACTCATACCGATAGAATGTAAAACGAAATCTATTTTACCACCTAATATTTCCACTGACTTCGCAAATACGGTCTCCAGATCCTCTACGCTGGTTGCGTCCGCCGGGATTACCTGCGCATTCAACTTCTCCGCCAAAGCATCTACCTGACCCATACGAACAGCGATAGGCGTATTGCTTAACGTGATAGTCGCACCTTCCTCTACGGCTCTTTCTGCCACTTTCCAGGCGATAGACATATCGTTCAGAGCACCGAAGATAATGCCTCTCTTGCCTTTCAATAAATTATGACTCATACCTCTTGTTTATTAATTACGGCACAAACATACACAAAATGTGCAACATACGCAAATGAATATCATAGCCTGACATTTGAATATGTGCCTTGATATTAAAACAAGGTAGAGCCATTCTTTGTTGGCGGCTACTTCTTATTCCCGGAAATAAACCCTCTTTACCCGAGGCGAGATAGAGGTTAATATCTCATAAGGGATTGTTTTCAGTTTATCCGAAAGTTCGCTCACCGGTAGTTCGTCGCCGAAAATAATTACGGCGTCGCCTTCTTGCGCATGCGTGTCGGTGACGTCGATCATGCAAGCGTCCATGCAGATGTTGCCGATAATCGGACAGCGTTGTCCATTGATCAAGACTTCCCCACCTCCGTTGCTGAAGTGGCGATCCAGTCCGTCGGCGTATCCGATCGGGATGATAGCGATCCGGGAATAACGTTTCACATAACTCATACGGCTATAACCGATCGAATCCCCTGCGGGTACGTTTTGTATTTGTAAGATCGTTGTCTTCAAGGTGCTGACATTCCGTAAGCCTTTTTGTCCGGATGCGCTTACTCCATATAAACCGATACCTAAACGTACCATATCCATTTGATAAGCGGCGAAACGCTCGATTCCCGCAGAGTTTAGGATATGTTTGATTACCTTATACTCTAACCCGCTTTCTAGTTCCCCTGCGGCTTTGGTGAATTTATCCAATTGTTGATGGGTAAAATCATCGAAGACGTACGAGTCGCTTCCGGCTAAATGAGAGAAGACCGAACGGGCGATAACCCCGGATTGCGCTATCAAGCGTTCACAGATCGCCGGGACATCCTCCGGTTGAAACCCTAGGCGATGCATGCCGGTATCGATCTTGATATGGATAGGGTAAGAGGTGATCCCTCTGCGCTCGGTCTCCCGGATCATGGCATCCAATAGGCGGAAGCTATAGACTTCCGGTTCCAGATGGTTCTCGAACAAGACATTGAAACTGCTGAATTCCGGATTCATGACGATAATGGGGATCGAGATGCCTTCTTTACGCAATTCGGCTCCCTCGTCGGCTACCGCCACGGCCAGATAGTCGCAACGATGTTCTTGAAGGGTCTTCGCCAACTCGTAAGAGCCGGCTCCATAACCAAAAGCTTTTACCATACAAACCATCTTAGTCTCCGGCTTTAGCTTGGAACGATACTGATTGAAGTTGTGTACGATCGCGTCCAGATTTACCTCTAGGATCGTCTCATGCACTTTCTTCTCCAACAACTCGGAGATCTGCTCGAAATGGAAATGGCGGGAACCTTTAATCAAGATCAACTCATCCTTGAATTTCTTGAAGGAAGGAGACTTGATAAATTCCTCGGTGGTTGTGTAAAACTCCTTCTCGATCTCGAAGACGGAAGCATATTCCTTTAAGTCGCGGCCGATACCGATGATACGATCTATCTTCTTACGGCGAACCAAATCGGCGACCTTCTTATATAGAGATTTCGGCAAGGTACCCGATTGAAGGATATCGGAGAGGATTAAAGTGCTCTTTAATTGCTTGCCTACCCGGCGGCTTTGTTGGAAATCGAGCGCGATATCCAAGGAGTTGATATCCGAGTTATAGGTATCATTTATCAACAGGCAATTGTTGATACCTTGCTTTACGTCCAATCGCATAGCCACCGGCTCAAGATGCAAGAATTTTGTTACGTCGTTTACGCTGGTGGGTTTTAGGTAAAGCATAACCGCCATACAATGGATCACGTTCTCGATAGAAGCGTCGTCCGTGAACGGAATGGTAACGACCCGGTTGAAGCCCAGTAAAGTACAGTGAATGATCGTCTCAAACTCTTTCTTATCGATAGACTCGATAAACAAAGGAGCCTCGGAGTCCGTACGGCTCCATGCGATCGCTTTATGGGAAAGGCAAGCCGATTCGATACAATTGGCGATAAATAAATCATCCCCATCATAAATAATGGCTTCGCAATCATTGAAAAGCGTCAGCTTCTCCATACATTTCTGATTGGAGGAGAGGAAATTCTCTTGATGAGCCTCCCCGATATTCGTGATGATACCGATCGTGGGGGCGATAATGGGTTGCAGGCGTTCCATCTCGTCCGGTTGTGAGATACCGGCCTCGAAGATGCCCAGTGTATTTTTCTCGCTCATCTGCCATACCGAGAGAGGAACCCCCAACTGGGAGTTGTAGCTCCGGGGCGAACGTACGATGTTGAACTCGTTATGCAACAGTTGATAGAGGAATTCCTTTACGATCGTCTTTCCGTTGCTACCGGTGATGCCGATCACGGGGATATTGAATTGCTTCCTGTGGTGGGTGGCCAGCTTTTGTAAAGCCCGTAACGTATCTTTTACGATCAGGAAGTTCGCATCCTTCATGCTCTCGAACTCCGGTAGCATATCGCTTACCACGAAGTTGCGAACACGAAGTTTATAGAGTTCCTGTATATATCTATGTCCGTCGTTCGTCTTGGTTTTCAAGGCGAAGAAGAGGCTTTTTTCCGGGAAGGAGAGACGACGGCTATCTGTCAACAGCAAACTGACCGTATCGTCAAGCAATTGGTTTGTTTTAGCACCGATAACTCTTGCTATTTCTTTAATTGCGTATTCCATTCTTTTATTTTAGTTTAGACTTTACTATTTCGATCTCTTTTCTGATATCAAAGGAAGGAATTTTCTCGCTAATTCGTTCCATCTTTAACAAAGTTTGAAGTATAAACCGCTTATAGGCCTCGCTATCCGGTTGAAAGGGCTTATGGTTAATAGCTTTTTGAATATCACCCCATTCTTTAAGGATTGCCGAAGTGTCTGTGGATAAGAAATTTTCGATAAAACGTTGCCAAATATAATCAATGGCCAATGGGGAGGGATGGAGCATATCGTCCGCATAGAAACGATAATCCCGGAGCTCGTCCATAAGGATCTCATAAGCGGGGAAGTAGGCGATTCGGTCGGGATAATCTTTCTGTAAGGCGTCCGTGGCTAGCAATAGGGTAGCTTTGCTGAGTTGGTTCTCGTGCGCCCCGTCTTTCCAGTGGCGGATCGGACTTACGGTAAATAAGATTTTCAAGGCGGGATTTTGTTCCCAAAGGGCTAGTAACAGAGGTTTCCAGTCCTCGACGATCTCTTGCGTGGATAATCGTTGCCGGTCGAACATCTTTTCCGGTAGCTTATGGCAATTCGACACGATTCGCCCGTCGCTCTTGAGGCGGTAGACGAAAGCGGTTCCCAACGTGATTACCAACCGGGTCGCTTTTCGCAGGAAATCGGAGGATTCGGATAAGCGGCTGTTTATATGGCCTAGGCATTCTTCTTCCGAGGGAGCGGAGAAACGGCTATGATGGGTAAAACTATGGTATATGCCCTCATGCTGGAATAAATCGCCGGGAGTGAAACGCTCCGGGCGTAGCAGCATCCTCAATCCTTCCGCTACGGAAGCCGGGTTATACAGAGTACCGAATGGGTTTATATCTACGGAGAACTTATTCTCTTCCAGCTTCCGCCCGATATTCTCGGCGAAGCAGGAGCCCATCATCACGACCCGGTCCTCATACGAGAAAGAGAATCGTGCTTTCGGCAACAGGATTCGGGTATAAAGTTCCATATTTACTTTTTCGCAAAAGTAGATATATGTTTACGGAAATGCAAATAAGGAAGGTGTTTTAGGGGAATAATGTAACAATGCCCATTGTAAGGTTGTTAGGATGGGCAGTATAAGGAGCTTACGATGGGCATTGTTGCGACCTTATAATGCCTATTGGCGGAAGGTCGGGAGTGATACTATAAAAGAACGGCGGTAACTTGTTGAGTGTTACCGCCGTTGGTCGTAGCCTTTGCCGGGGCTACGCTTCATCTCCCATCGTTGCCATATATTCTTTCCATAAGGAGTCTATGTCGTAATCATTGCCGAGCGCATATTTCACGCCACCATCGAACGACCAAGGAATAACCTCTAATGTGCTTCGGTTGAACTTCCGCAGGAAATCCGGGCTCTTGGTTTGCGTAAGCCATGCGAGGAAGAAGCCTGTCGTGCGGTAACCATCCATATAATGGCCGCCTTTGGGACGATCTTCCAAGGTAAAACCGCCGTTCAGGTATCTTACGGCATCCGCCACACCTTCTATCATAGCCCAGAAAGTCTTATTAGTCCCATAGCTACCTATGCCTTGAGGCTCCAATTGGAAACCATGCGTCAGCTCATGGTATAATACGCCACGGGTCTCGTAATCCACTTTCGCGGTGTCATTATTGGCAAAACTTTTCTCGATCCATTTCGTGCTGTATACGATACTGATGGAAGGGGGCGCTCCGTCTTTTGCGGATACCCCGTCGTATTCCTTTAATGTATAGTGGATCTCCTCGATGCCCGGGATACTATCTTCCGGAGTGAAATAAAGTGTCTCTACGACTTTGCGGGCGTGCTTGGTAATATAAGCTTCCGGATCAGGGATAACGGCGGCATAGATCGCCGAGCCCTTAGCCTCGGGGGAAAGATTCTTGAAATCGATCTTTCCGATGTAATAATTATCCCAAGGACTTGAGGTGGCTTCCGCTACCGTAGCCGCCTGTTCCTTTTTGCCGGAGCAAGCGATGCAAGTCCACAGCAGGAAAGCACCGCTGATTAATTGTTTATACTTCATGAGTCTTGTCTGTTTTTTCTGATAAAATGGGTTAATCCGTCAGTGAATAAGGACGATCCTCTCCGTTGAACAATCGCTTTTTGTTCGGGTTGGAAGTCATCTCGAAAGTGAGCGTTCCACCGTTCATGATGTCATCCTGCGTGATGTATCCTTTGGTATAGGGTTTCCCGTTTAGCTTTACCGCTTTTACATAACGGTTCTTGTCGCTGACTTTATCGGCTTTTACCTCGAAAGTCTTACCATTCTCCAAGCGAACCTTCATATATGGAAGGTAGGGAGCGCCTAATACGTATTGATCCGTACCCGGGCAAACCGGATAGAATCCCATGGCGGAAAGGATATACCAAGCGGACATCTGGCCGCAGTCGTCGTTACCGCAAAGGCCGTCGATATTGTTGCGATACATCTTATTCATGATCTCACGTTGCCAGTATTGGGTTTTCCAAGGCTGGCTGGTCCATGTGTATAAGAATGGGATGTGATGGCTGGGTTCGTTGCCATGTACATAACCTCCTAGTAATCCTTCTTTGGTTACGTCTTCGGTCTCGGCAAAGAACTCATCGGGAAGATGCATCGTGAATAAGGAATCCATTTTAGTGATGAATGCTTGCTCGCCTCCCATCAACTGAATCATACCATTGACATCTTGAGGGACATAGAAGGAATAATTCAAGGCATTTCCCTCGATAAACCCTTCACCGTGCGTGCTTAACAAACTGAAGTCCTCTTTGAATTTACCATTCGTATAACGGGGACGGGCATATCCGATCGAGGTATCGAATACATTCGCATAATTGGACGCACGCTTTTTATAGGTATCGGCCACGGATTGGTTTCCCGCTAATAAAGCTGTATTATAGATTGTCCAATCATCATAAGCATACTCCAAAGTCAAGGAGCCTGCGCTACCGTTGCGATCTAAAGGAACATAACCTAATTCCATAAACTCTTTGGTTCCCTCATAATACGGAATCGTAGAACTGCTGATCATCGCTTTTAACGCGGCGTCTTTATCAATCGGTAATCCTTTGGCGATAGCATCCGCCAAGACAGAGACGGAGTGATAACCGATCATGCACCAGTTCTCGTTTGCCATATGGCTCCAGATCGGCAAGGCATGATGAACGCTTTGCTCGCAATGTTTCAACATAGATTTGGCGATATCCGTGTTAACTTGTCGGTTGATGATATTGAACAGGGGATGTAGGGCACGATAGGTATCCCATACGGAAAAAACCGTATAGTTCGTGAATCCGTCCGCTTGATGGATATTATGGTCGAGTCCGCGGTATTGACCGTCAACGTCTGTGTATACGCAAGGATTGATCATCGTGTGATACAAGGAGGTGTAAAGCATAGCCAATTGATCATCGCTTCCTTTCGCATCGATGACGGAGAGCGCTTTATTCCAAGTATCGGAGGCTTTGGCGGCTAATTGGTCGAAGTCCGCACCGGAAGCCTCGGCACGTAGATTTTTCAAGGCTCCCTCGGTGCTGACTCCGGAAAGGGCGACTTTCACTTCCAACTCATCAGACGTTTTCGGATCGAAATCAAAATAAGCGACGATCTTACGTCCTCCGATATCCGGGAAGTTCTCTTTCATATTGAACTTGGCATAACCGCCCCGATAATTAACTTTCGCTTTCTCTTCGCATCCGTAATGCGTGATCGGTTTGGAGAAAGACATGGCGAAATAAGTATAGTTGGTACGTGCCCAACCGTTTGTAATACGATAGCCGGTTACCAGCGTATCGTTCTCTACGCGAATATTGGTCCAAAGAACTTTGCCGTCATAGTTATAGATCCCGTGAATCATATCAAGGATAATGCGTTGGTTCTCACTGTTCGTAGGGTATGTGTATTTGTGGATGCCGGCCCGTTGGGTAGTGGTTAGTTGCGCCTTTACGCCATAATCGGCGAGCATCACCTCATAGTATCCGGGACGGGATATCTCGGTGTCATGCGAGAAGCGGGAACGGTAACCGCCATCGGGATTCGTGGCTGTACCGGGATTTAGCTTCAACGTTCCGGTGGTAGGCATAATCAAGATGTCTCCTAGGTCGGAGTGGCCGGTACCGCTGAAGTGGGTGTGGCTGAAACCTACGATGCTGCTATCCTTATGTTGGTAGCCGGCGCAATACTCGTAGGAACGTGGCTGGTATTTACCGTCTACGTTGTGCGGTATGGTATCCGTATCCGGACTGAGTTGCACGAGTCCGAAGGGTACGCAAGCGCCCGGGAATGTATGTCCCATTCCATTTGTCCCGATGATCGGGTTTACAAGATCAACTACATTGGTCTGTGCGATCGCTACTGTTGAGCTGGCTGCCAGAAAAAGGCAACACATCGATTTCTTGAGATTTATCATGTCGTATCAATTAGTTAGAAAAGGATGAAACATAAAAGGCCACCTTTGATAGTTCCAAGGATAACCTTTGATAGTGACAAAGGTAACCTTTTATATTTTCAGATCAATAAGTATAGTAGTCCTCTATCATTGTCAAGTGCTAATTTGTTAATAATGGATTTCTACTATACTTAGTTGATATTTAGAACAATGAGTTAGCCTCGTTCGGAGATAAGTTTGCGTTAGCATCCAATTGTCTTTGCGGAATAGGGAAGATATTACGCTTTGGTTCGTTGGATGCAGTCTTGTCCCACCAAGAAGTGGTTACGAACTTGTTGAAACGAACCAAGTCTGTACGGCGGATTCCTTCGAAAGCAAACTCTCTACCTTTTTCGGCCAAGAACTCATCCATGGTCAGAGTAGCGGTCGTATATTTCGCTTTCTCCCAATCCTCTGCCTTGAAAGAACGTTGACGAACGCTGTTGATCATATCTACCACTTCTTGCGTTGCTTTGCCCCCGTTCTTACGCATCAAGGCCTCCGCTTTGTTATAGATAACCTCGGAATAACGGAACATCACCCAGTCGTTGTTCATATCGCCGGTAGTACCCGGTTGGATCTCATACTTGATAGAGCGAGCACCGCTGTTTTCTTCGCCCTCGGTCATGGACTTAATGTAGTTTACGAATACCAAATCCTGCCCATTGTACTCCTCTGAACCTTTCAAAGGCTCTGCGGTCGTGTCGTAGTAGTAATTACCGTTTTCATCCACTTTGCGAGGATATTGCTTACCGATCAAGAAGCCTTCCACCTTTCTCAAGTCGTTATCAGCAAATGAGTCATAGAAGGTAGGTTGTGTCACCAGACCGTTCCAAGGCCCGGATTGCAAATCCCAGCCAGTTTGGTGTGCGTAATGCAACCAACGTTGATACCAGCCCATTCCTTTGGCATATACTTCATCATACACGATTGACCAGATGATCTCGGTAGATCGCTTGTCGTTATCCGCACGGAAAGTGTCATTCCACTTCTTATCCAATGCGAAACCTCCCTTAGCTAATTCATCGCAAGCAGCGATACAATCATCCCAGCGTGCTTGTCCAGTATAAATTTCCGCATTCAAATAGAGACGAGCCAATAATGCGTAAGCCCCCCATTTGGATACACGTCCGTAGGTCTCTGTTTTACTCTCTGACAAAGAAGGAATACTCTCGTTTAACTCTTTTTCGATCCAAGCGAATAACTCTGCGCGAGATTTGGAGGAAGGATTGATTTCACCGATTTTCTCGCAAATAGGAGCCGTACCGAACATATCCATCACATACCAATAACAGTAAGCGCGATATACACGCATCTCCGCTTGTGCTTGTGCTTTAGACATTGGAACTTGGAGTGCTTCAAAATCTATATTCTCTGTATCTGTAAGGAAGTTGTTAGCATATCCGATACCTTCAAATAATTTTTTCCAAGCATCCACTACTTGACCATCCGTAGGAATCCATTGATGGCGGTGTAGGCGAATCCAGTCTCCATTGTCATAGCCGTGGCGACCTTTTTGAGGCCATGCGGCACCGTCGGAAGATAACTCGTTACATGACCAAGGCGATTGGGCTACTTGCATGGTTCCACAGAAGTGCCCCCATGGACGCATCATGGCGGCCATTACCTCGCCTGCATTGTTGTAGTAATTTTCAGCGATTACCGAGCTATGTATTTCCTCTGTCAGGTCCGTACAAGAGGTAAATGCGGTAGCTCCCAGCAATAATGAAATTGCGCATATATTTTTTAAAGCTTTCATTGTATTGTCTTAAATCTATTGTTACTTAATTAGAATCCAAAATTAACACCAAAC
>ENA-UAOT01001154-UAOT01001154.1-human-gut-metagenome-genome-assembly--contig:-NODE-1154-length-10658-cov-4.464585_pt1 | contig 10658 bp, 9 predicted proteins | sample MGYA00243475_ERZ654567 | MGnify/ENA primary metagenome ERZ654567 (study PRJEB26926, sample SAMN06164482) | human gut metagenome | biome: ENVO:00009003; feature: ENVO:2100002; material: ENVO:00002003... | reverse complement strand
CTACACTTATGCGATCGTCGGCAGCGTCAGATGTGTATAAGAGACAGGTCAATACCAATACAGTTGTGGAACATGGTGTGCTTGTCAACAGTGGGGCAGTTGTAGATCATGATTCTCGTGTTGGATGTGGAGCGCATATCGGACTGGGCAGTGTCGTAAAGGCGAACTGTGTAATCCCTTCCAGAAAGAAGGTTGAAGAGGGAGAAGTGATCTTCTCTACGAGAAGAAAGATTGACGGTGTGACAAGCAGAAATCTGGAAGATGCACTGTATGCGTTTGGGTTCGGTCTTCAGTGCAGCTATGTGAAGCCGTTTGGAGAGGGACATATTAACGAGACGTATGCGGTCTATATGCCGACGGAGGAGGGCGATGAGTTTGCCTATATTCTTCAGCGGGTGAATAATAATGTCTTCAAAGATCCGGCAGGTGTGATGGAGAACATCTTCGGAGTGACAGAATATCTAAGAAATGTCATTCGAGAGGAAGGTGGAGATCCGGACAGAGAGACACTTTCCTGCATTAAGACAAAGAATGGATGTACCTATTTCGAGGATAATGAGGGACAGCCGTGGAGATGTTATAATTATATTTCGAATTCGGTATGTTATCAGCTTGTAGAGGATCCGGAGCAGTTCTATCAGTCTGGAAATAGTTTTGGACACTTCTTAAAACAGCTTGGAAATTATCCGGCATCCAGCTTAAAGGAGACAATCCCAGATTTCCACAATACGGTGAAACGGTTTGAAAATTTGGAGAAAGCTTTGAAGCGAGATATCAAAAACAGGGCGGTCACTTGCAGACCGGAGATTGCATTTGCCCTTGATAGAAAGCAAGATTGTAAGGTATTAGTAGAACAGCAGGAGAATGGAACGCTGCCGCTTCGAGTGACACACAATGATACGAAGCTGAACAATATTTTGTTTGATGCAGAGACTGGAAAGGGACTTTGTATCATTGATCTGGATACGATCATGCCAGGGCTTGCTGCAAACGATTTCGGAGATTCCATCCGGTTTGGTGCGGCGACAGCGGAGGAAGATGAGCGCGATTTGGATAAGATGCATTTTGATATCTCTTTATATGAGCTGTATGTGAAAGGATATTTGGAGGCGACAAGAGATGTGTTGACACCGGAAGAAGTCGAGAGTCTTCCATGGGGAGCGCGTCTGATGACGTTTGAGTGTGGAATTCGGTTCCTGACAGATTATCTGGAAGGAGACACTTACTTTAAGACGGCTTATCCAGAACACAACCTTGTCCGTGCGCGGACGCAGTTCCGTCTGGTGGATGAGATGGAGCAGCAATTTGCAAAGATGCAGGAGATTGTAAGAAAGTACGCATAAGAAAAGAAAGCCGGGGTGGAAGAAGCTCCGGCTATTTGATTGGGAAGAGAAATGACAGATTGGAGGTGGACAATGAAGAAATTTGGAAAGATAGTTGTATTTAGTTTCTTTTTGCTGACAGGAATTTTTTTGGTCAGTCTTATCTTATCACAAAAATGTCTCATTGTTCGGCAGTATACTTACCGGAATCCAAAGATTGCAGCTCCAATTAGAGCTGTGCAGCTTACAGATCTTCATAATTATCAGTATGGTAGGGATAATCAAAGGCTGATTGCTAAGATTCAGAAACAGAAGCCGGATGTAATCTTTATGACGGGAGATATACTCAATGAGGATGAAGACCGCACGGATATTGTTCTGCATCTGGTTCGGGAAGCGTGTGCGATTGCGCCGGTGTATTTTTCGCTGGGCAATCATGAGGTGGGTTATGAGAAAGCTTATGGTGAAGGTGATCTGACGGAACAACTTGAAGCTGCCGGGGCAGTTGTGCTGGAGAAAGAATATGTGGATACCAAGATTGCAGGACAGGAAGTAAGGATTGGGGGAGCCTACGGATATTTACTGCCGGAAGACTGGAAAGATGGATCGGAGCAACGATTTCTGGAAGCGTTTGTGCAGACGGATCGGCTAAAGATTTTGCTGAGTCATGTACCAGAAGGCTTACTGTTGTGGAAGAGCATGGAATACTGGGATGTAGATCTAGTTTTCAGCGGACATGTGCATGGTGGTCAGGTAAGAGTTCCGTTTGTAGGAGGACTGTTTGATCCGGAGGAAGGATTTTTCCCAACGTATACGAGAGGAATGTTTTCCTGCGGAAATGGAACGATGATCTTGTCGGCGGGTCTTGGCAGTTCCAGAGGGATTCCGCGAGTTAATAATCTTCCGGAGATCGTTGTGTGTGACATTGTAAGATAAACTAAAAAGAAAGAGAGAAGTAGATGAGAAGAGAAAAAGAACAGAGGGCACTCTTTCAGTTGATCAAGAGTGTTTTGCTGGAAGAACCAATAACGATAGAGGTCGAAGGGCTTGACTGGAAGTATTTGCAGCAGTTGTGCAAGTATCAGAAGATTGACAATCTAGTATCCTATGGAATTTTACCACTGCAGGAACAGGAGAAAATCCCTGCGGATGTGGTCTGTGCAATGCAAAAGGCGCAGCAGAAAGGGATTGCGAGAGAGGCTACCCAGTATTTTTCTTTGCAGGAGATCCAACAGAAGTTTGAAGAAGAACAAATCGAGCATCTCCCATTAAAGGGAGCTCAGTTGAAAAAGGAATACCCTTCTCCTGATATGCGTTTTCTCACAGATCTTGATATTCTGTGTCAGAAAGAGCAGCAAGGAAAGATTCAGGCAATTATGGAGTCGCTTGGATATACTTTGGAACATGGAGGAGGGCATCACGATGTCTATGTGCGGAATCCTTTTATGACGGTCGAGATTCATTGGGACTGCTCAACGGAGAACCGGGAGCTAGACGTGCTTTTGGAGGATATCTGGAGCAAATGTAACCGAAAGGAAGAATTTGTTTTTGCATATCAGATGCCCTGGGAAGAGTATTATGTATATATGATCGGTCATATGGCAAAGCACTTGAAGTACGGAGGAATTGGAATACGGATGCTGTTGGATCTTTTTGTGTTTGCACAGAAGAAAAAAGACAGTTGCGACTGGAAGAAGATCGAAGCGTGTCTGGAACAAGGGGGACTTTTGAAGTTTTCTGAAACGATGCAGCGCTTTTTACAGCAATGTATGGAGGAAGACGAATCGTTTTTTGAGGGAAATATTCTTTTGGAACATATCATTGGCAGTGGTGCATACGGCACGATGGAAAATCATATGGGAGCAAGGCTCTTAAAGGCGGGCGGGGAGAAAAACCAAATCCGAAGGACACGCATACGGTTAGTGATGACAATGCTTTTCCCGCCTCTGGAGGCAATGAAAGAACTTTCTCCGGCAGTGAGACGGCATTCATTTTTGTTGCCGGCAGCATGGATCTGGCGTTTGGTCACGAAGACCATTTTTGCAAATAGAAAAGGGCGAGAGGCCTTAAAGAGCGTTGCGGTGACCGAGCAGGTAGACCAGATGGATCGCGTGTGCAGGGCGGCAGGACTTTACGAGTAAAAGCATCTGTGAAAAAGAGCGAAAAATAAGGAAAACAGGATGAAAAAATAGTTGCAGAGATGTAAAAGATAATGTATAATTTACCGGAAACTAAAATGAAAAGGAGCGTAAAAATAATGAAAGAAAGATATGAGGCATTAGAACTGAACATTGTAAAGATTCCGGTGGAAGATACGATTATGATGATGAGTAATTTGGGAAATGACAACGACCTTGAAATTCCGCCTGAATGGGGAGGAGTTCCAGATTAGACAGAAGCAGTTTTTCTGATTTTACCTATTTTCAAAGAGGTCTATATGAAAAAGAAAGCAATAATTATTTTTATCGGAATTATTTTAATCTGTAGCATAACACTGTTTTTATCTGCTTTTTTTTCGGGAAAAGATTCGGATAAACTAGGTGAGGACACTACAAGAACTACAGAGAATGGACAGGCAGATGATCGAGATATCGATTCTGAAGAGGAGAAGGAATCGGAAACAATCGGGGAGGATGCAGGCGGCTCTGCATCGGAGAAACCGAAGAAAAGAAGTACAGAAGATTCATCAACAGATACCAAGATGGATATGGGAACGGAACAACCGTCAGAGAACCTTGATAATGAGGTGACAATTCCAGATGACTGGGAAGAATAAAGACTAGAAGGAGAAAAGGAATGCTAAAAAGACTAAATAAGATATGCAAAGTATTGTTATTAGCCTTAACATTCGTATTGGGCAGCACAGGGTTCGCGTTGGCGGCAGAGAATGAAACACATATTTCTACAGAATCTATGGAGATTCGAACAGAAGGAAAGACAGGACTTCGGACGATTTCGGCAATCGATAAGGCTTACCTGGAGCAGCTGAAAGCAGAAGGAAAAGTGGTTACTTACGGAACGGTGGCAGTACCTGCGAGTGCGTTGGAGGCAGCCGGAGGAGAACTTCAGATTGGCGGAAGCTATGCGTTAAAAGGGAAAGCTTACAAAGCTCTTGAGATTCCGGCAGAGAAGAATTGGAAGACAACAGAGGAGAAGGTTTACTATACCGGAGTTCTTACCGGGATCAGTGGAGCAGGGTTTAACACCAGATATGCGGTCAGATCTTATATGAAAGTAGACGGACAGGTATTCTATGGGAATACACTTGTACAGTCTGCTTATGTGACGGCACAGGAGATGCTGAAGTCTTCGGAAGTGTCAACGGACCAGAAGAAATGGCTTGCCAAAAATGTGTTGGATGCGTGTGACACTGCGAAGAAGGTGACACAGGATACACTGACAATTACGGCGGAGCAAGTAAAGGGCGGTATTTACACAGTGAATGCGACTGAGAAAGTGCGAAATTATAACAAGGTCGTTGTGGACAGCTCTGTACAAGGTGGAGAGATTGTATTGAATCAGCTTCGTGTAAAAAATTTGGAAGTGGCAGCAGACGCGGACTGTACTGTGACAGCAAATGACACAGTATTTGATCAGATTGGGAAAAGTGCTGCCGGTGCAGGCAGGGCAGCGGGGAATTTCACCCTGAATCTTGGAGCGGGATCCAGTGTTGCGAAACTTGTGGCGGGAAGTAATATGACGGTCAATGGAGCATTGAAAATTGCAGAAGTGGAAGTTGCAGAAGTGGTACAGGGATTTACGGTGAATGTACCTGCGGAGGAATTACTCGTGTCTGAGGCTGCAGGTGGATCTATGATCACTGTCAATGGAACCGTGGAGAATGCCATTTTAAATGGAGACAATTCTACGATTGGCGGAAGCGGAAAACTTGATAAAGTGCAGGACAATGGAAATAATCAAGTAGAAGTGGAAGTTGGGGAAGAGATCTTGACCAACAGCATTGTATCTGTGGAAGTACGTGGAATGAGTCGGATGATCGTTACTTTGGAGAAAGCGACAACACAACCGCTCGCAGTAGAAGATATGAGAATTATCTGCCATGGCGGGAAGGAAATGACACTTTTAAGTGCAAAGACGGAAGACAATCGCGTGTACGAAGTTTCTACTTCGGTGTTTGCAAAAGACGATACCTACACATTCTCGATGGAGATTGCACCGGGCAAGATCATTTCCAAATATTTCAGTTACAAAGTAGACTGCCCGACTGTCAGCGATGCAACGGTACTGAGAAGTGAGGCGACAAGAGCAGAATTTGATTTGTTTGATGTGGATGAGGGAGGATATGTATATGTATACCTTCCGGGGCATACACAGGTCAGTCGCGGGGCAGAGGAAATCCCTTCTGTGGATACTGTGAAAAAAGGATACCGTAAGGAAATGAAGACGGGATTCAATAAGGTATTGATCAGTGGACTGGAAGAAGGAATCTCTTATTCGTTATATTATGTGATGGAAGCTCACGATGGAAGAACATCGGATGTTCTGGGGCCGCTCACCGTTAGTGGAAATGTGCAGGAAGATCCAAACATTTCATCAGAATACCAGATCGTATCTGTCGCAGAGAAACCGAAAAACACAATTACCGTGGAGTTAAATAAAGCTCCGGCAGAAGAGCTGACACTGGATAATTTCTCCTTTATCTGTCCGACCGGTTCACCGATCACAACAGATAAAGCACAGCTGGTTATCAGCGAAGACAGAAAAGTCTATACCATTGTGATTCCGGAAAATTATGGACACAAAGATAATCAGTATATTGCAAAGGTGACATTTTCTGATGGAACCGTTGCAAAGAAATCTTTTGTAGTGGAATACAATCCGCCGCGGATTACAGAGCAGAAAGTAGAACGAATCTCAGAGACTTCTTTCCGATATAGTTTTGTATCGGATGAGAGCGGAACACTTTACTACGGAACATATAACTTTAATGGTTCCTATAACTGGGAGAACAATACACCGACCGGAGATCAACTGGTAGGTGGTGAGATCGCTTCGTCGCAGATTCAGATGCACAGTGGATATAACCAGGTGGAGATCTCCTATAATGGAACCGATAAGGACTATTTTGCGTTGCCTGTAGATGTTTACGGCAACTATGCAGGCTATACAGAACATGATAAGATTCCGGCATATGTGCCGCAAGTTCCGGAAGAACCGAAGCTTGCAATTGAATCGATTTTCTATAATAAAGAAGAGTCGGATTATGGAACCTGTCTTGATGTTACGTTTACAACAGCAATTGATGACTTTCCGGATCAGCGACTGATTAAGTTTGAAGTGATCCAAGGGACATCTGTAGGGAAAGTGTTGTTGGAGACAAGCTTTTTAGATGAAAGCTATACAAAACTTCGCATGCGTACGCTGAATGGAGCATTTGGTCCGGGAACTTATAAAGTCAGCATGTATGTATCGAAAGATGGACAGCTGCAAAAAGTAGAAAAAGAATTTATCATTGACTGATCACAGGAGGATCTGGGAGCAATACTTCCAGGTCCTTTTTCGGAAAGGAGAAGAGGAATGCGATATCAGATTGCGGATTGCATTGTAGAGTATGAGCCGATCTATGAGTTTCTGAACAAGAAGATGGAGTCATACCGTTTTGATGGAGATGCGAAGACGCAGATCACACTGACGATGACAGAGGAACTCTGTATACAGAAGCAGGCAGAGCAGCCTCATCTGACATTAGAAGAGTGTGAATATATTTTTGTGGGATTGGAATTTTACCGCAAGCTTCTTTTGCAAGGCGGGATGATGATCCATGCATCTGCGGTGGAAGTGGATGGCAGAGTCTATCTGTTTTCGGCGGACAGTGGAACAGGGAAATCTACACATACAAAACAGTGGCAGAAATATTTTGGAGCTGAGCGGGCATTGATTATCAATGACGATAAGCCGGCAGTCAGAAAAGAAGCGGATGGCTGGGTCGTGTATGGGACACCGTTTAGCGGAAAAACAGATGAGCAGTTGAACCGAAAGGGGAAACTGCAGGGAATCTGTATGCTGGAGCGTGGGAAAACAAACGAGATCAGGCGCATGGATCCTCAAGAAGCGGTGCTGCTTTTGATGCGGCAGACACTCGTTCCGCGCAGGCAGGAGATGGCAGAGAGGCTGCTGGGGATGCTGGATGAACTTTTTCGGGAAGTTCCGGTCTATCAGATGCAGTGTACGATTTCAGAATGTGCGGCAAAGATGGCATATGAAAGTATGAGAGGAGAAGGAATATGAGAATCAAAAATGGATTTTTTATGCGGGAAGTGGCAGGAAAATATGTTGTAGTCCCGGTTGGAGCACAGACAAATGAGTTCAAAGGAATGATTCAGATGAACCAGACAGGGGCTTTTCTCTGGAAAGCGCTTGAGAGGGATCTGACAGAAGATGCACTGACAGAGATGATGCTGGATCAATATGAGATGACAGAGGAACAGGCGAAAAACGATGTACATACATTTGTCGCCAGACTCTTAGAGGCTGGCATTTTAGAAGCGTAGGCGGAACATACGATGCGCAAGAAAATGGAGCAGATTCTTTTAGAAGACGGGGAATTGTTTACAGCGGCATCTGGGATCAGTATGCTTCCCTGTATTAGACCGCAGAAGGATATCTTGCATCTCGTTCGGCCGGAGGGAATCGTGGAAACCAGTGAGGTGATTCTCTATCGAAGGAAGAATGGATCTTATATTCTTCATCGAGTCATCGGAAGAGACACGGAAGGGTATATCCTCTGTGGGGATCATCAGTGGATACCGGAGCATGGAATTCATGAGGAACAGGTGCTTGGAGTACTGCGAGGATTTTACCGGGGAGAGGATTATGTCGATTGCAGAAAGAATAGGAGATATCGGATCTATGTAAAGATTTGGTGCAGTTCAATCCGAGCGAGAAAATGGATCATAAGACTGGCAGATTTTGTGTGGAGAGGGTGGAAAGGATTGAGAGGGAAATGGAACAAAAACCGATAAGCTGGATCTACCGATGCAGCAAAAAACATCTGTGGGCAGTTGCACTGTTGGCGGGTGTCAGCGCAGCCATTGCCGGAAGTTTCCTTCTGCTTGCACTGATCTCCAGCGCACTTCTTGATGTGGCATCCGGCAGCAGACAAGGAAGCCTTTGGAGATATTGTCTGATCCTTGTAGGGCTCATTGGCCTCCAGGCGATTCTGAATATCGTAAACAGTAATATCCGTGTCCGTGTTTCAGGCAAACTGGAGATGGAACTGAAGCGCAGAATGTTCGCGGCGATTTTAAGGAAACCGTATCTGGAGATCAGCGGTATTCATTCCGGAGAGATTATGAATCGACTGACAAGTGATGTAGAGCTTGTAGTTGCAGGGATTGTCGGTATTTTGCCACAGCTGATCTCTCTTGGGACAAAACTGTCTGTGGGGCTGCTGATTCTATTTCGGATTGATTTTCGATTTACGCTTGTGATCTTGCTGATCGGGGTTGTGGTATGTATCGGAAATAGGATTTACAGTGAGAGATTTCGCCATTTTCATAAGGAAGTGCAGGAGAGTGGAGGGCAGGTACGCGCATTTTTACAGGAATGTATCGAAAACCTTATGGTCATCAAGTCTTTTTCCAATGAAGAGATGATGGAACAAAAACTCACCAATTATCAGGAAATCCATTATCAGATAAAAAAGAAGCGGAATGCAGTCAGCAATCTGGCGAATACCATCGTCTATGTCATGTTTACGGCAGGATATTATGCGGCTCTGGCATGGGGTGCGATTCAGATTTCCAGAGGATTGCTGACCTTTGGTACATTGACAGCTTTTCTGCAGATCATAGGGCAGATCCGGGCGCCGTTTCGAAATATTTCCGGGCTGATTCCTCAATATTATAGTATGATCGGATCGGCGGAACGATTGATGGATTTGGAGCAGATCGAGGAAGAAGAGGCATTTTCCGTGGAAGAGGAGTTTGAAAAAATTTCTGAAGAGATGCAGGCGATTGTCTTTGAAGAGGTTGGATTCTCCTACGAGAACCGAAGCGTGCTGGAACATTTTTCTGTACGTTTGGAAAAGGGAAGTCTGACGGCAGTTGCCGGTCCTTCTGGTGCAGGCAAAAGCACGATGATGAAGTTGCTGCTCGGTTTGCTTCAATGTGAGGAAGGACAGATTTATTTTGATCTTGGGAAGAAAAAGATACCCGCGGATGCCGGGACAAGAAAGATGTTTGCCTACGTGCCGCAAGGGAATATGATCTTATCAGGAACCATCCGTGAAAATCTTGTTTTTTCTGGAAGACAGGTATCGGAAGAGGAGATTTGTAGGGCGGCAAAGATGGCATGTATCTGGGAATATATTCAGGAGCTCCCTGATGGATTGGATACGGTGCTGCGGGAAAGAGGAAATGGGCTTTCCGAAGGGCAGATCCAGCGGATTGCAATTGCGCGGGCACTCTTAAGTGATGCGCCGGTTCTTCTCTTGGATGAATGTACCTCGGCGCTGGACGAGAAGACAGAAGAACAAGTGTTAAACAATTTAAAACAGATGAAATCAAAGACCATTTTATGCATTTCCCATAAGGTGGCAGCATTCGCATGTTGTGATCATAAAATCGTATTAGACGGATCCGGCAATGCTGATGGAAATTAGACAATCTTTTGGATGGGAAAGAAAAGTGATAAGAAGGAGAGACAACGAATGCAGAGAAAAAAGAGGATAGCAGGTGCAATCGCCGGAATTGGCTTTTGCATACTGCTTGGAAGTGGGATCGCTTTGTGGGAACACTTCCAGGGGAATGAGAAAGAACAGCAGAAGAAAACACCGGTGTCGAATGAGGTGGCAGAGATTGAGAATCTCAATGCACGTGATCATGTGTTGGATCTAAATCATCTTTTTGAAGAAGAGGATGTTACCTGGAAAGAAAAGAGAGCGATGAAGAAAGATGCACAGAAGCAGGCAGAAATGTCTGACGGAAAGAAAAAATCAGCGGATAAAAAGAAAGACACCAAGAAAGATACTGAAAAAGAAACAGAGGGAAAATCAGAGGTGCCACAGAAGCCGAATGAGGAACCGCAGCAGCCGCAGGAGCCAAATGGGGAACCAGAAGTGCCGCAGCAGCCGCAGGAACCAAATGAGGAACCGGAAGCGCCACAACAGCCACAGGAGCCGGAAGTGCCGCAGAAACCGACATTGCCGCAAGTGAGTGAGCCGGGGTGGATTACAGGAATATACTAAGGAAGGATTAGAGTATGAAACAGAGGAAAAAGAGTTTGGGCATCTGGATTTTTTGCTGCTTTTGTTCTGGGGACAATGGATAGTTCCGGTCAAAGCATCCGGACCTGAGCTGCGGGATGTAAATATGC
>ENA-UAOT01001147-UAOT01001147.1-human-gut-metagenome-genome-assembly--contig:-NODE-1147-length-10673-cov-5.530891_pt1 | contig 10673 bp, 8 predicted proteins | sample MGYA00243475_ERZ654567 | MGnify/ENA primary metagenome ERZ654567 (study PRJEB26926, sample SAMN06164482) | human gut metagenome | biome: ENVO:00009003; feature: ENVO:2100002; material: ENVO:00002003... | reverse complement strand
TTACAAAGATACGATGTGCGGAAAGGGCAATGACGCGATAAGGTGCGATAGGGTGCGGAATGGTCCGATTTGACGCGATTTGACGCGATTCGCTGTTCATAATGTTTGACGGTCTGCCGGAAAAAGGGTATATTTGTATCAAAACAAAACGAACATACATGGAGAATTTTCAGATAAGAAGTTACGGGAAAAGCGAACTGGCCCTGTGCTACAGTCCCGATATTACCGAGAGTGCCGCACGGCGCAAACTGATGCGCTGGATAGACCGCAAGCCGGGACTGATGGGGGCGATGCGGGCTGCCGGATACAATGAGCTGTCACACACTTTCCTGCCCCTTGAGGTGAAACTTATCGTAGAGGCGTTGGGGGAGCCCTGAGGATGCTGGAAGATCCACGGGAATGCCGGGGATTCTCCGGGAGCACTGGAAGATCCACGGGAATACCGGCATCACAACCGGAGATGCGAAACGCAGACGCAGACGCAGCAGACGCAGGTCCTTTTTTCTCACACACGCGCACGTACATTATATATGCATGTGCGCGTGTTTTCTTTGTTACCTTTGTTTTTTTGAGTAGACTCCTTTCCCTTTCACCATCACCATATCCAGCGCGCCTTTTTCCCTCAGGCGCTGCATCCAGCTGCGTGCGGTGTTGACCGGGATATTCAGCTTCTCCGCTTGCTCCATCACCATCTGTTTGGTGAATTCTTGCGGCAGGGCCGCATACAGCATCTCACGGTCCGCTATTCCCCGGCTGTTCAGTTCCGTACTTTTGTCCAGGAACGAAAGTATGTGCGTGGCATGAAGGTACAGGGGCTCGCACAAAGCCAGCACGGCGCGGAAGTCCTCATCGGTGATGGACAGGTTATGCCGGGTGATGATACCGTCCTTCAGGTTTTCGGGGTTTATAGTGGGATCCGGTACGGCCAGCGAGGGAATTTCCAGACTGCGCAGCAGCGCCGTGATACACATCATGCGGCACAGGATGGTCCCCATACGCATCACCGAAGCAGACATCTCTTCGCCCGTCACTAGAGAAGAGCGGTAGAACAAGGCGCTGAAGTGCCCGTTGAACTCATCTTTCTGCTGCTGGGTGAATTTCAGGGTGAACAGTCCTTTCTTCTTCAGCTCGTCCCTGCTGGCCTTCCATTCGTGTCCCATCCGGATGAACTCTGCTTCCACGTCCAGTTCATCTTCGCCGAACTGGTCTTTCCATTCGCCTACACGGGGCATGTAATAGAATATGTTTCGCGAGAACTGTCCGTTCTCCGGCGAGGAGATGAGCGGCTTTATCTGTGCGGGCGTGCCCGAGAGGAGTACGGACAGGTAACAGGCGGTGGTTTCCTTGTATTCCCGGTCTGTGCGGCGGTTGTAGGACAGGCGGTCGTGGTCGAACGCCTTGCGCAGCGTGTCGCTCCAGTTGCCGAATTCCGTCCCTATGGCCGTCGATACGGTGTCCGCCTCGCTCTCGCAGATAATCCCCGTTCCGTCCGAGTCTATCAGGTTTTGCAGCAGTCCCGTGCCCGTGTTGTTGCCGGGGATGATGAACATGCGGTTGGGCGGCGCCACGGGCGGCTCCTTGTCCTTGCGTGCCTTCCCCAGCGCTTCGTAGGCTCTTAGCTCCTTGCGGTAAACTTTCATGCTCTCCGCCACCTGCCGGCGTATTTCCTCGTGTATGGGCTCTATGAGTTTGCGTACCCATACCAGTACACTCTTCCCTGCGGCGGCATGGCCCGTGATGAAGGTCTGCAGGCAGGGATACTGCCATTTGTCCCCGTACTTGCAGCGTACGATGTGCGACAGTGAGGCACCCAGCACCGTCATTGCTCCCAGCAGGAGCACATCATGCTGTGCCGGGGTCTTGGCAAAGGAGAGGATGCTCTTCAGCGGTTCGGGCCAGTCGTGATCTTGCGGAAAGTAGGGTAGGGGAGAGAGGGGTTCCGTTCCCTTCATTTCCTTTTCCTCTTCCTCGTGCTTCTTTTTTCCTGTTTCTTTTTCTTCATTCTCCACCTTATTATATCGCGCGCACGTGTGTGAGAAAAAAGGACCTGCGTCTGCTGCGTCTGCGTCTGCGTTTTTGTGAGAGGGGGCGACTCTCACTCCGCACATTTCCGCCAGGTGGAACACGCTTCCCAGGTGGATGTCGCCCTTGCAGGTGTGCAGGGCGTTGCTGAACAGTTTCTCCGCCGCCGCACTGTCATGCTTGGGCGAGAGGCTGCACAGGCTCATGAAATCCGCACGGCCCGCCTCGCCGCAGTCCGTGGCGATGGCAAATGCCAGTTGGGTGTATTCCAGATAGGTGGGCGCGATGTCCGCGTGTGATGCCTGTACCGCCTCCGTCAGGCGGTGCAGTTCTTCCAAAAGATTGTTTTTGTAATGATTCATATTCTTTTTATGTTAATTGGGTTTCGGTATAAGAATACCTCGTTTCTGAATGATTCTGAATAAGCGGCCCGTTGGCCCGTGTGCTGCTATGCCCGTTGGCCGCGTTCTGTTCCGCATGGGGATTGGCACATTAGCCCATGGGCGTCTTGACTCTCATCAAGGCCCTTTCGTCATGCGACAGGAAGCAGGCCCGCACCAGGTCTTTGCCCGAGTAGTCCACTCCTTTGCCCTTGTCTTTGTCCGAGCAGTCGCCATACCTCAGGCGGGCGTATTCCATCAGCCAGTAGATGTTCTCGGCCGCATTCTGTTTCACGTCGCTTGTCCGGCCGAGGTCGTAGGGCACGAAAGCCTTCACGCCGTGTCCTCCGGGGCTTACGAACACCAGTTCGGGCAGCAGGAAAGGGTCGTCGAACAACTGCCGGCGCATCCTTTCGGCCTCCTCGCGGCTGTCCAGATGGTCCAGGTCCAGTATGCTCAATCCCGAAGGAGCCAGCAGCCGGTCGCTCCGGCGGTAGCTGAAAGTTCCGCAGGGGGTGACGTATGGCAGGGTGCTCTGTTTCAGCCTGCGGTACTCCTTCTCGTCACCGTATGCTGCGGCTGCGGCTTCGGTCAGTTTCTTCAGCCGCGGGCTGCCGGTGACTATGTTCCATACTTCCTCCAAGGTCAGTTCCTTGTGAGGGACGAGCGTGGCAGGCGTCACGTTTTTCCCGTTAGCGTCCTTCACCGGCGAGATGGGGGGAAGGAAAAAAGATAGTTTACGTTCTTGATTCATGATTCGTTTTATTTAAAAAGTATTAATTTTGCATCCGCATTTTTTTTGCGTCCTCTGAATTTCTTCCCGAAGGTAGGAAGAACGGATTAAATGACGGGATGGAAGGTGTAACGGCTGCGAGAGGCCGGAAAGGTAGTATGACAAAAGACTTTTTATCGTGGGGAATACCGTTTTTATAAAGATTCCGGCATTGGCAATCAGTAGCTTATGCACGGGCCGTGTTAATGGGTTGCATCGTGGAAACGTGCCCGTAACCTCTTGTAAAGGCATCCTGCTTTTTCTTCTTTCAGTCCCATTGTGAAGTAACGTGAAAAAAAAGAGGTTTATTTAATATTTTACAACTTAAAACAAATTTAAAATGTCTAATGCAGAGTGCAGTTTCCCCAAATTGGGAGAGTTTTTAGAGTTATTGATGAATCGGTTGAAGATAACGAAGGTGCGTGTTCTCGGAGATGAGCATGTGGGGCCGGATACTTACGCCTCCCTAAAAAGGGGGTGGATTTGAAAGTGAGTTATTATATTCATTTTGCCGACCATCTGCTGAAAGCGAAGGGCGAGGAGGTGTTCCGCCGCGTAGTGCAGGAGGGAGTGGATGCCTATATCAATAACTGGAAGCGGAAAGAGGCAGCCGAGGAAAAGGCGTACGAGCTGAAGAAACAGGCCGAAAAGCTGGAGGCGCTGAGGGAGAGGATGAAGCAGCATAAGGATATCCTGTAAGGCTGTTTTTTTCGTTTTCTTTTTGCTCTGTCATTGGGGAAGTGAGAGAGTCTGAATGAAAATGACCTGTTGTCTTGCTGTAGGGGGCGGGCCTGATTTGTCCGGACCGGCCGGTCACGGCCCATTTGCCCCCTACAGTAATCATGTGGCAGTTGCTCTGGAACTTCCGGGCAGTTTTCCCCTCTCCTGAGGCGGCTCTTTGTTCCTTTCTTAACATAATTGTCATATTCCGCCTAAAAAGTACCCTTTTCGTTTAAATAGTCTAATATAAATGCAATTTATATGAATTAAAGTTTTATCTTTGTCTTTCCTATTGGGAATGAAATACTAACTAATTAATTTAAATCAAAGACAAAATTATGAGAAATCATCTAAAGCATTTCCTCCTGTTGGCAGTTCTGACAATCTGTTTCACTGCTACGGCTGTTGCGCAAGGAACAGTAAAAGGTAAAGTAGTAGATGCCGAGAACAATGAGCCATTGATTGGTGCCACTGTATCGGTCAGCGGTACGACACTGGGTACTGTAACGGATATTGACGGTAACTTTGTGTTGAAACTTACCTCTTCCAAGGCTACTCTTATATTCAAGTACTTGGGGTACAACGAAATTACGCATCAAGTAAAAGGAAGCAATACGATAGACTTGGGTGAGGTCAAGATGTCTCCTGATGCTATTGGTTTGGGTGAGGTCAGTGTTATTGCCTCTATTATAAAGAGTGACCGTCAGACCCCTATTCCTATTTCTAACGTGAAACTGGCCAAGATAGAGGAGAAAATAGGTAATCTGGAATTCCCCGAATTGCTGAAATCAGTTCCTTCGGTGTATGTAACCCGTGAAAGCGGTGGTTATGGTGATTCCCGTATCAATATGCGTGGTTTTGATTCGTCCAACCTGGGCGTGCTGATCAATGGTGTGCCCATCAACGGCATGGAAAACGGTAAGGTTTATTGGTCTAACTGGTCCGGTTTGTCTGATGTGAGCCAGTTTATCCAGGTACAGCGTGGTTTGGGTGCGTCAGCTTTAGGTATTTCTTCTGTGGGAGGAACCATGAATATGGTTACTAAAAGTACCGAAGCCCAGAAAGGCGGATCAGCTTATTTCGGTATCGGTAACGACGGTTTCCGCAAGTATTCGGTTTCTTTCTCTACCGGATTGATGGACAACGGATGGGCTATTACATTCATGGGGTCGCTGAATACGGGAGATGGTTACGTGAAAGGTACCAATTATGAAGGATGGACTTATTTTGGAAATATCTCGAAGGTAATCAACGATCATCATAAATTGTCATTGACAGCTTTCGGAGCTCCCCAGTGGCACAACCAGCGCTCTACCATGCACTATATCGAGGATTACAAGAACAGCCCCGACGGCGGACGTTTCAATAACGGATACGGTTATATCAACGGTGAAGCGGTAGGTAGCGGTTACGGCTATAATTATTATCATAAGCCCCAGGTTTCTTTGAATCATTACTGGACTATCGACGAGAAATCGACACTGACCACTTCTCTATACGGCTCAATGGCTACAGGCGGCGGACGCCGTGCCCGTGGCGCGATGAGCAATTGGCTGACTATTGATAACAACACCGGCCGCCCTAAAGACGGTGCGATGATGACTCCGGACGGTTTGTTCGACTACGAGCGTGCTATGGCTGCCAATGCGGCTTCTCAGAACGGGTCGCAGGTGATCTTTACCAATGCTGTCAATGACCATGACTGGTATGGCATGCTGAGTTCCTATAAGAATCATCTGACTGAGAACCTGACTCTTACGGGAGGTATTGACTTACGTTACTATAAAGGGTATCATACAGAGGAAATTGATGATTTGCTGGGTGGTGAGTTCTATCTGCAGACCTCGCCGCTGGCATTCCAAACCAAGAACCAGCTGCTGAAAGTGGGTGACAAGTTCAATTACTATAGCATTGGAGAGATATTCTGGGGCGGTGTTTTTGCACAGGCTGAATATAATACCGATAAGTGGTCGGGATTCCTGTCGGCATCATTGACCGAAGAGGCTTATAGATACGATGACCGTGGTGGTACGGATTCAAGATACTCTGCCACGGGTGCGGATAAACTGGACAGAGTGTCCAGCCTTCAGAATTTTCTGCCTTGGAGCGTGAAGGGTGGTTTTAACTATAAGTTCAATGACAACCACAATGTATTTGTCAATGCAGGATATTTTACCCGCGCGCCTTTCTTCAACTCTGTCTTTGCAAGCAATACGGCAGCTCCCGAAAAGGATGTACCCTACGAAAAGATTACTACGTTCGAATTGGGTTATGGATTTAGCACGGAACAGGTCAATATTGCATTGAATGGTTATTACACTCAATGGATGGATAAGTCCTTGCGCCGTAAGATCGGTCAGGAATATGCCAACCTTACAGGATTGGACGCAGTCCACATGGGTGTGGAACTGGAAGCGACTTACCGTCCTGTCAAGTCCTTTGAATTGAAAGGTATGTTCTCTTTAGGCGATTGGAAATGGAAAGATGATATTCATTTCACTATGTATGATGAAGCGAATAATCCTATCGGAACATACGACGCTTATCTGAAAGATGTCCATGTGGGTAACTCCGCACAGCTCACTTCCGCATTGAGCGCCTCTTGGGAACCGTTCAAAGGATTTAAAATCTCGGCCGACTACAACTTCTTCGGCAAGAACTATGCAGACTTCGATCCTCAGAACCGGGTGAATGAAGCAGACGCCGGTATTGACTCCTGGAAGTTGCCGGATTATGGTACGATTGATTTGGGTATGAACTATCGTTTCAATATCACCAAAGATATCCGTGCCATCGTATACAGTAATGTATATAATTTGACTAATACGGAATATATAGCCGATGCCAAGGACGGTACGAACCATGACTGGAAAACTGCATTGGTATATTACGGCTTCGGTACTACATGGTCTGCCGGTTTTAAAGTAATCTTTTAATCTCTAAAATAGTCAATAAATATGAAGTTAAAATATAATTTAATTGCATGGTCTCTGTTGGGATTCTTTGCTGCGGCATGTGATCCCATGGACGATATTTATAATGAAATCGATGCGGAAGGTACAACGAACACCCAGACGATGGCGGAATATGTACTGACTGATGCCGATTACGAAACGATCAGCTCTGCGGCGGCGAAGGCTGCCACTTCGGATGCTGAAAAAGCATTGGCGAATGCCGTCAAGACGGATAAGGCTTTGAACGAGTTTGCATCGGCCGAGAAGTATGTTCCTTCCATCATCGCGAAGATGCTGCCTTCATGGGGGAAAGGCTCTTCGGTAGGAGTGACCTATAACTATCAGAATACTCCTTCCGATTACGTACTGGAGTATAGGACAGTGACTAATACTTCTTTGGGTGATAAGGATTATGAGGCCCTGTGGGGCGAAGGCTCTCCCGTGAAGTTCCTGGCTCCGGCACATGCTCCGGCTACCGTATTGCCCGAGTGGCTGGCCGGTCAGTATAAGGATGCGGCAAAAGGTGATCTTGTGCTGGTAGATTACAAATATGACGATGTTGATCCTGAATTTACAGGGGAGGACTTGTACTCTCAGGACTTTGAGTCGGTTACGGCCAATGAGGATATCGTGTTGGAAGGCTGGGAGCAGGTGACTCTGAAAGGCGATAGAAAATGGCAGGGAAAAAACTATAGTAGTAATGGTTACGCACAATTCTCGGCCAATGGCTTTGAGGGTGAGGTGGATACTTGGCTTGTTTCTCCGGCAGTAGCAGTGACGAGCAAAGATGCCGGACTGTCTTTCGACATAAAGTTCGGATACTATAATGCGGATTGTCTGGATGTATTGGTTTCCGATACATATGCGGGAAATGGTTCGATTGATATGGCACAGTGGACTAGCGTGAAAGACCAGTTCACTTTCCCTGAAGGACCTGCCAACGGCTACAATGATAATTTTGTGAATGTAGGGAAAGCCGGTCTGGAGGCATACAATGGCAAAAGCGTTTATGTTGCGTTCCGCTATGTAGGCGAGGGGCCCAAGGCGAAAACCACGACTGTTCAGCTCGATAATGTAAGTATCTCATCGGCTGTATTGGCTCCGACGAATGAAAAGCCTTATAATGCATTGTATCAGTTTGACGGAACGGATTGGAAGGTTAAAGAAGATAGCAGATTGGTTGTAGTGACTCCTGCCGATTATGACGCTATGGGAAGCCCGGGCAGTCATGATAACTTCAGCACTTCGGATGCTCCGGAGAATTATCTGCCCCAGTTCCTGGCTCAGAAATTTCCATATGCCCAGGAAGGGGATTCAAAAGCCGTCATGTACAAATATTATAATAAGGTAACGACGATGGAGGTGGACGAGTATTTGTTCAAGGAGGGTACATGGGTTCTGAATAACAATATTGAACTGAAAGAAAAAGTGAATTTTGTACATAATGGAACCGAGTGGTTGTTTGATCCGACGGTAACGAAATCATTGGCTTCCGAAGATTATTTGATTTTGGAAAATTGGGTGAAAGCGAATAAGGATGCCGGGTATATGGATGCCAAATATGGAAACTCGGAATACTGGTTCGGTGGCAGCTCTTATTATGTAAACTTCAATATCCAGTTGGCTAAACGCCGTTCGAATGACCCCGACGGGGTGGTTCCGGCAGATGATAAAGAGGCTGAGGCTTATTTGTTGTCTATGGTTCAGGAGGGTATTGAACTGATCTTGGCAACAGAGTATCCTACAGCCGGCGCGCAAGTAAGTGGGGTTGATTGTTTCTATGTCATTTCTGCAAAAGTGTATAATGGGCTTGAAACATTTACTTATACTTATACTTTCAAAGGTTTAGGAAATGCTAAATTTGAACTGCAAGGTGAACCTGAAGTAACAAAATAAGGTTTTAAACTTGAAGATAAATAAAGTGGGTGTCAAAAACTCAGTTTTTGAAAATATGAACTTATAATCTGAAATTTGAGCATCCTAAAAGACTAAAGAAAGGGTCGTATCATTACTCTATACAGAGTTTGATACGACCCTTTTAAGTGTTATAGTTACTATCTGTAACTTTTCGGAGCAGTCATTCTAGTTTTTTGGACACGTTTCTTTATTGTTGCTTACAGTTTATAAGTAGAGAATGTGAACTCATTTTGGGGGGGTAGAAAAGTAATGATCTTAAATCTGTTGAATGATATTTCTTTGAATATTTACAGACTGTAAGTTAAAAACATAAGGAGTTGACCGGCGGAACAGCCCTTTTTCTTTTTTATTACGAAACTCTTTATACAGTTATTTCCGTCTTTGTATAAACGCTTTCCCCCTATAGAGGTGAGTGACATATTGGAACATTAACAATTTATTAGCAGATAACTTTCTTGAAATCCGCTTTTTTTTCGTTCCTTTGTATTGAACTGCTTTCAACAGAGTTAAACAACTTTAAATATCAAACGCTTATGTGTAGTGAAGGATTGCGTGAAAGATATGTAAATCCCTATACGGACTTTGCATTCAAATTATTGTTTGGAACCGACTTGAACAAAGAAATTCTTATTGGCTTCCTGAATGCCTTGTTCGACGGCAAGCAGGTCATTGAGGATGTCACCTACTTGAACACAGAGCATCTGGGCAGCAAAGAGACTGACCGCCGGGCTGTCTTTGATGTCTATTGTGAAAATGAAAAAGGAGAAAAGATTCTGATAGAAATGCAGAGAGGGGAGCAACAGTTTTTCAAGGACCGGAGTATTTACTATGCTACCTATCCTATCAGGGAACAGGCTATTAAAGGGGAAATCTGGGACTATGAACTGAAAGCGGTGTATGTGATCGGTATTTTGAATTTTGCCTTGGATGATGTTTCGTCTTCCAGCTTCCGCCATGAAGTGAAGCTGATGGATACAACTACTCATGAAGTGTTTTTTGACAAACTGACTTTTGTGTATCTGGAAATGCCCAAATTCCATAAAACCGAGCAGGAGTTGGATACGTTGTTTGATAAATGGATGTTTGTGCTCAAGAATCTGGCCCGTTTGATGGAACGCCCCACTGCCCTTCAGGAACGTGTGTTCAACCGGCTGTTTGAGGCTGCCGAAATTGCTCAGTTCTCAAAAGAGAACCTTTATGCCTATGAGGAGAGTTTGAAAGTATATAGAGATTGGAACAATGTGATTGATACAGCTATTCAGAAAGGCATTGCGAGAGGGATGGAGGAAGGACTTGTGAAAGGGATGGAGGAAGGCATTGCGAAAGGGATGGAGGAAGGCATTGCGAAAGGGATGGAGAAAGGCATTGCGAAAGGGATGGAGGAAGGCATTGCGAAAGGGATGGAGGAAGGCATTGCGAAAGGGATGGAGAAAGGCATTGCAGAAGGTGAATGGATGAAAGCCCAAACTATTGCAGGAAATTTAAAGAATGCCGGGCTTTCCATAGCTGAAATCGCAAAAGTTACCGGACTTTCGGAAGATGAGATAAACTCCCTTTGATTCTTCGGATAAGAGCATAAAAAAACTCCTCTGATATAATCAGAGGAGCTGTTCTTTTTGAAGTAAAATGAGTTATGCTTCAGCAGGAGCTTCAGTAGTTTCAGCAGCAGGTGCTTCTTCAGCAGGAGCGTTAGCGGCTTCTGCTTCAGCCTTGGCAGCAGCTTCAGCAGCTTTCTTTTCAGCTACTTTCTTGGCAATTTCTTCATTTACTTTCTTTTCAGCTTCCAAACGAGCTTTTTCTTCAGCTTTCTTTGCTTCGTCCAGTTTAGCCTTCAAAGTAGCCAGACCGGATTGTTTGTTGTTTTTCCAAGCTTCGAATTTAGCTTCAGCTTCTGCTTCTGTGAATGCG
>ENA-UAOT01001144-UAOT01001144.1-human-gut-metagenome-genome-assembly--contig:-NODE-1144-length-10686-cov-7.079390_pt1 | contig 10686 bp, 4 predicted proteins | sample MGYA00243475_ERZ654567 | MGnify/ENA primary metagenome ERZ654567 (study PRJEB26926, sample SAMN06164482) | human gut metagenome | biome: ENVO:00009003; feature: ENVO:2100002; material: ENVO:00002003... | reverse complement strand
CATTTCGTTTTTTATAATTTATATTTTAAATCTATTAAACTTAACAAACATGAGAAATTGTTTTCTATTTGACAAAGTACAGTGGGTGCGATACCCCATACTAAGTTTGTTGATTTGTTCCGCATCAAATGTAGCGGCAGAAAGCTCTTCTCCCGTATTAGATAGTGGAATACAGCCCGCGACTGTAACTACTAATAATTATGGAGTAGAATCAGTACAACAAAATCGACGTACACGTACGATTGTAGGTACAGTCATTGATAAGACAGACAATAGTCCACTTATCGGTGCTAATATTATGGTGACCCAAACAAAAACAGGCGTTATTACCGATGTAGACGGTCGTTTTTCCGTCACCATACCTGAAAAAGGTGCTACAATCGAAGTTTCTTATATAGGTTATAAGACACAAAAAATTGCTGTGAATGATCAAGGAGTACTGAATGTCTATTTAGACTCGGATAATGAAATGCTAAATGAAGTAGTGGTAGTAGGTGCCGGTACCCAGAAAAAAATCTCAGTAACAGGCGCGATCTCGAATATTGAAGGCTCCGCACTTACAGCCCCCTCTTCGTCATTGACTTCCAATTTTGCAGGTAAGTTAGCAGGTGTAATTTCGCGCACCACATCAGGTGAACCAGGCTCTACTTCAGAATTCTATATTCGTGGGGCCGGTACATTTGGTGGACGTGCCACTCCACTTATCATTTGCGACGGGGTGGAAATATCAACCGGCGACTTAAATAGAATCCCATCTGAAACTATCGAGAGTTTCTCTATATTAAAAGATGCATCAGCAACAGCTATCTATGGTGCGCGCGGTGCAAACGGTGTAATGGTACTTACGACCAAGAGCGGTGAGGAAAATACAGCCACCCGCATCCATGTGAGCGTTGAGAACTCCTTCGTAAAACCAACCAACCAAATAGAATATGTAGATGGTGCCACTTGGATGGAAACATACAATGAAGCACAATTTGCACGTGATCCGAAGGCTATCACCAAATACTCTGACGAAGCGATCGAACTGACTCGCAGTGGCAAATATCCCTTACGTTACCCGGACGTTGACTGGTATGACCTGATGTTCAAAGAAATGATGATGAACCAACGTGCTAACGTCAACATCAGTGGTGGTGGAACACGTGCCACTTACTACATGTCTTTGCAAGCTAACCATGATACAGGTATGCTCGATGTACCTAAATCCTACTCGTTCGACAACAATATCGATCGCTGGAACTACAACTTCCAAAGCAACGTCGGTTATAAGCTAACTTCGACTACTAAGGTAGACTTACGTTTAAATGCTCAGTTTGGTACCAACAAAGGAACAAACAGCAACACAGGCGACTTCTTTAAAGCAGCATACAACACAAGCCCAATTGCATTCCCTGCTGTATTTCCTGCTCAAGAGGGTGACAAACATATCCGCTTCGGTAATGCATTCCTTTCGGGCAGCGAATTAGTTGGCAATCCCTATGCTCAAATGCTTTCCAACTATAAAGAAGAAAACTACAGTACATTGAATGCTTCACTATCTCTGAATCAGGATTTAAAATTTATCACCAAAGGGTTGAAATTTAAAGTCCTGGTCAATATGAAAACATGGGCACAGCAATCGTACCGCCGTTGGGTAGACCCTTATTATTATGGTATTGCTGACGGTTCCTGGGCACCAGACGAGAATGGCATGGAAACTTACGAATTGACACGTATCGGTAGTTCCGGTAACAATTATGTGAGTGAAGCTGATAATGGTAAGAATACAGACCGTACTATTTATGTCGATGCCCGTTTGGATTATAACCGCTCATTCGGCAAACATGCCGTATCCGGTATGTTGATGTATATGCAACGCGAGTATCGTAGCGGCACTATTCCTAATCGTAATCAGGGACTTTCTGGTCGTTTCACTTACGATTTCGACCACCGCTACTTATTTGAATTGAATTTCGGTTACAATGGTTCCGAACGTTTGGCCAAAGGCGAACGTTTCGAATTCTTCCCGGCAGCATCTGTCGGCTGGGTAGTCAGTGGAGAAGAGTTCTGGAAACCAATTGAAAAATATATCAATTTACTCAAATTACGTGGTTCGTATGGTATAGTAGGTTCTGACGAAACTGGCGAAAATAAAAACGGAGGCGAAAGTGCAAACCACTTCCTTTACCTCGACAAAGTAACCATAGGCTCGGGTGGTGGTTTCTATCTCGGTGCAGGTCCTCATAACGGCGACTACCGTAAAGGTCCGGGCTTCCACCAATATGCCACGCAAGATGCCTGTTGGGAACGTGTGTACAAATTAGATATCGGTGTGGATATCGAACTGTTCAACCAATTTAGAATTACAGCTGACTACTTCCACGACAAGCGCGAAAAGATCTTAATGAAACGCGCCTCATGGCCTCGCATGCTTGGTTACTCAGACGCAATTCCTTGGTCAAACGTAGGTAAGGTAGATAATAGCGGATTCGACTTGAGTGTAAACTGGAAGACACAACCCATCAAGGATATGTGGGTTGACGTCCGTGCCAACTTCACTTACAACAAGAATAAATATGTATATAAAGATGAGCCAGAATATCCATATGTATGGAAGACAGAAACAGGCAAACCATTGAATCGACGTTTAGGTTATATTTGCGACGGATTCTTCGAAAGCCAGGCAGAAATAGACAATGCCCCTTCTCAACTTTATGGCAAGGAGGTACTGAAAGTAGGGGACCTGAAATATCGTGATGTAAATGGTGATGGTACAATTAATAGCGATGACCAGGTAATGATTTCTCCTTATGGCAGTACTCCACGTATCCAGTGGGGTACAGGATTAAACATCACTTACAAGAACTGGGATTTCGGTATATTCTTTAATGGTTCCGCCAAGCGTTCTATCATGATCAATAAGCTGGAACCGTTTGGTACAGCCATCGGAACCAGCGAGCACAACCTAATGAAGTTTATTGCCGATAACCACTATTCACTGAACGACCCTGATAATTTCAACGTACTCTATCCACGCTTGGGCATAACCTCCGACCAAACTAAGCACAATATGGTAGAAAGCTCCTTCTGGTTGCGTAATGGCAACTTCGTACGTTTCAAAACGCTGGAATTTGGCTATACCTTCAAGAAGAAATATCGTATTTACTTCTCAGCAGACAACCTCGCCGTATGGAGTAAATTTAAAGAATGGGATCCGGAATTAAACTGGGATTCTTATCCGTTGTCACAAACATTCAACATTGGCGCACAATTCAAATTCTAATATCCACATAATAAAGAAAAACAGATATGAAAAGAAATATAATTTCACGTTTTTTGGCCACAGTAGCATTAACTGCATGTCTTTTGGCCTCTTGTGACTACTTGGACGTAATGCCGCCCGAGCAACCGACGGCTGCAGACACGATGGAAGACAAAGACCTTATGTTTAGCTTCCTTAACTCCTGCTATCATGCTGTAATGAACTCTAACTATTTGCATTACGAAAAATGGCTGCAAAGTACCGACGAATATGTTTTTAGTCAGGCTATCAATAAGGAAGGACAGCATGCAGCCTGGAATCAGTTGCATGGCAATAGCTATCCGAATGCTTGGGACATGTTTTACTCATACATTGGGCAATGCCACCTTTTCCTTCGCGAGATTGAACGGCAAAACCCGAAGGATGCCACCGAAGAGGATAAGGGCAATGCCATCACCGAAGTAAACTTCCTGAAGGCTTATTACCACTATCGCTTGCTGGAAGCCTTCGGCCCGATTCCAATGATGGAAGAATATCCATCACAAAACATCACCAATAACCAAATCCCAGGACGCCGCCATTACGACTACTGTGTAGACTACATAGTAGGTTTGCTCGACCAAGTTTGCTCCGGTGACTACCCATTGCCCGCCCTGCGTGAAGGTGCCGAATGGGGACGTGCCTCTGCCGCAACGGCCAAGGCCGTCAAGTCTCGCCTGCTGCTCGAAGCCGCTTCACCGCTATGGAACGGTGGCTGGCCTTTCCCTAATTGGAAAAATAAGAACTTGACCGGTGATGCCGAGTATGATGGAAAATACGGATTGGAGCTGGTAAGTACGACTTATGACAAATCAAAATGGGACAGAGCACTGGCCGCTTCGTTGGAGGCTTTGGAGTATGCTTTAGGTCCCGGTCAGCGCAAATTATTCAATACCGAAGATGCCATGATGCTTTATACTATGAAAAGCGGCTTGAATGGTGACCTTTCTAAAATCTACATTCCGGGTATTGACTATAATAATATGACTCCAGAAGACGAAGAGTTCATCAAGCATGTAATTACCATGCGCATTCTTCCCAACTCTTTCGAGAGCGAAGGTAACCGTGAATTACTCTGGGGATACTATTCTGATGGAAATGATGAGCGTACTAATAAAAGAAATATAGCTCATTTCCCCATCCGTATCCTTTATAAAAACAATGCCTGGTTGCACGGCTGGGGATTGGCTAATCCAACTCTCAATACCGTAGAGCACTTCTATACCAGAGACGGGTATCTTCCTGCCGACGATCCAAGATTCCAACACAATGACGAATGGCTGTTCAGCCGTGCCGGAATCACAGGTCAACATCGTACAGACATCATCAACCTGCACGTCAATCGCGAACCACGTTTCTATGCCTGGATTGCTTACCATGGTGATGACTATGCCCCGCTTTTAAGAGATGGGAAACCGCTGACCTTGGATATGATGAGTAGTGATGACAATAGAGGCCGACAGACTCCGACCCTCGGTGAGAAAGATATTCCGGCAAACGGTTGGAGCAGTGCATTCGTAACAGACTATCCTGTAACAGGCTACTACAACAAAAAGTGGTGTCAGATTGACCACCAATGCTCCCTCAATGGCACGGGTGGTGTGTCAGGTAACATTATAAGATATCCGATGCCATTATTCCGCCTGGCAGAGTTATACCTCAACGTAGCTGAGTGCTACGCAAACCTAGGCGAAATTGACAAAGCAATTGAATACTTGAACCCAGTCCGCGAAAGAGCGGGCGTCCCTGCTTTGACAAAAACGATGGTTGAAAACTCAAGTATGGATATTGTTGAATGGGTACACAATGAACGCTTCATTGAATTTTGGGATGAGTCACTCCGCTACTTCGATGTACGCCGCTGGATGATTGCTCCGCAAGTATTGAGGGCTAACAGCCGAGAAGGCTTAAATGTGCAACAAAACAAGCCTAACCCATCATTCGAGGAGTTCAATCAACGTACAACTATCAGACAGCCATTCCAATGGGAAGACCGCATGTATATTCTGCCTATTGCCAACAGCGAGGTGTATGCAGCCCCGAACTTGATACAAAGCCCAAACTATTAATCTATTAAACAATGAAAAATATGAAAAAGCTTTTAAGAATATTCTTATTCACAGCAGGTGTAGCTTCATTGACTACAGCTTGTGATGAATCTGAATGGAAAGTCCAAAACTTATTCCCCGAAGAATATCATAAAATCCTTTACGTCCTGGATAGTGGAGAGCAAGAAGTAACTTTATACAAAACAGGATCAAACACAGAATTCGCCTATTCGGTAATCAAAGCCGGAAGTGAACCGACAGAGACAGCTGCCGTAAACATAAGAATTCTTTCACAATCGGAGATCGATACAAAGTATAGCAACATTCAGGGCACGCCCTACTGGGTAATTCCTGAAGGCTCTTACGAAATCAAAACCAAGGAACTGTCTTTTGGCTCTAATGACGCGTTTAAATATTTGAATTTCACGATCAATCCTGAAGCCGTCGAGACTTTCATGAAACAAAAGAAAGCCGATACCCCTGCAGAAGCACCATATATGCAATTCGTATTACCTATTTGGTTGGAAGGAACGACTGCCACCGACTCCGTCAACAGCCAAAAGAACTATGTGCTAATGAACATAAAGAATATACAGTCACCGAAAATCGGTTTCAGTGATTATGAAGTAAAAGAAAAAGACTACTCGCTCAGTGAACTTGTCGATATTAACGAATCTGTGGAAGTAATGCTTGATGTCGATAATCAATGGAACTTCATAATCAACGCCGATATCAACAAACAATATGTTGCTGACTATAATGCAGCCCATAGTACCAACTACCAACTGTTGAATCCCGATATGGTAACTTTCGATAAGGAAATCACTTTTACAGAGACATCTTCCTCAGCCACTCTGAATTTATCAGTAAAGCTGTCTCAGTTGGCAACTCTCGGTCAAAGTGGATTTGGTGACTATATGTTACCTATTACATTGGGAGAGGAAACTATTGGCGATGTGGCATTTGACCGCAGTGATGAACGCGCAACTTATGTATTTGTCGTAAAGAACCATGGTAAATACTCTACTGCCGAACGTGCAAGCTGGACTTGGAGTGTAAATTCCTGGGCAAGTAACGAAGGCAATAACGGCTTTTTAAAGAATGTTTACGACGGCAACCATGCAAGTTACTGGCATTCTAGATACAGTGCCGGTGAAGGCGTTACCAATCAATTGCCTTATATTTTCAACATTGATTTCGGTACGGCAAAAACGATACATCAAATTGGGTTGGTGAACAGAAATCATGCTACTTATACTGATACCAAAGCGGGTATTGTAGAGATAAGTACAGATGGCACTACATATACACAAGTAGGAACATTCAGCCTGATTAAGGGAGACTGGAATGAGCAAGTATTTCCTCTCACCCCTATTAAAGCACGCTACTTCCGCTTCCAAATTAAAGAGTCTTACCGCGGCAGCAACTGTGCATTAGGAGAAGTTTACCTCTATGGTATATAAATGATAATTTAGACAGATATTAGCAAAAGAGCGGAAAGCATGGATAAGTTCTCCTTTTCGCTCTTTCGCATATAAAAATGGCTAATAATCAGACTAAAGAAAGAGAATATAGCCTAAAAAGACAAGAAAAGCAACATGTACGACTGAAAATCATACTCTCAGCAGCATATAGTCGACTATCTTTGCGATGCGATAAAATATTTTATGAGATATGAAAAGATAACCACTAAAAGGGATGAAAACACAAAAGTCCATGAAATTTCAATATATAAACAAACATATATAATTATGATAAAAAGATTGTTTTCAGGAGAATTATAAATTATTTGAAAGATTTCTACTTTTAAAATAGAATGCAAACTGCTGATTCACATAAAAAACAGTACCATGAGAAAACGAACTTTATTAGCTTTTGGAGCAGCTATGATGTTATCGCACTCCATTGCTCAAAATAATCACCTAGCTGAATTTGATATCAACTGGATTTCCAATCAGAATGTATTGGGAATGAATAAAGAAGAAGGTCATGCCACCTATGTTCCTTATGCATCAAAGTCTTTGTTAATGTCAGATACTCGCTTCAAAATACCTTGGGAAGATCCGACTAAGGCTATGACATTGAATTTGAATGGCACCTGGAAGTTCAAATGGATAAAGGGTACTCCCAAAGGTCCTGGCCCCAGTGAGTTTCAGGCAGCTGACTTAGATGATAGTGGATGGGATAAAATTCGCGTCCCGATGAGTTGGGAAATGGATAGCCGGTACAATTTGCCCACTTATAACAATACAGGTTATCCTCACTTCAATGAACCGCCCTATGCTATGCGAGGACATGAGGAGCATGGTATCACCGACCATAATGCAACAGGATTCTATCGGCGGACTTTTGATTTACCTACAGATTGGCAAGATAAACGTATTTTCATTCATTTTGATGGAGTATATAGCTGCTGTGTAGTATGGATTAACGGTAAGTTCGTAGGCTATTCGCAAGGAGCCAACAATGTAGCAGAGTTCGATCTGACTAAGGCAGTGAGGCCAGGAAAAAACCAACTTTCCGTTCGGGTTTACCGTTGGTGTGACGGCTCTTATTTGGAAGGTCAAGACATGTGGCGTTTAAGTGGTATTCATCGGGATGTATATTTATTTGCTACTCCGAAAACTTTCATTCGGGATCACTACATTACCGTAAGTGAACAAAATGCGGATGCCACTTCTGGCAAATTGAATATGACATTCAACATAGACAATCGGGAAGGAAAAGTAACGTCCAAACATATTCGAATGGAATTATTGGACGCCAACGGCAAGGTTAAAGCCACAGTCGAACGTCAAATTGAAGTGAGCGGAACTTCTGTTGATGCTACCCTTTCGACAGCTCTGCTGAAGGGGCTTACTCCATGGAATGCGGAGAATCCTTACCTGTATGATGTTGTGATTTCCCAATATTCAGAAGGCAAGGAGGAAATGGTCTTTTCCACCAAGTACGGCTTCCGCAATATCCAGCTAGTCAACAATGACCATAACCATTATTTCACCATAAACGGCAAGCGCATTTTCTTCAAGGGAACAAACGTACATGATGCACACCCCCTCTACGGACGTTACATGGACAATGAAACTATGTTGAAAGATTTAACTTTAATGAAACAGGCAAATATCAACACGGTACGTACCAGCCACTATCCCCGCCACTCTAAAATGAACTCCATGATGGATGTGTATGGACTCTATGTGATGGACGAAGCCGATTTGGAATGCCATGGCAACAATCACCTAACCCGTGACACCACTTGGACAGATGCTTTTGTAGATCGCAACGTGCGTATGGTGTTGCGTGATCGTAATCATCCAAGTGTTATCTTTTGGTCATTAGGAAATGAAAATGGTGGTGGCATAAATATGCGTCATTGTTATAATGCAATTAAAAAACTTGATTCCCGATTTATTCATTGTCATGGTAATAGTGCTTCTGATATGTATTCGGAAATGTATACGAGTGTGGGGGCTCTGAAACGACTAATGAAAGGACGCAACGGGCAACCGTTCTTCATTTGCGAGTATGCCCATGCAATGGGACAGGCTGTGGGAAATTTGGTGGACTATTGGCAGAATATTGAAAATAGTACAGGGGTTATCGGTGCTTGCATTTGGGACTGGGTAGACCAAGCCATTTATAATCCGGCCAATATCAAGTCTGGCGAACTGGTTGACAAAAATGGTTTCCATGCCTGGACCGGTGGATATGATTATGACCCTTGGTTCAACAATCATGCCAACAATGACAAGGCTTTCCAAGGAAACTATCTGAACAACGGCATTATTACCGCTGACCGTAAGTGGACAGCCAAGTTGACAGAAGTAAAGAAGGTCTATCAATATGTCGATTTTAAAGATCTCACCGGACAATCAATAACCATTAAGAACAAATATCCATTCAATAACTTGAAAGATTTGTTCTATCTGGAATATGCAGTGTTGAAAGATGGAGTACAAGTAGAAGAGGGTACGATAAATGTCAATATTCCAGCCCTTCAACAAGATAATGTGAACGTTCCTTATCAAACAGCAGTGAAGGATGATGCAGAATATACCCTTCTTGTAGGTTTATGCTTGAAAGAAGATAAACCTTGGGCAAAGAAAGGATATCGCCTGGCAGACGAACAATTCATACTCAACGAACGCCCCTCCTTGCAACCTATCACAATTAAAGGTAAGATGAAGGTAAAAGGTAATAAAGTTATCGGTAAAGATTTCTCTGTAGAATTTAATGAAAACGGTGCCGTAAAAAGCTACATTTATCAAGGTAAGGAACTATTGGCTGCTGCGCCGGAATACAATGACTATCGTCGTATAGACAATGATACAGAAGGGAAACAGGCTTTGAAAGATCCTAATGATGGTACGGGCGGGTATGATTATGCGGACACAGGTATCGAGATTCACCAAATAACCGCACCGCTCAAAAAGAGAAAGAATCAGGCTACCATTTCAATGAAAGCTACGGGTATCAAAACCAATTATTCGGTCACTTATACTGTCTATCCTAATGGAATTTTAGACATGAAGGTTACTTTTGAACCTAAGCGTCGTGGATTACGTCGTTTAGGTATGGGAATGCAATTTGCCTCAGGCTTTGAGAACGTGGAATATTATGCAAAGGGGCCGTGGAGTAACTATAAAGACCGACAGACCGGCTCTTATTTGGGCAGATATACAACTACCATCCGTGATATGGTAGATGAGAACACGCATCCACAAACTTATGGTGACCATCAAGACTTACGTGATATGATACTGATGAATAAAACTAATGGATTGAATCTTCGTATTCAGACTGAAGGTATGGTCTCGTTTTCATTGTCTCACTATAATGAACTTGACTGGAATCATAAGATACATTATACTAAATTGCATTGGTCAGACTTGAAAGAGTATCCGCAATTGTTTGCTCACTTCGATTATTGGCAGCGTGGTATAGGTAACAATAGTTGCTTCTCAGATTGCTGTCTGCCTCGCTATGAAACCCCATATCCAGGAAACTATCAAGGCGCAGAAGAATTGACTTATACTTTACGTTTTATTCCGGAGCATGTATTTTAATACTGAATGGCAAGATACTCCATTTATAAGTTTACAAGGTATTAACTAAGGTACATATGAATAAGAATTTTGCATTACTGATTTTTTCATATAAATAGAGTAGTTGGAAAAAGATGAAAAGATATTTATTATGGGCAGCAATGCCTTTGGCTTTATTATCTTGTGAAAGTTTGGGACAAGAACAAACGAATATCGGTTTCGATCGAGAATTTCCTTTGAAAACTCCGATAGAGAATGCTTCTGTCTCTTATACACATCTCCGAGCCCACGAGACTACGCTGCATCTCGT
>ENA-UAOT01001125-UAOT01001125.1-human-gut-metagenome-genome-assembly--contig:-NODE-1125-length-10834-cov-8.150199_pt1 | contig 10834 bp, 8 predicted proteins | sample MGYA00243475_ERZ654567 | MGnify/ENA primary metagenome ERZ654567 (study PRJEB26926, sample SAMN06164482) | human gut metagenome | biome: ENVO:00009003; feature: ENVO:2100002; material: ENVO:00002003... | reverse complement strand
ATTTCAATCCTCTCCATCTATGCAGAGGGAGACCGAAAAACCCGGAGTAATGGTGAGAGAGTTTGAATTTCAATCCTCTCCATCTATGCAGAGGGAGACCGAAAAACCCGGAGTAATGGTGAGAGAGTTTGAATTTCAATCCTCTCCCTCTATGCAGAGGGAGACGCAGTTTCTTCCGTAAACTCGGTTTCATCATTTCTATTTCAATCCTCTCCCTCTGTGCAGAGGGAGACGTGTATTGCTCCTGTCCAATATATATTATCTACTTATTTCAATCCGCTCCCTCTGTGCAGAGGGAGACCTAATGTCTGTTTAGTGTCACAGGTAAGCGTAAAATTTCAATCCTCTCCCTCTATACAGAGGGAGACAGCTCAGGCTTGATTATGGCGGAGTGCTTGTGTTTATTTCAATCCTCTCCCTCTATACAGAGGGAGACCCCTCATCGCTGATGAGAGAAAGGTCTTAGAACTATTTCAATCCTCTCCATCTATACAGAGGGAGACTTTGTGTGCATCTGTACTCGGAGGACAGGTTATCCATTTCAATCCTCTCCCTCTATGCAGAGGGAGACCGGACACATTAGTCGAAAACCTCCCGCAGCTTATAATTTCAATCCTCTCCCTCTATACAGAGGGAGACTACATAATCCTGTATCCAAGCTTTGGCATTTATATTTCAATCCTCTCCCTCTATGCAGAGGGAGACTCAAGGGCAAAAAGCCCGGAAAGGAATTTAGATATTTCAATCCTCTCCCTCTATGCAGAGGGAGACCATTATACATCTCAGCCGGATAAGGAGTGTCATTTATTTCAATCCTCTCCCTCTATGCAGAGGGAGACTATGCCCAAAATACTGCTTCATTTTTGGCTATATGAATTTCAATCCTCTCCCTCTATGCAGAGGGAGACTTTTTGATTTCATTGTGAGAGCCATATGTAACGAAATTTCAATCCTCTCCCTCTATGCAGAGGGAGACGGTGCAGACAGCGGAGGGATATTTTCTCGGCAATATTTCAATCCTCTCCCTCTATACAGAGGGAGACGCAATGTTTATGCAGCTGCATATCTTTCTTTAGAATTTCAATCCTCTCCCTCTATACAGAGGGAGACGTAAGTTTTCCTCCCGTATCTGGATATATAAAAGATATTTCAATCCTCTCCCTCTATGCAGAGGGAGACATTCTTCGGATTTTTATTATTGTTTTTCTCTTTTTATTTCAATCCTCTCCCTCTATGCAGAGGGAGACTGTACCAGTTTCAAGCTGAGATATATAACTGCTCATTTCAATCCTCTCCCTCTATGCAGAGGGAGACTGCCATTATATATATCCTCCTTATTATTTACGTTTTATTTCAATCCTCTCCCTCTATGCAGAGGGAGACGCATTATCACCGCCAAAAGCAGCTCTGGATACGTTATTTCAATCCTCTCCCTCTATGCAGAGGGAGACAGCTGTATAACCTAATGCTTAACGTCGACACAACATTTCCATCGTCTCCCTCTATGCAGAGGGAGACGATGGAGCAGATATACGCACTTTTGGATGCAACAAATTTCAATCCTCTCCCTCTATGCAGAGGGAGACCGTATGAGAAGTCAATAGATGTCACACTTTTTTCATTTCAATCCTCTCCCTCTATGCAGAGGGAGACATTATGACATTCCTTTCTTGCATGAGGGTTTGTAATTTCAATCCTCTCCCTCTATGCAGAGGGAGACAGCGTTAAGAATATCCTGCGCTGTATTCAAAGGCATCTCAATCCTCTCCCTCTATGCAGAGGGAGACCATTAAATTCCTTAGTTTTCATAATAAACCTCCTATTTCAATCCTCTCCCTCTATGCAGAGGGAGACGAGGACTGGCAGTAGACGGATTCGCACCAGTTATATTTCAATCCTCTCCCTCTATGCAGAGGGAGACTTTTTTTATTTTTTCATTGTAGCCTTTTGGCATTTTATTTCAATCCTCTCCCTCTATGCAGAGGGAGACTCACATCATGTGATATAATGTAACATGTAAGATATTTCAATCCTCTCCCTCTATGCAGAGGGAGACAGACGCCTATAATCTTTTGATGAGCGATAGAGTATTTCAATCCTCTCCCTCTATGCAGAGGGAGACAGCGAATGCACGGTCATGCTTATTCAACGTATACATTTCAATCCTCTCCCTCTATGCAGAGGGAGACTCATCGGTTTTTTTCTATATTTTTTTATCATTTTATTTCAATCCTCTCCCTCTATGCAGAGGGAGACCACCCATGTTATCGTTTGTCTTGTCAAGGCTTTTTATTTCAATCCTCTCCCTCTATGCAGAGGGAGACTTTCAGCGTTACATTTCCGTCCTCGTCAACCTTAATTTCAATCCTCTCCCTCTATGCAGAGGGAGACCTTTGGCTGTTGTGTGCAGACAGCAGATATCCCAAATTTCAATCCTCTCCCTCTATGCAGAGGGAGACTCTTGATACTCAGTAGTTTCAACTTCTGAAGAAATTTCAATCCTCTCCCTCTATGCAGAGGGAGACGCAAGGACTGCTTATTGGAGTTTTTTTGACACTGGATTTCAATCCTCTCCCTCTATGCAGAGGGAGACTATGTAGGTTTTCATTTTGTACCTCCTTATTGTTATTTCAATCCTCTCCCTCTATGCAGAGGGAGACGCTTTATTAAAGATGGTTTGACCCACGGTTCTATGAATTTCAATCCTCTCCCTCTATGCAGAGGGAGACTAGTACCATAAGTGATTACAATAGTACTATTAGAATTTCAATCCTCTCCCTCTATGCAGAGGGAGACTACTCCCAGAAGTTTACCTGATTCAATTACAAACATTTCAATCCTCTCCCTCTATGCAGAGGGAGACATGTCAACTGACAAATTAGGTGTGTAATTAACAGTATTTCAATCCTCTCCCTCTATGCAGAGGGAGACTATAACATTTGTATGATTGCTCAAATTAAGAAATATTTCAATCCTCTCCCTCTATGCAGAGGGAGACAGATTTTATTTGCTTACCGTTAATTTCTCCGTCAATTTCAATCCTCTCCCTCTATGCAGAGGGAGACTTATATCATCTTTCTGACTATATGTCACCATATAATTTCAATCCTCTCCCTCTATGCAGAGGGAGACATATATCCACGGTTAATGCAGTATTTGACAATAGATTTCAATCCTCTCCCTCTATGCAGAGGGAGACTGTTGGCGGTTGGGATGTATTGATTGATTTAATAAAGATTTCAATCCTCTCCCTCTATGCAGAGGGAGACTGGGTTACATATATAAAAGAAACATTGAAAGGAATTTCAATCCTCTCCCTCTATGCAGAGGGAGACCACAATAGTGCAGGTTTTTTAATTTGAGAAAGGCATTTCAATCCTCTCCCTCTATGCAGAGGGAGACGTGGCAGGCTCTTAGTCAACAAATGTTACACTAAAATTTCAATCCTCTCCCTCTATGCAGAGGGAGACTGCCGAGGGGCAGCCGTTATGGATACAAATATCTTTATTTCAATCCTCTCCCTCTATGCAGAGGGAGACAGCAAATGTTGACGGTCCGATAACAAGACATGTATTTCAATCCTCTCCCTCTATGCAGAGGGAGACACAATGTTACAAGAACAGATGTTGTTCGTGAGGATTTCAATCCTCTCCCTCTATGCAGAGGGAGACTCAATATACCAATAAATATAGAGCCAAGACTCAAAATTTCAATCCTCTCCCTCTATGCAGAGGGAGACTGCTCTTAGACGTTATCTCAATGTACGTTAATAAATTTCAATCCTCTCCCTCTATGCAGAGGGAGACCACCTAATCCAATCCGTTTTCTCTAAGTATCTGTAATTTCAATCCTCTCCCTCTATGCAGAGGGAGACCATCTGCATATAATTCTTTAACATCATTGTCAATATTTCAATCCTCTCCCTCTATGCAGAGGGAGACGTATGGCTGTGTCCCGAGAAATGGCTTCGAAAATTTCAATCCTCTCCCTCTATGCAGAGGGAGACATTCATCAGGAGCGTTTTGCCAAGACTGACTATTTATTTCAATCCTCTCCCTCTATGCAGAGGGAGACGTATGAGGTACGGCTTTTCTACTCCTTGAAAAAATTTCAATCCTCTCCCTCTATGCAGAGGGAGACGCCATCAGGATATATCTTTGTCTTTGTATTTTTAAATTTCAATCCTCTCCCTCTATGCAGAGGGAGACTTATTATAGTCAACTGCGTTTCCGTTATCATCAGTATTTCAATCCTCTCCCTCTATGCAGAGGGAGACTACCGTTTTCAAACTCAAAAGATTCGGAATATAATTTCAATCCTCTCCCTCTATGCAGAGGGAGACTTCTCGCTCTGATATGGGATAATATAGACCTTGATATTTCAATCCTCTCCCTCTATGCAGAGGGAGACCCAAACAGAATACGTGAAATAATAGAACCAGCAAATTTCAATCCTCTCCCTCTATGCAGAGGGAGACTAAGTCTGTTATTAGCTCCAAAGCTTTCAGGATATTTCAATCCTCTCCCTCTATGCAGAGGGAGACGTCATCTACATCCACATCTAAACCAGTTCTTGATAATTTCAATCCTCTCCCTCTATGCAGAGGGAGACGCTTAAAAACTTTGAACGAATACTGTAAACAGGAATTTCAATCCTCTCCCTCTATGCAGAGGGAGACAGTTTCAACTTTTATGCTTATACTAGCACTGGTTATTTCAATCCTCTCCCTCTATGCAGAGGGAGACTACGGCTAAACGAGCAGAAAGGATTTATATATTATATTTCAATCCTCTCCCTCTATGCAGAGGGAGACTTAATACGTCTGTAATCCCTCAATTGGGTTTACATATTTCAATCCTCTCCCTCTATGCAGAGGGAGACATATCTTCATATTTTTATCAGCTTGGTAGTTTCTTATTTCAATCCTCTCCCTCTATGCAGAGGGAGACTTACATAACAAAATATATAACCAAAGGCAACAAATTTCAATCCTCTCCCTCTATGCAGAGGGAGACTAAATTGCAGTATATTGTCCTTTATGAGTAAGTCATTTCAATCCTCTCCCTCTATGCAGAGGGAGACTTATCAGCGCGTTTATCACAAATGCGGGAAAAAATATTTCAATCCTCTCCCTCTATGCAGAGGGAGACTGCAAAGTTGCACAATATACTACATTTAAGCTGTCATATATATGTGCAGCTCTGCTAAATATTTTATCTGCGCAAATTATTTTCAATAGATTTGCAATTTTTTATAAGTAATATTCTAGTGCGAATAATCCATGAATTCTATGTAAGCTTATCATTCGCGCTAAAATATAAGCGGCTTCTCAACATTTATTGTATCCTTTGCTCCGATGTGTTCTACTTTCGTCTTGTGATTATCACCTAAATAATAAAACCTCAGGCTATCCTTTTCCTTGTCTATTATATTTTCAAGCTTTTGCTTTACCTCCCTGCATTTAGCTGCGTCCATAATACATTCAAACACTGAATTCTGAACCCTTACCCCGTAATTTACACATTGCTTTGCTACCCTTCTTAGTCTGGTCTTTCCTGCTTTGGTTTCCGTATTTACGTCATACGTTATTAATACAAGCATATTTATCACTTCCACATAAATACTGGATAACTGTCCAGATCGCCTCTTATATATCTTGCAAGCAGCAGAGCCTGAACATACGGAAGCATTCCCCATTCTGCTTTTTCTTCAAGAAACGGGTGCTTAATTATCTGGCTCTTTCGGTTCTGCCATGCCTCAAGAAAAATTCTTCTTGAATCATCAGACATTATGACTGCGCCGTTTTCACATTTGACAAAATCCTTACCTGATACCATCTTTTTATTTATCAGCATTAAAACGAAACGATCGCACATAACAGCTCTGAACTCTTCAACAAGATCCAAAGCCAGCGAACGTCTTCCCGGTCTGTCAGTATGCATAAATCCTACAAACGGATCAAGACCAACCGCTTCAAGAGCAGAGGTGCACATTCCTGTTGCAAGAGAATACGCAAAGGACAGCATTGCGTTTACATTATCAGTCGGAGGCCGCTTATTTCTTAATGTAAAGCTAAAATCATCCTTCTGCTGAAGTATCATATCGTTAAATACTGAAAAATATACTGACGCAGCCTCTCCCTCTATTCCTCGGAGAGCGTCTGCAGATGTTACCTCAAAGCACTTTTTGAACGACTGCGCAAGAAAACGTGATTTGGCTTTGAACTTATCGGTATCTATCCTCAAAGCATGATCCCTGACCGTTCTTTCGATCACCCATCTGCTATTGTATATTTTTCCTGCTATCATATTTCGGGCAATTTCCAGAGAAGCGGCGCTGTCCTCTGCAATGCGGTACTGTTCTCTTCTCAGAAATACATTTCCGCTAACCGCTCCCTGAGTTCGGCAGAGGAATCTTCCGTTTGCGCTCATGAAGCATATATCTATGCCGTATTCCGCACACTTGCCCATAAGAGCAGGACTCGCTCCTGTATACCCGAAAGTAACGATAGAATCAAGATTATGAAGCGGAACTCTGCCGATACATTCTCCCTCGGCGCTTATGACCACGTTCTCACCGTCAAGTGAAAGGTATCTGTCAGGCGTTGTAACATAAAGCGTGTTAAGTAGCTTCTTCATCTGAAATACCGCCCTCCATTTCGTTCATTGCCTCTGTAACATATTTCCTCGCACTTTTATTCTTCATCAGACCCGGCAGGCACAAATCCTTCAGAGAACAGGCGTTGCACGATTTGCTTCTTTTGACCTTCGGAGTATGTTTTCTGGCATACAGCATACGCATCTCGGCAATAACAGCTTTGGTTCTCTCACGAAGCTCCTTGCTAAATACAACTTTATACCTTCTCTTATTCTCGCCGTAAAACATAAAGCCTTCGTTTATTTCACAGCACAGCATTTCTTCAAGGCACATTGCCTGAGCGCACAGCTGCATTATATCGCTTTCGTTTTCCTTTGGCTCTCCCCGTTTGTATTCAACGGGAACTACAGAATATTTACCCTCATGGCCGAAAATCTCTGTTCCGTTTTCCGAACATATAAATTCGACTACGTCACATTCGCCGTTTATCCCCAGCTCTGAAGATGAAACAGCCATGCCTCGGGTAATTATTCTGTTTCCGCGTTTCTCGGTAAACTCTTTGTCGTGAGCGTTCCTATGCATAATGCTTCCGTCGACAGTACGGTAATTTTCTTCCCATTGCTGTTCAATATATATTAGCGCCCATTGTCTGCGGCAGAAAACAAAATGCTGTATTCCGGAAATAAGCAGATATTCGTTCTCGTTGTATTCCGTCATATCATATCGTAAACCTCAGGCTCCAATCCCTCCAGCTTATCGGTATAAATATTATAATCGTCAGCGGACAGCGGCTTGCTTACGCCTTCCTTAGGCTCAACATGAAGGCTGCGGTGTACCTTTGCAGAAGAATACTTCGGAGTCTTGCAGCCGTGCTTCCACCAGTATACTCTGCAAACCTCCATGCTTCCGTCCGGCCTTGCTGAAGAACTGTCGTTTTCAAAAAGTGTAATAAGCGCCTGCTTTATCTTTTCTGCGTCTTCGTCGGTAAAGCCTGTTTTTTCCGCAAGCTGACAATTTATTGATCCTTTTGCAATATACATACCGAATTCGACCATATGCTTCATTCCCATTGTATCGGAGCTTTTGCTCTGCTTTCCGCTTTCACTGTTGACGCTTTTGGTTATCTGCAAGCTTACTACATCGATCGGAGCAACACTTATAGCCTGATTGATCGAAACAGGGCCTCTTACTCCTACCGAAACATCGCTGCCTTTAAAAGCAAATACCTGTCCGAAACTTCTTACGTCGATCCATTCTGCACAGGCGGCTTTTGCATACTCGTCACGGTCGGTTTTCTTTCCGTTGGTTATGGATTTCAGCGCCGCACAGTTTTCAGCACGGCTGCGAAGGCTGTCAAAACCGTCGTCGCAGCGTTCATCGGACTTAACAAAAATATTTTCGCCTATATCCTGAAGCCTGTTGCGTATTTTTCTCTTGAGACATACGTCAGAGATCTCTCCGTAACCCTCAAAAGTCTCTCTTGGGCGGTTTCCGTTAAGCGGATCACCGTTCGGATTAGCGTTTGCTGCGGTAAATACCACCGCAAAATCAATTTTTGTAGAAAGTGTACTCATTGTTTATTCCTCCTTGTTTTTCTTAGACTTATAGAATTCTTTTGACTGATTATGATAACCCAGCAGATAGCTCGGCTCAAGTCTTTTGGTGCTTGTATAATCCTCAAAGCTGAATTTTGACAAGATCTCGTCCATCAAGGACTGATAATAAACAGCTTTGCCCTTTTCAAGCTTATCAATATAAGGTCTTAACCGCTCCTCAATAACCTTCCATGTTTGATAAGGACTGGTTGAAAACCTCTGCCAGTATCTTCTGGCGTTTGTAATACGTTTGTTTCTGTCTAGTTCGTCATAGGAATCAGACTCTGCTTTATCTGCTGCGGCAAGAAGTCTGCCGAAGAGATAGCTTCTTTCACGATTCTCTAAATCCAATGCCATCATTTTTTCCTCCTCATTTTTAGTTTTTTCTGTCCTTGCTTTTCTTATCATTGCACAAGCCGCCTCAAGAACCTTCTGCCAATTATAATACTCGCTGTAAGCAAGCGGATTTGAAGCCTTGTTTACAAGAGCCGTTACCAGCTCCTTAGGAATATTTCTGTTTTCGGTAACGCACGGAATAAGTCTGCACATATAATCCGTCTTAATTTTAGACTTGCATTTAATGAAGCTTCCCTGCTCCGTTCCGAAAGCACATTCGATAAGATCTTTCAGGCTGAACGAATTTATTACTGTCGCTTTAAGCTTTCCGTTGAATCTTAACCATGAAGAGCATCTATGCCAATTCTCTACATTCTTGAGAAAATCCGAACCCGAAAGCTCCGAATACAAAACTATTGACAAACGTCCGGTCGTTGCCGAATCAAGTCCCATTACCATAGCTTTTGAATCATGCTTCAGCTGTGATTTATAGCCGAAGATCGTTCCCGACAGTAACTGCCTGTACGCAGGATATGTATCGGCAAACTGGACCTCTTCTCCGATAGGCAGTCCGACATAGCTTACAGAAGGATCTGGAAGTTTGCGCAGAGCGCTTTCCCATATTACAAGCATAAGAGAATTTTCAATATTTACGCCCTGCCTGCTTATGAGCCATTTCAATGCGTTATGCATTTTCTGAGAGAAATCATAGCTTACAGAAAGAGCCTGCTCCTTATTGTCGAATCTTCCTCTATATGAAAAGCCGCTTTCGTCGTTTGAGGATATGAGCCTGCCCCTGTCTCCGGAATTGCGTATCTTTGACGGATGCTTATATGTACAGGGCAGCTCCCTTCCGGTAGCGTAGCAAAGCTGAACATTACCGATCTTATCGGAATTATACTTAATAAAACAGTCGTAAAGCGTTTTATCCTCCCATGTACGGGATTCCCGCATTATATCGGCATACTCTATTCTGAACCTTACAAACGCATCTTCCTGTTTTATTCCCTCAATACTGACCTTGTCCTTAAGTCTTCCGCTCTCATCATCCTGTATAAGAACGCCGGCAGCGATAAGATCTTTTATTAAGCAGCGCTTCTCAAGGTACCTGTAAACCGCCGTAGCTGCGGCATGACCCGAATCAGACTGCTCCCATGCTTTCAGCTGAGCAAGATATGCCTCAAAACAGTCTTTGTTATCGGAAACATAATCTCCGTAATCGCCTGCAATATAAACAAGCTTGTCCGCAAAAGGGTGGGGACATATATTGGAAGACCTGACAGCTGAATCCTCCGTAACCGGTATTACAGTTACCGCGTCAGACTTCACAACTGTCCTTGCAGACTTAAACTCACCGCTTTCGCTCAGCGTTAATTCTATCTGGGCATTTGCAGTAGAATGAGAAACAGGAAGTAGCTGAGGATCACATTCTGTATTCCCACAGTTGCTCTCATAAACCTTATAAAGCTCGTTAGTCCAGCTCACTTCCGTCACCTCCGCTGAATTCGTCAAGTCCGCTGAAATTGTTCAGTTCTTTTCCGAACTTCTTCATAGGCATTTCCTTGATATGCCGTTTAATAGTGCATTCCTCCGGACGGATAAAATCAATTACTCCGTTTTTCATTACAGGCTGCCACAGACGCACAGTCATCTTACCCTTGTCTTCATCGCAGACTGCTTCGTCACAGTAAGTTATTCCATGGAGCATGATCCCGTATAATATTTCGTCCTCTTCATCATACGCGCCTTTTCCTTCTCCGAAAACGCAGGGTTCAGCATATGCCTGACATTCCCGAGTTCCAAGATAACAATCTCTTCTTCCTCCCCTTTCTATCATTCTTTTGGCAATATTATGGTGCTTGTTCTCGTTCCGATCCTCAGCAAGCTCCGGACGGTTCTCGTTCCATTCAAAATGCGCCCTGACCTGATAGCTTACATCTCTTAAATATGTACAGTAAGCCAGATCGTTGCCGCCGCCGTATTTTATGGGTCTGGTTCCCTTACGAATAGTAAGGATAGGCTTCATTACTCTTACCGAATCAATTATCCAGACGAACGTAGGCTTCCAGTAGATCGACGCAAGTATACCTTTCAGCGATTCATATGTAGGCACCGGATATGAGAACTTCTCCAGTCCCGGTCGGGTAAGAATGTCCGAAAACAACGCATACTCGCCGCTGACGGAAAACTCGACCGTATTGCGGTAGTTGGGTTTGCTCATTGTATCACTCCTTTTTTCTGACGTGTTTATATAATAAGTTTAATATTATATACCTGTCTCTTATACACATCTCCGAGCCCACGAG
>ENA-UAOT01001124-UAOT01001124.1-human-gut-metagenome-genome-assembly--contig:-NODE-1124-length-10837-cov-7.082081_pt1 | contig 10837 bp, 7 predicted proteins | sample MGYA00243475_ERZ654567 | MGnify/ENA primary metagenome ERZ654567 (study PRJEB26926, sample SAMN06164482) | human gut metagenome | biome: ENVO:00009003; feature: ENVO:2100002; material: ENVO:00002003... | reverse complement strand
AAAACGCATAAACCTCAAATGGATTAATTTCAAATTCAATACTATATGCGCCCATTATTTTAAATATCGGTTCGATCATAAGCTTAGAAAGCGGAGAAGACAGCAATGCTCCGATTATTGCCGACATCAGCAGAATTATACCGATTCGCATTATCTGCCACAATATCAGACTTGAATTTTTAAAACCGATCGCTTTAAGTATTGCAATTTCACTTTTCTCCTTTGTGATAAAGCTCTTTACCATAAGCAGCGCAACCAGCATATTTATACAAATAACAACTGCAAGTATAAGTGTTTTTACGTTCTCAAGTTGACCCGCAATATCGCCTATCATGTCGTTTATATATTCGCCTGCAGTATAAATTTCCACATCAGGATAGTAGCTTTCCAGCAAAGCTTTTCTTTCTTTAAGAGTTTTAGAGTCAGGATTATCGGTATATTTAATCTGAACACCAAAGCAGCCGCCGGCATAGCTGTAATCAAGCTTCTCGTCCTGATAAAAACGTATTCCCTCGCCCATATTGTTCATTGATTCGTTTATTGCAGAAACGGTATAGGTTCTCGTTTCAGTTCCGAGGTTTATATCTACATCATCGCCTATATCTGCGCCGATCTTATCCGCAATAACATATGTTACTGCAATCTCATTTTTATTTTGCGGAGGAGTACCTTCAATATAGTTATACATATCCGCAGTTACATCACCCATACCTTGAAAAGCAAGTGACGATTCCTTTTTGCCGTTGTGCGTAATATTTATCCGGAACATAATCTCTTGAAAAATGTCAGCTTCTATATTATTTTCTGACAGCGTATTACGAACGTCATTCAGGTCGTGTTCAATCATTTCCTTATTGTTTCCCTCAGGAGTAAAAATTGTTTCCTGTAATATTACATGGTCACATTCCGCCATACTGAACCATGTAATCAGATTATCCGATTGCAGCGTGTTGATCGTATTTATCGGAATAATGATAAGAAGTATTCCCAAAGTGAAAATCACAAACATTGAAGCATACTTTTTTATTCCGCTCAGGATATCATTTACCGCCATGAACGGAATAACAGGCATTCTAAATCTGCTTAAATAAATCAGTCCTTTTCCAGAAAAACGCTCACCTGTTTCACCGTTTCTGATTGCGTTAATGGGCGAAAATTTCTTGATTTTGCGAGTGCAGAAGAAACAAAACAGCATAACAACAGCCGCCGCACCCACGGCACATAAAATATTTATAATGAAATTATCGCTGCTCGAAATAATAATATTTTTTGATACGTTTGCAAGAAGCAGTTTTCCAAAAGGAATACTTAGTGCCAGGCCGATCAATGCTCCTATAACGGAAACAGCAAGATATTTTGCTATGTAAAGGCCTCGTATACTGTTGTTCGGAATGCCTATCGCTTTCATAACTCCGATCTCACGGAACGCCTCACTCATAGTAAAATTAATTGTAAAATGAAGAATTACCATTGAAATCAGTATCAGACAAATACTTACGATAAGCACTGTTGCCGCATTCATCATATCCATGATGTACATCATTTTAATCATACTGTAATCCGCGTTAAAAACCAGGTTCAGTTCAAGCTCCATAAATTTTTCGTTAAACTGTGTGTCTTTTGTATAAACGCATACGGAACTCATTATGCTTGCCTGTTCATCGTTAAAAAACTCCCAATCATCTTTGTTTACCAGCATACGAGTCATGCCGATCATAGAAGAACCGAAAAGAGCATCCTTGACGTATCCCTTTAAGGTAAATTCTTTTTCTTTTCCATTTAAGCTTATTTTAATTTTTTCACCATCGTGAAAATTATTTGAATTGAATATTTCAGCAGAAACATAAATTTCACCATTATTTATTTCTGTAATTTCATACCCGTCACTGTCAAAAACCTTACTGCCGTTTAATGAGGAAATACAGGTAGTATTTTTATAATCAAATACCTCTGAATCTATCGTTATATCCTTAGGGTCTATCTGGATCAGATCTGTAATTTTATATTCATAGCCGTTTTTCTCGGCAAATTCCGAAAATTTTTCTATATCCGTCTGAAATACCAACGAAAACCAGAAATCAGGTACTTCTGCCTTCTCAAAATATTTATCCAGCGCAGATGTAACGGTAATTAAATTATTTGCACTGCTTGCAATAAACATTGCTGCCAAAGTAATAAAAATCAGCAGGATTATGTTCATTGTTTTCTTTCGCCTAAGGTCTTTTTTCAATATGCTCAGATACATTTTTCTACCGCCTTTCCTTTTGTGATTTCATTATAGCACGATAATTATTAAATAATCCTTAAATCTGATTTTGGAATATCAGTTTTGCAAGAATTAAGCCACCGTACATTTAAGTACGATGGCTCGCTGTCATATTCTACAAAATAGCTGAACGATAAAAGCTGACTAAAGTTCTCAGATATCAGGTTTTTGATTTTTCTTTTTGAAACTTAACTTTTTATTTTATAAAGCAAATTTTGTTCTATAATACAAAACGCCGCAAACCCCGAATTTACAGGATATTGGACAGAAAACCAACGCAGTTTGAGCACTAGGGTTCAAGCTGCGTTAGGGTTATCGCTCTATGCAGAGGGAGACGGATTAGTCACAATACGCTTAATACTTTCTGCGCGATTTCAATCCTCTCCCTCTGTGCAGAGGGAGACACAATATAGAGGTGTATTATTTGTGCAATCTTACAAATTTCAATCCACTCCCTCTACGCAGAGGGAGACTACGCTTGCCTTGACGAGCGCGCTCTTGCATCGCATTTCAATCCTCTCCCTCTATACAGAGGGAGACAGCTGTCTATAATAGCTCACGTTGTATTTTCAATACCAGTTTATCAGACAGCGATTTAACAAATATAAGCTTCCTCTTCATTATATCACCTTAAGGAAGAATTTTCAATGCTTTATATAATAAAACTGTTGCTTTTTTCAATTTTTGTGCTATAATTTATTTAAAGTAAATTAAATGGGGGACTAACATGAAAAAACTACTTACTTTTGCTCTGGCGTTATGTCTGTGCGCAGGAACAGTATCCTGCGGAAAAGCAGAATCGGGTGAAACTGAAAACAGTTCCGATACGGAAATTGTATCATCAGAAATGGATACCTCTGCAAATACTATGCCTGAAACGACGACTACAACCACCAAGAAATCAAAGACAACGCTTGCGACTAAAAAATCCAAAACCACCCTTGCAACAAAAGAGTCGGACAATACCGCTACAACAACCACAAAAACCACAACAACTACGACAACCACTTCAATAGCCGTACCTCAAGATATTGTTCTTTATGACACCAACGGAATTAAGATAACATATAAGGGGTTAGATAATCACGATTTCTGGGGTTCTAAGATAAAACTGCTTATTGAAAATAATACTGATAGATCATATACCATTCAAGTAAGAGATTTTTCAGCAAACGGCTTCATGATCAGAGGCTTGATTTCAGCGGATGTTGCTGCAGGAAAGAAAATCAATGACGGGATAACGATTAAGTCATATGATCTTGAAGAAAATAATATCTCCAGTATAGAAAATGTTGAGTTTACTTTCCACATTTTCAACTGGGACGATTGGGACGATTCCTTTGATAGCGATATTATATATCTGGAATTCTGATACACCTAACTAATTTACACCGCCTATCCGATTTGATAGGCGGTGTTTTTATATTATTCCGACACGGCATCTGCAATACTGCTTTGCCCTTCGCCAATTTCGTTTTCAGCGCTGATGACGGCGGCAACCGAGTATTTCGTCACATACCACAACAACCGCAAACCCTAATGAATTATCATACTTACCAAGTCCTCGGAAACACTGTACAAGCCGTTTCTGATTGTTTGTTTTTTCAGCCTCAGAATTTTTAAACACGGTAATAAAACTATTCAGACACTTTTTAGCGGTTTTGATAACCTCAAGATCCCTGAACCACTTATAAAGCTCATGGACCTTAACGATCAGTTTTTTTAGATTTGATACCGCCCAGAGCAGCGCAAACAGCTTGAGCAGACCACCGACGATCCTTTCAGTTCGTTATATTTTTCGGGATCGGTTTTCTTCAGGCTGAGCCGTTCGGAATATCCCATCTTCGCAAACGCCTCTTTTGTTATGCCGCTTTTGCTCGGCTCTGCTGCCTTGGGTGGATCTCCGCCCCTCAGCTTCTGATCCACCGCCGCAGAAAGCGACGCGTTAAAAGCCTTCTCGAACTCGTCAATGCGTGCTTTGGATGTTTGAGCCGTATCAGCGGTAAGGTACTTTGCAAATTCGGCGGGCAATCCTCTTTTCTGCAGCTCCGAACCGACGGACAGCTCAAGTTGAGTTTGTTTAAATGCGGCTCGCTGTTTCCGCTTCCGTCACCCGCAGAGGGATCCTCCGCAAAAAACTGCATTGGTATCCTGATTCCGTGTGTTTTCATGTGGTTTTACCTTCCTTTCTTAATTTTGGGTATAATAAAAGCGCTCTGATTTCTCAAAGCGCTTATCCATTTTTATTAACCGTCAGCGTAACAGCATTTACCTCTCTGCCATGCGCCGCAGTTTTATTTTTAAGGTTATATTATTTCTTAAAATAATGTTCAAGTTCTTCTTCGGAATCTACATACACAGCGCCAATGTAATAGCTATTATGTACTGTAACTCTTTTACCCTTAATCGTATAAATTTGTGTTTCAGATTCGTCAACATCTTCAAGAAGTTCGCCTTTTTTAATATCGGGAATATGCTTTTCAAGAGCTTGACATTGTTTTATAAAAACTTCTCTATCTGGTTCAGTACAAATGCTATAATGAAACATATTATCCCTCCACTCCCAAAGAATCATTAACTGATTTTCTTGTTTTTGTAGCAGTTTTTACAATATCCTGCACTGCCTCATCATAAGACATATTTTTATTTTGCATTTTATGTTTTACCAATTCAGCAAATGAAATTATCGGATCATCAATATCAAGTTGTTTACGTTTATTTTGGTCTTTCATAAGTTCTCTTGCTTGAAATTTATGCTTGTTACGAAGATCACAAGCTTGTTTAGCCTGTTCTTCAATAGATTTAGTAGTATCAATTAAATCCGGTATCATCTTATTATGTGCAATGTACCATTTTCTGACGTCAACATCAGACATCTTACCTTTCATCTCAATTATATCACTATAGTCTTTTTCCGTCAAGTCAACTTTGATCTCCCCGACCCCAATATTCCCCAGTCCGTCAGCTGTTACACGTTCTCTCTGCTGAGGCAGGTCCATAGCTTTTGAAAACCTTGTATACTCCTGAGATGTTCCGCGATAACGGCAGCGGGCATTTATAATATCGTCCTCGTCTGCTCCCGCTTCATCAGCAATAGTTTTTGCGACAGTTGAAATATCCGGCTCATTAATCAAAGCTTTAGTGTAGTATCCCATGCCCTTTGCCTGAGCCTTCAGCAGTCCATAATTATGCTTATCAGTATATTTGATCTTCTGAAACTCTTCAAGCGTTTTCGGCATTTCCCTTCCAAGCAGCTTTCTGTACCTCTCAAACTGATTTCTGTCGGAGGAAAGATTTCTGACCGCTTTTTCATTGGCTTCCGCAGCAGCATTTCCCTTAATGTGGTTATCATACCACTCCTTATAGCTCATATCCGCAGAAACGGTCGCAGGCTTTCCTGTTATCGGGTCTGTTGCCCGACGTTTTAGTTCTGCCATTATCTCATCATCAAGCGCCGGAATAGTTGTTGAGCGGCAGCGAGGGTGCATAGGAGGACAATTTTCACCCTGACAGGCTTCGGCGAGAGGATACTCATTTCCGTCAAGGCTCCTGCATATTTCAGATGTCCTCAAATCCAAAGTAGCCACAAAACGGTATTTTTCCGCTCCGGTTTCTCTGAAGCTTTCAAGCTCGGCGCTGTTGGCAGCAAAGCTTGCCTCCGTCCTAATAAGCGTCAGGCTTCGGCTGTAAGATGAGTGCATTCTTTCCTGAAGCTCGTTTGCCATTCTGCCGCTTGATTTTCCGGTAAGGAAGCCTTTGAGCAGTATCTCCTGTACAGTCTCGGCAAGCATTTCTGTATTTTCCCAAATACGCTCTGAATAGTGTTTGCCGCTCCAGTTAGTCAGCAGTATTTCATTGATCCTGTCCTGCGAAAGCAATGCGAACGTAAAGCCCAGTCCTGTTCCTTTCTGAGTATCAAAAATACTTCTGTAATATGTGCTTTCGGTTATCCCGTAAAGCTCCCGATCCATAAGCGACAGAGTTTTGCCGCCGATTTTTTCACATACGGTCTTGACGTTTCCCGACAGTATGTTAAGCTGATCTATCCTCGCCCTATATGCGGGAGCGTTTATTTCAGCAAGCATTAAAGCCTTTTTCTCTGCGTCCTCTATCCTGTCAACAGCCTTTTCGAGCCGCTTTATAACGTCCGGCTCCCTGACATTTTTAAGTATGCGCTTTGCTTCGGCTTCGGAAATACCGACGGAAAAGTTCCTGAATATGCTGTCAAGCCTTTTTTGTATATCCTTTAATGCTTCAAGATATGCTGTTCCTATCTTGTCCGCCGCCGAATCCGCTTTAAGGACAGCTTCGTCCATACGCTTTTCCGCCCGCTTGCGCCAGTGATCACTGCTCCTCGTTTTCATCTTCCGCACCGTCGCTTCTCAGGCTGAACACCGACTGCTGATATTCCAAAGCTTTCTGATTTTCTTTTCTGAGCTTTTTTATCTCCTCAGCCGGATCTTCTACGAACGGAAGCTGTGAAAGCAGCGTTTCCTGCGAGACCAGTCCTGACAGCGCCGCGACTGTATCGGCAAGCTCGGCGGTATTCTGCGGAAGCGTTCTCGACATTACGATCTCTATCCCGTCCGTATCTATTACCGTATTGTGAGCCGAAAGTACATTGGCTATAAGCTTCAGGCGATAGCGCAGACCCTCCTTGAAAAAGCGTTCTTTCGTTTTAGTCATCAACTCAAAACCCAAAAGTTTATATGCCATAGCAACTCCTGAAACATTTCCGCCGAAGTTGTCGTCGCTCATATCGGGAACATTTGAGATCGTATGTATATCCTTTTTTATAGCATTCCTGAGTATCTCAACGCTGGCTTCATCGAACTGCCTTGTAAGGTATTCAGCTTTGGCGTCATTCGGGAGTTCAAGTATCCCGTTATCCTTTACCGCCTTGTAAGTTTCGGTCTTTTCTGTGCTGTTGTCGCCAATATTAAATCATTACGACATTTTAAGACAATATAACAAATTCTATTGATATTTGTAAAAAAGTGTTGTATAATGGTAATATAAATTTATTTGTGGGGGGTAAAATATGTCAAACAAATACACAAGCGGTGCGCTTACTATGAGACTTATTATAGGTATCTTTTCTATTTTGCTATCTATAATAATTGGTTTTCAGTCCTGCGCCGCCAGCTTAGGCGAGGCAATTACAAAATCAGAAACAGCCGGAGGAGCAGCAGGTATAATTTTAGGATTTTTTATGCTTGCAGCCGGTATTACTACTGTTGCAGCCAGAAAATCAACAGGCGGTACAATTACGGCTATAGTAGCTTATGCTCTGGGCGGAATCGTCGCTTTGGCAAATCAAAGTGCATTTTTCCAAGATTTAAAGATATGGACAGTTGTTTCATTTATATTTGCTACCTTACTCGGAATCTCGCTGCTCATGAAAAACAAAGTAAATAATACCGAAACCGAAGAAACGGCAAATGAGTTTGGTTCATCCCCTATTTTAGTGACTACAAATAACGCTGTTAAAAAGCATAGCAAATCAAGCTCTAAAACTGTAGCAGCTGGATTTATCCTCGGTATGTTGGCTTTGGCTGTAATTATAGACGGAATTTTGCTGGTCGTAGTTTTTAACAAACCAGACATAATAAACAGAGTAATATCTGGCTTTAATGGCTCAGAAGCCGGATATAAATACGCAGAATACAACGATTATAATTCCGCCTCCAAAACCAAAGATCTCAAAGGTGATAATATATACATAACTACAACAAACCCTGAATATATGAGCCAAAACGGATTTGATTATTTGCTATGTGATACTGATGATGGAAAGTGGCTCGTTTGGCTTAACGCATATTCAGAATCCGATCTAAACAGCATTTCAAGCGCAGTTGCAGATAATAAACTGAGAATTTACGGGACTCTTATGGGCTATTCCGAAAAAGAAAATAGACCCGCATTGATTGCCGAACGCATGATTATCGGCAATAGAATATACTCACCTTTAAACTACGATTTTAACGATTCCTCACAATCAAATTCAGATTCTGAGAGTGATTCAACCACAGAAGATAATAGCAATTCTGAATCCAACAAACCATAAAAATTATATAAAGGAAGAAAATCTAATGATTGATTTTCAAAATGCAGGATTTTTTAAACTAAAGAGGGTTGATGATAAGGCGTATGAGCCTCTCATGGTAAGTGGGGAAACAATTTGCGCTACATACCAAGCGATTCGTGATGGCATTGTATTCACGAATAAACGTATACTAGCTATTAACGTTCAGGGAATTACCGGTGTCAAGAAAGACATTACCTCTCTCCCTTACAGCAAAATTCAGTCGTATTCAGTGGAAACAGCAGGCGTACTCGATCTTGACAGTGAACTAGAGCTTTGGTTCAGCGGATTAGGAAAAGTTAAATTTGAATTTAAGAGCAATTGTAATGTTTCACAGATATGCAATTTTATCAGTAACTACGTTTTATAACTGCCCCCATTGAGTGTTAGCGGCGCTCAGGGGGTAAAATTAAGGACAATCTATATGCCGATATAATGAGTTTTCAGTAAAAATGTAGTATATACCTAAAAATCCTGTTGCGGCGGCATGATAACTCCTCCGAAAAATAAGTCATCTACAGCTTCTGAAGCCGCTTATCAGCATACTGGACAAGCACCGAAAACGCTGTAAAAGCATTGACGGATTTAGGGATGATTACAAAATTTGCACGGATGTATCAAGGCGCTGAGTGACACTTCCGTGCAAAATGAAAATGACCGATTTTAAAAAAACGCATGCATTAAAACGATACGCGTACATGATTTTAGGCACTCTCATACGTCGTTACTTGCAAATGAAGCTATTAATATACAAGAGATAGCCAGACGTTTGGGACACTCTGATATAAGCATGACTGTAAACCACTTTTATGATCACACAGCACAAAGCAGCTATAATTCGGTAAAAACAAGGAACTGTTGTAAAATTTACAACAGTTCCTTAATTTTTATACGCTACGCAAACAATTCCCCCGCAGTATCTCTGTAATACTCCGCCTGAGCCGACCATAATTCAAAATACGCTCCCTTATCGTCGAGCAGCTTATCATGTGAGCCACGCTCTACAATTCTGCCGCCATCGAGAACGGTAATATCGTCACAGAAACAGCAGCTTGACAGCCTGTGTGAAATATAGATCGCCGTTCTTGTTCCTACTATTGAGTTAAATTTAGTGTAGATATCGTGTTCGGAAATGGGGTCAAGCGCCGCTGTCGGCTCGTCAAGCACAATAAACGGCGAGCCTTTGTAGATTGCTCTGGCAAGGCAGAGCTTCTGCGCCTCGCCGCCCGAAATCTCCACGCCATGTTCGTCAAAATCCTTGTAAAGACAGGTTTTTATGCCGTTTTCCATTTCAGAAAGCCTATCTGTCAGTCCGCTTCGGTTTACACAGTCGGTAACACGCTTCTCGTCATATTCCGTATCAGCCGCAACATTCTCAGCAAGGCTGAAAGAAAACAGCTTGCTGTCCTGAAACACAACAGAAAACAAATCCATATACTCCTCGTATTTGTACTTCCGTATATCAATCCCGTTCAGCGTTATTTCGCCCTCGGTAGGGTCATAAAGCCTTGTGAGCAGCTTTACAAGTGTAGATTTTCCGCTGCCGTTTTTGCCCACAAGCGCCATTTTCTCGCCTATTCGCCATTTTAGATTTATATCCTGCAAAACATACTGCTCGCTGTTAGGATATTTGAAATAAACGTGCCTGAATTCAAATTCGTATTCGTTGTCGTCACGCTTTTCTGTGGGGATTGTCCCCTTGTACTTTTCGTCGGGAATGTCGAGGAAGTCGAAAATCTGCTTGCAGAATATAGGCGTTGTTTTCAAGATTCCAATTCCATCGGAAATATCTGAAATGCCGTTCTGAATTCTTGTAAAATACAGCGCAAACGCTACTACCTCGCCGGGTGAAAGCATTCCCGTTGCTGCTCTGATTACGGCAAAACCGTACATAATAACCCTTGTTGCAATATTTATCATCTGAAACGCCAGATTAGGGGCTAACGCTTTCTTATATCCCTCAAACCAGCTTTTGGCTGTGAAGTCCGAGCTTTTTTCGTGTTTGGAGATTATAAGGTCCTGTTCGCCGTAAATTCGTATTTCTTTGCCGTTGCGGTAATTATCAAGTACAAAATTCTCATAAAATTCTCTTGAGCGCCTTGCCTGAGCTACGTCATCGCTGTTTTGAATATCCTCATAGGCTCTGATTGATTTTTGATTGACGTATGTTGCTTTGAAAACCTCAAGCAAAATTACAAGCAAAGTCATAGCCGCAAGCCCCCACGGTGACTGAACAAATCCGACAAATCCGGCAGTTACAACAGGCTTGGAAAAAGCTATCGGCGCAATGAGCACTGTGCCTACGATAATATAAATCAGCCCCATGCAGGCATTTACTGTGTGGTTGCAAACCGCCGCTAAACCGGTTCCGCCATTCCATATCTGGTTCTGGGATTTGTCGAAGGCTTTGTGCGTTTCAGACGTTTCAACCCTTACAACTGTCTCTTATACACATCTCCGAGCCCACGAGACTACGCTGCATCTCG
>ENA-UAOT01001118-UAOT01001118.1-human-gut-metagenome-genome-assembly--contig:-NODE-1118-length-10882-cov-8.499769_pt1 | contig 10882 bp, 10 predicted proteins | sample MGYA00243475_ERZ654567 | MGnify/ENA primary metagenome ERZ654567 (study PRJEB26926, sample SAMN06164482) | human gut metagenome | biome: ENVO:00009003; feature: ENVO:2100002; material: ENVO:00002003... | reverse complement strand
ATATCTCCTAGAATTACATCAATCCAACCAACGGGATAATGCCCGTTATCACAAGTGATTTCGGCTTTCGGGTTGATGCGTTTTAGCAGTTCCGATGCTGGCTCGTCATTCGGGTTTTGCGGAACGAGCTTGCCGTGAATGGCAAGGTCAAGAATTTTGCTTTTGGTTTGTCTAATTGCTGTTTGTAAGTCAGATTTGTCTTGTTCTATCTGGTCTATTAAGGCAAACCAATACTCGATTTCTTCAACGATGCGTTGCTGCTCAGCAAAAGGAGGAAGAGGAATATGTAAGTCTGTAAATATCTCCTTGTGAACTCTTTGTTGCCCAACTACACCTTTAAAATATTTAGTCCCTTCTTTGAGATACCAATCTGATTTAAAAAGATAAAGATAGAATTTAGCATAAACTTTGATAGGTCGAAGTATAACCAATTCAGTTGTTCCTGCCCCATAATTATTAGGAAGATTTTTGAATATCGTTGATTTACGATTTTCGAAGCATGGTGATATTTTTGCAACACCGATATCGCCATTTTGGAAATGACAATAGCCCCTATTTACATCTTTCCATGTACGCTCTTCAAAAAAATGATTCCTCGAAAATCCGTCCTCTACAAGAGCCATTGGAATAAATCCAACTTTCATATTGTCATTCAATTCTGATTTCGGATTTAATAAAAATAAATCCGAAACAGAAACAATATCCCAAGAATTTGGTACTTTAAACGGCATATTCCCATAATGGGGCGTATCAGAAGCCTTTGCAGACTTTTTACTTCCTTTTATCTTCCCCTCTTTTATCAACCGTTCTTTCTCTGCCTTGATGCGCTCAAGCAGGACAGATGCAGGTTCATCATTCGGGTCTTGCGGTACGAGTTTACCATGAATGGCAAGGTCTAATATCTTTTGACGTAATTTCTTAGTATCCATAGCAATCAGTCTTTATTCAGAAACAGGTTGCAAAATTCATTCAGTTTCTCTTGCATACGTTCCTGTGGAATAAGGATACGCTTGTATTCAGCTATCATTGTCGGGCTCATGCTACGGCTCATGGCATATTCCACCACTACCCGGTCTGCTTCAGGACAGAGAATTATGCCTATGGACGGATTCTCGTTGGAGCGTTTCGCATCCCGGTCAAGCGCCTCCAAATAAAATTCCAGCTGACCGAGATCGCGAGGATGGAACTTCGTCTTTTTCAGTTCCACGGCGACCAATGCTTGCAATCCACGATGAAAGAACAGCAAATCAGCCTTGAAGGTGGACGCTCCGATATTGAGACGGTATTCCTGATCCATGAATATAAAATCTTTGCCCAATTCAAGGATAAACTGCTTCATGTGCTCCAGCAAACCATTTCTCAAACGAGATTCGCTATGCTTCTTCGGCAAATCAAGAAAATCAACAAATAGAGTATCTTTAAACATGACCGGAGCTTCAGGATATGTTTTAAGCAATCCTTTTGACATATTGTCCTTATTACCTAATAAAGCCGTATATGTCTGATTTGAGATACAACGCTGAAGTTCCCGTTTTACCAGATGCTCTTTATGGGCATAGAGTATATAGAACATCCGTTCTTCGTTACTTTTACAACGGCATAATATCTCTATATGATTGGTCAATGTTGTTAATTCCAGAATCTTCGGCATTTGTCCAATTTCTGGCTGGACGATTTGTGCAGTTTTTGGATGCACTATTATTGCGTGTTCTGAAGATGGCTCTGAATGTGATGTTTCTATTTGTCCAATTCTTGGCTGGACAAATTCAGAGTTCAGGTATTTCTCAACTGTAGTAGCAAATGCCGCAGAAGAATATTCGTCATAAAATAGCACCATATTATAAATGCTGCTTCGCCCAAATCCTTTGATGTCCGGTCGTTGTGAACGAATATATTCAGACAACTGTGTTACGACCTTGCTTCCCCATTCTTCGCTTTTCAATTTAGCTGAAACATAACCTCCCACATGCCATGCTGTTTGAAGCAACTCTTCATTAACAGCTTTGGAAGCACGACTCTTATGTTGGAGAATGATGTCTATGACTTCTCCGAACTGTTGTTCGACTGATATGGCTATTTTATTGTTTTCCATGCACTCAATCCTCATTTATATTTGCCAGTAACTTTTCAAGTTCGGCTACAGCGGTACTTATTCTTTGGCTTTTCTCTTTTATATCGGCCATTAGTTCGGAAAGCAACCGATCATCAGCGTCCCCACTTTGTTTTATCCATGTGATGTCAAGGCTTGTTTTGTCACGGGCAAGAATTTCCTCTACCGGATATTTCCGCCATCGTCCTTGTGGATTATTTTCTGCATCGAAGGTTTCTACCCGGTTATTATAGCAAGAGACAAAATCATCCAGATGATGGCGTTCGAGTTTGTTGGTGGCAAGAGTATGCTTGACATCTGTACGATAATCATAAAACCAGATCTCTTTTGTCGGCTGTCCTTTCGTAAAGAACAAGACATTGGCTTTTACGCCTTGGGCATAGAATATACCTGTAGGCAAGCGTAGAATGGTGTGTAGATTGAAATCCGTCAGCAACTTTTTTCGTATTGTTTCACCGGCACCCCCTTCAAAAAGAACATTGTCCGGCAATACTACAGCTGCACGGCCTCCGGTTTTAAGCATCAGCATCATATGCTGTAGGAAGTTCAACTGATTATTCTTTGTCTCTACATAGAAATCCGGACGGTTGATATCGACAGAACCAGCTGGGCGTGTTCCGAAAGGAGGATTTGCAAGTATCACATCTACAAGCGTTGACGGCTCTTTCTCCAGCGAATCTTCACATACAATCGGACTTCGGTCTGTGCCTACGCCATGCAAATATAGATTCATTGAGGCAAGTGTTACCACCAATGGAGTGTTATCCACACCATGTAAGGCATTGTTACGCAGAAAATCCCGTTTTTCCTTACTTGCTGACTGGCCTTTCATGTAATCGTAAGCCGTCAACAGAAAACCGCCTGTTCCGCAAGCCGGGTCGCAAACCGTTTCTCCTATTTGAGGAGCGATACAATCCACCATTGCTTTGATAAGTGGACGGGGAGTGAAGTATTGCCCCGCACCGCTTTTCTTGTCTTGTCCGTTCTTTTCGAGGATACTTTCGTAGATAGCACCTTTCACATCACCGTCCATGATGAGCCATTGTTCCTCATCAATCATGGAAATGACCTTTTTCAGATAAACGGGCTTGTCAATCTTGTTTTGTGCCTTTGTATAGATAGTACCAATCAGATTATCCTGTTCGCTAAGCAGTTTAAGCGTTTCTTCATACTGTCTGACTAAATCCAAGCCGTCAAGAGAAATCAGATCTGCCCACTGATAACCATCTGGGATAGCGGATTCTTCTCCAAACATTTCTACATTCTCAGCATCCATCTTCAAAAACAGGAGATAGGTGAGCTGAGTTATATAATCGGTAAACCCAATCCCTTGCCCAGCAAGAGTGGTAGCCAGATTCCATACCTTTTTGGTGAGTGATTGCTCTGTTGTGTTATTTGTTGCCATTATTTATTATGCTGCTTTTCTTAAAACTACAAATGTATAAAGAGAACGAAGTGCATCGTCTGCTTTCTGCATATTACCAAACGCCCGTATCATTTGTGCCGCATGGGTTGCATCGTCTTCACGAATATCCCTCACAGTACAAGCACCGTTGGAGGCGATGTAGTCCACTATGCGACTTATCACTTCGCGCTGTTTATCTGTTATTTCTCGCTGGTTTTGTCCTAGCCATAGATTGAAGTACTGTTTGGAGGTAGTGATTACACTGTCCAACCGTTCGATTTGCCGGAAAGCATAGCGCACAAGCTGAATGATATTTGTAAGTGCATCGCTTTCTTCTTTGGTGGTAGAGCGTCGCACACTGTTTGGATTCAGGATGGCATACGAGTTCCAAAGCTGCTTGGATGAGAAATGATTGTTTGCCATTTTGAGCTTGTTCTCCAAATCTTTTAACATTGAATAAGTAATCGGCTCTCCTTCATTATTGTAAATGATTCGCAATGCTTCAATTTCGTCAGTGTGTTCTCTGCAAAACTCTTCGAAAGCCTCGGTTGTGTTTTGTGCTTCCTCAATAGAAAACCCTTTAGAGATAAGTGTATCTTCTCCCGGCATCAGCGTATTGACAAATCCTGCGGCAAGAATAAGCAAGTATCGTCTTGCATCTGCATGATTGGCAAGTGGGGAAACCAATCCTTTCCGCTCGTTATTTGGCTCGTTTATGCTGACAAACGGTGGGAGTGTGCTATTGTTAAGTGCATCATAAATTCTGGAAGCAAGTCCCTTCATGTCATCATGAGCCAAGCGGGCGAACTCATTTCTCTGCGAATTGTCCGCCTTGTTATATATTCGAGAAAGCATTGCTGCAAGACGTTGCAAATATTCATCGGGGAGATAGCCATGACTGATCCGCTCCAATAACTCTTTAAGAGTAATTGTCTTTGTTGTCGGCTCATCTGCTGTCGTCGGTATTATCTTTTCGTGTTCAGTTACACCTACGGCATCAACCAAGTAGAAGTAATCTTTACTGAATGCATTCGGGGTGACATTGCGCAGTTGCTCGTCTCCAATGGTGCGCACGCCGCGACCTTTCATCTGTATATATAGGGGCAACGATTCCACATCGCGCATAAACATCACAACTTCCAACGGCTTTATGTCCGTCCCGGTGGCAACCAATGTACAGGTCACTGCAATACGGAAATCCTTGTCATTGCGGAACTGGCGTATCAGTTCGTTGCTGTCACCTGCAGAATATGTGATTTTTTGTACAAATCGATTGTCGGTACGCCCGAATACCTCTTTCGCTATCTGTACGATATTAGTAGCATGAGTTTCATTGAGGGCGAATATCAATGTCTTCGGCAGATAGTCAAAGTTGGCTTCCCTTTGAGGATCATTGAACAGCTCAGTATAGACTACATTGCGATAAGTAGATAAGACAAGTTTGATCTGTGCCGGATTGATGACACTCCGGTTCAGTTCCTTACTGGTATAAGTTTTAGCCTCCTTGTTGAAGATGGTTTTTATATCTCCTGTATAGCGTGTTTCTTCTTTTACCTTTTCACCCTCCAATATGGCACCGCCATTCTCCGTTACCTGTGTTTTGATTCTATATACACGGCAATCCACATTCACGCCGTCAACAATACTTTTTTCCAAAGTATAATTGACTATACGGTTGTTGTTGAAGAACGCCATAGTCTCCGGTACAGGTGTGGCTGTCAATCCAACGAGTCTTGCCGTATCAAAATACTCCAATACTTTCCGCCAGTTTCCATAAATGGATCGATGACATTCGTCTATGATAATCAAATCAAAATAATCATGCGGCAGGTTTGGATTAGACGGTAAAATGATTGCTTCGGCTGGTTCATTGCCTTCATCTTCATCGTTATCTTCGATTGTATCTCCTTTCAAGAATGAAAAGAGGCGCTGGATAGTCGAAATAATCACATTACTGTCTGATGGTATGGATGAGGAACGAAGCCTGTTCACCGTAAATATGGTATTGAACGCATCTCCGTTCTCTGTCAATCGAAAAGTCCCGAACTCTCCTTCCGCTTGCTTACCGAGATTATTCCTGTCCACCAGAAACAGTATCCTTCTCATAGGAGTATAGGATAGCAAACGGTATGCAGCAACACAAGCTGTATATGTTTTGCCTGCACCAGTTGCCAAAACCATCAAGGCACGGTTTTGCCCGGTACGAAAACTTTTTTCCAACTCGGTTACGGCTTCATACTGGCAATCTCGCAATCCTTTTTTTTGCAAAGTAGGAAGTCCTGCAAAATAATCACCTATCCCTAACTGCTTGACCAACTCATAGGGAGTTGGGATAGTCATTATCTGTTTGAAACTTTGCTCCTGCTTGCGGAAGTCACAGAAATACAGATTCTTCCCATTGGAAGTAAAAATAAAAGGCAATGGGTTCTGATATGTCTGATATATATGAGGAACTCTTTTGGCATATAATGCCGCCTGCTCACATACCTTATCGGAAAGCGCATCAACATCTTCCCTTTTGGCCTCAAGAACACCAACGGCCTTACCATTAATGAAAAGGAAATAATCCGCTTCAAGATTACCCTTCAGCAATCCTTCCCTTATGGCAACAGCTGTACAGGTTGGTTCATAATCTTCCCTATTGATTACTTTCCAACCCGCCTCGGCGAACCACTGATCTATCTTTTGCCTAGCTTTTTCTTCTGGTGTCATAGCTGTTCCTATATTTCTGCATTATCAGAAGTTATACGCTAAAAAAGATAACACATGTCCACAGGACATCATTCCCGTTCATCCTTGTCTGTTATCAGATCTTTTAAGTCTACCTGAAGAATCTCTGCAATTTGCTGCAGTGTCTCCAAGTTAGGCTGGATTCTGTTGCAAGCATAGGCATTGACCATACTGAAGCTCTTATCCAATTTTTTAGCTAACCACGTTTGGGAAATACCTTTGTCCGACAAGACCGCCTTTATCCTATTTAGTTTCATTCTTAGATGCAATTTTATTGCGCAAATATAGCGAATTATATTCGATACCTCGAATTATTTTTGTACTTTTGTTGTCAAAATTAAAATAGCCATGATTCTAACAGAAAACCAACTAAAAAATTTTACTATTGCTGCTGATGTTGTTTCGGAGTCTCATCGGCAAACTAGACATTTTTCTGTGGGCCAGCGTGCATCCGTATTCCTATCTCACAAACATGATGAAATTAGCCAACTCAAACGAGTTGCTTACATTTTAGAAAATTTGCATACTAGCATTTATGTTGATTGGCTTGACAATTCTATGCCAAGGACTACTTCTGGAGTTACAGCGACAATAATTAAACAGCAAATTGAAAAATATGATAAATTCATATTGATTGCTACTAATGGCGCTATTGACTCAAAATGGTGCAATTGGGAATTAGGTTACGGCGATGCACTAAAATTTGATTTAGGGAAAATAGCATTATTTCCAATTGCTCAGAACGATGGTAGCTGGAAAGGTACTGAATATATGCAAATATATCCGACTATTCAATATTATTTTGGAACAGAAAAATATTCAAACGGGAAGTTGATACCTAGAGGATATTACTATCGTTACAAGGATAAAGATGGAGATTTTTATCTCAAAAAATTATACGATTGGATTATATCATAGTTACTTACAAAGGACAATAATTATCATGACATATAAATACCAACTTATCTTTCTGGGAGATATCAAGAATGATGCTTGTAATGCAATAAAAGTTCGTTTTTTTGAGAAGATTCAAAGTATAGGTCTGAATAACAATATGTTTGATGTAGTCTATGTCGATACTTTTCGTGAAAAGTACTCAAATAAACAACCATCTTTCGTATTCTATTTTGGCAATATAAATCACTCAGGAAAAGATATCGATGTATTAAAAGTTCTCCTTGATAATGGGGATGCTATTTTGCCAATATATTTTGGCGAAAAATTTGAAGCAGAAGTTCCTGAAATTATTCATGTAATGAATGGAAGGCAATATATTGCTGATCATATTGAAAAGTATATTAACTATGCATTTGAATCAATGAGGTTATTGAGAGAAACCCGGAAGCTATTCATTAGTTATCGCCGGACGGATTCTTCTGCTGTGGCCAACCAATTATTTGATGCTTTTGTCCGGAATAATTACGATGTATTTCTTGACACATATTCTATCAATCCTGCTAAAAATTTTCAAGAAGAATTACATCACCGAATGACGGATTGCGATGTGCTAATCCAGTTGTACACTAATGATTTTAAAAATAGCAAGTGGTGTAATGAGGAGATTGTATCAGCAAACCAAAAACAAATTGGGGTAGTTGAAATTATTTGGCCTGATTGCACCCCAGACATACACAATTTATTATGCGAACCGTTCCAATTAACACAAAAAATGTTTCTGAATGAAGATTCTGGAAATGAATCTTGTCGTATTACTGAAAAATGTATTGAGAACATTGTAAAAACGGTAGAGTCTGTTAGAGCTAGAAACCTCGCTGCAAGACAAGATAATCTTGTGGGAGAATTTGTTAAAGAAGCCCGTAAACAAGGACGACAACTTACGCAAGAATATCGTTATCTTGTAGAAACTTTGAAAGATGATAGAATTAGGTTGTTTATTCCAGCAATAGGTATTCCACAATCTTACGACTGCTTCGATTCTTTGCGTTTTAGAAAATTGCTTGATAACGAGAAAATCGAACTATTCCTTATATATGACGACTTACGTATTCGTAAGAAATGGATAGAACATCTAGAGTGGTTAAATAAATCATTAGAGGTTAAAACTATTAAGAAAAAAGATTTTGAATTATGGCTCAAAAACAATTAAATATATTCTTGTCTGCAAGTATTCCTATGCTAGGAAGAGATGAAAAATATTTTAGAACAGCTGATACAATAGCAATACGTGATTCAGTATTAGCTTTAGCCAGTATAGCATTGCCTAAGTATAAACTGATTTGGGGAGGTCATCCTTCAATAACACCACTTATAGCTAGTATTTTGCGGCATTCGGGATTAGATATACAGAGTAGCGTAACTTTGTATCAATCTACGTATTTTGAACAGTTCTTTCCTTTAGAGAATGAAAGTGTTGCTCATATTATAAAGACTGTTGATATGGGAAATAAAGATTTGAGTATAAAAGAAATGAGAAAACGTATGCTTGAAGATAATGAATTTTATGCTGGAATATTTATTGGAGGCATGGAAGGTGTAGAAGATGAATATACAATGTTTACTCAATTACATCCAGACGCAAAAGTATTTCCTTTGGCTAGCACTGGAGGTGCTGCCAAAATCATTTATGACAAATATTTTGATGGCAAAAAACCTGAATTATGCATTAATTTGGCATATTCTTCATTATTTAAAGATTTACTTAATTTATAAATAATCATGGGACATAAGATTTTTATATCATATAAATATGGTGATACTTCCGTGAAACATCTTGAAAGAACACCTTGGTACGAATCAACCAAAGTTCGTCACTATGTTGATGAGCTACAGGATAAGCTTGAAGATGATGATCACATTAATAAAGGAGAACTAGATGGTGAGGATCTATCCAATTTTAAAGACTCCACTGTGGAGTCAAAATTAAGAAACAAAATTTTTGATAGTAGCATTACTATTGTACTTATTTCTCCTAATATGAAAGAATTAAATAAAAGTGAAGATGATCAATGGATCCCCTGGGAAGTGTCTTATTCTCTAAGAGAGACAACTCGAAATGACAGAAATAGCAGAAGGAATGGTATACTGGCAGTCGTTCTTCCTGATATTAACGGTAGGTATGATTATATGCTCGAACCGAAGAGATGTTGTCAGTCAGGATGCATGTTATGGCATACAAATAAACTATTTAAAGTTTTACGAGCGAATATGTTTAATAAAATAGAGAAAACACATTCAATTTGCAATATTGGCGATAATGTTTACCGTGGTTATGTCAGTTACATACATATGGTTAGATGGGATAGTTTTATTAACAATGTTAGCTTTTGGATTAATGAAGTTAAAAAGATTCAAGACAAAAAAGATGAATACGATATTCACGTTAATGTTACAGATTAAAAATATTTTACTAAGCAATAAAAACTCGAAGTTTATCACTCCTATCCTTGGACTATGATTATTCCTATAAATGACCTTGATTGTGTCTGAATCATTGATAATAACGGGAACATTATGGTATCAATTTTAGATAGAACCCTCATCATTGACCTTTGTATCAGGTTTATACATAATTATTATTGGTTCAAGTGTGGAGTTGTTCGCTTATCCACATAGAGGTTCTGACAAAACCTTGGTACAAATAAGCAAATCTCCACACTTGGCAGTATATATCGGGAATGATATATAGCTACACAAATGAAGAGTGTCTGTCTTGCTTACTCTCGTACCTATTGAAACTGTCAGATTTCTATGTGAGAGTAAACGCGAAACACTTTCACGTTACTAATATGTCTGCTACCTGTTCGGTGACGACACAAAGATAGAAAATGTTTCTGAAAGACAGAACACTCTATGGAGATTTGCTATATTCTTGCGTTGCAAAGTTCTTGAAAACAAAGTTTCTATCCAATAGGGTACGCTCTGGAATCGAAACTTTGTTAGTTGTAAGTTGGGTTAATCCTCCCCGCAAAGTTCTTGTATCACGCCGTCCATGTAAATCGCCTGCCCACTTGTCAGCCGTCCCCACCAGTGGCAACCGTATTCCTCGATGATAACCTCGCCCTGTTCTTTCAACCGTTCTGCCAGCCAACCGTCAATCAGCCACCATTCCATGACATCGCCCGCGAACGGATAAAGGTATTCTTCGGAAATAAGGTTTGCCCGTATCATTTCCTCGACAACCGTGCTTTGATTCTTCAAAACACAATTCCGTACTACTTGCCGTGCATTCATCGAATCCCCTGTTGAACGGCTATGTTGCGCAGCCATTGGTTAGCGAATGCGGTATGGTCGGCCTGCAAACGACGGTTCAGCAAGATGCCCTCGTCTGTCCATTTTACGCTGTACTGCTCCATCCCCATATAATCGTTGCGGTAGTAGTACGGAATGAATTGCCGTGTTTCTTTATGGAGGGCAAAGAGCATTTCGGGGTCGCGCATCATGTCCCCGTTCTGCTCCCCGTAATGTGCCAGCGAAATGTGCTTGTAGGTTTCCGAGCGGTCGATGATCTCGATATAAACGGGCATATAGGCTTCGTCCGTGTTGTCGATTTTGGATGTTTGCAGGGCTAACAAGGCTCGCAGAATCTCCGACGCCCGTTTGTCTAATGTTTTCATAGCGATTAAGTTTTTGTTTATCGCTTATCAGTAGTAATCCAACTCTATATAATATCAATAATT
>ENA-UAOT01001114-UAOT01001114.1-human-gut-metagenome-genome-assembly--contig:-NODE-1114-length-10908-cov-7.846218_pt1 | contig 10908 bp, 7 predicted proteins | sample MGYA00243475_ERZ654567 | MGnify/ENA primary metagenome ERZ654567 (study PRJEB26926, sample SAMN06164482) | human gut metagenome | biome: ENVO:00009003; feature: ENVO:2100002; material: ENVO:00002003... | reverse complement strand
GTAAATATATTGCAATAAAAAACGCGTAAAATGTTGAAATAGTATATATTTTAACATTTTCGATCTAATTTTTTCCTATTTTAATTTGAAATATACAACCTTAGATTGTATATTTGATTCATAATCTTCGATAAAAGGCTATGGACACCGGCCTTCATCGAGCCATAAAATCTTCCGATTATGAACGAATCCTACGACACCCAAACCGTTAATCCGTCGATCGAAAAGTATGTATCGGCCTCCAACAACGGCATCGAAACCCATAAGTTCACCCGCTGCGTGATCGGATATATCCTCAACGGAGAAAAATACGTCTATTACGACGATAAATGCTACAAGTTCTCCCAGGGAGATCTTTTCTTCCTCGGTATGGGTTGCCACTATACCAAAAACATCCCCGCGCAGGGACATCCCTACGAACAGATCCTCGTTCGCTATACCTCGGAAGAGCTGCAACGCATCCTGCTGCACCTCAACATCGCCTACAAGCTGAATATCACCAACAACCACCAGTGCGACGACTGCCGTACCCTGAACCACGCCACGATGCCGGGCTGGAGTTCGATCCGGCGTTTTTTCAGCCACATCGACGATTGCCTCACGGAAGGATCGCTCCTGGACGACCCGACCGCCGAAAACCTCAAAATGACCGAACTGCTCTACCTGATCGTTTCGCACGGGGATTGTTGCATCAAAAGCAAGCTGCTGGGCAACGTCGATGCGGCCCGGGACAACCTCCAGCAAATCGTCTATTCCAACATCTTTTCCGATATTTCGGTCGAGGAGATCGCAAAACGCTGCAACCGCTCCCTGACTTCGTTCAAAAAGGAATTTTTCCGCATCTACGGGACCTCGCCCCACCAATGGCTCATCCGGCAACGCCTGATCCATGCCCGGTTGCTTCTGATCTCGACCGACAAGGCGATCGCCGAAATCGGCACCGCATGCGCCTTTCCCAACACCTCGCACTTCATCAAACTCTTCCGCAAACAATACGGCATGACACCCGCGACCTACCGCAACCGGCATCGCGGACCCGAAGAGTTGCAGCCGACACCGCAAGCCGAAGCCGCCGTACGGGAAACAGCCGTTTCGGTAACGGCGTAACCTCATCCGACCCGACCCGCAAAGGCATGCTTCCGCCTCTGCAAACCGTCCTCTCCCGCACCTCGGGGACGGCGTGGTTCGCTTCGGGCCACCGCCGCGAATTTTCCGGCGGCAGGACACCGATTCGGATAAAATCCTTATCTTTGCGTGGAATCCGTTTTCCGTATCGACCGGCCGCATTTCGGCACGATTCGAACGAATTCGGCTCCGCGTCCGACCTTCACCGTCCCGGACGCGCCATAACGCATACGCCATGGAATTTTTCAATCGCATCATCACTCATTACGGCTGGGAAGGCACGGCCCTCGCGGGCGTCCTTCTGGTCATGTTCGGGATCCAGTTATATTACTACCTGTTCGTTTACGGGCGCATACCCAAATACAAGGACACCCGGCGTCCGGAGATCCTCTCCGAAACCCCTCCGGTATCGGTGGTGATTCCCCTCTTCTCGGAAGATTACGCCTTCGTGGAGGAGATCCTGCCGCTCATCGTCGCCCAGGAGTACCCCGACTTCGAAGTGGTGATCGTCTATGTAGGCCGGGACACCGACTTCTACGACGACCTGGTCCGCATCAAACAGTCGTTCCCACAGATCACGGCCACCAAGATCGAACTGAATCCCCGCTTCCCGATCTCGCCCAAAATGGCGCTCAACGTCGGGATTAAATCGGCCCATTACGAGCACCTTCTCTTCACCACACCGGACGTGTACCCCACCTCGGACCGCTGGCTCTCGCTCATGGCGAACGGCTTCCGACGCGGCGAAATCGTGCTCGGCTACTGCGGCATGGAGCGCGGGAAAGGGTTTGCGAACTACCTGATCCGCACCTGGCGGATGATGCACTCGGTGGACTGGATCTCGAGCGCCGTCTGCGGCAGACCCTACCGGGGCATGCGTCAGAACTACGGATTCACCAAGCGGCTCTATTTCGGCGCCAACGGCTTCAGCCACCTCAATATGAATATCGGCGAAGACGACCTGTTCATGTCGCGGATCATCGCACCCGGCAATGTCAGCGTGGTCCTCTCTCCCCGCGCTACCCTGCGTGAAAAGAGCTGGGGAGGACTCAGGTGGTGGATCGGCACCCAGCGTTTCTTCGGGGGAGCCATTCCTTTTTATCCCTTGTGGGTCAAGAACTTCATCCAGTGGGAACTGGGCAGCCGCATCCTCTTCTGGCTGGCAGCGATCGTCGCCCTGGCGGTGATGCCCTGGGAATTCAAGATCGCCGCAGGGGTACTGCTGCTCGCGCGTTTTGCGATCGTACTCGTCGAGGCGAGGCGCATCAGCCGCCGCCTGGGTGAAGAGAAAATCTGCGGACGTTACTTCCTGTACGACCTGCTGAGTCCGTTTTTCGCCCTGCTACTGGGGCTGTTGCTGCTGCGCAAAGACGAGCGGGTATGGAGATAGCCGACTATATCATAGCCGACGACCGGGCGCTCGTGGAGTTGGTATTGCAGGGCGACAACATCGCCTTCGAATACCTTTTCGAGCGTTACAAGGAGGCTATACACCGGCTCTTCATACAGCGCACCAACAACCCCCTGGACGCCGACGACCTGCTGCAGGAAACCTTCATCAAAGTCTATATCAACATCCACCGCTACAACCCGGCCTACACCTTCGGACAGTGGGTTTACACCATCGCCCGGAACACCTTCGTCGATTTCATCCGGCGGCGCCAGGAGGACCTGCCCATCGACGACAAATTCACGGCACCGCCCTCCAACAACCCCACGCCCGAAGAGAACATCATCCGCAAACAGCAGCGCACGCAGATCGAACGCTACCTCCAGGCCATGCCGCCACGCTACCGACAACTGATCGTCATGCGTTTCTTCGAAGAGTACTCCTACGAAGAGATCGCCATGAAGCTCGAACTCCCGCTGGGCACCGTCAAGACCCAGATCCACCGCGCCCGGGAGCAGATGTGCCGCCTGATCGCCGCAGATGAAAAATCCTGACGTTTCCGACCGGCGAACGCCGCAGAACGAACCACTCCGACCTGCCCTAAAAAAAAATTTCAACGCCCACAAACCTTATGATTGCCCTGATCGACAAATACTTCCCCGACCTGACCCGCCCGCAGCGCGAGCAATTCGAAGCGCTGTACGCACTGTACGCCGACTGGAACGCCAAGATCAACGTGATCTCGCGCAAGGATTTCGACCAACTTTACCTGCGGCACGTGCTGCACTCGCTCGCCATCGCCAAGGTCTGCCCCTTCGCCCCGGGAGCGCGGGTGCTCGACGTGGGGTGCGGCGGCGGCTTCCCGTCCGTTCCGCTGGCGATCCTCTTCCCCGAGGCGCATTTCACGGCCGTGGACTCGATCGGCAAGAAAATCAAGGTCGTGCAGGGCGTTGCGGAGGGACTCGGCCTCGCCAACCTCACCCCCCTCTGCGCCCGGGCCGAAACGCTTCCCGAACGGTACGACTATGTGGTTTCCCGCGCCGTGACGGAGATGCCGACCTTCGTCGGCTGGGTCTGGGATAAGATCGACCGGGGGCAAAAGGGCGCCCTGCCCAACGGCATCCTCTACCTCAAGGGCGGCGACCTCGCGGACGAGTTGAGCCGTACCGGTATGAAGTGGACGGAGTACCCGATCCCCGCATTCTTCGACGAAGCGTTCTTCGAAACCAAAAAGGTGGTGTACGCCGCCAAATAAACGGGGATTCACCCGACGACCGTTCCGACTGCCTGGCCATGCAGGAACTGTAAAAGGCCCCGCAGACGAAAGACAGGCCCGATTATGAAATCGTACCGTTCCGATTTTTCGGAATCGCAACTCAAGGCCTCTACCACCGGAAAGGAGCGAGAAGCCGGAACAAACGACCCGAATGCCGCGAAACGGCAGTAGCCGACAGCGGAAAACCATCCGGCAACAGGGAAGGCAGGAAGAACAATGCTAAAAATTCAGAAATTCAAACGACATAGCCTTATGAAAGAAACAGTACTGGTAACGGGCGGCGCCGGATACATCGGATCGCACACGGCCGTCGAGCTGATCCAGGCCGGATTCGATGTGGTGATCGCCGACAACCTCTCGAACTCCGACCGTCAGGCCGTGGAGGGCGTCCGCCGCATCACGGGCGCCGAAGTGCCCTTCGAGCAGATCGACTGCTGCGACCTGCAGGCGATGCGGCGGCTGTTCGAACGCCACGAATTCCGTTCGGTCATCCACTTCGCCGCGTCGAAAGCGGTCGGGGAGTCGGTCGCCGAACCGCTCAAATACTACCGCAACAACCTGCTTTCGTTCCTGAACGTCGTGGAGCTGATGCGCGATTTCGGGCGGCCCAACATCCTCTTTTCCTCCTCCTGCACCGTATATGGCGAACCCGACGCCCAGCCCGTCACCGAACAGACGCCCCGCAAGCCCGCCACGTCGCCTTACGGCAACACCAAACAGATCTCCGAAGACATCCTGCGCGACGCCGTCGCCGCCCATCCCGGTCTGCGGGGCATCGCCCTGCGCTACTTCAACCCGATCGGCTCGCATCCCTCGGCCCTGATCGGCGAGCTTCCGCGCGGCGTACCCCAGAACCTGGTCCCCTATGTGACGCAGACCGCCGCCGGGATCCGCGAATGCCTGAGCATCTTCGGCAACGACTATCCGACGCCCGACGGCACCTGCATCCGCGACTACATCGACATCGTCGATCTGGCCCGCGCCCACGTAGCTGCCCTGCACCGCCTGATCGAAGAGCGCGGCGCCGCCCCTTACGAGGTCTTCAACGTCGGCACCGGACGGGGCGTTTCGGTGCTGGAGCTGGTCCGTGGATTCGAACGGGCCAACGGTCTGAAACTCAATTATCGCTTCGCACCGCGCCGCGCCGGAGACATCACGGCGATCTGGGCCGATCCCACGCTGGCGAACACCCTCCTGGGCTGGCGTGCCGAGCGGCCGCTCGAAGAAACGCTCCGCACGGCCTGGCAATGGCAACTGCACCTCGAGCATAGATAACCTTCCCACCGACAGAACATATTGCGGAGAGCGCATCCGGAGCCGTTCCGGATGCGCTCTCCGCATACTCCTCCCTCCCGCTCCGACATCCGGCCCCGGCTGGTTCTTCGCACCGGACCGACCGCCTCCTCTGCGCCTGCAAAGGCTTTTTTCATCTTTTTCGCAGCAGAAAGGAGAAGCGATTGATATTTTTTGTATTTTTGCATCAATTGGGAAAATAATGAACTTAAAATGCCGAAATTGCATGAAGAGAAGGTAAACGTCCTGAAAAAACCGGAATGGCTGAAAATCCGGCTTCACCGCACCGCGGAATACGCGGACGTGCAACGCATCGTCAGGGACCATTCCCTGCACACGATCTGCAGCAGCGGTCTATGCCCGAACAAAGCCGAATGCTGGAGCCGCAGGACGGCGACCTTCATGATACTGGGTGAAATCTGTACGCGCAACTGTCGATTCTGCGCTACCCTTTCGGGCCGGCCTCTGCCGCCCGATCCTTCAGAACCCGCCAAACTCGCCGAAAGCGTCCGTTTGATGGGATTGCGGCATGTGGTGGTAACCTCCGTTACACGCGATGACCTGCCCGACGGCGGCGCGGCCCACTGGGCCGAATGCGTCCGCGCGATCCGGGCGGAAAATCCCGACGTCACAATTGAGCTCCTTATTCCCGATCTGGATGCGAAACCCGACCTGCTGGACACGGTGATCGCCTCCGGGCCCGATATCATCGGGCACAACATCGAAACCACCGAACGGCTGACCCCCCTGGTGCGTTCGCGGGCCCGTTACCGTACGAGCCTCGACGTGCTGCGCTATTTAAGCGAAAAGGGCGCCGTCGCCAAGAGCGGCCTGATGGTCGGACTCGGTGAGAACGATGAAGAAGTTTTACAGACCTTGCGCGACCTGCACGCCGCCGGCGTGGAGATCGTGACCCTCGGCCAGTACCTTCGTCCCACTCTGGAGCATCACCCCGTTGCGGCGTACATTACTCCCGAAAAATTCGACTGGTACCGGCAGCAGGCTCTCGACATGGGCTTCAGCTACTGCGCGAGCGGTCCGATGGTGCGTTCGTCGTACCTGGCGGACGAAGCGCTCGGCTCGGTGCGTCTGAAGCGACAGGTTTCCGCGAAAGCCTGAGTCTTCCCGCCGCGCGGGAAAAGGTCTGCGACAAAGAAAGTGTTGAACCGACGCTTTCCGGATTCACGGTATCCGTACGGAGCCGGCCGGAGAGGTGTCGTAACGTAATTTACGATGTTTGTCGAATACCGGGACCTCGGACAAATGGACTACAAAGCCTGCTGGGAGTACCAGCAGAGGCTTTTCGACACCCTCCTGCGGGCCAAGGGAACCCCGGCGGAGGGCGCGGGCTATTTGCTCCTGGTGGAGCATCCGGCGGTCTATACCCTCGGCAAGAGCGGCCATGCGGAGAACCTGCTGGTCGGCGAAGAGTATCTGCGCAGCATCGGCGCCGAATTTTACCACATCGACCGGGGCGGCGACATCACCTTCCACGGGCCGGGACAGATCGTGGGCTACCCGATCCTCGACCTGGAGCGCATCGGACTTTCGCTGCGCGACTACATCGACGCGCTCGAGGGCGCAGTCATCCGGACGGTAGCCCGTTACGGCATCCGGGCCGGACGCATCGCCGGCGCCTCGGGCGTCTGGATCGAAGGAGCGCAGCCGGCACGAAAGATCTGCGCGATCGGGGTGCGGGCGTCGCGTTACGTCACGATGCACGGCTTCGCACTCAATGTGGCAACCGATTTGCGTTATTTCACCCATATCAACCCCTGCGGGTTTACGGACCGGGGCGCCACGTCGATCGAAAAGGAGATCGGTCGCCCGGTTCCGATGGAGGAGGTCAAACGACGCCTCGTCGAAGATTTATGCGAGAATTTGAATGTTAAAATATATAAATAATAACAAATATGCCCATAGAAAAACGATGGGTAGTGAAGCCTCAGGGGAATCCGGAGGCGGTTGCCGCGATGGCTGCCGCGACGGGCATCTCCCCGGTCCTGGCCAATCTACTCATACAGAGAGGCATAGACACGTTAGAGAAGGCTAAGAAATTTTTCAACCCCCAGCTTTCGGACCTGCACGACCCGTTCCTGATGAAGGATATGGACAAGGCGGTCGAACGGGTGGAGCGAGCCGTCCGCAACCGTGAGAAGATCATGGTGTACGGCGACTACGACGTCGATGGCACGACCGCCGTCGCGCTGGTTTATAAATTTCTGCGCCAGATAGGTCACAAGGACCTGTTGTTCTACATCCCGGATCGTTATACCGAAGGTTACGGTATCTCGACCAAGGGCATCGACCACGCCGCACGCAAGGGTGCGACGCTGATCATCGCCCTGGACTGTGGCATCAAAGCCATAGAGAAAGTGGACTATGCCAAACGCAAGGGCGTGGATTTCATCATCTGCGACCATCACCTCCCGGCCGAGGAAATTCCCCGCGCCGTAGCCGTTCTCGACCCCAAACGCGCCGACTGTTCCTATCCGTTCGACGAACTGTCGGGGTGCGGCGTGGGATTCAAGCTAGTGCAGGCCTACTGCCAGAAAAACGGAATTCCGTTCCAGCAAATCGAGCCGTTGCTCGACCTGCTGGCCGTCAGCATCGCCTCGGACATCGTTCCTCTGGTGGATGAAAACCGGATTTTAGCCCACTACGGGCTTCTGCGGCTCAACGCCTCCCCCTCGAAGGGGCTGCTTTCGATCATCAAGATCTGCGGCCTGGATCGACACAACATCACCATCGACGACATCGTCTTCAAAATCGGCCCCCGCATCAACGCCGCAGGCCGTATGCGGATGGATGAAAACGACGAAAACGCCGCTCCTTCGGGCGGCTATGCGGCGGTCAATCTGCTGATCGAAGGCAACGAAAGCCTGGCCGAAGAGTTCGGCTCGGTGATCGACGGCTTCAACCAGGACCGCAAGTGTATCGACCGCAGCGTCACGCAGGAAGCCCACGACTTCATCGAGGCCCACGCGGAGCTGAAGGCCGCCAAGAGTACGGTGATCTACAACCCCCGCTGGATGAAGGGCATCGTGGGCATCGTGGCCTCCCGCCTGATCGAAACCTACTACCGCCCGACGGTGGTGCTCACGATGAGCAATGGGTTCGTCACGGGTTCAGCCCGCTCGGTGCCCGGCTTCGACCTCTATCAGGCGATCGAATCCTGTTCCGACCTGCTGGAGAACTTCGGCGGGCACATGTACGCAGCAGGACTCACGATGCGTCCCGAACGGGTCGAGGAGTTCACCCGCCGCTTCAACGCCTACGTCGAAGAGAACATCGACCCGATAACGCTGCAACCCCAGGTGGAGATCGACAGCGAACTCTTCTTCTCGAACATCACCCCGGCGTTCCGCCGCGACCTGAACCGTTTCCAGCCGTTCGGCCCCGGCAACCCCGCACCGGTATTCGTCACGCGGGGCGTGGTCAGCCACGGCGAGACGAAGCTCGTCGGCGCCGACTGCGAGCACCTGCGCATGGACCTGATGCAGCGCCAGAAACCCAACACGACGATTCAGACGATCGCCTTCCAGCAGCCGACCCACTACGAGTGGATCCGCGCGGGACATCCGATCGACGTCTGCTATCAGATCGTAGAGAACCACTACCGGGGCTCGGTTTCGGTACAGCTCCGCATCAAGGACATCAAACCCCTGCGGGGCAAGCAATAATACGGCCGGCGACGTCCGTAAAAACCGGAGCTTTCAGGCTCCGGTTTTTTACGTGTCCCGCCCGACGACACCGGCGGCGGCATTCCGTCCGAACCGCTCCTTCCCGCTCCCGAAACGAAAAATCCGATACAACAAAGTCGGGTTTTAGTTTCTAATTATTAGAAAAATCACTACATTTGACACAAAATAGTAATTGTTAGACCTTTTCTACCCAATATGAGTAAACCCTTCAAGCGTTATCTCGTCACCTCGGCACTGCCCTACGCCAACGGCCCGGTACACATCGGCCACCTGGCGGGCGTCTATATCCCGTCGGATATCTACACGCGCTACCTGCGCCTGAAAGGATACGACGTGATCTCGGTCTGCGGCAGCGACGAGCACGGCGTGCCCATCACCATCAAGGCCCGCAAAGAGGGCGTCACGCCCCAGCAGATCGTCGATCGCTATCACCAGTTGATTAAATCGTCGTTCGAAGGGCTCGGCATGTCGTTCGACATCTACTCGCGCACCTCGTCGAAGACCCACGCCGCGACAGCGTCGGAGTTCTTCCGCAAGCTCTACGACGAAGGCAAATTCATCGAGCGGACCTCGGAGCAATACTACGACGAGGAGACCCAGACGTTCCTCGCCGACCGCTATATCGTGGGCACCTGCCCCCGCTGCGGCAACGACCGCGCCTACGGCGACCAATGCGAAAAGTGCGGATCGACCCTTTCGCCGGACGAACTGATCAACCCGCACAGCGCCGTATCGGGTTCCGTACCCGTGAAACGCGCCACCAAGCACTGGTATCTGCCGTTGGACCAATACGAGGGTTTCCTGCGCGAATGGATCCTCGAAGGGCACAAAGAGTGGAAAACCAACGTCTATGGGCAATGCAAGAGCTGGCTCGACGGCGGTCTGCAACCGCGTGCGGTGAGCCGTGACCTGGACTGGGGCATTCCCGTACCGGTCGAAGGGGCCGAAGGCAAGGTGCTCTACGTCTGGTTCGACGCGCCGATCGGCTACATCTCGGCGACCAAGGACCTGACGCCCGACTGGGAGAAATACTGGAAGGACGAAGAGACCAAAATGGTGCACTTCATCGGCAAGGACAACATCGTCTTCCACTGCATCGTCTTCCCGGCCATGCTCAAGGCGCACGGCGGCTACATCCTGCCTGAAAACGTCCCTGCCAACGAATTTCTGAACCTCGAGGGCGAAAAAATCTCGACCTCGCGTAACTGGGCCGTCTGGCTGCACGAATACCTGGCCGACTTCCCCGGCAAGGAGGACGTGCTGCGCTACGTGCTCTGCGCGAACGCCCCCGAAACCAAGGACAACGACTTCACCTGGAAGGACTTCCAGGCTCGTAACAACAACGAGCTGGTAGCCGTGTTGGGCAACTTCGTAAACCGGGCTTTAGTCCTGACACACAAATACTTCGACGGCACAGTGCCCGCCTGCGGTGCACTGACGGACTACGACCGCGAAACGCTTCGGGAACTCTCCGGCGCGAAGGAAGCCCTCGAAAACAACATCGAAAACTACCGGTTCCGCGAAGCCTTGAAGGAGGCGATGAACATCGCCCGCCTGGGCAATAAATACCTGGCCGACACCGAACCGTGGAAACTCATCAAAACCGATCCCGAACGGGTCAAGACGATCCTGAACATCGCTTTGCAGATCACCGCAAACCTCTCGATCGCCATCGAACCGTTCATGCCCTTCTCGGCGAAGAAAATCGTCGGGATGTTGCAGGCAGGACCCTTCGGCTGGGAGAAACTGGGCAGCACCGACCTGCTCGCTGCCGGACATCGGATCGGCGAGGCCGTGCTTCTCTTCGAAAAGATCGAGGACGACGTAATCCAACGCCAGCTCGACAAGTTGGCGGCGACCAAAGCGGCGAACGCTTCGGCCGAAGCAGCACAACACGTTGAAGATCAAAAGGAAACGACGACTTTCGACGATTTTCAAAAGATGGATATCCGTGTTTCGACGATCCTCGCCGCTGAAAAAGTCGCCAAGACGAAAAAGCTGTTGAAACTGACCGTCGATACGGGCATCGACAAGCGCGAAATCGTTTCGGGCATCGCCGAATACTACACACCCGAAGAGCTCGTCGGGAAACAGGTGCTCGTACTGGTGAATCTGGAACC
>ENA-UAOT01001103-UAOT01001103.1-human-gut-metagenome-genome-assembly--contig:-NODE-1103-length-10987-cov-7.186608_pt1 | contig 10987 bp, 6 predicted proteins | sample MGYA00243475_ERZ654567 | MGnify/ENA primary metagenome ERZ654567 (study PRJEB26926, sample SAMN06164482) | human gut metagenome | biome: ENVO:00009003; feature: ENVO:2100002; material: ENVO:00002003... | reverse complement strand
AAGGCCGAAGCGAAAATTCCCAAGAAAACCGTTAAGGTCAAAAAGCGCGTTGTGGACAGTGAGAGCGGCAAGGTCACGACGCGCCTTTTCTTTGAGGAGGCGGACAAAAAGCGTCCGCCCTCCAAGCTGGCGCACGCCGCAAGGAAAGCGCCGCTGGATACCGTCCGCAGCGCAGTCCACCGCAAGCTGCGGGAGGAGGGCGATGACAACCCCGGCACGGAGGCGGCGAACACCCTGACCGAGACGGCGGAGCGCACCTGGCGCATTGCGGAATCGGCGCACCGCTCCCATGCGGAAAAGCCCTACCGCAAAGCGGACAAGGCGGAAGCCGCCGCAGACAAAGCCAATCTCAAGGCGCTGAACAAACAGTACGAGCAGGAATACGGCAGGGCTTCCAACCCCTATTCCCGTTGGCAGCAGAAGCAGGCCATTAAAAAGGAATACGCCGCCGCAAAAGCGGGGAACGGCGCGGGGAATACCGTCAAAGTGTCCGAGACCACCGCAAAGGCGGCAAAGCGCGCCGCCGAGGGAAGCAAAAAGGCCGGCAGCTTTTTTGTCCGGCACAAGAAGGGCTTCCTCATCGCGGGCGGTATCGCCGCCGCGATACTGCTGCTCATGACCTGCATTTCCTCCTGCTCCACGCTGTTTCAGGGCGGCGTCTCCGGTATTGTGTCCTCCACCTATCCGCTGGAGGATGCGGATATGCTGGCGGCGGAAGCCGCCTACTGCGCCATGGAGGACGAGCTGCGGGAATACCTGAACAGCTACGAAAGCACCCACGATTACGACGAGTACCACTTCGACCTGGACGAGATTGAGCACGACCCCTATGTGCTCATTTCCATGATTACCGCCCTCAAGGGCGGAGAATGGACGATTGACGAAATAGGCGGGGTTCTGGAGACGCTGTTTGAAAAGCAGTATATCTTAACGGAAACCGTCGCTACGGAAACCAGATACCGCACCGAAACGCATATCGGCTACTACACAGACGAAAACGGCAATCTGCAAAGCTACGAGTACGAGGCGGAGGTTCCCTACACCTGCTATATCTGCCATGTGGAGCTGGAAAACTTCAACCTCTCCCATGTGCCGGTGCATATCATGTCCTACGATCAGCTCTCCATATACGCCGTGTATATGAGCGTGCTGGGCAACCGCCCCGACCTGTTCCCCGGCTCCCCGTATGTGAACCGGTACTACCACACCCAGTATGAGAAGTACGAGATACCCCCGGAGGCGCTGGCGGACGAGCAGTTCGCCGCCATCATCAAGGAAGCGGAGAAGTATCTGGGCTACCCCTATATCTGGGGCGGCAGCACGCCGGACACCTCCTTCGACTGCTCCGGCTTCGTTTCGTATGTCTACAACAACTGCGGCCTGCACTGGAGCTTCGGCAGGCTGGGCGCGGAGGGGCTGCGGGGCATGTGCGCCTATGTCTCCCCGGAAAGCGCCCGTCCCGGCGACCTGATCTTTTTTGAAAAGACCTACGACACCTCAGGCGCGTCCCATGTGGGCATCTATGTGGGCAATAACAGGATGCTCCACTGCGGCGACCCCATTCACTACGCTTCCATCGACACGAGCTACTGGCGAAGCCATTTTCTCCAGTTTGGCAGATTACCTTAACAACAACCATATCAACGCAAAAAGGAGGATGTTATGAACCCGCGACTTGAAAAGCTGCGTCAGGAGCGCGAGAAGCTGGCGGAAAAGCTCACATCGCTGACCGCACGGCTCAAAGCCCTGGACGAGCAGATTCTGAAGCTGGAAAACACGGATATTGTGGGCATCGTCCGCGAGAACGGGCTGACCATCGAGCAGCTCGCGGCGCTAATGGAGATGCTGGAAAAGCGTCCCACGGCGGCGCTGCCCGACGAATACAGAAAAACGGAGGAATTTATGGATGAAGAATAAATGGAGATTTTTTGCCGTGATATTGGCCGTTGTGCTCTGCATGACGGTCTTTTCCGTTACGGCCTATGCAGGCGGCGATATGGTCGATTCGACAATGGGCGACCCGACCATGGAAACCCCAACTGCAACTACACAGCCGGAGAATACGAATACCGGTGAGCAGACCCCAAACGGACAGACCCTGACCGTGCTTGTGACCGAAAATGCGGACGGAAGCCATACCGTGACCATCGGGGATCGGAGCTGGACGCTTCCCGCCAAACGGGAGCAGGCCGGAAAGGTGGTCAACGTCCGCACCTATTTGAACCTGCGCACCGGCCCCGGCACGGACTACACTGTGATCGGGCGTCTGCTCAACGGCGCGGAGGTGAAGGTGCTGGAGGAAAGCAACGGCTGGTACAAGGTGGTCGTGCCGGAGCAGACAGGCTATGTATACGGCAAATACCTTGAGGTTCTCAACACCTCTGCGGGAGGCTATGAGAACGACACGGATACTGCGGAGCTGCTGCTGCAATACTACGCCGCTGCCGGAGGTTCCGCACCCCTGACCCCGGACGGCAACCTGACGCTCATGGACGACATCGGCTCCGCTTTCGGCGCAGGCAAGCAGTTCATCACCGTGACGACCAAGGGCGGCAACACCTTTTATCTCATCATCGACCGGGACGATAAGGGCAATGAGAACGTCCATTTCCTGAATCTTGTGGACGAGGCCGACCTGCTGGCGCTGACCAAGGACGGCGAGAGCATCGTCCCCGCCTGCTCCTGCACGGACAAATGCGCCGTGGGCAAGATCAACACGGGCTGCAAGGTGTGCAGAACCAATATGAGTGAGTGCGCGGGCAAGGAGCAAACAGCAGAAATTACGCCACAGCCCGCCGAGCCTGCGGAGACCGCGCCCGAAAAGAAGTCCGGCGGCACGGGTATAATCGCCGTTCTGCTGCTCCTGCTGCTGGGCGGCGGCGGTGCGCTATACTGGTTCAAGCTCCGCAAGCCGAAGGCTGACACCCGTGGGGCGGACGATCTGGACGATTACGACTACGGCGAGGACGAGGAAGATGAGGACTACGAGTTTGAAGCCGAGGACGAGACGGACGCCGGGGAGGATGAAGAAAAGTGACACAGACTGTCAGCACAGAATCGCCCATGGAGCTGTCTCCCCGCGAGCGGCTTATTCAGATCATGAAGCGCGAGCAGGCGCTTTTCATCCGGCAGACGCTCTCCCAAAAGCCCGGATACCGTGGCGGCAAGAAAGCCTTTGAATACTTCATCCGGCAGAAGATCGTAAAAGCCGTGGAGGCGGGCTGCGGGGACGCGGAGGCGCTGCTCCGCACCCCCAAGCCCGTCAAATCCATCTACTACGACTTCAAATACTATTTCGACGAATACAGCTACGCAAACTGCGACCTGTATGTGGAGAAGGCCATCGAGGACTGCGGGAACAATACCCTGCGCAAGGAGTTCCTGCGGGCAAAGGGCTGGGACGCGCCGGATGATTTCGATATCAACGATGAGGAGGAATAAAGGAATATGAACGAATACCGATTGGTTGTGTGTGAAAAGCCCTCCGTGGCAAGGAGCATCGCCGCCGTTCTTGGCGCAGGCAGGCGCGAGGACGGTTTTCTTTCGGGCGGCGGCTATCTCGTTTCCTGGTGCTTCGGGCATCTTGCGGAGCTTTCGGATGCGGACGCTTACGACGAGAAGTTCGGCAAATGGCGCAGGGAGGACTTGCCCATCCTGCCGGATAGCTGGCAGTACACCGTGGCACGGGACAAGCAGAAGCAGATGAACACCCTCCGCGCCCTCATGCACCGGGACGATGTGTATGAAGTGGTCAACGCCTGCGACGCCGGGCGCGAGGGCGAGCTGATCTTCCGCACGGCGTATAATCTCAACAACTGCCGCAAGCGCGTGAAGCGGCTCTGGATCTCCTCCATGGAGGATGCGGCGATCCTTGATGGCTTTGACAATCTCCGCGACGGCGCGGAGTACGACAACCTCTACGCCTCCGCCCTCTGCCGCAGCAAGGCAGACTGGCTGGTGGGCATCAACGCCACCCGCCTGTTTTCCGTGATGTACCACCGCACCCTGAACGTGGGGCGTGTGGTGTCGCCCACGCTTGCGCTGCTGGTGCAGCGGGAAGCGGAGATCAATGCCTTTCAGCCGGAGAGCTTCTACACCGTCCATCTGGACTTTAACGGCTTCTCCGCCGCAGGCGGGCGCATGAAGGAGCAGGCAGAGGCGGAGCGGCTTGCCGGGGACTGCAACGGCAAAACCGCCGCTGTTACCTCCGTCGTGCAGACGGAAAAGACGGAGAAAGCCCCGGCGCTCTACGACCTGACCACGCTCCAGCGGGATGCGAACCGCTTGCTTGGGTACACGGCGCAGCAGACGCTGGACTATCTGCAAAGCCTCTACGAAAAGAAGCTCTGCACCTATCCCCGCACCGACAGCCGCTATCTCACCGACGATATGGAGGGCGGCGTAAACGCGCTGGCGCTGTGCTGCGCGGGCGTCTGCGGCACGGAGCCGCCCGCAGCCGTCTGTTCGGGGCAGGTGTGCAGCAGCAAAAGGGTCAGCGACCACCATGCCGTCGTTCCCACCATGGCGGCGGGCGAAACGGACTTGGATGCGCTGTCCGCAGGCGAACGGGAGATCCTGCGCCTTGTTTCCCGTCAGGTGCTTATGGCGGTCAGCGCGCCCTTCATCTATCTGGAGACCGAGGCAAGGCTGGACTGCGGCGGGAACGCCTTTTCCGCCAAGGGGAAAACAATCCTTCATATGGGTTGGAGGGCATACACGGAAAAGGGCAAGCAGGACAACACCCTCCCGGAGCTTTCCGAGGGACAGTCGCTTCCCGTTCCCTCCTGCGCGGTCAAAGAGGGCAAAACGACCCCGCCCAAGCACTTCACCGAGGATACGCTGCTGTCGGCCATGGAGACGGCGGGCAAGGAGGATATGCCGGAGGATGCGGAGCGGCGCGGGCTGGGAACCCCCGCGACAAGGGCAGCGGTCATTGAAAAACTGGTGGCCACGGGCTTTGCGGAGCGCAGAAAGGCGAAGAAATCTGTACGCCTCGTTCCCACCGAAGCGGGCGTGTCCCTCATTACCGTGCTGCCCGAACAGCTCCAGTCCCCGCTGCTCACCGCCGAATGGGAGCACCGCCTCAAGGAGATCGAGTGCGGCGAGCTGGGCGCGGACGAGTTCCTCGCCGGCATCCGCGATATGGTCGCAGCGCTGGTTCGGGACGCTGCGCCTGTGGACGGTGCGGAGGTACTGTTCCCCTCAGGCAGACCCGTTGTGGGCAAATGCCCCCGCTGCGGCGCAGAGGTCACGGAGAGCAAAAACGGCTATTTCTGCGAGAGACGGAGCTGCAAGTTCGGGCTGTGGCGGGACAACCGCTTCCTTGCCGCCAAGAAGATCAGCCTGACAAAGAAGATGGCTTCCTCGCTCCTGACGCAGGGACGCGCCTACGCCAGCGGCGTCTACTCCGAGAAAACCGGCAAGACCTACGACGCATTCATCGTGCTGGAGGACGACGGCGCGCGTTCCTCCTATAAGCTGGACTTCACCAAGTGACCCTCACAGGCTCCCGCACGGGCGTTTCGTTCCCCTGCGGGAGCCGCTGTTTTTACCATGATTCAAAGGAGGTATGCACGAAATGGCTGAAAAACAGACCAACAAGGAACGGCTCAAGGACATCACTGACAGCATCGAGACGGGCATAAAGGAGCTGTTTGAGAGCGACAAATACAGGCAGTACCTTGCCACCATGAGCCGCTTTCACAAGTACAGCGTCAACAACACCATGCTCATCTATATGCAGCGCCCCGACGCCACCCATGTGGCCGGCTTCAACAAATGGCGCGATCAGTTTGGAAGGAGCGTCAAAAAGGGCGAAAAGGGCATTAAGATCATCGCCCCCACGCCCTTCAAGAAGAAAATCGAGCAGCAGAAATTAGACCCCGACACCAAGCTCCCCCTGCGGGACGAGAACGGCGATATTATCACGGAGGAAAAGACGGTGCAGATTCCCATGTACAGGCCCGTGGTGGTATTCGACGTGCAGCAGACCGCAGGCAAGCCCCTGCCGGAGCTGGCGGCGAACCTTACGGGGGATGTGCAGAATTACGAGGTGTTTATGGAAGCTCTGCGCCGCAGCGCGCCCGTCCCCATCTTCTTTGAGAAGCTGTCGGAGAATATGGACGGTTACTTCTCCGTGGACAAACAGCGCATCGCTATCCGCGAAGGTATGAGCGAGGTACAGACGGTCTGCGCCGCCGTCCATGAGATCGCCCACTCCAGGCTCCACAATAAGGACGAAATCGGAGAAAAATATCAGGCGGTCGAGCTGTTCGGCAAGCCCGCGCTGTTCTCCAACGGGCGCATCGACCGGGATAAGCTGCCGGAGGGCTTGTATGTATATGACCTGCGCGGCTCGGATTACGATCCGGGTATGCCGGCAACGCTTGAAAGCCATGTCACCGTCAATCACGCCGCCTCTGTCATCACAGCAGCGCCCATTGAGCTGCCGGAGCAGGGCTTTTTGTATCTGGGCGAGGACGGGCTGAACTTCACGGGCGGCGAGCAGACCGTGAAGGAGTTTTGGCACGCACAGTACCCGGAAAAGGCAAAGCTCTCCCGCGCCGCCGAGGAGATTCAGGCGGAGAGCATCTCCTTCGCCGTCTGCGCCTATTACGGCATTGAGACAGGCGAAAACAGCTTCGGGTATCTGGCGACCTGGGCCAAGGACAGGGAGCTGACCGAGCTTCGCGCATCGCTGGAGACCATCAACCGAACCTCATCCTCCCTGATTACGGATATCGACCGCCATTACGCGGAAATCTGCAAGGAGCGCGGGCTGGACAGGGAGACGGAGAGCCTTGCCGCCCAGCCTGTGCAGGAGATCGCCGTGCAGGAGCCGGAGCCGGTCACAGCGCCGGACAACGGCTGTGTTCCCGACCCCGCGATTTCCGTTGAAAGCATGAACGCCTATGGCTACACCGATTCCAATATGCTGCCGCTGACAAAGGAGCGTGCGCTGGAGCTCATGGAACGGGACGTAAGCGTGTATATGCTTCACACGGACAACACCGAGGCCATGGCCTTCAATGCGGAGGAAGTCCGCAGCTTTGACGGCGTCTTCGGCGTGGAAGCCTCCGAATGGGAGACGGTCAAAGACCGCTTCGCACCGCCGGACTATGAAAAAACATTCCTCGATAACCCCGCCGACAGCTTTGCCATCTATCAGCTTCGGGATAATGATAATACGGCGCAGCTTCGCTTTATGAACGCCGAGTATCTGGCACAAAAGGGGCTTTCCATTGAAAAGGGAAATTACGCCGCCGTCTATGCGGGCAGCCTCGACCGCAGGGGCGATACGCAGGACAGGTTGAATGAGCTGTATGAGACCTTCAACATCCGCCGACCGGAGGATTTTCGCGGCCACAGCCTCTCCGTCAGCGACATCGTGGCGCTGAAGCAGAACGGCGTGGTATCCTGTCATTACGTTGATTCATGGGGCTTCAAGGCGCTGCCCGACTTCCTCAAGCCGGAAAACTATCTCAAAAACGCGGAGATGGCCATGGAGGACGATTACGGCATGATCGACGGCGTTATAAACAACGGGCCGAAGCAGACCGTGGCGGAGCTGGAGGAACAGGCAAAGTCCGGCAAGCCCATCTCCCTCATGGAGCTGGCGCAGGCGGCGCGCCGGGAACAGGCGCAAGCGGCACGGCAGGAGAAGAAGCCCTCCGTGCTGGCAAAGCTCTGTCCTCCCGTCAACGAGCCGAAAAAGACAGCGCGTTCAAAGCGCGCGGAAAGAGAGCTGCTATGATGAATTTTACCAACGATGAAATGAACCTCATGTGCATCTACCAGAGCGACAGCCGCAGCGGGCTGATTGCCGCCCTCACCGAAATGCGCGGATACCTGGACGAGGACGAAGCCGAACTGCGGAATCTGACCGACAGCGCCCTGCAAAAGCTGGGCGAAATCACCGACGAGGACTTCGCGGAGCTGGAGCTGGTGCCGGACTTCGACACGGACGAATAAGGCGGATGCGGCGGGAGCGGCTTTCGGGTCGCTCCCGCTGTGATTATTCTATTGAAGAAAAGTGTGTGTACCCGCAAAAATTTTCAACAGAGCGCATCACAAAAGAAAAAGTGTCAGTATGCGTGTCAGAATCCCTTGGGGAAGTGTCAAGACAAGAGGCGCAATGTCCTTTGGAACACAAAAACCATCTTAAAAAGAGAAAGCGTCCCGTTTCCTGCATAGGATTCGGGACGTTTTCGGATATACCGCCCCTTACATAGAGCGTCCGTTCCGGGCGCTCTAAATTTATGCCATGAAGGAGGAGCAATATGCCGAGCAAGCTACAAACGTATATGCAGATGGCGGACGAGGCGCAGCGGCAGATCACCGGCAGCTACCGGGGCTGGACGGGCTTTCTCACCACCGCCGCAAGGCTGTACAAATACCCCTACGCCGAGCAGGTCATGATCCACGCCCAGCGTCCGGACGCCACCGCCTGCGCGGAGTACGACTTCTGGAATGAAAGGATGGGTCGGTATGTCCGCAGGGGCTCCAAGGGCATCGCCCTCATTGACAGCAGCGGCGAAAGGCCGAGGCTTCGGTATGTGTTCGACGTGTCGGACACGGGCGGCAGAGAATTTCCAAAGAGCCGCTATCTGTGGGAATACCGGGAGGGACACGCGGACGCGGTAAGCGCCATGCTGGAAAGCCGCTATGGTGTGGACGGGAAAGGAGGGCTTCCCGACCAGCTTGAGCGCATCGCGTCTCAGCTTGCGGAGGAATACTGGAGGGACTATAAGCGGGATATCCTCGCCATCGTTGACGATTCCTTTCTTTACGGGTATGATGAGTTCAACGTAGGAGCGGCTTTTCAAAGCGCCGCCGCCGTCAGCATCGCCTACTCGCTCATGTCCCGCTGCGGGCTTGAAGCGGACGACCGCTTCGAGCATGAGGATTTCCTGAGCATCTTCGATTTCAACACCCCGGAAGCCGCCGCCGAGCTGGGCACGGCGGTGAGCAGGATCAACGGAGAGGTGCTGCGGCAGATTGAAGTCACCATCAAGAATTACGAGCGCGAGAAACTCGCGGAAAGGAGCCATAGCCATGACAGAACTGACCTACACCAAGAACGGGGACTACCTGATTCCCGACCTGACGCTGAGCGAGACGCCGGAGGACGCGAGACCCCTGGGCAAGTACGGGAGACTGCGCAGGAGCTACCTTCAGGAGCACAGACCGGGGCTGTACAGCCGTCTGGTGCTGTCGGAGAAGCTGTTCCCGCATCTGCGGGAGATCGACGAGACGGCGAATCGGAGGCTGGAGCAGATGATGCCGGAGCTGATGAAGTCGGCGGGCGTGACGGAGGAGCTGAAAGCCCGCGACCAGATGAAATGGGTGGGGCTGATGAACAGCCTGAAAGCGCAGGCGGAGGAGATCATCCTCAGCGAACTGGTGTACAACTGACCAATGACGCGCCGGAAGCGGAACCGGCGCAGCCTCCGATACCGCAGGCATACCAACTGAGCCTGTTCCCCACGGAGGATGAGCAAATCGCATATATCGCAGAAGCGGAGAGCTACACGCCCTCCGCTTTTTCCATGTCCATCCCGCAGTCGGATATCGACCACATTCTGCGCATGGAGGGCAACGCCGACTATGCCCGCATGAAGATCGCCACGGAGTTCTCCAAGGGCAAGAGCGTGGAAGAAATCGCGGCGTTTCTTCAAAGCAGCTTCCACGGCGGCAACGGCATCGTCACCGAGAGCGGCAGATATTCCGCGTGGTACGCCGACGACGGCATCCACATCGCCAATGGGGACGCGGCAAGATACCTGACCTCTGCAAAGGTCGTAAGCTGGCAGGAGGCGGCGGAGCGCATCGGGCAGCTTTTGGAGCAGGGCGAATACGCAACCAACGTAGAGCTTGCGGAAGCGCCGGGGCACGAGCGCACGGAGCTGGCGCAGTCTATCTGGTATCTACGGCAGGATTTAAGTGAAAAGGCGCGGGCGCAGGGCTACCTCTCCTGCCTGTCGGATATGCGGGGCGGCGGTTTCCCGGAGGAAACGGCGCGGCTTGCCGAGCGGCTGAGAGACCCTGCGTTCCGCGAAGTCCTCATGGATGATTTTTCACAGCTCCGATCCGACTACCGGGAGGACAGGAGCCTGCTGCGCTTCCATTACCATAAGTCGGACAGCATCGAGCAGGGCCTGCGGGAGCTGTCCCTGCCCCGCAGGGAGTACTGCACCGAAATGGCGGAGATCCCCGCCGTGCAGCGGTTCATTACGGAGGACGAGATCGCCGCGACCCTGACCCGCGGCAGCAACATTGAAGGGAGCAAGGGGCGCATCTACGCCTATTTCAAAGAAAAGCACAGCCCCAGGGAGCAGGCGGATTTCCTGAAAGATGAATACGGCATTGGGGGACGCTCCCATGCGGTATCCGGCGCGTCCCACAGCGGTGAGGATCACAGCGGCAAGGGCGTCAGCTTGAAAAAGCAGGACTGCCCGGAAATTCAACTGAACTGGGCGAACGTCGCCAAGCGTATCTCCGAGCTGATCCGCAAAGACCGTTTCCTGACCCCGGAGGAAAAGACACAGTACGAGCAGCTTCAGCGGCAGACCGCAGCGCGAAGTGCAGCATGGAATGACTACAATGCCGTAAAGGAAGCCCACCCGGACGACCTCGTGCTTTTTCAGGTAGGGGATTTCTTTGAGCTGTATGGCGAGGATGCAAAACAGGCGGCGGAACTGCTTGAAATCAATCTCACTACCCGCAATATCACCGGCGCTGGCCGTGTGGAGATGTGCGGCGTACCGTCGCACAATTTAGAGATGTATGTGGAGAAATTGCGCGATAAGTATGATGTGACGATTGCCGAAGCGCCGGACTTTAGAGGTGAGCGCCACATTTACACGCTGCGCTCTATCGACCATGAGGCGGAAGCCGCCATTAACGCATACGAAGCGGAGTTTGGTGCGGACGGCACGAGGGTGTTCCGCGACCCCGCCGCAGAGCAAGTTCAGCCCACGGTGCAGGA
>ENA-UAOT01001097-UAOT01001097.1-human-gut-metagenome-genome-assembly--contig:-NODE-1097-length-11017-cov-7.248495_pt1 | contig 11017 bp, 11 predicted proteins | sample MGYA00243475_ERZ654567 | MGnify/ENA primary metagenome ERZ654567 (study PRJEB26926, sample SAMN06164482) | human gut metagenome | biome: ENVO:00009003; feature: ENVO:2100002; material: ENVO:00002003... | reverse complement strand
ATAAGTTTCAGAGCAATAAGGCAAACTCTCTTTTAACTTTTCATATAACATATAGTCATCATTCTTTATAACTGTATATGGATTGCGTCCTTCTTGCTTCTGCACTATTCTCCCCGCATGAAATTTCAAATAAAATAAGGAAATCATCTTATCTATAATAGCATATACTTTTTTTTTCGTTTCAAGATACGAAGTCGGAGCTAATTGCAATTGATTCCTAATATTTACTTTCAACTCATCAATAAGAATATATCTTAATATCCTACGCCTCTCAACCATATCTCTAACAAAAGACTTTAAGTCTACAATCAGCTCTTTGTCATCATATATAACAGCTACACTTGAAATAAAAGAAATTGGCATATTTCTATAGTTCAGTAGAATATTTCTCTCCCTTTGAAGCAAACCATTTTTACCAATCCCAAATATACTGACCTTAATTCCTTTACAGAAAAAAGATATCAAAAAATCTTTTTGAAAACCTTCTCGTTGAAATAAAATATCAACGTCACTATCAGCCGTATATGTTCCAGAAGCAACAGATCCACCTACACCAATAGAAGCATCAGGATAAGCTTTATGCAAATAATCAACCACCTCACTTAATACTACTTTTTGCATTATCCTACCTCCATCAACATAATAGATTTTGCATACTCTTTCATATACATATTCCGCATATCCGTAAATATGATTTCACATTGCCGCAACTTTTCCATTGTAAAATCAGACAACAATAGTTCCCTCAACTCATATATATAAGACTTCAAAGATATATTATCGGCATTCAATGCACAAAACGAGATAATATCAGCTTCTATTATTCCTAAACGAAAATTAATCTCAGCACTTTCCAAGCTTTTCAGTAAATTAAAAATGCCGGAAGTTATAGAAAAATATTCTTTAGGGGCAAACTGACCCTCTCTGCATTCATCAGCTTGCAGCAGATATTTTATCATCAATTCGTCATCAGCTTTCATTAATGCCATTTTTTATTTTTTCATTATAGATGCGTTGAATCGCAGCATTAAATAAACGAGGATAATCATTGCACTCACCCGATTGCAATTTACCAGTGGTTCGCATAGCATTTGCAGGACATCCTCCACCACAGAATAATACATACTTGCATTTTATACAATTACACTCGCCAATTTTTGAATTAAACCATCTATCAGCAAACCTGTCTTCTAATTCAAAATCAGGAATATACCGTCCCACTCTATAATCCCGTTGTCCTACAACATCCCAACATGAATATACGTCTCCTAACGGATCAAAAATAAGACTACCACTCTGTGCACCACAGAAACAGCTTTTATATGAAATATGCTTTCCTAAAAGCAATCCCGCTAATACAGTTTGCACATTATAATCCTGACACATTACTTTGCCATGTCCCTTCTCTTCCAAACCTTTTTCTAAAAAAGTATGATAGAAACCACTTTGAGTAAACATCTCCTTAGATAACTTTCCATCCTGTCCTTTGATAGGAACTTCCTTTCGCAAGAGTGCACAATAAGCTTTAAAGTTTGGATGCTGGTACCAGCCTCTCTCTTTAAAATACGCTAACAATTCATCGACACGTTCCATCGTATATGGATCTGTATTAATCCTAATAGAAACAGAAACTCCCATTTTCACCAAACTATCTACATTTGACGTTATCTTAGAAAATGAATCCTGATTCTTGAAATGAGGTTTTCTTTCATTATGTATATCTTCTACGCCATCTATAGTTATTTGAAAAGAAAAAAGCGTTCTATTTTGCTCTATAAAATCCAAATATTTATCTAAATCATACCCGTTGGAGGTTACAGAAAATCCATAGCCTAAACCCTTACCTTTCTGTACAATATACTCAAGCATTTCATAATTTTCTGCTAAAAAAGGCTCTCCACCATATAAATGAATTGTTTTTCTACCTGTTTTATTCTTATCTTTTTCTATAATAATTTCATAGCCCTTATCTACTTGTTCTTTAGTTATCCTATTTTTAGGTAAACATGCACATCCATTTAAAATTGGGTCCTCATAACAATAAACACATCTAAGATTACAGTCATACGAAATTATAAAATGAAAGCCGAAATTCTTCAAACGAACTTCATCATATATCTCATTCAAAAGTCGCTTTACCAATTCCCTTTCATCTTCTTTCGATAAAGATGTCATATATCCTCGTTTAACGAGCTTTTCTTTTGTTTCACCAGAAACGCTACTATTTTCATCTTGGTTCTTAAGATACTGATACACATTTTGATTCACAATATCAAATGCATGAGTATAGCTATTTAATAAAGCATAACGTCCTGCCTCATTATCCACTTTTACTACTATATTATATGATGAAGCTCTCATAACTTTTTCCTTTTTACAATTCAAAACAACCGAAAACATAAGCCCCATTTTCTCCTTTTATCTCAAGCAAGAAACGACCAGATAATCCTTGAGGCAATTGAATCATTTTTAAGTTATACGTCTCAATACTCTCAGATAAAGAATAAATAATTGTCCCATCTTGAGAGATACTGATTTCGATGTCGCCTATAGGCTCATAGAATTCAAGCTCAATGGATTGTTGGTTGCTCAAAAGGGCAGAAATAGGAATTGGCATAGGAATAGAACGTTGCTCTTGACCAGAGCCCTTAGGTTTTTGAAAAGGTACACCATTATTAGATAACATAATTTCCATTCCAGCAATAGAATCGTTCGAATCAGCTCTAACTACGCCTATTGATAATAAACAGAGCCAACTCACGAGGCAAAATACAAATTTTAGTTTCATGTATTAGTGTTTTAGTCGTTTCAAAAATAGCGCGAATGACTTAAACACACAAATTTACAACAGGACACTTTTTTTATTGCATTATCATCTAATAATAAGACACTTATACAACTCACAGAACATTTAGTAGGACATTTTACGAGGATAAAAAGCAAGAAAAACATCTAAATTCACCTTGTTATCCAAATTAAGTTTACCTTTTAGTCGCTGTTTTCGCTTCCTGATAGCCTCCAATTCACTATCAAAGAGAATTATTAACTCCTCTGAAGAAAAGCCTAATTTGATGAAAGCAGCCAATAATAAATTACTCTCCTTCAACCCATACTCTGTACACAATCGAGTTACAAAGTTATCAAAAAGCAGATCGATGTAACCTAAAAAATGCTGCTTCTCTATTGTAGTCATATTCTCAACTATTAATAACCGTCCCTTCAATTGCTTCAATATATTTAATCCATCAGCACAAGAATCTTCTAAGATTGCCCGATTCTTCTCCATTAAAACTTGTATTTCCAGTTCTAACCTCGCAATCTGTTCTTTAGAAACTTCTGTTACTAATTCTTCCTTTCGTTTCAATTCCTTTTTTTGGCTAATATACCGGCTAATTAATTGCTCATTGGCAGCAATAATTTCCTTGTTTTGTAACTGATATTCCTGTAAACTCTCCCGATAATCTCGCTCATTGCATTTCACCTTCTTTTTATAGGAAAACAGAATCAAAAGAAACAAAAATATCAGTAGAATGCCTCCTAACAGTTGTATCAGGTTATCTTGTCGAAGTACATCTTTCTCTTTTTGTAGCTTCCCTATCTTATTTTTTGTTTGTACATTCAGAACTTTATTCCGCTTAGTTTCATTCTGAGCTATTTGCAACAAGGAATCCGATATCTCTTTATAATAGAGGGATTTTCCAGACTCCATCTTTTCCTTTTCTAACAGATAAAAATAATTATAAGCACCTGACAAGGCAAAAATATCTTCTGAGGACAAAATGTTTTTAAAGCACTCTTCTGCTTTGTCAAACAGACCAAGTTTCATATAAGCATCTCCCAGCGACATATAATAGTAAGGGAGAGAATCAGTAACTCTCTCACACTTGACAGCTGCCAAGAAATAGTTTACAGCATTTAAATAATTTCCTTTACTACTCTCTACAACTCCTCTAATCTGCATCAACGAAGGAAAAACAGATGAAGTACTATCACCATTTAGCAAAGATAATCCAGCTTCTACATACTTATTTACACTATCCGAATTTTGCCTGACCGCATAAATCCATGCTATATTCCGATAAGCATAAGCAATTCCTAACGTATTACCGGCTTTTTTATTAAAATAAATAGACTCCTGATAGTTATCAAGTGCCATATCATATCTTTCTTGATCATCATTTATTCGTCCTATATATTCTTGTATCCACGCCTGCAATTTATATTCTTTTGTATCTTTCAGCCTTTCTTGTGCATCCCAATAAGCCACCATGGCCTTTTCATCATCCCCATGCAAAGTCGCCACCTTACCATAATAAAATAGTGCTTTCCCCGCCTTCACATTATCGTCTCCCTCCTGATAATAATCTACCGCCAGTTTTATTAAAGAATCAGACTGTAAACTATCCAAATAATTCTTATCACGTGCCTGCGTTAACAATAATGCATAATCTGCCTGTTGCTTTCCACAAAGTTTCTCAGGGAGTTGTATCTGACTTAATAGTAACAATGCACTATCAGGACATATTTCCATATATCGCTCCACTCTATCAAAAATATCAGATGCTACTTTCTGAGTACAAGAAAGAGGCAGAACACAAACAAATAAAATCCAACCTAATAGTATTTTCTTCATATCCCCTATTGACTATTTTTCATATCTTATCAGTAAAATCATTTACGAATACAAATGTTACCGCATGGCAATTATGGCAAGGAATGCTCATGAATAATGAGAAGGTACTCATATCATTTATTCTGAGCTTATATAACTTACATCAATAGAAAAAACAGTTTCCGGCTGTATAGAAAGATCCTGCTCCTGCTGACAGCCATCTGTTATATCCAGTTGGCAACCATCTGCGATATCCTCTTGATAACCACCTACAATATAAAGTTTCCCATCCGCATAAAATAATTCAGATTTATCTATTCCTTCCGTAAAATAATAAGTATTCACCAGATTCATTCTAATATTATAAATCTGCAATGTTGCATTCTCATAAATATAAATCAAATTTCCGTTAACAGCAACTCCCGGATAGGATACTTTCTCCTTTAAATCACATAAATCGTTCCACTCTCCTGTCTGTAGATCATAGCTTCTTACCTTCCATTTTGAAGCTGTACTCCGACCACCAAAGAAATAAACAATATGCCCCCGAAGAGCACATTTCATATTATCCCTTCTTTCTCTCGGAATAATTATCCCTGTATCATACCACACTCCCGTTTTAAGGTCAAGTATATGCACTTTACCGGAAAACTTATTATCCTTTACAGTTCCTCCCATCATATACAGGCAATCATCATAAATAAATGTTGCCGGGTCTACCGCTTGATGGGGATTAACCCAATCGACATACAGTGTATCTTTGTCCAGATCATAAACTTCAATCTGAGGTACTGTATATTCCAGTTTATGGTTGATAGAATTATACTTCCCTCCCACTACAAACACCTTTCCTTTATAATAATGAGCTCTATGCCCAGTACGTCGAGTAAAATTCCGTAAACTTTCTGTCCAGGTATCAGTAGCAATATCATAAATGAACATTTTCTTCGAAAGAAACCCACTGGCAGTAGGAGTGATTTCATCTCCGGATATGACATATATCTTACCATCTTGAACGAACGAGCCAGAAGAACAAACAGCTTTAGGCAAATCTCTCAAAGGTTCGCAATTCAAAAAGACACGTCCACAATCTCCTTTTACACTTACTTCCGGCAATTGTTGGGAATAAGCATACATTAGCACTCGATAGCCTGAGTATTGCAAGTCTTTAAGAGTAAGTTTAAGAGAAAGATATCCTACATACGAGAAAACAATGGTATCATTATTAGCAAGTTTCTTTATAGCTGCTACATTAAAATATCCGGCTTTGTCCGTTATACCTATCCCTGCAGAATCTTTTTGCAGATATATATTTACTCCGGATAATGGAGAATTATCCTTTCCATCAACAACACTCCCTTGGGCTTGAGATTTCAAAGGCAAAGTGCAAATTGCGATTAAAAACAAAAAAATAGATATCCTCATATTTATATATATGAAACAGAAAGAGAAAAATAAAAACCATTAATGCAAGCTTTTACATTTTGCTATTTATGGGAAACATCACAACTATCCTTCACTTTTGCAATAACAACAATAGGGTTATCATCCTCCGTGATATTATCCAACCCTTGCACTAATCCTTTTTCTTTGAAAAACACCCATTCAGGTGCAGTAATTATCTGAACCAATTCGTCCTTGAAACAACTCCCCCAAAAGGGTGCATTTGTTTTAGATGATTTCATTCCTGTAAGAGCTAATAAACGATTCAATTGTACCAATTGATAAATATCATCGGTTGGGGTAGAACAATGTTCCCAAGAAGCAGTTCCCGTTAAGCGGTTCAAAGCACCTATATAGAAATTATTATCCAGCATAAAACGATAATAGAAATATGATGGGGTTTCAAGCATATCCCATACCCAAATATCATCCGGAGCAGCTCCATCGGAATTCCGTACTTTCAGGCCGCGCACTATCTCTTGCGCAGAATTTCTCAGATTTAAAATATAAGCAGGAGCTATTTCATCTTTAGTTAACCGAAAAACAGTATCATTACTCGCAGTTTTAAAAAGTACACTATTCTGATTCCATGCAACTGTAACATTCGTGAAGCCCGAAACTTCTTCCGGAACATTCTCCGGTGACAAGAAGTTCTTCTTCATAGCAACGGTGTCTTCTTGTTCCGAAAAGACACCTATTCCGAAAATGCCCGGTATATGAAACGGAACACCTAAATACGAAACTGCAGCATATCTGTCAGGCGCTATTTTATATTCATATGAGATCATATTATCCCGTTTTCTCACTGCAACAAATTCACCGGATAAAGTATATTCCCACGTTTTATCCATATTGGCAATATAAAGTCTATCCATGGCATCATCGACATAAATATTTTGAGGAAAGCCATTATACTCATTAGGACCTTCACCGTGAGTAACAACGTTTTTAATAAAATGCCCCTTCTTATCGAACTGCAGAATTTTATTCTCTTTTATCGGTAAAATATAAATAAAATCATCCGATACCGAGAAATCAAGAATCCCCGCTATTAACGAAGCGTCATCTTGAGTAATCTCCAAAGGAATGTATTCAACTGTTTCTATTTCATCTGTCGCAAACACATTCTTCATTGCATCTTTATCTTTCAAGAGCTCACGTACATCTACAGATAAGACCTCTCCTTTATCACTATTCTTTTCAGAGCAAGAGCATAACAAAGAGACCATACATACTCCAAAAATACAACCTGCTAATTTTGCCAGCACACCGATATTAGATAGATAACCAGCACTCACTGTCTTCATATTCCAACGATTTTAAAGTTAACAACATCATGAATTATTCCGTATTTGACAGATCTAAAAAGATCATTCTGCAAGGTATAAAGAAATATCTGACAAACAACCAATATATCGCATTTATTTACCTTAAAAGAATAAATATAAGTAAATAGCATACCGCAAACCACTTATCAAATAGACAAATCACAAATAACCCCAAACTTTTGCCCCATATAGCATTTATTCGTTACATTTGTACCTTTCTTAAAACTTCAAATTTTATGGCACACCATCTGAATACTAACAAACAGTTTATGGTAGGCAACGGCATTCTGGCTTTTGCTGTTATTTTCGTAGTCGTCATCTTCGTTTACATGAGTCTGCGCCTGGATAAAAAGAAAGATGAAGACCGGAATTTCATTGAAACATATACCATTACATTAACGAAAGGATTTGTAGGAGATTCCTTATCGCTAATGATTAATGACAGCGTACTGGTGAACAAAAAAATAACAGAAGAACCATTCAGCATTGATGTGAAACGTTTTGCTGAACAGAGTGCACTGTTTATTGTGGATAATAAAACCGAAAAACTTTCCTTGTTCGAACTAAGCGAAAGAGGAGGAACCTATCGTTTTGAGAAAGAAAACGAAGAAGTAAAACAGTTGTCACAGAAATAGGTAAACCATACCTTCTTCACAACTGAATCAGATTTACTTCTCATCCACTCCCCACCTTCTCCCTGTCCTATAGCAAGGAGAAGGTAGGGAGTAGATAAGGAGTAGGTAGGGAGAAGGTAAGGAGAAAGAAGGGAATTTAAACGATTCTTATATTTCTGTACGGTATTGCTTCAATTCTTTCCGCAATGCCTGGGCTTTTCCTTCCGTCAGTTCGTCGAGAAGTGCCCAGAAACGCTCTCCATGGTTCATTTCGCGGGTATGAGACAATTCATGTAAGAGCACATAGTCTATCAGATGCTTCGGAAGTAAGACCAGATAGAAAGAAAGATTTATGTTACGCCGTGCCGAGCAGCTGCCCCAACGTCCACTGCTGGAATTGATTTTTACACTTTGATAAGGCAGGTTATGCTTTTGCGAAAGCATATACAGACGGGGTGGAAGAACAATCTTGGCATTGCGCCGCAAGGCTTCTTCAATGACTTTACGCAGCCATGCCTGCAATCCTTCATCCGAGAAATCGGCTCCCGGAGGACAAATGATCTGCATCTCGCCCAGTTCGGAACGTGAAAGAAAACTTTCACGCTGTCCGCTTACAAGACTTAACTTGAAGAACTCCGTATCTATCCGGAAGTTCAAGTCTATCAAAGGACGGGTATGCTTTTTACGGGCTATCCGCAAACGGGGACGCAACTGTTCTATTGCATTCTTCACCTCTTTCATCGTAGTTCCGGGCGGAACGGTTACATAGACGGCATCTTCCCGCGTACGGAAAGTCAGGCGCCGGGCACGGGTATTCACCTTTATAAGGAAACGCCCAAGTTCATTATCTTCCAATACATTTTCCAAAACAATAAAATCTCCCAATGAATAAACAGACAAATGAACGAAATATCATCCGAATATACAAGTAATCGGGCAACCAAAAACGGACAAGTGTCCGAAAATGAACACATGCTTCAAAAGAAGACATCCTATGTATCAGCACTTTATAGATTTGGCATGAATATTGACTTATATAACATGACCGGACGTTCACTAAAAAGTTTCTGAAAAAAAAGAGAAAGAAACATGCAACCTTTTTTAAGTAAGTTACGTCTAATAGGTCAACAGGAATAATATATATAAATAATTATAAAACTAAAGAAGTTATGAGAAAGTTAGCAAGTCTTATCACATGTATCTGTTTAGTCCTCAGTACAACAGCATGTTCACAAAGCAAGAACTACAGTTCCGGTAACTGGAGCAATAAGAAAGTAGTAGCCAGCAATACTTACGTAACCAAGGACATCAAGGTAGACAACTTCAAGAAAATCAGCGTAGCCGGCAGTCCGGATGTTACGTTTACCCAGAAATCGGGACGTCCAGAAGTGGAAGTCTATACTTCAGACAATATTATTGACTTACTGGATATCAAGGTAAAAGACAACACCTTATATATAGGTTTCAAGAAGAACGTCAACGTTTCTTATAAAAAATTGGAGGTACGCGTATCTGCTGAAACTCTGAATGGTATTTCAGTTGCAGGTTCAGGAGATATTTTCCTGAAGAATGGACTTCAAACCGATGATAATCTGACAATCAATGTTGCAGGTTCCGGAGATATCAAGGGTAGTGGCATTAAATGTAATGACATGAAGGTATCCGTAGCCGGTTCAGGTGATATCAATGCAAATAACATCACTTGCAACAATCTGAAAGTTTCTGTAGCCGGATCGGGTGACATGATATTGAAGAATGTAACCGCCGCAGGCACGGAAGCAAGCGTTGCCGGATCAGGTTCAGCTACCATTACCGGAACTACTCAAACCGCCTCTTACAGTGTAGCCGGTTCGGGCGACCTCCTTACAGCAGGTTATGAAGCCCAGCGCGTTTCCGCCAGTGTAGCAGGTTCGGGCAGTATCAAATGCTTTGCTACCGAATTCCTGAAAGTACGCACCAGTGGTAGTGGCAAGGTAGGTTACAAAGGCAATCCTGAATTGGATTACCCGAAGAAGAGCTTGTACAAACTTTAAAATTCTCTCTTACAACTACTATAGGAAAAAAAGTTTTTTCTAACACACTAAACGCAAGGGTTTCCGTGAGGAAGCCCTTCGTTGTATCACAGATTGATTATTAGAAATTGTTTTGAACTTATAAGCTGACTCTGTTTATCAGTCAGATAGATACAATATCCCTACTTATTACTCTGCAAATATGACTTGGTTGTTATATTTAAAGATATGAAACAGCAGGGAATTCACCGACTACTAGGTAGGAGTTGACCAACGACTTATAGGTAGCTTTATCGCTTATTCCCACTCAGTTCCTTATAGAGCCTAAAATAACGTAAGTTCAATATAATCAAAATAAGGCAAGTTGTCCGTCTTTTATAAAATTGATATCAATGGCTGATTTCTTACCAAAGAAGCAATAAACAGTAATAGCAGAAAGCACATTAGTAATAAAGCTATTGAAAGAGCGATAGCTTAAACGTTCAGTCTATGTTAGATTCTTCAGTTCATCATTAACCATTTCAGTCAGAACTAGTTTCCTCATTAGAATTTTGTCAGCTACACTCTTCAGTGAGTTCTTCATGTTATTTTTCACTTTTGGTATTAACTGCATACCATTAAGGAAAAGTTTTTCAAATAACTCTTGCCCGATATACCCTTTGTCAGCACATCTTTTGTTCTATTAATTTCTAGGCATACACTTTCCCTATTGAAATGCAAATTCTTTACATAAATCATTGACTATATAATAGACTTCCGTAATTTTAGACTCTGAGAACATAGTGATAATCGTTCAAATATTATAATTAAGTCCTATGAAACCAACGCTATCATTGCTATAATCCTAATTACTTACTTATACCGAGTTCACATTAAATAGTGCTAAATGTAGAACAGGTAAATAACGCATCTTGAAGAATATCCATACTTTTGTAATAGACTATTAAAAGTACTAATTACCTGTCTCTTATACACATCTGACGCTGCCGACGATCGCATAAGTGTAGA
>ENA-UAOT01001095-UAOT01001095.1-human-gut-metagenome-genome-assembly--contig:-NODE-1095-length-11053-cov-3.918712_pt1 | contig 11053 bp, 10 predicted proteins | sample MGYA00243475_ERZ654567 | MGnify/ENA primary metagenome ERZ654567 (study PRJEB26926, sample SAMN06164482) | human gut metagenome | biome: ENVO:00009003; feature: ENVO:2100002; material: ENVO:00002003... | reverse complement strand
CGAGATGCAGCGTAGTCTCGTGGGCTCGGAGATGTGTATAAGAGACAGATCCACGTCAGCCTGGCCTCCACCAGCATCGTCAATCTGTTCCCTGGTCTGAAGGAGGACGCCCAGAAGGACGGCGCCGTGCTGCTCCAGCCCACCAAGGACACCGTCACCTATCCCGATGGCCTGACCGAGACAGTCAATGGCTTTGATATCCCCGTTCCCGCGCTGGACGAGGAGTTCGACGTGGCCATCATCGGCAAGAAGGGCGTATGGTATGACCACAAGGTTTCTGTCTCCAACCCTGTTCTGAAGGAGGAGAACGGCGATGACGCTGCCGCCATCGCATTGGCGGACGGCACCTACACCATTGAGGTAGGCTTTGAGGGCGGCTCCGGTAAGTCCCATGTGCTGACTCCCTGCACCCTGAAGGTGGAGAACGGCGCTGCCACCGCCACCATCGTGTGGAGCAGTGAGAAGTATGACTATATGCTGGTGGACGGCCAGCGCTATGATGTCCTCACCACCGAGGGCGGCTCCACCTTCGAGATCCCCGTGCGGGCGCTGGATACCCCGCTGACGGTCATCGGCGACACCACCGCCATGAGCACCCCCCACGAGATCGAGTACACCCTGACCTTTAAGTCCGCCACGGCGGTGGAGGCTGCCCAGTGAGGCGTTTTCTCGCCGGGTTGCTGGCGGCGCTGATGGTCTTGTCCCTCTGCGCCTGCGGCGCGGCTGACGCCCCCGGCAAAACAGACGGACAAACCGCCGCCGTGTCGTGGGACGAGCTGGTCTTCGACCGTACCATGCCCCTGCGCTACGCGGAGCAGTTCTCCGTGGAGTACGCCGGGGACAGCTACAAGCGCATCACCATCAACAACGACCGGGTATACCTGCTGGTAGCGGAGGGTGCAGCTGTGCCTGACGGGGTACCTACCGGTGTCACCGTTTTGCAGCAGCCGCTGGACCAGATTTATCTGGTAGCCGCCGCTGCCATGGACTACTTCGACAAGCTGAACGCCATCGACTGCATCACCCTCAGCGGTAAAAAGCAGTCGGACTGGTATATCCAGCGCGCCAAGGACGCCATGGACAGTGGAGCGCTGGTATACGCCGGCAAATATTCCGAACCCGATTATGAGCTGATCCTGTCGCAGGGCTGCGATCTGGCGGTGGAAAACACCATGATCTACCACTCCCCGGCGGTGCTGGAGCAGCTGGAGCGTCTGGGCATCCCTGTGCTGGTGGAGACATCCAGCTACGAGACCCAGCCCATGGGCCGGATGGAGTGGATCAAGCTGTACGCAGCGCTGCTGGATAAGGAGGACGAGGCCGAGGCGCTATTTAATGAGAAGATGGACAGCGTGGCGGACGTACTGGAGCAGCAGCCCACCGGCAAGACCGTGGCATTTTTCTACATCACCAGCAGCGGCGCTGTAAACGTCCGCAAATCCACGGACTATGTGGCGAAGTGCGTCGCCATCGCCGGCGGCGACTATGTCTCCTTCGACGAATCGGCGGAGGACAACGCTCAGTCCACCATCAATATTCAGATGGAATCCTTCTACCATGGTGCAGTGGACGCCGATGTGCTGATCTACAACAGCATCATCGACGGCGAGCTGCACACGCTGGACGAATTGGTGGCACTGGATCCACTGATGGCCGACTTCAAGGCCGTCAAGAGCGGTAACGTGTGGTGCCTGACCAAAAACTTCTATCAGGAGTCGCTGGAGCTGAGCGACCTCATTCTGGACGTCAACCATGCGTTGAACGACGCGCCGGATACGGCGTTTCACTTCCTGACACGGATGAAGTGAGCATTTTTTACATCATTGCATTATAAGGAGGAGCGGCATGAAGAGGACCCGAACACTTCGCATCTGGGGAGGCTTTTGGCTGCTCCTCCTGCTTTTATTCACATTTCTGATTTGGAACATCTTCGCGGGAAGCGTTTCTCTTTCCGCGTCTGAGATATGGCGGATCCTGCTGGGCGGCGATGTGGGCTTTACGCAGAGCCAGATCATCATGAAGATCCGTCTGCCCCGGCTTCTGTCGGCGCTGATTCTGGGCGGGGCGCTGTCCCTGTCCGGCTATCTGCTGCAAACCTTTTTCCACAACCCCATCGCCGGCCCCTTTGTGCTGGGTATCTCCTCCGGAGCGAAGATGACGGTGTGCGTGGCCATGCTGGCGCTGCTGAGCCGGGGCAAGACCACCTCCTCCGCCATCCTCATCGCGGCGGCGTTCGTGGGCGCCATGGTGTCCATGGGCTTCGTGCTGCTGATTTCTCAGCGGGTCAAGCGTATGAGCCTGTTGGTGGTCTGCGGCGTGATGATCGGCTACATCTGCTCGGCGCTGACGGATTTTCTCGTGACCTTCGCCGACGATTCCAGCATCGTGAATCTGCACAACTGGTCTCTCGGCTCCTTCTCCGGCATGAGCTGGGAGAATGTAAAGACCATGGCCGGTGTATGCGGCGTCACACTGCTGCTGACCTTTTTCCTGTCCAAGCCCATCCGAGCGTACCAGCTGGGCGAGGTCTACGCCCAGAACATGGGCGTCCCCCTGCGGGCCTTCCGTACGGCGCTTATCCTGCTGTCCAGCGTGCTGTCCGCCTGCGTCACGGCCTTTGCTGGCCCCATCTCCTTTGTCGGCATCGCAGTGCCGCACCTGATGAAATCCCTGTTCAAATCGGCGGAGCCGCTCGTCATGATCCCGGCCTGCTTCCTGGGTGGCGGCGTGTTCTGCCTGTTTTGCGACCTCATCGCCCGCACCGCCTTTGCCCCCACAGAGGTGAGCATCAGCTCCGTCACGGCGGTATTCGGCGCACCCATCGTGATCTACATGATGATCCACAGAAAGGCGGCGTGAGTATGGCAGCATATCTGGAAACAAAAGACCTGTCCGTGGGCTACCACGGCAAGCCGCTGATTGAGGACATAGCCCTCCATGTGCAGCGGGGCAAGATCGTGACGCTCATCGGCCCCAACGGCTCTGGAAAATCCACCATATTGAAAACCATCATCGGCCAGCTCTCCAAGGTGTCCGGCACGGTGTTTCTGGATGGAAAAGCCATGGAGGCGCGCAGCCGCAATGAGATCGCCCGGCGCATGGCCATTTTGATGACGGCCCGCATGGAGCCGGAGCTGATGACCTGCAGGGACGTGGTGAGTAGCGGCCGCTATCCCTATACGGGACGGCTGGGCATTCTGCAGCCGGAGGATCAGGCTATCGTGGAGCGCTCTCTGGCGCAGGTAGGCGGCATGGAGTTTGCCGACCGCCCCTTCTCCGCCATCAGCGACGGACAGCGCCAGCGCATTCTGCTGGCCCGGGCGCTGTGTCAGGAGCCGGAGATCATCGTATTGGACGAGCCTACCAGCTTTTTGGACATCCGCTATAAGCTGGAGTTGTTGACGGTGCTCAAGCGCATGGTGCGGGAGAACGATTTGGCGGTGCTGCTGTCCCTCCATGAGCTGGAGCTGGCGGAGCGCATTTCGGACACGGTGGTGTGTGTGGCGGGCGACCGCATCGACCGCATCGGCACCCCGGAGGAGATCTTCACCCGCGCATATATTGCAAAGCTGTACCGGATGGAGCACGGGAAGTATGACCCCTGCTTCGACAGCCTGGAATTTGTGCCGTAAGGAGTGCTATCATGGAAAAACAGGGTGTTTTTTACGCCGTCAGCGTAGGCCCCGGCGACCCGGAGCTGCTGACCCGGCAGGCCTGCCGGGTCTTGGCGGACTGTCCTGTGGTGGCAGCCCCCCGGATGAAGTCCGGGCGGATGCTGGCGCTGGATATCGCCGCCGGGGCGGTGGATACGCAGGGCAAGACCATCTTGCCGCTGGACTTTACCATGGAGCGAAGCGAGGCAGTGAGGGAGGACAGCTACCGCATGGCGGCAGCCGCTATCGAAGCGGAGCTGTCGGCAGGACGGGACGTGGCCATGGTCAATCTGGGCGACGTATCCGTGTACGCCACTGCCTACTATATTCTGGAGCGCATCCGCGCTGATGGGTTTGAGACGGTGATGTGTCCCGGCGTCACCAGCTTCTGCGCCGTGGCGGCGCGGCTGGGACGGAGTTTGACCCGCATGGAGGAGCCGCTCCACATTCTGCCGGGCAGCACGGATCTGGACAACGCGCTGCCGCTGCCGGGAACAAAGGTCGTGATGAAATCCGGCAAGGCCATCTACAAAGCGGCAGCGGCGCTGGAGCGCCACGGTCTGCTGGCAAATGCCGGGATGGTGGCGGACTGCGGACTGGAGACAGAGCAGATCTACACCGATCTGCGGCAGCTGCCGGAGGAGATCAGCTATTTTGCCACCATCGTGGCGGATTGAGAGGGCGCTATGGAGCAAAAAGTCCCCCGGCTGGTGCTGGCCGGCACCAACAGCGGCTGCGGCAAGACCACCGTCACCTGTGCCGTCTTGCAGGCGCTGGTATCGCGGGGCCTGCGGGTAGGCGCGGCGAAATGCGGCCCTGATTATATCGATCCCATGTTCCACAGCCGGGTCATCGGCGCGAAAAGCTCTAACCTCGACCCGTTCTTTTTTGACCGCGACACCATGCGCTATCTGCTGGCGCACAACAGTCAGGGCTGCGACGTTACGGTGATTGAGGGCGTCATGGGATACTATGACGGTCTGGGCCTCACCTCCACCCGGGCCAGCACCTACGAGGTGGCGCGGGAGACCCAAAGCCCCGTGGTGCTGGTGGTCAATGCCCGAGGGGCGGCCCTTTCCGTCCTGGCGGCGGCGGAGGGCTTTTTGCACTTTGCGCCGGACAGCGGTATCCGGGGCGTCATCCTCAACGGGTGCAGCGCCATGAGCTACGGCCCGCTGGCGCGGGAGCTGGAAAACCGTTTGGGCGTCCGCGCCTGCGGCTATCTGCCCCGTCTGCCGGAGTGCGCGCTGGAGAGCCGCCACTTGGGGCTCATCACAGCGGACGAGGTGGCCGATCTGCAAGAGAAGCTGCGCAAGCTGGCGGCCGAGGCGGAAAAAACGCTGGACATTCCAACACTGCTGGAGTTGGCTGACGCTGCGCCGCCCCTGCGCTTTATCCCGCCGGCCCTGCCGGAGCCGGGAACGCCGGTGCGTATCGGCGTGGCCAGGGATCGGGCGTTCTGCTTTTACTATGAGGACAGCCTCGACCTGCTGCGGCAGCTGGGTGCGGAGCTGGTACCCTTCAGCCCGCTGGCGGATGAGCGGCTTCCCGATGGCGTACAGGGTCTGTACTTGGGCGGCGGTTACCCGGAGCTGTACGCGGCACAGTTGGCGGAAAACTATGTCCTGCGCAGGCGAATTCGGGAGGTCGTACACGCGGGGATGCCCTGTATCGCCGAGTGCGGCGGCTTTATGTACCTGACAGAGTCCATCGCAGGCCACGCCATGGTGGGTGCGCTGCCGGGGGATTGCTTTGACACGGGGAAGCTGACCCGGTTCGGCTATATCACCGCCACGGCCCGAGAGGGCAGTCTCCTGTGCCGCGCCGGGGAGCAGGTGCCGATGCATGAATTTCACCATTGGGACACGCACCTGCCGGGCAGCGCTTTTCTGGCGGAAAAGCCCTCCGGCAAGCAGTGGCGCTGTGCGTATGCCACGGATACGCTGTACGCTGGTTTCCCTCACTTCCATTTTTACGCCAAGCCCGTCATGGCACAGCGCTTTTTGGCGGCTTGCAGAAAGGAGACGCTATGACGGAACAGATGAAGCCTATGGATATCGAGAAGCGCAGCTTCGCCATCATCACCGAGCTGCTGGGTGACCGGCGGCTGGATCCGGAGAATGAGCTGGTCATCAAACGGGTCATCCACACCACGGCGGATTTTGACTATGTGGACAATCTGGCCTTTTCCGACCACGCGGTACAAAAGGCCATTGCCGCCCTGCGGGTGGGCTGTGACATCGTCACCGATACCCAGATGGCCAAGGCCGGGATCAATAAGACGATCCTCGCCTCGCTGGGCGGAGAGGTACACTGCTTCATGTCGGACGCGGACGTGGCGGCGGAGGCTAAGGAGCGCGGTGTGACCCGTGCCTTTGTATCCATGGAGCGGGCGGCAGCCCTGCCCAAGCCCTGCATCTTTGCTATCGGCAACGCTCCCACGGCGCTTTTCTCCTTAGAGGCGCTGATGGAGGCGGGCAAGCTCCACCCCGCCCTCATCATCGGGGTGCCGGTGGGCTTTGTGAACGTGGTGGAGAGCAAGGAGCGCATCATCAAGGCCGCTGCCGCGCCCTACATCGTGGCTCGGGGCCGCAAGGGCGGCAGCAACGTGGCGGCGGCCATCTGCAACGCCATGCTCTACCAGATCAGGCGGTAGGTTATGAAGGAATTTATCATACGGGACGGAAAAAAACTCCGTCTGGGCTACACCACCGGTTCCTGTGCCGCGGCGGCAGCCAAGGCCGCCGCATGGATGCTGCTGAGCGGCAGTAAAAAGGAGTCCATCCGCCTGCTGACACCCAAGGGCATGGAACTGACGCTGGCGGTGGAGGACATCCATCTGTCCCCAAACTGTGTGCGCTGTGCCATCCGGAAGGACAGCGGTGATGACCCAGATATCACCCGTGACACCCTGATCTATGCCGAGGTGCGGAAAACAGAGACTGTTGGCATTGTCATTGACGGCGGACAGGGTGTAGGTCGGGTAACCATGCCAGGTCTTGACCAGCCGGTGGGTGCGGCGGCCATCAACTCCGTACCCCGCCGGATGATTCAGGAGAATGTGGAGGAGGTCTGCGGCCTGTTCGGATACATCGGCGGCCTGTATGTGGTGATTTCCGCTCCCGATGGCGAGACGCTGGCGAAAAAGACCTTCAATCCCCGATTAGGCATTGAGGGCGGCATATCCATCTTAGGCACCACGGGGATCGTAGAGCCTATGAGCGAGCAGGCGCTGGTGGACACCATCCATGTAGAGCTGCGGCAGCGGCGGGAGGGCGGCGCGGATTATGTACTGCTGGCCCCCGGCAACTACGGCGCAGACTATATCAAGGGTGTCATGGGCATCGACCCCGCCACGGCGGTGATGACCTCCAACTTCATCGGCGACACGATGGAGATGTGCCGGGAGCTGGGCTTCCGAGGGGCGCTGCTCATCGGTCATATCGGCAAGCTGGTAAAGCTGGCGGGCGGTATGTGGAACACCCACTCCCGCTACGGCGACTGTCGCATGGACATCCTGACGGCCTGTGCCGCCGCAGAGGGGCTGCACGGCGGTGCGGCGGCGGAGATGCTCTGCTGCGCCACCTGTGACGACGCCCTGCGGCTGTTGAAGGAGCAGGGACTTTATGACGCGGTGCTGCACCGGTTGGCCGGGCGCATCGACGACATGATGCATTATAAATGCAGTGATATAGAGACGGGAGCCATCCTCTTTTCCAAGGAATATGGCTATCTCTGTGAGACAAAGGACGCAGCGGCACTGCTGCGCCGGATAAAGGAGGACTGACAATGGTACATTTTGTGGGAGCGGGCAGCGGCGCTGCCGACCTCATTACGGTCCGAGGCGCCAAGCTGCTGGGCGAGGCCGACGTGGTGATCTACGCCGGCTCACTGGTGAATCCGGCGCTGCTGGACTATACCCGGGAGGGCTGCGAGATCCACGACAGCGCCAAGCTGACGCTGGAAGAGGTCATCGCCCTCATCGAGAAGGCGGAGGCCGCCGGCAAGACCACCGTGCGCCTGCACACAGGGGATTCCAGCATCTACGGCGCAGTACGGGAGCAGTTTGACGAGCTGGAAAAACGCGGTATCGCCTACGATGTCTGCCCCGGCGTCAGCGCCTTCTGCGGCGCGGCGGCCGCTCTGCGGGCGGAGTACACCCTGCCCGATGTGAGCCAGACCGTCATCATCACCCGCGCCCCCGGCCGCACGCCGGTGCCGGAACGGGAGTCCATCCGCTCACTGGCGGCCCATCAGGCCACCATGGTGCTGTTTCTCAGCACCTCACTGACGGAACTGCTGCAAGATGAGCTGCTGGCGGGAGGCTATACCGCTGACACCCCGGCGGCGGTGGTCTACAAGGCCACTTGGCCGGAGGAGCATATCTTCCGCTGCACTGTGGGGACGCTCCACGAGACAGTGACAGGCAACGGTCTGACCAAGACATCGTTGATCGTGGTGGGCAACTGCCTGGGCGACAACTATCTCCGGTCGCTGCTGTACCACCCCGATTTTACAACGGAGTTCCGCAAGGGGGCCCAATGAGAGCCGCCCTGTTTGCCTACAGCCGGGGCGGCTGTGCCACGGCGCGGCGGGTACTGGAGGCGCTGCCGGAGGAGGTATGGATGTGCTATACCATGCCGCGTTTTGAAGAGCCGGGCTTTCTGCCGCTGGACAAGGCGATATATGATGTGTGCTTTTCCTCCATGGACGCACTGATCTTTGTGGGGGCCTGCGGCATCGCCGTGCGGGAGATCGCCCCCTATGTCAAAAGCAAAAAAACCGACCCGGCGGTGGTGTGCATCGACGAGGCGGGGCAGTTTGTGATCCCCCTGCTCTCCGGCCACATCGGCGGCGCCAACGCGCTGGCGGAAAAGCTGGCGGAGAAGCTGGACGCCACGGCGGTGGTCACCACCGCCACCGACGTCCGGGGAAAATTCGCCGTGGACGCATGGGCCGCCCGGCACGGCTGTGCCATCTCCGACATGGGGCTTGCCAAGGCGGTATCGGCGGCGATACTGGAGGGGGGCGTGCCTCTTTGTAGCCAGTTTTACCTGCCTGTCCCCCTGCCGGAGGGTACGTTTGCCGGGGAGACCGGCCCTCTGGGCATTTTCATCGGCTGGCACGTCAGAACACCCTTTGCCCGCACCCTGCGGCTGATTCCCCGCGTGTTGCGGGTAGGCGTAGGCTGCCGGCGGGGCATCTCTGCCGAAGCGGTAGTGCGTGCGGTGCAGACAGTGTTCGCGGAAAATGGCCTGGACACAGCGGCTATCCGCGGCGTCTGTTCCATCGACCTGAAGCAGGACGAGCCGGGTCTGCTGGCCGCCTGTGAGAAAAACAACTGGCCGGTGCATTTTTACACGGCGCAGCAGCTGCGGGATGTGGCGGGTGACTTCACTCCCTCCGACTTCGTCCGTTCCGTTACCGGCGTAGACAATGTCTGTGAACGGGCGGCGCTGCTGGATGCCGAAAGGCTGATCGTACAAAAAACAGCGCGGGACGGAGTGACCGTCGCCGTCGCGGCGGAGCATTGGGAGGTGCGCTTTGGGTAAGGTAATTGTAGTGGGTATCGGCCCTGGCGGCTATGAGGATATGACCATCCGGGCAGACGAGGCCCTGCAGGCGTGCGACGCCATTGTGGGGTACCCCGTCTATGTGGATCTGGTGCGGGATCGCTATCCCGGCAAGGAACTTCACTCCACGCCCATGACACGGGAGACAGAGCGCTGCCAGCTGGTGCTGGAGCTGGCGCGCAGCGGCAAGACCGCCGCCATGGTTTGCTCCGGTGACAGCGGCATCTACGGCATGGCGGCGCTGGTCTATGAGCTGAGGGGCGAGGCGCAGGAGCCTGAGATTCAGGTGGTGCCTGGATTGACGGCGGCGTGCAGCGGCGGGGCGGTGCTAGGTGCGCCGCTGACCCATGATTTCGCGGTCATCAGCCTCAGCGACCGTCTGACACCGTGGGAGACCATCGAAAAGCGCTTGGACTGCGCGGCGGCGGCGGATCTGACCATCGTCCTGTATAACCCGGCCAGCCACGGCAGACCGGATCATGTAAAGCGCGCCTGCGATATCTTGCTGCGCCGTCTGCCGGAGGACAGACTCTGCGGCATCGTCCGCAACATCGGCCGCGACGGGCAGAGCCGCCGCATCCTGACGCTGGCAGAGCTGCGGGAGGCGGAGGTGGATATGTTCTGCACCGTGTTTATCGGCAACAGTGCAGCAAAGACGGTGGCGGGACAGCTTATCACCCCCAGAGGATACCGAAATGTGTAATATCTGCGTGTTTGCCGGCACCACCGAAGGGCGGGAGCTGGTGGAATTTCTCGCCGGACAGCCGGTACAGGCCACGGTATGCGTGGCAACGGAGTACGGTGAGACGCTGCTGCCAGAGGCGGAAAACGTCACGGTTCTGGCGGGGCGCATCCCGGTGGCGGACATCATCCGGATGCTGCAAGAGACCCGGTTCGATCTGGTGATCGATGCCACCCACCCCTACGCCGCCTCCATCACCGAGAGCATCTGCACGGCCTGCCGGGAGACGGAAACAGAATATCTGCGCCTGCTGCGGCAGTCCTGTGACCCGAAGGAGGCGCTCGTGTGCGTGGAAAACGCTGCCGAGGCCGCCGCGTTTCTGGCGAATACCGAGGGCAGCATCCTCCTGACCACCGGCAGTAAGGAATTGGCGGCGTATAGCGGTATCCTCGATTTTACCCAGCGGGTATACGCCCGCGTGCTGCCCATGGATGCCTCACTGGAGGCCTGCCGCACAGCGGGGTTAAAAGCCTCTCATATCATCGCCATGCAGGGGCCTTTCTCCGAGGAGATGGATCTGGCCACACTGCGGTTTGCCAACGCCGCGTGGATGGTGACCAAGGACGGCGGCGAAGCCGGCGGTTTTCCTGCTAAGGTGTCCGCCGCCCGGAAGGCGGGCGCAGGTCTGGTGGTCATTGGTCGCCCGCCCCAGCGGGAGGGGCTTCCCTTTGCGGCGGTGCTGGATGTGCTGTGTAAGCGGTTCGGCTGCACCGTCCGGCCGCAGGTGCGGATCGTCGGCATCGGCCCCGGCAGCCGGGAGGCTATGACCCGCGAGGTCAGTGAAGCCATTGAGACGGCGGACTGTCTCATTGGCGCAAAACGGATGTTGGATGCTGTGGCGCGGCCGGGGCAGCCTACCCATGACGCCATTGCGCCGCAGGATATCGCGGACTTTATCCGCGCCCACCGGGAATACCGCCGCTTTGCGGTGGTCATGTCCGGCGACACCGGCTTTTTCAGCGGCACCAAAAAGCTGCTTCCTCTGCTGGAGGGCTGCGACACAGCGGTGCTGCCAGGTTTGAGCTCGCTGTCCTATCTCTGTCTCTTATACACATCTGACGCTGCCGACGATCGCATAAGTGTAG
>ENA-UAOT01001085-UAOT01001085.1-human-gut-metagenome-genome-assembly--contig:-NODE-1085-length-11117-cov-6.802387_pt1 | contig 11117 bp, 9 predicted proteins | sample MGYA00243475_ERZ654567 | MGnify/ENA primary metagenome ERZ654567 (study PRJEB26926, sample SAMN06164482) | human gut metagenome | biome: ENVO:00009003; feature: ENVO:2100002; material: ENVO:00002003... | reverse complement strand
CTACACTTATGCGATCGTCGGCAGCGTCAGATGTGTATAAGAGACAGGAATATTATCATTGTAAATTATATGGTGTCAATAATAATTCCAATATTTAATTCCGAAAATTTTCTTGATGACTGTTTGAAGTCAATATCAAATCAAACTTTCAAAGATATTGAAGTGATTTGTATAAATGATGGATCAACTGATAGGAGTTCAGAGATAGTAAAAAAATATTCAGTTCTAGATAGTAGATTTGAGTTGATAGAACAAACTAATGGAGGTGTCTCTTCTGCTAGAAACAGAGCTTTGGAGGCTGTTAAAGGAGAATATATTTGTTTTGTTGATTCTGATGATATTATTTCAGAAAATCATATTGCTACTTTATATAAATTAGTTCAGGGGTATGATGTGGCTGTTACTAGTTATACCCGCGATCTCAATTGTTTAGGTAGTAAAGGTTCTGAAGAAGATTTTTTAGAAAGTAATGCTTACATAAAGCAAATAATTGGTGAACAAATCCTGCGTCCTCAAATTGTATGTATGCTGTACAAAACTCAAATCATTAAAGATAATAACCTGTCATTTACTTTAGGTTGTGTAAGAAATGAGGATGCAGAGTTCTTTATCAAATATCTTGCGAATATTACCAAAGTACATACCTGTAATTATATAGGATATTATTATCGTGAAAATGAGCAATCTGCTGTTCATAAATTTAATGAGAAATCATTGACATTTATTGAGGCAGATCGAAGGATTAGTAAATATTTACAGGAACGTAATATATATCCTTCTGTTAACTATATTATGTCTTCTAGTGTTCAGTATTTCGTCTATAAGTGTGCTCGTCAGAAAAATAAGGATATGTATGATTTGGTTCATGAGAAATATGACGTTCGCAATGAAATGAAAAATATGTTAAGGTTTCCTCGTAAGGCTCGAGTAATTATCGCATACTTATATTTACTGTCTGGCAAGAAACTATTTTATAAAATAATGAGTTTGTTGTAATGGCAAGTATAGAACAGAAAATGAATTATCAGCTTAATAAGTATCCTTATATAAAGAAATACATAAAGCGAGCATACCAATTAGCTTGTTATGCAGCAAGTAAGAAGATAACATCTGAAGGAAATATCATAAAGGTTTCACCTGATGATCCAAAAAATGAATATTTTTTTGGATATTATGATAAGACTCCTTGGGATATTACAATGCGCTACCTGCTATGTATGAAAGCAGAGAATACATGGAGTGTACCAGATCCTTTAGGCAAAGCGCAAATCCTACTGATAGATACTGAGAATAATAACAAGGTTACAGAAATTGCATACACACATACATGGAATGTACAGCAGGGATGTATGGCTCAGTGGTTAGGCCCTGATTTTAAGTCACATATTCTTTATAATGATATGCGTGATGGTAAATATTGCTCGGTGATCCTTGATGTTAATACATTTAATGAGCGAGTACTTCCATTGCCATGCTACACGGTATCTGCTGATGGTAAGACAGCATTGAGTCTTGACTTTTCTCGTCTTCATAATCTTCGCTTAGGCTATGGTTATTCTGAATTACCAGAATCGACAAAATGTGTGGCTCTTCCTAATAATACTGCTGTATGGAAGATGGATTTAGAGACAGGAGAAGTAACAGAACTGCTGAAGTATACTGACTTCGCAAATTTTCAGCCACGACCTGAAATGCAAGAAAAGGGAAGCGTGCATAAGGTGAACCATCTAATGCTTTCTCCAAATGGTAAGCGTTTTATGGTTCTCTATCGTTGGTTTAATGGTCAAAGAAAGTATACACGACTTATTACATGCAATGTGGATGGTAGTGATATGTATGTTCTTTCTGATGATGATATGGTGAGCCACTGCTATTGGAAGAATAACGAAGAGATTATTGCTTTTGAAAATAAGTATGAGGAAGGTACTGGCTATTATTTGATGAAAGATAAAACTACGGAATATCATCGTCTTTGGCCTCAGATAAGCAATGATGGACATCCAAGTTATTCTCCTTTGCATGACGGAAGTGTCGTATTCGATAGTTATCCGGATAAGCGAAGAGTTCAGGAGTTAAAAATAGCAAGAGATTGCGATATAGAAGGGCGAGAAATAAAGGTGGTAGGAAAAGTTTTTTCGCCATTTAAGTATGATAATGATACCCGATGTGATCTACATCCAAGATGGAGTCCAGACGGTAAGAAAATATGCTTTGATGGCACGTTTGAAGGTCATAGAGGATTATACATCGTTAATTTGTAAATAATGAATTCTATTGCAGTTTTATTACCAGTATATAAAAAGGATAATCCCCAATTTTTTAATACAACTATAAGTTCACTCCTTCTGCAAACATATAAAGATTTTGTTATCTATATTGGTGTGGATGGACCTGTTGAAGGTGAGCTTGATGCCGTTTTAAAAGATTGCGAGGGTAATTCTAAATTTAAGATCGTCAGATTCCATGAGAATCGTGGATTGGCATGCGTTTTGAATGATTTAATATCATCAGCTGAGGTCGATGGGTGTGAATATTTTGTCCGTATGGATGCAGATGATATATGTGTAAACACAAGACTTGAGAAGCAATATGTTTTTCTGCAGGAGCATCCTGAAGTAGATGTGGTTGGTGGAAAAATCGAAGAGATAGATGAGAATGGTAATAGAAATGGTAAGGCTATTACTTATCCTTTAACACATGTAGAATGTCGAAAGTTCTTTCGATATCGTGACCCTTTGGCTCATCCTGCTACATTTTTTAGAAAGCGATTTTTTGATAAAGCTAAGGGATATCGTCCTGAATATCGTAAGAACCAAGATACAATGTTATGGTTTGATGGGTTCATGAATGGATGTATATTCGCCAATTTACCTGATACAGTATTGCAATTCCGAGTTGCAAAAGACTTTTATGGTAGAAGAAACGGATGGAAGCGAGCTAAACAGATGATGCGATTACGTATGGAGATTAATAGCGCCATGAATTATGATATAAGCGCAAATCTCTTTGCAATGGCTATGGCGGTTATGACAGTATCTCCAACATGGCTAAAGAGATTCTTATATAGAATAAGATAAATCATGCAAATAACTACTTTCGAAAGGTTATTACTTCTTCGTTATTCTCTTTTTAGTCGGGAATAGATAAGAATCTATTTACTGGATTGCCAGAAAAGGAATGGGAAAATATGCTGGATTGCATTTTTTTGCCATTAGGGAAAAAAATGATCTCTGCTGATAATGATCGGATGGTTATGATCTTAATGAAATGGACTGGCTATTCAAATATTGTACATCAGAATTACAAAAAACATGAGTATGCAGTTTACTGTTTAGCAAATGATTTGTACGCAAAGGGGGGGGGATGAAGGACATATTGCTTGCACATCTATATCCTGTTCCTGAAGAAAGAGATTATCATATGATTGCGCAGCGAGCTGGATGCAATGCTGTCGGATATACATCCACCGAGAGGTGACTTGGTGGAAAAAGCTTTGAGTTACCTGAATACCTTTTGGACTCAACTCTTTGCTTAAACCAAAGATGGTTGTTATACGATCGACAACTCTATTGCAGAACGATTCATACTCCCCTTGTCTGGTGAGTGCAAGAATTCCTTGTCCTTTGGCAGTGACAAAATGGCGAGAGTATCGGTAGCTTACCATACCTTCATACCCACTTGCAAGATGTAGGGTGTTTCTGCGTTGCAATACTTTAAAATATTTTTCCAGGCGATTGTTAATGGGTGTAGGGACTATGAAAATCTTCTTCCCATGACTATCGGACTGGGTAATAATAAGCTTAAAAATCAATTCCTTTTTTGAACTTAATTTAACGGGCAACCGCCTTCTGGCGGCTATACATAGGTGATATGTCAAAATTGGACGCTAACTATCGGATTAGATGAAATATAGAAATCTCTGTTTACTTCTGTTTTTTTGTAGTTATTCGGTATATCTATTTCCTCAATATTCTTACGGAGTTACAGGGTTGTTGCATTCTCCCTCGGCGGAAATGCAGCAAGATAAAACCGTTATGATTGGTGGGGGATTTTTAAATGAGAACTTAACTCCTCCTCGATTTAATTATAATACATATAATTACTACTTGAATGTAACCATTTTCCCCTGTTTGGAAATAGCATATACTTGTACCCTTTTTAAGGTAACTCCTCAATGGGGAGTGCAATCTCAAATGGGAAAGTTCACTAATCAGGATCGGTATTTCTCGCTTCGGTTAAGGGTTTTGAAAGAAGAACAATTCTTTAAATATATGCCAGCAGTAGTTTTAGGCACATCTGATCCGTTTACAGAAAGTAGGGGTGGAGAGATAATGCCTTCGGGCGATGGTGGTAATGGATATTTTTCTCGCTTTTATGTTGCAATGACAAAACATATTCCAGTAAATAAAGAAGAATTAGGACTACATGTATCTTATCTTTATAACCGCCGTAATGATTACCATCTGAATGGCATTGCCGGAGGGATAACTTATTCCCCTTCCATGTTATCTGATTTGAAATTAATAGCTGAATATGATTCACATGATATTTTGATAGGAATGAATTATCTTCTCTTTCATCATTTTTGGGTACAAGCAATGATGCAGAAAGGGAAATATTTCTCCTGCGGACTTACATATTTGATTCATTTAAAATAATTCGATATAATAGATCATGAAAATTCCATTTTCGCCCCCTTATATTGACGAGGCGGTCATCAACGAAGTCGTTGATTCGTTACGTTCCGGCTGGATAACTTCCGGTCCTAAAGTAAAAGCACTGGAAGAAGAAATAAAAGTATTCTCTAATGCCAAAGAAGTGCTTTGTGTAAACTCATGGACTTCGGGAGCTATTATGATGCTTCGCTGGTTGGGAGTAACAGCTGAAGATGAAGTGATTGTTCCGGCGTATACATATAGTGCTACGGCATTAGCCGTCCTTCATGCGGGTGCAAAGCCTGTTATGGTAGATTCCGGAGAGGATTTCAATATCTCTGTGGATGCTATTCGAAAAGCAATTACGCCAAGGACCAAGGCTATTATTCCGGTAGATATTGCGGGCTTCCCTTGTGATTACGACCGTATCATGAGACTCGTTAATGAACCGGAAATACGCAATCTGTTTCAGGCGACGTCATTGGTACAGGAAAAATTGGGACGTATTCTTGTTATGAATGATGCGGCCCATTCTTTGGGAGCTTATTACAGCAAGAATCAGCGTACAGGGTGCGAAACGGATATTGCTATCTTCTCCCTTCACGCCGTAAAGAATGTGACGACGGCCGAAGGGGGAGCCATCTGCCTGAATTTGCCCGAACCGTTTGATAATGCGGAACTCTACAAAGAATTGCGTATGATGAGTTTGAATTGTCAAACTAAAGATGCTTTTTCCAAATCCAAAGCCGGCGGTTGGCGTTATGACATAGTCGGTCTGGGAATGAAAATAAATATGGCTGACGTAAATGCTGCTATCGGTTTGGCTCAGATACGGGAATATCCTGAACTACTGAAAGAACGTAAAAGGGTATTCAATACCTATTCTAAAGCATTTGCTGATTGTGATTGGGCTATTTTGCCTCCTTCTGAAGATGGAGAAAAAGAAAGCTCATATCATATCTATGCATTGCGTATCAAAGATTTCACAGAGGAACAGCGTGATCGTATGATTGATGAAATCGCGAAAAGTGAGGTTGCCGTGAACGTTCATTTTATCCCGATGCCGATGCTTTCTTTCTTCAGCTCATTGGGATATGATATAAAGAACTATCCACAAGCTTATGAGAATTTTAAAGGTGAAATCTCCTTACCCATTTATCCGCAGTTGGATGAAGAAAAGCTGGACTTTATAATCAAAGCTGTAAAAGATGCATACCTTAAAGTGACTGTTGATAGGTGATGATTCGTTTCTTTGATATTTTATTTTCCTTTCTAGGCATTCTATTCTTATCTCCTGTTTTCCTTTTCCTGTATATTGCTATCCGTCTGGAAAGTAAAGGTGATGGTTTCTATAAACAGCTACGTGTGGGACGTGGAGGGGCGGATTTTTATGTCTATAAGTTCCGCTCAATGCGTATAGGAGCTGATAAGCAAGGTTTGATAACTGTAGGCGGACGAGATCCCCGGATTACCCGTATCGGGTATTTTATCCGCAAATATAAATTAGATGAACTACCTCAGTTATTCAATGTACTGAAAGGTGATATGAGTCTGGTAGGCCCGCGTCCGGAGGTTCGTAAATATGTGGAACTCTACACTGAGGAACAGCGGAGAGTGCTGTCTGTTCGCCCGGGAATTACGGATTATGCATCTATAGAATATGTAGATGAAAATACGATTTTAGGACAGGCTGAGGATGCGGACAAGGCATATGTAGAACAAATACTGCCGGATAAAATATGCTACAATATGAAATATATAGAGCATCGTTCGGTGAAGGAATATTTCAAAATTATATTTCTGACTATATGGAGCATTGTACATTGATCAAATCGGTAATAAAAGTTATGAGATGGTTGTTTATTCCATATTATGTTTGGAAAAAGTAGTTTAAAATAAGATATAGAAAAGGTCGAAGCTCAGTTTCGGCCTTTTTTATTCTTTCAACACCGACGCTTGTGACAACCTCAAACTACTCACCACCGCCGCAATCAGCGCAAATACACTCCCTGTTATCAAGCATACTTCCGTACTTTTGCTTCCTACCACCCAACTGAATAGAAGTGCTACAAGCGTAGTTCCGAGAGTCTGTCCCATAAGTCGTGCCATTCCCATCATTCCGCTGGCTCCTCCTGAACGTTTGGTCGGGGCAGATGCGATTATAGTACTATTATTGATAACCATTGACAATCCAGGTAATCACAGAGTCTGAAGTTCCAAAATCATGTGCGAGGGTAGGGAGGATTACAGTACTTCCTGTGATTTTCCATCCTGAACCATATAATTTCTTTTATCTGCGAATTAAACAAAACGTTCAAACTGCTGTTCGGAAACCTGTATAAAAATAAGTTTTTTTAGAAATTGTCTCGTAGGAAAGTAACGTGGAGAAGAAACTTCTTTGTACCTTTGTGCCCGTCAATACTAAAATCAATAATAAATAATAGGATTTATGGGAGGATTTTTCGGGACAGTCTCCAAAGCGAGCTGTGTGACGGATTTATTTTACGGTACAGATTATAATTCACATTTAGGAACTAAGCGGGGCGGACTTGCCACGTATGATGCAGAAGAGGGCATGTTTGCCCGATCCATTCATAACCTGGAGAGCACTTATTTCCGAACCAAGTTTGAAGATGAACTGGATAAGTTTAAAGGAAATGTCGGAATAGGAATCATCAGTGATACAGACCCGCAACCCATCATCATTAACTCCCACCTCGGACGCTTCGCCATTGTAACAGTAGCCAAAATTGTGAATCTGGAAGAAATAGAAGCAGAACTACTTTCCAAAAATATGCACTTCGCCGAACTGAGTTCAGGCAATACCAATCAAACCGAGCTTATCTCATTACTCATCATACAAGGAAAAACTTTTGTAGAAGGTATAGAAAATGTTTACCGCCGTGTCAAGGGCTCTTGCTCTATGCTGCTGTTATCGGAAGATGGCAGTATCATTGCGGCTCGTGATAAGTGGGGACGCACTCCGATTGTTATTGGCCGGAAAGAAGGGGCATACGCTGCAACCAGTGAGTCGAGTAGTTTTCCGAATCTGGATTATGAAATAGACCGCTATCTCGGTCCGGGAGAGATTGTTCGTATGACCGCCGATGGAGTGGAACAACTGCGGAAGCCGGAGGAAAAGATGCAGATTTGTTCTTTCCTGTGGGTATATTACGGTTTTCCCACTTCCTGCTACGAAGGCCGCAATGTAGAGGAAGTACGTTTTACCAGTGGTTTGAAGATGGGACAGAGTGATAATTCTGAAGTAGATTGTGCTTGCGGTATTCCTGATTCCGGTGTAGGTATGGCTCTGGGGTATGCCGAAGGAAAGGGAGTTCCTTATCACCGTGCTATTTCTAAATATACACCGACATGGCCGCGCAGCTTCACTCCCAGTAAGCAGGAGATGCGCTCATTGGTAGCGAAGATGAAACTGATACCGAATCGTGCCATGTTGGAAGGTAAGCGTTTATTGTTTTGTGACGACTCCATAGTACGGGGCACACAACTTCGGGATAATGTGAAGGTACTGTATGAATATGGTGCCAAAGAAGTACATATCCGTATTGCTTGTCCGCCGCTGATTTATGCTTGTCCGTTTGTAGGTTTCACGGCATCCAAGAGTCCGTTGGAACTGATTACACGTCGCGTTATAGAAGAACTGGAGGGGGATGCAGACAAGAATCTGGAGAAATATGCCACTACCGGTTCTCCGGAATATGAGAAGATGGTGAGCATTATTGCTGAGCGCTTTGGACTTACAACTTTGAAGTTTAATACCCTGGAAACTCTCATCGAGTCCATCGGATTGCCGAAATGTAAGGTTTGTACACATTGTTTTGATGGAAGTAGTTGCTTTTAAGTAACTCTAAATACTAACATTTTGTAAAAAGGGGCGTGAATTGCTTGGCAGTTCACGCCCCTTTTTCTACCTTTACGGCAGAACTATTGACTACTGTTGATAGATAATTGGTAGTTTATGTTCTCGATCATAAATCATAAATCATAAATATTATGGCTTTAGTAGAACGTTTTTTGAAGTATGTAAGCTTCGACACCCAGTCCAGTGAAGAGACAGAGGTGACTCCAAGTACTCCGGGGCAAATGGTATTTGCCAAATATCTGAAAGAAGAATTAGAGTCTTTAGGTTTGGAAGACATAACGCTGGATGAGCATGGCTATTTGTTTGCCACACTTCCGGCAAATATCGATAAGCCGGTACCTACTATTGGTTTTATCGCCCATATGGACACCAGTCCCGATATGAGTGGCAAAGATGTATCTCCCCGCATTGTTCAAAACTATGACGGCTCGGACATCGTGCTTTGTGCAGAAGAGAATGTAATCCTTTCTCCGTCTCAGTTCCCCGAACTGCTGGATCATAAAGGGGAAGACCTGATCGTTACCAATGGCAAGACATTGTTGGGAGCAGATGATAAAGCAGGTATTGCCGAAATCGTTTCTGCGATAGTGTACCTAAAAGAGCATCCTGAAATCAAGCATGGCAAGATTCGTATTGGTTTCAATCCGGATGAGGAAATAGGATTGGGCGCACATAAATTCGATGTAGAGAAGTTCGGTTGCGACTGGGCTTACACAATGGATGGCGGTGAAGTAGGAGAGTTGGAGTTTGAAAACTTCAATGCGGCATCTGCTAAAATCACCTTCAAAGGTCGCAATGTGCATCCGGGTTATGCCAAGAATAAGATGGTTAATTCAATTCGTGTGGCCAACCGTTTCTGTGCGATGCTGCCTGCTCATGAAACGCCCGAACATACCGAAGGTTACGAAGGCTTCTACCATCTCATCAGTTTCAACGGTGATGTAGAGCAGACTACAGTGGCCTATATTATCCGTGATCATGACCGTGCACGTTTCGAGAGCCGCAAGAAGAAAATAGAACGCTTTGTCAGTGAAATCAATGCTGAATATGGTGAAGGTACGGCAACGCTTGAACTCCGTGACCAATACTATAATATGCGTGAGAAGATTGAACCGTTAATGCATATCATTGATACGGCTTTTGCCGCAATGGAGGCTGTAGGTGTGAAACCGAATGTGAAACCTATCCGTGGTGGTACGGATGGCGCGCAGCTTTCTTTCAAAGGTTTGCCTTGCCCCAATATCTTTGCAGGTGGTCTGAACTTCCATGGACGATATGAATTCGCTCCTATCCAGAATATGGAGAAGGCGATGAAGGTCATCGTGAAGATTGCCGAACTTGTTGCTATAAAATAATTTAATACCTTAAGACATGAAAACCACTCCGTTTACAGAAAAACATATCTCGCTGGGTGCTAAGATGCATGAGTTTGCGGGATATAATATGCCGATAGAATATTCCGGTATCATTGATGAACACCTCACCGTTTGTGATGCTGTAGGTGTATTCGACGTTTCCCACATGGGAGAATTCTGGGTGAAAGGCCCCAATGCATTGGCTTTTCTTCAGAAAGTGACTTCCAATAATGTAGCTGCCCTGACTCCGGGCAAGGTGCAATATACCTGTTTTCCCAACGAAGAAGGCGGTATTGTAGATGACTTGCTGGTTTATCATTATGAACCGGAGAAATACCTGTTGGTAGTGAATGCTTCGAATATAGAAAAAGACTGGAACTGGTGCGTTTCGCACAATACCGAAGGTGCTGAATTGGAAAATGCTTCCGACCACATGGCTCAACTTGCCGTGCAGGGACCGAAAGCCATTCTTGCTTTGCAGAAACTGACGAGCATAAACTTGTCGGAACTGTCGTATTACACCTTTACGCATGGTGAGTTTGCCGGTGAGAAAGATGTGATTATTTCCAATACCGGTTATACCGGTGCAGGAGGTTTTGAGCTTTACTTCTATCCCGAAGCTGCCATGAAGATTTGGAATGCCGTGTTTGAGGCAGGAGAAGAATTTGGTATCAAACCGATTGGCTTGGGTGCACGCGATACGCTTCGTCTGGAAATGGGCTTCTGCCTGTATGGCAATGATCTGGATGATACGACATCACCTATTGAAGCCGGTTTGGGATGGATTACCAAGTTTGCTGAAGGTAAGAACTTTATCAATCGCCCGATGCTTGAAAAGCAGAAAGCGGAAGGTACTGTCCGTAAGCTGGTCGGTTTTGAAATGGTGGATCGTGGAATTCCCCGTCATGGATATGAACTGTTCAATACAGATGGTGAGGCCATTGGTGTAGTGACTTCAGGTACTATGTCGCCCACTCGCAAGATTGGTATCGGTATGGGCTATGTAAAACCGGAGTATAGTAAGGTAGGTACGGAAATTTGTATTGATATGCGTGGACGTAAGCTGAAAGCAGTAGTGGTTCGTCCGCCATTCCGTAAATAAGATGAGTCGGAAATCACCACAGATTATACAGATTAAAAGCAAATGATAATTATCAATATAAATATCTGTGTAAATCCGTGTAATCTGCTGTCTCTTATACACATCTCCGAGCCCACGAGACT
>ENA-UAOT01001078-UAOT01001078.1-human-gut-metagenome-genome-assembly--contig:-NODE-1078-length-11192-cov-5.849960_pt1 | contig 11192 bp, 11 predicted proteins | sample MGYA00243475_ERZ654567 | MGnify/ENA primary metagenome ERZ654567 (study PRJEB26926, sample SAMN06164482) | human gut metagenome | biome: ENVO:00009003; feature: ENVO:2100002; material: ENVO:00002003... | reverse complement strand
GCGTAGTCTCGTGGGCTCGGAGATGTGTATAAGAGACAGCCCTTTGATAACCTTGTGGCAATGATTGATAAAGTCTCATTCTCCCTAACAGTTGGCAAAACTGATGTTCTGTGAGATAAGAATTAGTAAGCATTTGCATTAAATGTATGTGCTTGGCTGGATTGTAGTTGTTGAACATCTCTAATACCATACGATATAATTCGTTTGTATTAGAAACTTCCAAACAGTTATTCAATCCATCAGTAAACACACATAAATTGCAGCATACTTGATTCTTAAACCCTATAAAGACTTTGAATTTCTCTACTCCTTTTTTGGAATATAGATTCATGTGATTATAGGCACGAACACCACCAATAGATAAGGTAAGTTTGTTTCCTTCAATAGTTTCGTAAATAGTAGGTACTTCAAAACAGAACATCATACGCTCGTAATAGATTGTTTTGTCACTTTCTAAAAGCTGATTCACTGGTTTGTGTATAGCTTCTGGAATACGACCTTTAACAATGTGTGATACCCTAATGTCTGGTTTGTCGATACTTTCACCACTAAAGAATGAATTAGCTGCATCCCATACTGTTTCAATGAAATTAGCATGAGAAATAGTAAGTTCATTGTCTTTTGAAAAGACTGGTACAATACAGTCATTCTTTAAATGCTGTAAATTCACTTCATTGGTGTTTGCTTCTATGAAATGTGGATTATCCTTTTTAGGTTGTTCCACTTCCATATAATCCACTGTTTCAGCAATTTCTTGTAAATCGCTTTTTCTTGTAGGTAATAAATCTAATGTGTTCATAGTCTATTCTTTTTAGCTTCTTCTTTCTTTGCTACTCTCTTATTCACTGCATCGTAATAAGCATCCTGTTTCTTTTGCTGAATATCTTTGTAATACTCTGCTAATCTGTTTGATTCAGATTTCTGCTTTTTCACTTTGCTGTGTACGAAAAGAAAGAATAGAATTGCAATTCCAATAGCTGGATTAATGATTAACCCAACTACAACCAATACAACTAAAAAGCCCAATAATAGATAATCTCCTGTGTTCATAAGCCCAATTTTAATAATGAATACTTTGTGAATTTTGAATAAAGAAGAACTTCTTAAATGAAAGTCTACTAATCAGATTGGAATGTGTGTATCACTAAATAAGCCTTAAGACTGGATATGTCATAAGGTCTTAAAAAGGTACTACTTCGCCAATTTGGTACAGTGGACTTTCACGAAAGATTTCACTTTATTTCAAAGCTGGGAGTGGGGAATTATTGGTTACAATGACACCTCACGCTTATTTTTTCATTCTTTTGCTATCTGCTACATGGATAATCTTACAAGGGACGAACCCTAATTTAAAAAGGTAGGGGGTGTTTATTTAGGGGAGGGGTAATATATACGTTCGCTTAACTCTTTATTACAAACTCTTTATGTATAAGGTAACTATTTCATAATTTGACAATTCTATGTTTATTTAAGGTCTGATTTTTACAGTGGAAGGGGAAAAATTACGTATTAGTATATCTTACTAACCTACAATTTTTCTCCTCTACTTGCCTTTATTCCTATTTATCTCAACATTAGGTGGATTTTTCCCTATAAGGTGTTTGGATGCTAACTTCATTTGTCCCTTAAAATCATTCTCCAATAATATATCATCAGTGTGAAGAACTAAACAGTTACTATTTACTGAAACTAATTCACCTAATAGATTGCGTAAGTATTTGTCATAGGTACTTTTGTCAATTCCTAATTCCTGAATGATATTAGGCTTAGTCATTTCAATATCAGTAAATTGAGATAATAACATTAGCTGGATAAAGAATCCTTTTGTTGTACTATCTAAATTATAAGCAATGAATCTCCTTGATAATGTAATATGTTGAAGTTCCATTGCAGGAATATGGTAAACATTATGTCTTGGTTTAATTCCATTTCCTAAGTCAGTACGATAAGTTGTTATTTCAAAGTGTTCCTTAAATTTGTCATTAAAACTACTTAGCGTTTTGTCTCCTGTAATGCTTTTGAGTTCGTCTAAAGTAACTCTTGCATGGTAGTAATCATCCCTGTATAACGATACACAAAAGAATCTGTATATGTTGGCTGATTTGAACATTTTAAGAATAGAGTAATTAATGGTTGCTCTGCTCTTGCCCTTTGTTGGTATTAATCTTTTCATATTCATTAGTAGCAGATTGAATATTATGAGTAAACAGTAAATCTTTCTTTTCTCTTTCTAAATTCAGATAATAGGCAGTACCAAAATAAATCTTGGCTTCCTTTCTATTACTGAATGTCTTTCCTGTTGGTAAGTGAATTATCATACGATTTCTAATATATAAGTTTTTGTAATGCTACATAGATGGTGTAATGCTTTCCATTTCTATGTACTTTGCGTTTCATATACCCATTAAATTGGGCGAACATTCCAATCTGGAACTTATTATCTTTTACTCCTTGTTTAAGTGCTTTCTCTCTAATTTGCTCATAGGTAAATTCTTCCATTGTGGTAAATTTGACTTTAGATAGGTTATTTGTCGTCAATCTCGATGGGTAGGAAGTAGCTGTGTTTTAACTGCTTGAAGTAATACAAAGATACTGAACTTTTGGGAGGCTACCTAATGGTGAACTCCCAAACTTTAGAAACTATATCTATATGAAAATAAGGTTCAATAATCCAGATTGGCTATGGCTGAACTATTCAACTTTTTTGTAGGGGGGATTATAAAAACCTTTATTCTTGAAAAAAGTAGTGATAGGTCAAACCCTTTCGCCAATAATCAATTTGGCTTTATCTTTACCAATCCACGTTTCATCTGTTTGGAAGAACTCATCAATAGTTCTGCTTGTAATGGCTTTATGGGGAGGTACTTCCATTAATTCATAAATGCGTTTGATTTCTTTCTTGATAAAGTCCAACTTGTACTTTTGCCCTACCTTAAAAGAATTTTTAATCAGTAAGATTGTTTCCCCACCTTGACTTTTGTTCTTATATTGTTTAAGAATCATAACCTCTTTTATTTTAGGTTGTGAGTAATTCAAGCGTTCTATTTCTTCTTTACCTATACAGTCGTATGCTTCTACAATAAAAGCATCAGTCCAGATAAGGTCTCTCTTAAATTCCATATCCATCTCTGTGCTACAGTCACCTAAGATTTCCAGTTGGGAAACTACTATCTTACGTTTCTCTTTGATTGATATGGATTTATTTTCTCGTTTCAGTCGCTCTGTATCACCTAATGAATAGTAAAAGTTCATCATTTCAACATGAAAAGCATCTACATTCTTATAGGCATTAATTAGTGAATCCTTATCGTGGTAATATCCTTTTAAGGTTTCCTCATTGATGTAATTGTCAATAGCGAACCAGTTCTTATTATTGTCTTTGTCAAGTAATCTGTTATATGGTAAGCTATCAAGTGCAGAACGATATGCGTCTCTTGCCTCTTTGGTCGTAGCTGTGTTATAGAAGCTCGAAAGGGTTTTGTATATGGCTTCGCTATTATGAATGAATAGTTTTATTTCTTCTGGACTTCGTTGAGGTAAATCTTGCTTTGTATTTGTGATATGAATGATATTGGAAACTCCATTTCTAAACCTTCCTACTATCTGGATAACATCACTGTAAGGGTCTGTCATGGTTTGTTCTGCAAAGAAAATGTCAGTTATGATAATAACGTCTGGTTTTTCTTCCAAATCAATATCTAATGCGTTGTAGTATCTGGAAGTAAAGAAGTTATGTTGCTTCATGTGCTCTTTGCTCCATTTAGGATATGCGTTCTTAAATTTCAGTTGCTTTAATTTGTCTACACTTTTAGGTGCGCAGAAGACTGCTGAATTATCCAGAATATTCATTTGCTTCATTAAGGAATAGATAACATCTGCTGAATTTATAAAGAAGCAATTACATTGATTGTTGTCGTTGTTATTTTTGCCTCTTATTAGCGAAAGAACATCTTTGGTGTCTCTTAGGATATTATTGGTATGGCTTATCAGTATAGTCTTGGTAAAGTCAAAAGTGGGTTTGATTTCTATAATCTGAAAGTTCTGCTTCTCGAAACGAGGGTCTGTTAATTCTATGGGTGTGGCTGATACAAGGGCTTTTTGCTCAAACTCAAAGAAGTCATTAAGAGGTAACGTAATGTCTCCTCTGTAATCAATATCCTTAACTACTTTGTGGCATTCGTCGAAAAGTAAGAAGCATTTGAAACGTATATCCATATCCATTGCTTCAAAGGCATCTTTGACTTTCTTAAAACTCTCTGGGGTAGTAAGTATCTTATAATATTTATTCTTGCTCTTTTCCAGATACTTAATTATATCATCTGTGTAGATTCCTTCATATATTCCAAACAGGTTGTCTTCCTTGTGCTTGCTGTCATTACATTTACCAATGATAACAGGAACATTGGGCTCTACAATGATGGAGTTCCTGTTTGCTTTGATTTCTCCATAGGTAGCACCAAGTCCAGTGAGTTTTTTATAAAGTATAGTATTGGTTGGGATTTCTGGTAGTATATCTCGTAAATACTGAATTTTATTATCTGGTGTTTTACCAATCTGTATATATCTTGTTTTCATTGTCTCTATGTGATTATTAATAAGAAAGAGGGTAGTTAGCCCTCTTTCTCGTTGCAAAGTTAGTTATTCTTATACTAAGTATTCCTTTTCTCTTAAGTAATCTACCAGTTCTTCATTGCGTTTAATTCTGAAAAGAACTTTGCCATGTGCGAATGAAGCTGTTGCGTTGATAAATCCACTTGTTTCTCTGAATAGGGGAGTACATTGTACTTTGAACTGGTTTTCTATAAAGATTTTCAGAATGTCTGATTGAATGTCGCAGTTCTCGTCTTCTTCTGGTGCTACTTCTGTAGGCTTTACTTGGCAATCTTCCAGATTTCCTGTCTGTAGATAAGTAATTAACCATGCAAGGCTATCTTCTGTCAGTTGGTATTTGAATCCTTTGAGCGTTCTGGATTCTACCCATGCGTAATTGTAACCTCCTTTGTCTGTTCCAAACTTCATTGAGAGATAGTCTCCCTTCTTCATCATGAATTTTACTGTGTTGTGTGCACCCATGTTGTCATAAGAGTTTGCAGGAACAATGTAACCACCAAAGTTTAAATTTTCAAGTTTCATAATCTTTAAATTTTAAATTGTTATTGATTTTTTGTTTTGCAATCTCTGGTTAAGTGTGCACCCTTAACTTTCGATTGCGTTGCAAAACTACTGGCTTTTGAACTGATTAAAAGGGAAGAATTTGTAGGGCTTGTCTTGCTCCCCTTTAATCTTTAGTTCTTCTGTCATCGTTTTGACACTGCAAATATGAGGGGATTTGCTTGGATTAAAAGGGAAGAAAAAATCCCTATCCTCATACTCCCTTTTAATTGGAAATATAAGAATAGGGCTAATTTACAGTGGAATGTATTGCTTAGAAATAGACGTTGTTCATAGTTGATAGCTCCTTATCACCATATTGCTTGATGATTTTTTTAAGGTTATCGTCATCGTCTAAATAACTCTTGTTAGTGGTTAGTTTGGCAAAATAAGCAAGTCTGGATATAAGTAGATTCTTGCTAAGGGAAACAGTGCTCCCTTTTTTCTGCCTTTTGTTGAATTGCTTATTTTCTTCAAAGAAGTATAGGAACATCTTAGCGAATAAACATATACGCATGGAATCAGCTTCTGTTATCGTATCTTTAAAGTCACTATACTTCAATGATAGAATACTTTCATCCTCAATGCTGTTAATACCTTTGGCACATAATAGTCCTAAATATGCTATTGTATTTGGATTGTCTAAAGTAAGTGTTTGCTTACCTTTGGCATTAATGGTGATAGTTATGGGAGTTGTAAAGGTTGCACCTGTCACTCTATTTATATCAGAACAGTTATCAGCTATCAAATTGATTAACTTCTCTAATTGCTCTTTGGGTGATTCCTTTATTTCTGTTGCGTTCCAACAACTACCTTCTGTGTAATCCATAATAAATAGAAGCAAGTACCAGAACTTTTCTATATCTACTCCTAACTCTTGCAAGGTAGCTTGTACCTCTTTATTATGTAGATAATTCTCAAACTTGAAATTGACGTTGATTCTACCTATATTGTATCTTCTTTTGAATCGTTCTATTGCTTGCGTGCCACATGGGTGCATATTTCCATCATCATCAAAGCCCATGTCTGGATTAAACTTTAAAGCAACTTGCTCCATGTATTCAAGTAGCTGATATTCATTTTCTATGTAGATGTCTTCTGTGAATTTATCTATTGGCATATATCTATTGAAGCTATTTTGTAGATTTCTTTTGTATCTTTTATAGGGAAATAGAACCATCCTTTTTCTTTGAGATTATTTATTTGGCAGATTGCGTTTGAGATAAAATAGGAATATGATAAATTGTAAATATCATATATACTGTAAAAATCTTGTGGATTTTCACAAGTATTCATACCTTCACATATTCTATCTGTATTTTTCCATTTCTTTATAAAATAATTGGTTCCAAGCGATATGTGGTTCGTTTTATAATTGTGTATCAATATTTCTTGCAATGAATGACAATTTATGTCACTTTCATAGGAGAAAATTCCTAAAAATAATTTAGCTTCTTGCTGTGGCTTGAAAATATTTTTTATTGATTCGTCAAAGTTGGCTAAAATGTCTTTGAAATGTGTCTTGTTGTTTATTTTAGATTTTACTTCAATAAGCCCTTTTACATTATCATTGGAGGCTATAATGAAGTCTCCTTCTTGAAATAGCAATGGATATGTATTGTCGTAAATAATTATATCTATTTGTTTGCTAATAGTTTGCTGCTCGTTTGTTCTGCCATTTACGACAAAACCTGTACCTACAGATATATTCTGTGGTAGAAAGCGTTTTAGAACATTTTTGAGAATGACTTCTTTATAACGTCCATCTTCACCCCAATGAGCACTACCAATAAGACTTCTTACCCTATTTTTAACACTGTCTAATTCTTGTGTTATAGATTTTTGAAACTCTAAAGCGTTGGTATTTATAGGCATATTATTGTGTTTTGAGATTGGTTATTTATTAGTTGTAGAGGTTGTAAATTATTTTATGGGGATGTTTTCAAGATATTAAGTTCTATTTATTCTCAGACAGCTGTAATGAGTTTATTAATCCTTTGATTTCTTTCATTAAAGCTGTTAGTTCATTTATATCATAAGGAATTATGTCCTTTTCATGCTTGTGGCAAACAGGTAAAATATATAATTTCATTAATAGTTCATTTAGAGTTTTAGCACAGTACTCTTTGTTGTCATCATACTTATAAACTTGTGCAATTGCATCTTCAATTGTAAATCCTAAATGAGCTTTATATGTGTATATTTCAGATAGCTTTGTTGTTCTTGCTGCTTGAAAAAATAACCAAATAGCTAAGAATATGAAAGGTGTACAAACGCCTATTAGCATTAAATGATTGAGATAGTTAAAACTGTCTTTGAAAAATTGACATATGAAAAAAATAATATACCCACATCCTAAAATGAATGAAATAATAATTGCTGGAAATAAATAGTATTTCCTTTCTTCGATTAGCTGTTCACGCTTTTTTTCAAAAACAGCAGATAGAATCTTATTATGTAAATTGAAAGACTGGGTTTGTAACTGTTCTTGTATTTCAGCTTTCTTTTCTATTAGTTTATTAGCTTCTTCGTCTATGGTGTTTAATTTCTCTTTTACTTTAGGCATTAGTTCTAATGCTTCTTTCATTTGTTTATTAAACTGTTTTTCGATATTATCTATTCTGAATCCAAAAGTCTGGGAGGCTTTGTTTATAATAGACTCTATAGAATTTAAGCCAACTACAAGATAGCTGATGAAAGAACCAAGTTCTGTTTGAATGTGATTTAGCTCCCCTGTATAATTGTCAAGACTGGTATTAGCTTGTTGGGTATTATTAATAATTGATATAAAGTGATTTATAGAATTTCTAAAAGTAGAATCATTGGGAACATGATTTAAAACGTCCCATAATTGGTCTATTGCAATTATCTTAGATTTAATGTCGAATAAATATTGATTAGCAGAGGAGGATGTATTCTTATGGGTTGTTTCATATTGAGCAATTAGTTCAATTGCTTTACTTATATATTGTTTTATGTCAATAGGTATCATTCTGATATTGTTTTAATTAGTTCGCAAATATAATTATAAAATTGTTATTATGATACAGTGTCAATATAAAAATCCCACCTGCATTGCAGCAAGTGGGATTATTGGGAATTTAACTAACCTTAATCGTTACTTTCCTCTGTAAAAGCATCCATAAGTTTATCCATTTGTTCACCTATACACCTGTCTATTAGTTTGGCGTAATGAGTTGTCATTCTTGTATTTGTATGTCCTAACATCTTAGATACAACTTCCAATGATATGTTATTCGCAAGCGTGACTGTACTGGCAAATGTGTGCCTCGAAGTGTGAAATGTGATTCGCTTCTTTATGTTGCATAGTATTGCTATGTCTTTCAAGTACTTATTAATATCAGCAGGGTCTTGAATGGGTAATAACTTGTTACCACCTTTGTATTTATCCAATATCAGTTTAGCAATGGGGAGTAGGGGGATTCTTGATAGTACACCTGTTTTTACTCTGCGCTTTTTAATCCAGATTCTACCTGTAGCATCCTTTTCAAAGTGTTCTGCTGTTAGGGTTTTAATGTCAATGTAACTAAGACCAGTGAAACATCCAAACAGAAACATATCCTTTGCTCTCTCAAAGCGTGGGATAGGAGTGTCGAAGTTGATAACCTTTCTTAGTTCTTCCTCGTCTAAGAAATCAATCTCTACAGGTTCACGTTCTACCTTGTAAGCATTTACAGGGTTATAGGAAATGTAAGAGTTGGAAACTGCTAAGTTTAATAGCTTCTTCAAGAACTTCAAATGCTTGGTACTGGAATTCTGCCCCATCTTCTTCTCACCTAATAGGAATGAGTGGAAACCTTGAATGAAACTAAGATTCAATTCTCTTAGGTATAAATCATCCCTTTGGTACTTGGATTGAATGAACTCTTTGAGTAATCTTTCTGTGTACTCAAATACCCAATAGGTAGCAGGAGCAACAGTTTTACCTACCATTGCTTTACGCTCTGCATTGTGTTCTTCCAGTATGTTCAATAGACTTTTTTCTTTTAAGCACTCAACTTTATCAAAGTAAGCATCGTATAGAAGTTGGGCTGTGATAACGAAACCTCTATCTAATAATTCAGCTTCTTTCTCATACAGTTTCGCTTTGACTGCTTTAAGGTAGTTGTTGAGGCTTGCTGCTTCTTCGTCTTTGCCTTTTACGAATTGCTTGTTCTTATCCCAACTGGCTACTTTAACTTGTTTACCTGTTGAGAAAGAACGTCTCTCTCCATTGATCGTGATTGTAACCTCAATAGGCGTGTTACCATTCTTTCTTGCTTTACTTTCTCTTATTGAAAAGAGAATTGAAAATGAACTTCTTTCCATTGTTTAATCAATTAAAATTAGACATTTGGAAGTTCTTTAAATACGATATATCTATCTGTGATATAGCTTGTTATCCTGTGTCTTGCGACCACTTGTAAGAAAACAGAAAAATGGTCGCGAATAAGTCACAAGATAAATGCCATTTTAGCCTGTATTTACTATAAACCACTCTTCATCGTGCAACCCATTTACGACTAAAAAGGCAATTTCATGCAGTAAATTCAGCCAATTATTTGCAGTATTCTTGATTGATTTAGAAAGGTATGAGAGAGGCAAATCAACAGTTCTACATTTGAACCTACTGAAAACAAAAATCCCTGCAACCTTATCAGTTACAGGGATTTACTATATCGTAATTATCTAAATTACTTGCCCAAAGCCTGAGCTACGTCTACAGCACAAGCCACAGTACAACCTACCATTGGGTTGTTACCAATTCCCAGGAATCCCATCATTTCTACGTGAGCAGGAACTGATGAAGAACCAGCGAATTGTGCGTCTGAGTGCATACGACCCATCGTGTCCGTCATGCCATAAGAAGCCGGACCGGCTGCCATGTTATCCGGGTGAAGAGTACGGCCTGTACCACCACCGGAAGCAACTGAGAAATAAGGCTTACCAGCAAGCATGCGCTCTTTCTTGTAAGTACCTGCAACCGGGTGTTGGAAACGAGTCGGGTTAGTAGAGTTACCAGTGATAGAAACGTCTACGCCTTCTTTCCACATAACAGCTACACCTTCACGTACATCGTCGCAACCATAGCATTTTACTTTGGCACGCTCGCCGTCAGAATAAGCGATTTCGCGAACAACTTTCAGTTCAGAAGTGTAGTAGTCGAATTGAGTTTGTACATAAGTAAAGCCATTGATACGAGAGATGATCTGTGCAGCGTCCTTACCCAAACCGTTCAGGATACAACGCAGAGGTTCTTTACGTACTTTGTCAGCTTTAGCAGCAATTTTGATAGCACCTTCTGCAGCAGCAAATGACTCGTGACCTGCCAAGAAAGCAAAACACTTAGTCTCTTCGCGCAACAACATAGCTGCCAGGTTACCATGACCGATACCAACCTTACGGTCGTCGGCTACAGAACCCGGGATACAGAAAGCTTGCAGACCGATGCCGATAGCTTCGGCAGCGTCAGCAGCATTCTTGCAACCTTTCTTGATAGCGATAGCTGCACCTACTACGTAAGCCCACTTTGCATTTTCGAAGCAGATAGGTTGAGTTTCTTCACACGTTTTATAAGGATCAAGTCCGGCAGCTTCGCAGATTGCGTTTGCTTCCTCGATGTCTTTGATGCCGTTAGCGTTCAAGGCAGCAATGATACCTTTGATACGACGGTCTTGACTTTCAAATTTTACTTCTCTAATCATAATTTCTTTCCTCCTTATATTATTCGTGACGTGGATCAATATGTTTAACTGCTCCCTGCTCAGGTGTTACGCGACCGTAAGTACCGGTAACCTTCTTCAATGCTTCGTTAGCATCTGTACCCTTCTTGATTTCATCCATGAATTTACCCATGTGAACGAATTCGTATCCGCAAATCTCGTCATTCTTATCCAAGAAGATATTCTTGATGTAACCTTCGGCCATTTCCAGGTAACGAGGACCTTTTGCCAAAGTACCGTACAGTGTACCTACCTGGCTACGCAGACCTTTACCCAAGTCTTCCAAACCTGCACCGATAATCAAACCACCTTCAGAGA
>ENA-UAOT01001068-UAOT01001068.1-human-gut-metagenome-genome-assembly--contig:-NODE-1068-length-11305-cov-4.433422_pt1 | contig 11305 bp, 10 predicted proteins | sample MGYA00243475_ERZ654567 | MGnify/ENA primary metagenome ERZ654567 (study PRJEB26926, sample SAMN06164482) | human gut metagenome | biome: ENVO:00009003; feature: ENVO:2100002; material: ENVO:00002003... | reverse complement strand
AGTCTCGTGGGCTCGGAGATGTGTATAAGAGACAGGTATATGTCGGGCACAGACAGCTCGATAACATCGGCATTTGCTGTATCGTCGATACTGTTAATTATTGCATTAATCATTCTTTTTGCAAGAAATATAGTTGAGCATAAATTTAAGAAATTACACTGAGATTTATGGGAAATATGATTTACACTAATGAAATTTGTTACTGCTTACACACCGGTGTGGCAGACAGCTATAGAGTTGCTGTACTAAGAAAGCAGGAAGGAGATAACGTATATGTACGTTGAGATGAAAAATATATACAAAAAATACGGAGACTTCCTGGCATCCGATAATGTGAGCTTTGGAGTGGAAAAGGGAAAGCTTGTGGCGCTGCTTGGTCCGTCCGGTAGTGGCAAGACAACACTTCTTCGTATGATAGCGGGGCTTGAGACGCCAAATTCAGGTGACATATATATAGATGGAAAGCGGGTGAATGATATTCCGGCCTCGAAGAGAGGCATAGGCTTTGTGTTTCAGAACTATGCGTTGTTTCGATACATGACAATATACGACAATGTGGCATTTGGGCTGGAGCTTCAGAAGATGCCCAAAAAGCTCATAAAGGAGCGTGTTACAAAGCTTCTTGAGATGACAGGCTTATCGGGGCTTGAAAAGAGATATCCGAATCAGCTTTCCGGAGGACAGCGTCAGAGAGTGGCATTTGCAAGGGCGCTGGCGCCGAATCCACAGGTGCTTTTACTGGATGAGCCATTTGCCGCGATAGATGCAAAGGTGCGAGGTGAGCTTCGTACCTGGCTGAAGGAGCTGGTCGAAAAGCTTGGAATCACAAGCATTTTCGTCACACATGACCAGGATGAGGCTGTTGAGGTGGCAGATGAAATCATTATCACAAACCACGGCACGATAGAGCAGATGGGTACACCTCTTGAGATATACAAGTCACCTGATACACCTTTTGTGGCGCAGTTTATAGGACACACCACAGTCGTTGAAAACTATGACAGGCTAAAGGGCTTTGACAGGATAGAAAATGCCGACAAGGCGGTAATCAGACCTGAGTTTATCAAGATATCAAAGAGCGGCAACTTAGACCGCTATCAGTCAGCGGCAGAGGAGGGCATCGTTACAGATGTGGTATTCAGAGGAAACAGGATGGATATCACAGTCAGCATAAACGGCATCGAGGTGGTCGGCGAGCGCTCACTTGAAAAGGACCTGATAGCTGTCGGCGAGAAAGTACATGTGCTGATTTACAGGCTGTATATATTTGATGAAGAGAAAACATACCTGATGGAAAACAGCGAGATGCAGGAGCAGGATGTATTCTACATTTAGATATAGGAATCGTCTAAAGCTTGTGATTGAAAGAGGAAGCAGAGGGAGATAAATGAAGATAGAAAACAAAAAAATCCTACACACGGACATCCTCATAATAGGAGGTGGCACGGCGGGCTGTTATGCAGCGCTCACCATCCGTGAGAAATCGGATTATTCGATTATAATTGCAGAGAAAGCGAACATAAAGCGAAGCGGATGCCTTGCAGCAGGTGTCAATGCGATAAATGCATACATAGTAAAGGGCAGAAAGCCTGAGGACTATGTAGATTACGCAAAAAAGGATGCTGACGGCATAGTAAGGGAAGACTTACTCATGACTATGTCAGAGGGTTTAAACCGTGTGACGGACAAGATGGAAAAGCTTGGACTTGTCATATTAAAGGATGAAAACGGTGAGTATGTAGCAAGAGGAAACCGAAATATCAAAATAAATGGCGAGAACATGAAGCCGATTTTGGCAGAAGCTGTATCAAAGCTTACGGACTGTACAGTGATAAACAGAATCAATATCACGGACTATATAGTTGAGAACAACACCATAAAGGGTGCATACGGATTTTCAATCGAGGATGCTACAGCCTATGAAATCAGGGCTAAAAAGGTGCTCTGTGCAACAGGCGGAGTGGCCGGTTTATACAGGCCAAACAATCCGGGATTTTCAAGGCACAAGATGTGGTATCCGCCATTTAATACAGGCGCCGGATATGCGATGGGCATAAGAAGCGGAGCAGAGATGACCACCTTTGAGATGAGATTTATCGCACTCAGATGCAAGGACACAATCGCACCGACAGGAACAATTGCACAGGGAGTCGGGGCAAAGCAGGTCAATTCACTTGGAGAGGTTTACGAGACAAAATACGGCCTCACCACATCAGAGCGTGTATACGGAACGGTCATGGAAAATCTCGAGGGAAGAGGTCCTTGCTACTTAAGGACAGAGGGCATCTCTCCACAGCAGGATGAGTCATTAAGAAAGGCATATCTCAACATGGCACCAAGCCAGACACTCAAGTGGGTGGAGGCAGGTAAGAATCCAAGTAAGCAGAATGTGGAGATAGAGGGCACCGAGCCGTATATCGTAGGTGGGCACACAGCGAGCGGCTACTGGGTAAATACCGAGCGTGAGACTACAATCCACGGACTTTATGCTGCTGGAGATGTGGCAGGAGGATGTCCACAGAAATACGTTACAGGAGCTATGGTAGAGGGTGAAATCGCTGCGATAGATATGGTTTCAAAGCTTGATGCAGATACCTCCGACGGAAGTTTTGACACATCGGCATTTGATGAGAAAAAGGCGCTTGACGCAAAAGCTTCAGAGTACGACCATTTCCTCACTGAAAGGTCTCAGATGTTTACAACAGAGGCTATCGAGGAAGCCATGCAGAAGGTCATGGACAACTACGCTGGCGGTATTTCCACACATTATCAGTTCAACGGCAAGCAGCTTGCGCTGGCAAAGGAAAAGATAAATCATCTGATAGAGCTGACCGGTGATTTATATGCATCGGATATGCATGAGCTTATGTTCATATATGAGCTTAAGGAGAGGCTTACGGTATGTCTTTCGGTCATAGCACATCTTGGTGCAAGAAAGGAAACCAGATGGCACAGCTTTGCCGAGAATCTGGATTATCCCGACAAGAGTGATGACTGGATGAAATACGTCAATTCCAGATACGAAAACGGGCAGCTTCATATGATTTACAGAGAGCTTGTCGGAAGGGAGGCGCGTTATGAGCATAATGATTGATAAAGCAAAGTGTAAGGGCTGTGGCATGTGTACAAGTGTATGCCCCGGAAGCCTGATATATCAGGACTCAGAGAAAAAAGCCTTTATCAAATATCCTAAGGACTGCTGGGGCTGTGCCTCTTGCATCAAGGAATGTCATTTTGGCGCTATTGCTCTTTATCTTGGGGCAGACATAGGAGGCATGGGAAGTCTCATGACAGTAAAAAGCACACCGGACACGCTGACCTGGGATATCAAAAAGCGCGACGGAAGCAAGGAAGAGATTCTTATCAACAAGAAGGAATCCAATAAATATTAAAGAAAAGGATGGTAACAGACATGGGTGAATTATCACATCTTGACGAACTCGAAGCAGAGGCAATATACATAATACGTGAAGTAGCCGCAGAGTGCGAGAAGCCGGTTATGTTGTACTCAATTGGAAAGGACAGCTCGGTAATGCTTCATCTTGCAATGAAGGCATTTTATCCGGAGAAGCCGCCATTTCCGTTTTTACATGTAAATACAACCTGGAAATTCCATGAGATGATAGAATTCAGAGATCGCATTGCTAAGGAAAAGGGCATCGAGATGCTTGAATATATAAACCAGGATGGCGTAAAGCAGGGCATCAATCCATTTGACCACGGCTCAGCATACACAGATATCATGAAGACACAGGCGCTTAAGCAGGCGCTCGACAAATACGGCTTTACGGCAGCGTTTGGAGGCGGCCGAAGAGACGAGGAGAAATCAAGAGCCAAGGAGCGAATCTTTTCCTTCAGAAATGAAAACCACGCATGGGATCCAAAGAACCAGCGCCCGGAGATGTGGAAGCTTTACAACTCAAGAATCAAAAAGGGCCAGGAGGTACGTGTTTTTCCACTGTCAAACTGGACAGAGAAGGATATCTGGCAGTATATAAAGAGAGAGAATATCGAGATTCCTTCACTTTACTTTGCAAAGGAAAGACCTGTTGTATACAGAGACGGCAACATCATCATGGTAGATGACGACAGAATGAAGCTTCGTCCGGGTGAGAAAATCCAGATGAAGAGTGTACGTTTCAGAACTCTTGGTTGCTATCCACTGACAGGTGGTGTGGAGTCGACAGCGGATACACTTGATGAGATTATTGATGAGACACTCAGTGCTGTTTCCTCAGAGAGAACCACCCGTGTCATAGACAACGAGGCGGCAGGCAGCATGGAAAGAAGAAAGAGGGAGGGATATTTCTAAAATGAGCGGATTACTTAAATTTATTACATGCGGAAGCGTGGACGACGGAAAATCAACTCTGATCGGACATATATTATACGATTCAAAGCTGCTCTATGCAGATCAGGAAAAGGCATTGGAGCTCGACAGTAAGGTCGGAAGCCGTGGCGGCGCCATCGACTATTCACTCCTCCTCGACGGACTGATGGCAGAGAGAGAGCAGGGAATCACAATCGATGTGGCTTATCGTTACTTCACAACAGATAAGAGAAGCTTTATCGTGGCAGATACACCGGGCCATGAGGAGTACACAAGAAACATGGCTGTAGGTGCATCCTTTGCAGACCTTGCGGTAATTTTAATAGATGCAAAGCAGGGTGTATTGGTTCAGACAAGAAGACACGCAAGAATCTGCGCGCTCATGGGAATCAACTACTTTGTATTTGCTGTAAACAAGATGGATCTTGTAGGCTACGACGAGAAGCGTTTCGATGAAATCACAAAGCAGATTATTGAGCTTACAAAGGAGCTTGAACTCAAAAATGTAGTAATAATTCCTGTTTCTGCAACAGAGGGTGACAATGTCACAACAAAGTCTGAGAATATCCCATGGTACAAGGGACCTGCTCTTTTATCATACCTTGAGGATGTTGACATAAAGGATGAGAACGAGGAAGAGGGCTTTTACATGCCTGTACAGAGAGTCTGCCGTCCTGACCACACCTTCCGTGGATTCCAGGGCCAGATAGAGGCCGGAGAGGTAAAGGTGGGCGATGAAATCACCACACTGCCAAGCAATGAGACAGCCCATGTAAAGAGCATCCATGTGGGTGATAAGCTAAGCGATAGCGCATTTACAGGCCAGCCGGTTACAATCCAGCTCGACAGAGAGGTGGACGTATCAAGAGGCTGTGTGCTCACAATCGGTTCAGGAGCAAAGGTTGCTTCATCTATCACAGCTACAATACTCTGGATGGATGACGATGAGCTCTTCAAGGGAAAGAACTTCTTCTTCAAGCTTGGTACCAAGTCAATACCGGGCATCGTAACAGAGATAGAGCATACTATCGACGTAAACACAGGTGAGGAAAAGCCTGCCGACAAGCTCAAAAAGAACGAGATAGCAGTTGTAAAGATTGCATTCTCGGACAAGATAGTCTGCGATAAGTTCAAAAATCACAAGACACTCGGTGAGTTTATCTTAATCGACCGTGTGACGGATATGACATCTGCCTGTGGTGTGGTTGAAGAGGTACACACAGAGGAAAGCGGTCTCTATGAGGGCAGAGTAGACAGAAACGTAAGAGCTGCAATCAAGGGCCAGAAGGCAATCACCGCCGTATTCGTAGACGGAGTGGATGGTGTAAACCGTGGCTTTGTGGAGGATGTCGAGAAAGCCTTAAATATAGACGGACGCCATACTTATCTCTACGCACCAAAGGAGGGAGAGGACTTCGTAAATGTAGTCAAGCACCTAAGCCATGCCGGAATACTCGTACTTCTGCTCATCAGCCAAAAGCAGGAGAAGGAGCTTGCAGCTGACAAAGTTGAGTTCACAAAGGACTGGAACAAAAACGGCAGAGATGTGGACAAGGCTGCGGAGTTTATCAAAAAGCAGTCAGTATATGACGGCGTGATTGTAAACACAAGTGAGTATATCTGATAAAAATATATAAGCAGATGAACAGCATCCCATATTCATTTAATATGAAGGGATGCTGTTTTTGTAACCAATTTCCACGTTGAAAAGCACGCCCCAATGTGGTAAAATTGACAAAGATAATTTATAGAAAACATACAGGAGGATTAACATACAATGGAAAGTTACAAGAGCGAATTTATAGACTTTATGGTGGAGAGTGACGTGCTGAAATTTGGTGATTTCACATTAAAGAGCGGCCGTAAATCACCATTTTTCATGAATGCGGGAGCATATGTGACAGGCTCACAGCTTAAGAGACTCGGAGAGTACTACGCAAAGGCTATCCATGCTAATTACGGAGATGACTTTGATGTATTATTCGGACCTGCATACAAGGGAATTCCGCTTGCAGTGGTAACAGCTATCGCATACCATGAGCTCTATGGCAAAGAGGTGCGCTACTGCTCAGACAGAAAAGAGGCAAAGGATCACGGTGCAGACAAGGGAGGCTTCCTTGGAAGCAAGCTTAAGGATGGCGACAGAGTAGTCATGATAGAGGATGTCACCACATCCGGCAAATCAATGGAGGAGACAGTTCCAAAGGTAAGAGGAGCTGCAGATGTTACAATCGTAGGCCTTATGGTGAGCCTTAACAGAATGGAAGTCGGACAGGGCGGCAAGGTAAGCGCGCTCGATGAGATTCATGAGAAGTACGGCTTTGAGGGCAAGTCAATCGTCACAATGGCAGAGGTCACAGAGTATCTCTACAACAGAGAGCATGATGGCAGAGTAGTCATTGATGACACAATCAAAGCAGCTATAGATGAGTACTATAAGCAGTACGGCTGCAAATAGGAGAATATAAATTGCTTGGCAGAAGAAAACGTAACAGGTATAAGTTTACGGAAAAGAAGCAATCTAAGAGGGGGATAGCTGCACTTGTTGTGGCTATCCTCATAGAGATTGTATATATAGTTTTTTTGAATGCGGCATTCAGAGGAGATGGCAATCTGTCTATGTACTATGGCAGTGCCGGTATACTGATGCTTGGCATATCTCTGGCAGATTTCGGGTTTGCCATCAGAAGCCTCTTTGATGAGGAATCATTCATGACGTTTCCACGGTTGGCAGTGTTTTTTTCACTCATAGCGGTAATCAGCTGGGGAGGAACATATGCTGCAGGTTTTATTATATGAAAGAAAGATTATAGGGATATATGAGTTATAAAGAGATTTATGAACTCTCCAATGAGCTTTACGCAGAGCGATTAGAGCTTGTGGAGGAGCGGATAGAACAGATCATCAGAGAGCCTGCGATAGAGCCGGCTTTTGCAGATTATTTCACAAGTGCGGCAAAGAGCATCAACACTATTAAAAACCATAGCGCAGATAAAGAATTTAACGATTTATTCTATTCACAGTTTGATAAAGAAAATTACGAGAAAAGCTATGCCAACCCGGCATACGCCGTAAAGGTGCTCGGAGATGAGTATGGTCAGCTTTTATCGGCTGTATATGCAAAAATTGCCGGAAGCATTACACATATCTATCAGGGGGATATAAAATATCTCTGCATTTATGCAGAGCTTATTGTAGAGCTTTACAATTATTTTGAGAATGCCAATGAGCTGAGTCCTGATGAGATAAGGGGCTGTATATATTCGTTCATGCATGATTATGAGGAGATTTTTGCAGAGGATGACAACAGAGCACTCCTTGACCCGGCTTATGATTACTATACAGAGCTTGTAAATGAGGCAGATTTGTCAAATGATGATTATCTGTATTCCTATGGACTGTATGTCGGAGAGAATGAGCGCGCCGGCAGAGCGCATCTGGCTTCATTTTCAGATGAGGAGATACAGGCCATGGCAGATACCTATACAGAAGGATACCGCATTGGCTTTATTACCTGCAACAAGGATATTTCAAAGAAGTCGGTGGTTCAGGTGCTTTATCCGCTAGGCTTTGAGCGTATGATAAGAGCAGCATTAAAAAATTTCGAGAAAATGGGTATGAAGCCTGCCATGAGACCATTTTCCACATCGGTCAATAAGCAGTTTGACTATGACCACAAGGAGGATATGGCACTGTGGCTTGACAAGGCATATGTGGAGTATCGTCTTGAGTGCATGCACAATGCACTTGAGAGAATGAAGGATGTAGCATGCAAATGTGGAGGACCGGCTGTCATAGAGATATTTGGAGAGGAGCCGTTTGCTCCGGTTTCAAAGAAGGAGGCTGCGCACTTTAATGATGAGCAACAGAAGCTTGTAGTCCATATGACAAGCGTGCGCTCACAGTATATGAACAGCTATATCCACAGCGAGGACAGAAGCTTTACGATCATCGCCTATCCGTGTGCTGCAATCGGACCTGATTATAAGGAAATTTTTACGGAGACTGTAAAGATTAATACTCTTGATTATGCACTCTACAGGGATATGCAGCAGAAAATCATAGATGTGCTCGATACAGCAGACAGGGTGCATATCGTCGGTACAAACGGCAACAGGACAGATTTGTATGTCAAGATTCATGAGCTTAAGGAGCCTTCGAAGGAGACGGCTTTTGAAAACTGTGTGGCTGATGTAAATATCCCTGTCGGAGAGGTGTTTACTTCACCGGTGTTAGAGGGCACAAACGGTAAGCTGCATGTCAGTCAGGTATATCTCAATGAGCTTAATTTCCTTAATCTGGAAATCGACTTTAAGGATGGCATGATTGATAAATATACATGTACCAATTTTGAGAATGAGCAAGAAAACAAAAAGTATATATCAGACAATGTGCTTTTCCATCACGACACACTGCCTATGGGTGAGTTTGCCATAGGCACCAATACGACAGCCTACCGTATGGCAAGAGTATATGATATCGCGGCAAAGATGCCTATTCTCATAGCAGAGAAGACAGGACCGCACTTTGCAGTGGGTGATACCTGCTACACATACGATGAGGACAATATGACATACAACCCTGACGGAAAAGCAATCATTGCCAGGGACAATTCAGTTTCCATCCGCAGAAAAGATGATATATCAAAGGCATATTTCAACTGCCACACGGATATCACAATACCGTATGATGAGCTTGGAGCCATCACAGTTATTCGACACGATGGCTCAACCTGTGATATAATAAGAGATGGCAGATTTGTGCTTGAGGGCGTAGAAGAGTTGAACAAACCGCTCGATACGCTTGATGCTGAAAGTAAATAATTGTTAGACATATAAGGAGGATAAAATGGCAAAGGTTGGAATAGTTATGGGCAGCGACTCAGATTTAAAGGTGATGAGTAAGGCTGCAGATATGCTTGAAGAGCTCGGCATAGAGTATGAGCTCACCATCATCTCGGCACACCGTGAGCCGGATGAGCTTATTGAGTGGACAAGAGGCGCTTATGATAGAGATGTAAAGGTAATAATAGCAGGAGCTGGAATGGCAGCAGCACTTCCGGGAATGTGTGCAGCGCTTTTTGCACTTCCTGTTATCGGAGTACCGCTTTCAGGAAAGAATCTGGATGGAATGGATGCAGTGTTCTCAATCATGCAGATGCCACCTGGAGTGCCTGTTGCCACAGTTGCAATTGACGGTGCGAAAAATGCAGCAATCCTTGCAGCAAAGATACTCGCAGCAGGTGATGATGCAATCCTTGAGAAAATCAAAAAGTATACAGCAGATATGAAGGCTCAGGTTGTAGCAAAGGATGCGAAACTGAAACAGGTTGGATATAAGCAGTATCTTGCTGAAAAATAGATTGTATTGTCATCTATAGGAGGGTTTTTATGGGTATATTGCAAAAGGCAGACAGATGTATGGATGAGGCAGCAGCCTTATTTGGCGAGAATAAGCTTTTTTTGGCAGAGAAGAAGGCACAGGAGACAGCCAGTCTTTATAAGAGATGTGGCGCATATGAGCAGATGGCAAAGACTGTCAATCTTATGGGAGTCATATATGCATCTATTGGAGATGTAAGTATGTCAATTGACTGCTACCTGGAGGCTATGGATGTAGCTGTGGAGCAGGGCTCAGCAGAGATAATAATGCTTGTTAACAATAATATAGGCTCACTTTATATGGAGCTTGGATTGTATGAGAAGGCTGTCAGATATTTTAACGAAGCACTGGAGCTGTGCAAGCCACCGCTGCATGGAGAGAGGGATAACTATTATCAGGAGCTTCTCATGCTTCATCTGAATCTGTGCATATCATACACAGGAATTAATGAGTTTGAAAAGGCAGAAAAGCATCTTTCTGACGCGATACTCTTTAATGAGATAGCTGGCAGCGCTAAAAACAGATTTCTGATAGACATGTCACAGGCACATATGCTATGGAAGATGGGAAATGAGGATGAGGTCAGAGATCATGTGGAAGAGCTGGTTGAGGGTGCGATAAACAATATCAATTCTGCCGATTATGTGCTTGAGATACTAAGCCTTTGCAATTTGTTTATGAATATGGGAGAGTTTGATGCATGGAAAAAGGTTATTGTGGAATATGAACGCTTTGCTACCGAAACAGAAAATCTGTTTTTCCAGAAGACCTGTGTCAAGATGTGGATGAAATATGAGAGCGCCATGGGTGATACAGAGGCGTACAACAAGCTGTGCGTATATTACGCAAATCTCCACTCTATGCAGGTGAAGGAGCAGATAAAGCGTCTTGGTGATACAATCGACCTTAAGCTTCAGCTTCAGGAGACTGAGTATGAGCGCCGTAAGGCAGTCAGACTCAACTACACAGATATGCTTACAGGCATGGGCAATAAGTTCAAGATGCGAAACGATTTTGAAAAGCTTGTGAGCAAAAATCAGGATTCAGATGGTGTAGGAATCACGTTTGGAGTAGTGGATATAGATTTCTTCAAGTCATTTAACAGAAACAGTGGCAGAGTCACTGGTGATGCAGTGCTAAAAGAAGTGTCATCCATAATAAATGAGAGCATCAAAGATAAGGGAATGGGGTATCATTTCTATGGCGATGAATTCTACATAATCCTGCAGGAAACGGATGAGGATATCATTAAAAATATAGCCGAGCATATAAGACTTGAGCTTGCCAAAAAACAGATACTTCATGAGAGCTCTAAGGTGGATGAGTATCTGACTGTATCACAGGCATATGTTACCGCCCCGGATGTAAAGGTGCCGGATGAGTTTTCTAGGCTGTTTAAGACGGTGGATGAAGTGCTCAATGATGTGAAGGAAAAGGGCAGAAATGCATATAAGATAGTCTGATGCTTTAAGCGTATAAGACAACTATAAAATGACACGCAGCCGTAAAACGTTGCGTGTCATTTTTGATGGATCTATATATACAGTCTGTCTCTTATACACATCTGACGCTGCCGACGATCGCATAAGTGTA
>ENA-UAOT01001061-UAOT01001061.1-human-gut-metagenome-genome-assembly--contig:-NODE-1061-length-11384-cov-4.639068_pt1 | contig 11384 bp, 6 predicted proteins | sample MGYA00243475_ERZ654567 | MGnify/ENA primary metagenome ERZ654567 (study PRJEB26926, sample SAMN06164482) | human gut metagenome | biome: ENVO:00009003; feature: ENVO:2100002; material: ENVO:00002003... | reverse complement strand
TAGTTTTCTATTATTTTTAATTATCTTTCTAAAATACACTGTTTTCTCTAACTTACAAATTACATATGACCGCTTGCGTCCCCCGATTGCAAGTGTTTTTCTATGCAAAAAATCCAGACTACTTAAAGTAATCTGGATTTTACTGCCGATGGCCGGACTCGAACCGGCACGGATCGCTCCGCATGATTTTGAGTCATGTGCGTCTGCCAATTCCGCCACATCGGCTCTTTTACCTCGGTTCATCTCTCAGAACCGAGATTTATCATAACACACTTTTTTTTGAATTGCAAGTTCTTTTTTCTATTTTTTACTTATTTTATCAATTTTTTTCCAATTTCAAAGCAATCAAACGTCGCATAGTAATCCGCCGGCGTCTCTGCTCTCCGGATCATCTGTACACTTCCGTCTTCTTTCAACAAAAGTTCTGCCGATTTCAATTTGCCATTATAGTTATATCCCATTGCAAATCCGTGTGCACCAGTATCATGGATATAAAGCAGATCTCCAATATCGATCTTTGGAATCATGCGATCAATCGCAAATTTATCATTATTTTCACAGAGTGATCCCGTCACATCATACTTATGGTCACATGGCGCATCCTCTTTTCCCATAACTGTAATATGATGATAAGCCCCATACATTGCCGGGCGCATCAGATTTACCGCACATGCATCGCAGCCAATGTATTCCTTATGCGTATGTTTTTCATGGATTGCCCTTGTCACAAGTGCACCGTACGGCCCCATCATAAATCTGCCAAGTTCTGTATAGATTGCAACATCTCCCATACCTGCTGGCACAAGTACTTCCTCATATACTTTTCTGACCCCTTCCCCGATCGCATGGATATCGTTCGGTTCTTGATCCGGGCGATACGGAATTCCAATTCCACCAGACAGGTTGATAAATTTAATATGGACTCCTGTTTCTTTCTGCAACTTCACTGCCACTTCAAACAAAACTTTTGCAAGCATCGGATAATATTCATTTGTCACTGTGTTGCTTGCAAGAAAGGCATGAATTCCGAAGTGTTTTGCCCCTTTTTCTTTTAAAATTCGGAATGCATCAAACAGCTGCTCTGTCGTCATTCCATATTTCGCATCTCCAGGATTGTCCATAATATCATTGCTGATTTGAAACAGCCCACCCGGATTGTACCGGCAGCTGATGGTCTCCGGGATATGTCCGATTGCCTTCTCCAGAAAATCAATATGGGTAAAATCATCCAGATTGATAATTCCTCCCAACTTATCCGCATAGACAAATTCTTCTGCCGGAGTTGCATTGGAAGAAAACATAATATCTTCTCCCACAGCTCCGATTGCTTCCGACATCATCAATTCTGTATAAGAAGAACAGTCGCACCCACATCCGTATTCTCTTAAAATCTGAATTAAAAATGGATTAGGTGTTGCCTTGACCGCAAAATATTCTTTATATCCCTTATTCCAAGAAAAAGCTTCCTTTAGTGCTCTCACATTTTCACGGATTCCTCTCTCGTCATAAATGTGAAACGGAGTCGGATAGACTTTTGCAATCTCTTCCAGTTGCTCTTTTGTCACAAATGGTTTCTTCGTCATCGTTTCTTCTCCTTTTCTATTGCAGAGAAGGCATGACCGAACAGCTGTATACCGTCTTGTCATGCCCTCTCGGACTATTTTATTCCACTACAGCGATTCTCATCATATTACTTACGCCGTCACGTGATTTTTTGATCGTTGGGGACGGAATTCCCGCTGTCATTACGACAATATCACCCGGCTCCACAAGTCTCTTTGCTGTCACAAGATCGGGCGCATCGTTACAGATGTCTTCTGTTGTGTTGTATTCAATCGATTTTACTGGTGTTACACCCCAGTAGATCTGCATTTTTCTCAAAGTTTCTTCATACGGTGTCACACCGATAATATCTGCCTTTGGTTTGAACTTAGACACTACTCTTGCTGTTGCACCAGTTACAGACGGTGTGATAATACATTTTGCCGAAAGATTCATTGCAGTTGCCACAGAAGAATATCCAATCGCACTAGAAATTCCTTTCTTTCTATGCTCCTGCGCTTTTTCAAGAAGCACATCATAATCAAGATGTTTCTCTGTATTTTCAATAATGTGCACCATCATCTGTAAAGCTTCCACCGGGTATTTTCCCTGTGCTGTTTCACCTGAAAGCATCACTGCATCTGTTCCATCGTAAACAGCATTGGCAACATCTGTCACTTCCGCTCTTGTCGGACGCGGATTACGGATCATGGAGTCTAACATTTGTGTTGCAGTGATTACCGGCTTATAGTTATCATTACATTTCTTAATCAGCATTTTCTGTAAGTACGGTACTTTCTCTGCCGGGATTTCCACACCGAGATCTCCTCTCGCAACCATGATACCGTCTGCACAGTGAATGATCTCATCAATATTTTTGATTCCTTCTGCATTTTCAATCTTCGCAATAATCGGTATATGTGGTGCTCCACACTCTTTTAATAATGCTCGGATTTCCAGAATTCCTTCTGCGGAGCGAACAAAGGATGCTGCAATAAAGTCAATTCCCTGTTCCACACCAAAAATAATATCCTCACGGTCTTTCTTCGTAAGTGCAGGAAGACGTACCGGAACATTTGGAACATTGACACCCTTTCTTTCTCCAAGCTCTCCTCCATTTAACACTTTACAAGTGATTTCATTTCCGTTGATGGTCTTTACTTCTAACTCAATCAATCCATCGTCGATCAGGATTCTCTTTCCTGGTTCTACATCTTCTGCAAGTCCATCGTACGTGATAGATACTTTTTTTGCATCTCCTTCAATTTCTTCTGTTGTCAGTGTAAACATCTCTCCTGCTTCTAACATTACCTTCTTTCCGTCTTTCAGCACACCTGTACGGATCTCTGGTCCTTTTGTGTCGAGCAGAATCGCAATCGGCTTCCCAATCTCCTCACGAACAGATTTCAGAAGATCCATTCTTCCTTTCTGCTCCTCGTGAGAGCCATGCGAAAAGTTAAAGCGTGCTATATTCATGCCTTCTTCCGCGAGACGCTTCATCATAGCTCTATCGTTCGTATTTGGTCCCATCGTACATATAATTTTTGTCTTTCTCATCTTTTACTTTTCCTTTCTTATCTCACTTCAGTCTCAAAATCATTTGACATGCTCATGCGTAAATAAATGATCCTGGCAATATTCGTAATCGCCATTGCACTTTGTACAATACCGAAACTCCAGATTCGGATCGTCCAGTTCTGTTCTGCCACACACAGCACATCTGTGTCTTGCTCCATTGGCATAAGTGTGTTCTGCCCGGTGCACTTGTTTCTTATATGCTTGTTTCCTTCTGATTTCTTTTGGTGAGTAAGCCTTCATATTCCTTGATGATACATAGAAGATCAGGAAATTCAAAAGAGATACGAATGCTGCGATTGCGTCTGCTTTATACATAATTCCAAAGACCCCTCCTGCGTAAGCCGGAAGAATTCCCTGCAAGATCGTGAATGCAAAAAATGCCCCATCCAGCAATGCCAGATATTTGACCTTAATCGGAATGACAAAGAACAACAAAAACTCTACATTCGGATACAATGCCGCAAAGGCAAAAAACAGTGACAGATTCAAGTACGAAGTCCCGATTGGGAATGAAATTCCTGTCAGGAAGTATACGATCAGCGCCGCAATCAAGTGAAACAATACCCCGGTAAAAAAGTACAGATTAAACCGGAACGCTCCCCATGCCGCCTCTAGATTCTGTCCGATCATGTAATACAAATACAATGCAAAAACAATAAAAATCGGGCTTCCGTCTGGTGGCTGAAGCAAAAATGTCACAATTCTCCAAATCTGCCCATGCAGAATTGCGTTAGCATTCAGGCTCAGATACTCCATATAAAAACCAGGTGCGATCAGGTTCAGAACGAAGCCAACCGCATAAAGGATGATAATGTAATGCATCAGATTGTGTATTGCATATCTTTCAAATTTACGTTCTAGTTTGTTGATCCAATTCATATGAATAACTACTCCTCTTGACCTTTCTTAAAATTTACTCATACTAATTGTACCTGCAAGCTCCTCTTTTGTCAATTCTAACAGTTTATTATTTTTTCGTTGTATTTTGCAAATTGTTGTCATATAATGAAAATTGTTTTTTTAAGCAGACTATATTTTAATAGGTTAGAACAGACCTTATTTCTTCTAAAAGGAGCAATATTTATGAATTACAAACAACTATATAAACTGGGAATCGACATCGGTTCTACTACTGTAAAGATTGCAATTCTTGATACAGAAAATAATGTACTCTTTTCTGACTACGAGCGTCATTTTGCTAATATTCAGGAGACCCTTTCCGATCTTCTCGGGCGAGCGCTTTATAAACTCGGTCCAATCTTAGTATCTCCTGTCATGACTGGTTCTGGCGGGCTGACACTTGCCAATCACCTGGAAGTTCCTTTTGTACAGGAAGTCATCGCAGTCTCTACCGCTCTCCAGGACTACGCACCTCAGACCGATGTTGCGATCGAGCTCGGTGGAGAAGATGCAAAAATCATCTACTTTGAAGGCGGAAATGTCGAACAGCGCATGAACGGAATCTGCGCCGGTGGTACTGGTTCTTTCATTGATCAGATGGCTTCTCTTCTGCAGACAGACGCTACCGGATTAAATTCCTACGCAAAAAATTATCAGGCGCTCTACTCCATTGCTGCACGCTGTGGTGTCTTTGCGAAATCAGATATCCAGCCTCTGATCAATGAGGGCGCTACAAAAGAAGATCTCGCCGCTTCTATTTTTCAGGCAGTGGTAAATCAGACGATCAGTGGACTTGCCTGCGGAAAACCGATCCGCGGACATGTCGCCTTCCTTGGCGGTCCTCTCCACTTTTTGTCAGAGCTGCGAAATAGCTTTATCCGCACTCTAAATCTCGACGATGAACATATTATCGCACCGAAGCATTCCCACTTGTTTGCTGCGATTGGGTCTGCACTTAACTCCAAGGGAGATCACGAAACCTCCCTGACAGCCCTTCAGACAAGACTGGCGGAACATATCCATATGGATTTTGAAGTAGAACGTATGGAACCACTGTTTGCAAGTGAAGCAGAGTATCAGAACTTCAAGACCAGGCACGAACGACATCAGGTTCCTGTACTTGATCTCTCCTCCTATAAGGGAAACTGTTTTCTCGGGATTGATGCAGGATCTACCACAACAAAAGCGGCACTTGTCGGCGAAGACGGAAATCTTCTTTACTCTTTTTATCACAGCAATGATGGTGATCCGTTAGGAACAACGGTCAAGGCAATTAAAGATATTTATACAAAACTTCCAGATGGGGTTAAAATTGCCCACTCCTGCTCCACAGGATACGGAGAAGCCCTTATAAAAGCCGCCCTTTTACTTGATGAGGGTGAAGTGGAGACTATTTCCCACTATTATGCTGCCGCTTTTTTCAATCCAGATGTCGATTGTATTTTAGACATCGGCGGACAGGATATGAAATGCATTAAAATCAAAAATCACACTGTGGACAGTGTACAGTTAAATGAAGCTTGTTCTTCTGGTTGCGGATCCTTCATTGAGACGTTTGCGAAATCTTTAAATTATAGCGTGGAAGACTTTGCACATGAAGCACTTTTTGCCAAGCATCCGATTGATCTCGGAACACGCTGTACTGTTTTTATGAACTCAAAAGTCAAACAAGCACAAAAGGAAGGGGCATCTGTCTCGGACATTTCTGCCGGACTCGCCTATTCTGTCATCAAAAATGCACTGTATAAAGTTATCAAAGTATCAGATGCCAGTATGCTTGGGAAAAATATTGTCGTACAGGGAGGTACTTTCTACAACGATGCCGTGCTCAGAAGTTTTGAAAAAATTGCAGACTGCGAATGTATTCGACCAGATATCGCAGGGATCATGGGCGCTTTCGGCGCTGCTCTGATTGCCCGCGAGCGTTTCAATGAAAGTAAAGGAACAACCATGCTTCCGATAGAAGAAATTGAAGCGCTTACATACAGCACAACAATGACAAAGTGCCGCGGATGCACAAATAACTGCCGGCTTACTGTCAACCGTTTCAGCGGCGGAAGAAGTTTTATTACCGGAAACCGCTGTGAACGCGGACTTGGAAAAGAGAAAAAAGAACAGGAACTCCCAAATTTATTCGCATACAAAAGCGAACGTTGCTTCGGCTATGAGCCGCTTTCCGAACAAGAAGCCGTACGCGGAACGGTTGGTCTTCCTCGTGTCTTGAACATGTATGAAAATTACCCGTTCTGGTTTACTTTCTTCCATGAACTGAAATTCCGCGTTGTGCTCTCGCCACCGTCTAGCCGTAAGATTTATGAACTCGGAATCGAATCTATTCCAAGTGAATCTGAATGTTATCCGGCAAAACTGGCACATGGACATGTGGAATGGCTGATCAATCAGGGAGTGACCTTTATTTTCTATCCTTGCATTCCTTATGAACGGGAAGAATTTAAAGATGCAAACAATCATTATAACTGCCCAATGGTTACATCCTATGCTGAAAACATCAAAAATAATATGGATGCAATCACCAATGGAACGATTCACTTTAAAAATCCATTCCTCTCTTTCAAAAGTGAGGAAGTGCTGTCCAAGCGGCTCATAGAAGAATTTTCAAAAGAATTCCAGATTCCAGAACAGGAAATTCGCCATGCAGTAAAAAAAGCATGGGACGAACTTGCCGCCTGCCGGGAAGATATCCGAAAAAAAGGAGAAGAGACGATCGCATGGCTTGAAAAACATCATAAGAGGGGAATCGTTCTTGCCGGACGCCCATATCACATTGACCCGGAAGTCAATCACGGAATCCCAGAACTGATCAACTCCTACGGGATCGCTGTACTTACAGAAGACTCCGTCTCACACTTACACAAAGTAGAGCGCCCTCTGATCGTCATGGACCAGTGGATGTACCATTCCCGCCTCTATGCTGCGGCAAACTATGTCAAGACAAAAGATAACCTGGATCTGATCCAACTTACTTCTTTTGGATGCGGACTAGATGCAGTAACTTCTGATGCGGTCTCTGATATTCTGACAAACTCAGGAAAGATTTATACTTCCCTGAAGATTGATGAAGTCAATAACCTTGGAGCTGCCCGCATCCGTATCCGATCCTTGATCGCAGCGATCCGCGTTCACGAAAAGATGCACACAACCCGTACGATCCAGCCATCTTCCATCCAAAAGGCAGTATTTACAAAAGAGATGAGAAAAGACTATACGATTCTCTGTCCGCAGATGTCTCCGATCCACTTTGACCTTTTGGAGCCGGCAATCCGCTCCTGCGGCTACCAACTGGAAATTCTTCCGAATGATAATAAAGAAGCGGTCAATGTAGGTCTAAAATACGTCAACAACGACGCATGCTATCCGTCACTGATCGTTGTCGGACAGATTATGGATGCCATCTTATCAGGAAAATATAACACCGATAAGCTCGCTGTGATCATATCGCAGACTGGTGGTGGCTGTCGTGCTTCGAATTATATTGGCTTTATCCGACGGGCACTCAAAAAAGCCGGCTACCCTCACATTCCGGTCATTTCCCTGAATTTGAGCGGCCTTGAGAGCAACCCTGGATTCCAGATCACTCTCCCTCTTGCAATGAAGGGAATTTATGCGGTTGTTCTGGGAGATGTCTTCATGAAATGTCTGTACCGTGTCAGACCATACGAAGCAGTCCCTGGTTCTGCCAATGCGCTTCATGAAAAATGGAGAAAGAAGTGTAAAGAATTTTTATCTGGTGGTTATCCATCCAGGCGAACTTTCTCATCGCTGTGCGCACAGATCATACATGAATTTGACGAACTTCCGATTCTCGATAGAAAAAAACCGCGTGTTGGAATCGTAGGAGAGATCCTTGTAAAATTTCTCCCTGCAGCCAACAATCACCTTGTGGAACTCTTAGAACAGGAAGGCGCCCAAGCTGTTGTTCCGGATCTCTTGGACTTTTTTGCCTACTGCTTCTATAACAACAATTTCAAAGCAAGCCACCTTGGAATGAAAAAATCTTCGGCCACAAAGGGAAACCTTGGAATTCACGCACTGGACTGGTTCCGGGCACCGGCTTCTGCTGCCTTTGCAAAGAGCAAACGTTTTTCTGAACCAGCAAAGATTTCAGATTTGGCAGCAATGGCACAAGACATTGTGTCTGTTGGAAATCAGACTGGGGAAGGATGGTTTCTGACCGGAGAAATGTTAGAACTGATCCATAGCGGTACTACAAATATCGTCTGTGCGCAGCCATTTGGCTGCCTCCCAAATCATATTGTCGGAAAAGGTGTCATCAAAGAGCTGCGACACCGCTATCCGCTTGCAAATATTGTTGCCATCGACTATGATCCAGGCGCAAGTGAAGTCAACCAGCTGAATCGGATCAAACTGATGCTGTCTACCGCACAAAAGAATCTGGAGCGAAAAGAAGACTAATTTTTAGTCTTCTTTCTGCTCTTTTATTTTCAACACTGCCATACCGATACTGATACATGCTGCTGCAAACAAACACTGAATCCCAAATGATTTCCAGATTTCGCTCTGTCTCTCCGGTATAATCTCCCGGAACCCGGCAAGCAGATTGTTGACTTCTTCATACCAATAAACCGGAAGTATTCTGGAGAATTTCAATATCCCTTTATCTAATACAGATGTTGGAGTGAACACCCCTCCAAGAAAAGAAACTGCCAACGCTGTCACATTCACAATAATATTGATGACGTTCTCACTTTCTGCGACTGCGCCAATCAAAAATGCCATTGCAAGGCTCGTTAGAACCATCAGGAAACTGTTTCCTGCCAGATACGTCGCATGCGGGCTTTCGAAAAAACTATTTTTTGAAAAAATTATGGCAACTCCGATCATCGCTGCCCAGAAAATAATCCCTACAACTAGAAATGCAAGCATTGCTTCCACCGTCTGGCGACGCAGAGAAACTGCAGAACATTGCAGCCGCTGTCTGATTTCTTTCTTCCGGTATGCATTCATCGGAATACTTAAGATCAGACACAATACTGCAATGGAAAGGTATGGAAGGAAACGAAAAATATAATAATAAGATTCCCATTTCCCCTGATTCCCATTGAGATTTAAAAGTCTGACCGATTTCTCTTCCAACTGTTGGTTTACAAGCGCAAATGCTTCCTGCATGGAATACCCATTTTCTGTACAGAACTGCACTTGATTCAGAAACAAATTGATCTGCTGTTTCAAATAATCCGCTTCTGCATATCCCGGTATTTTTGTCAACTGTACTTCCCACTTTTCTCCCACTCCTCTCGGAATGCGGATCACACTAGAAATTTCCCCATAGTAAATTGCCTCCAAAAGAGTCCCCTCCGCATTGCCTATCTCTGTGATTTCATGCAAAGTCGCAAGATAATTTGTAAGCCCTTCTGCCAGCATTCCTCCATCCTCATCCACAACTGCAATCTTCAGACGGCTTCTTTGAAATTCTTTTTCTTCCTTTTTCTGTGTTTCCCCCTGTATGATCAGCATTGTCAAAAGAAACAGTGCTGTGTAAATAAAAATAAATCCCCAGTTCCGCTTGATGATCAAAAGATATCCTCTAAATACTGTCATAGCGTTTCCTCCTCATTACAATACATCCGGCAACAAGAAACATCATCCCCATTCCAAACAGCATAATCACATTTCTCCAGTATCTTTCCATATCTTCATAAATTGTCATACTGAAGAATCCATCCGAGATCAGCGCAACCGGGTTCCATGCATTGAGTAGCGGACAACATTTGTCCACAATATGTCTCATATTCTGTACCATAAGCCCTCCAAAAAAACTGAGCAACATCGTAATCAACGTCAAGAAATTCAGTCTATGTGTTCCTGAACTTTTTCCGATACTTCCTGCAATAATGCCGAAAGACACTCCAATCATTCCTCCTGCCATACAGAGAAGTAAGATTTTCCCATTATCTTCCCCAAGCGGAATCCGAAGAATTCCTTTCAGGTAACAGATTAAAATCCACAAGTTTACAAAATGGATCCCGTACACAACGAGAAAATCTGCCATCATTATCTTTCCTCTGGACAGATAACTTATATTTCTCCTCATCCCCACCGGTGACTGATCCGCATTGCTGCTAAGAGATACAGCAAACCCCAAATCGCAGCCAAACATGCAAGCCATCCCAACCAGTGCAAAAAAATACTCTACAAGAGAGTTTCTTACCGTTCCCCCAAGAGAAGTTTCTGTCGTTCGATCCCTGTATGCTTTCATCGAATCCATCATTCCTTCAAGCCTCTCCGGATGTTCTACCGCCACTTTCTCTATCAGTCTTTCATTTGTATTATACTGCTCCAGTATCGTTTCTAATATGCTGGGAGCAACTCCCGTGGCGGCAACTGTCAGTGTCCGTTCCCTTCCCTCCGTATAAATTCCTTGCACCTTTCCATTTTCCAGTGCTTTTTCTGCCTCCTCTTCTTCCATCACATGAAGAGATAGCAGATCTTCTACGCCTTCCAAAAATGTCAGAAAAGGAGAATCTTCTTCCGCGACAACTGCCACATCAATCATTTCCAGCTGTGGACAATTTGCATTTTTCCAAAATCCAAAATAGTAAAGTGTTCCGAGAATCACTGGGAATAATAATGCCCAGAACATCAATGCACGCATCCGGATGATCTGTAAAAAACGGTATTTAACTAAATGTAACATCGTTCTCCCTCCTCAATCTCTAAGAGCCTTACCAGTAATTTCAAGAAATACATCATTCAGTGTCGGCTGCTCTGAGAACACTCTTCCAAAAGGAATCTTCTCCTGGGAAAGATAGCTGAGAAGCCGGATCAGATTCTCTCCATCTTCCGTACAGTGTACCATCAGGCGCTGGTCCTTCCAAACTGCCGAGAAGACATGTGGCAATGTCCGAATTTTCTCAATCTGTTTCTCATTTAAAACAACCGTGTCAATCACAATTCTCTGCCCTGTCTTCACCATTCGTTTCAGCTCTTCTTTCGTCCCTGTCGCAAGGCATTTGCCTCGATCCAAAATGGAAATCTTTGTACAGATCTGCTCAACCTCCTCCATATAGTGGGAGGTATAGATAATCGTACTCCCTTTACGATTAAGCTCCTTAATCCCCTCTAAAATTTTATTTCTGCTCTGAGGATCGACTGCCACTGTCGGTTCATCCAAAATGATCAGGCGCGGTTTATGTGCAATTCCGCAGGCAATGTTCAGCCGTCTCAAAAGTCCTCCAGAAAGCTTTTGCGGACGGAATTTTAAATATTCTTCAAGTCCTGTAAACGCAATCGCTTCCTCCACCAGTTTTTTCCGCTTTAATTTCTCAGGAATGTAAAGTCCACAGAAATAATCAATGTTCTCATAAACACTAAGTCTGTCTCTT
>ENA-UAOT01001058-UAOT01001058.1-human-gut-metagenome-genome-assembly--contig:-NODE-1058-length-11390-cov-9.132333_pt1 | contig 11390 bp, 10 predicted proteins | sample MGYA00243475_ERZ654567 | MGnify/ENA primary metagenome ERZ654567 (study PRJEB26926, sample SAMN06164482) | human gut metagenome | biome: ENVO:00009003; feature: ENVO:2100002; material: ENVO:00002003... | reverse complement strand
GAATAGTCTTGAATTTCCTACGTTCCCGACTTCGAGATAAGCATAACGCTTCTTTTCATATGTTCGGAAAGAGTTGCCTCTATCCAAATACAAAAGTAATTAAAAAACAGAATAATTCATTATTCCATTTGTGATTTTCTGAAACAGGGTTTCAAAATTTCGGCCCTTTGTATTTTTGTTGCCTTTGTATGGGCTGGCAAGAGGCATTTCGTAATTTCTCGAACTTCTCCCTGCACCACTCCTTAAACGATACTTTGTCGATATTAAGTTGTAATTTTCGTTTGTCGGTCGGATCGGGTGTGATTTGCGCAGTTACTCGTTCGACCGTGAATTTGCAGTTGTGTTCTTCGGAGTATAGTTGGCCGCTGTATTCGAGCGGTTTGCCTTTGATAAGAGCAGCGGTTTGTTCGTCATCGAAGCCGACCGTTCGGCAAACGCTCTCCATTCGGATCATTTCACGGAAATAGGGAAACCACTTCACAGCTTTCGAGAGAGCCGTTTTCAGTAGCGACACTTCCTTTTTGTGTTGCTTTGTTCGGTTTTCCGTTTCGGTTGCGTGCCGCACTTGCATTGCCGTAAGTTCCCGACTGTGGTCTGCCTGCATGGTCTGAATCTTCGTTTGCAGAATCTCTATCGTTTCATCACGTGCGGCGACCTCTTGTCGCAGCACTCCGATTTCCTGCTCTTGCCGTTTAACTTTCGACGTGCCGATCATCGAACCGATACCATCGAAAATAATCGTGCCGACCTCGGCCGCGGAGTTTTTCAATCGCTCGGTTTTCAATTCGCCTTTTACTGCGTTCAGTTCGGCCGCGGTTCGATGCAGTTCTGCGCGTGCCGTCTGTTCCTGCTTCGTAGCATATTCGACGGCTTTGCGTTTCTCCTCCTCGATGCGGAGCAGTTCGCCGATATTATCCTGCAAGTTCTGCTGCCGGGCAATGGCGTTGCGATAGAACTCCTGCGTCGTGACATGTCGGGCTTTCGAGCCGTCAATGCCTCGTTGCAATCCATATTTGGCCATCGCTGCGGCGTAGGTGTCTTGGTACTCTTTCAGCTTGACGCGCGACATCACATCATCGGCACACAACCGTGGCCGTGCAGCGGATTTCGTGCGATATTTCCGCTTGTTAGGTTCGTCGGTCTTCTTCTTGCGGATTTTGCGACGTTCGCCCGTAACGATGGGAACGACCGCCGCGTGGATATGCGGCGTCGCTTCGTCCATGTGCAATACAGCCGAAACGACGTTTTCGGCTCCGAACGTTCGCCGCAGCCACTCGAGGTTATCGGCACACCACGCTTTCAGTCGCCCTTCTTGGGCGATACGCTTCATATCCACCTGCGTGCCGGTCAGCATGACACGGATTACCCGCACTTGATTCGTGCCGATCTTACGGGTCAGTCCGGCATGTTCGAGCCGATGGTTGATTGCCTCCGATCGGTCGGCTACACCCTCTGGAAATTCGACGAGTTCTTCGTTTAGGTAGGTCAGTTCCGGTATGGCGTTCGGCGGCATCTTGGTACGTGCGATATGGGCGGTCATCGGTACTTCGTTGTCCGGCGACTTATCCAAATGCAATACGACATATCCCATAATTCAGTAATAATTTTGCAGTTGACGATTTCGGTTGTTGGGTTTTCGACCGCATGAGCGGTCGGCGGCCGGAACGGTCGCAAGGGGTTTCCAAAGGGTCGCCCTTTGGCCTATTGGGGCTTTTTCAGCGACACGAAGTGTTGCGGCTCGGAAAAAGCCCTAATAGGCTATGGCTTTTTCGTGGAGGAAAAGCCGCGGGCGCGAAGCGGCCGAATGGCGGGCGACATTATAACTTGCGGCCGCACGACCGCCTGTGTTCTTTCACGGGACGACGACTGCGCAGGTAGTCGTTCAGATCGTTGTGCAGCCGGTAGTGAACGGATCGGTCGGAGAGGTTGCGGCAGGCGGCTTTCAACTCCGTCGTCGCTTTGCGTCCGGCCTCGTCGTTGTCGAGGTAGGCATAAACCTGTTCATGCGACGCGATAAACGGGACGGCTTTGGCGAGGTTCGTTACCGAGTTCAGCACCACCGTGTCGTGTGACGGGTTCGGATTGCATTTGAGTGTCAGAAACGAAAGATAATCCATAAATCCCTCGAAAACGAGGCATGTCGAATAATCGCCGCATCGGGTCGTCGGGGCTTTCGACGTGCAGCCCTTGAAATAGCGGTTGCGCAGTTCCCAGCCTCCGGCATCGTTGCGGAATCCCACGGCGAAATAGGATTTGTCCGCTACACGATAAAACACCTCCGAACAATGTACGCGCGCCGCATTGAGGTCGATGCCCCGTTCCGTAAGGTACGCAAGCAAGGCGGGATTTTCCAGCGGACGGATTTGCTCTATCGTGATGACCGATTCGCGGTGCGGCGGTACAGGGTTGCTGTTCCCGTGAAAAGAAAAAGAGGGCATGCCGGAAATCATCTGCTCCATCAGACGTATGGCCTCCCCCACATTGCACCGCTCCATGCGCATCACGAGGTCGATCAGCGTGCCGCCCTCGCCTGCACCGTAGTCGATCCACAGATTCTTGTCATAATCCACTTTCATGCTCGGCATGCGATCTTCGCGCAGCGGCGAATGATACAAGCCGTAATAACCTCTATCTTTGGCCGGACGGATGCCCCGTGCGGCAAGGTATTCCCGTATCGGGAACTTATTGATTGCTTTTGCGTCCATAAGCTGTTTTTCTTTCACTCGGTTTATCGGTACGGTTCGGGGTTTAACCCGCCGTACCGGTTTAGAATGGTTTAATAATATATACCCCCGTTCCGGACTAAACCGCCCGCAAGGGTCAATAATGAAACTCGGGATTGTAGCGGTAGAACTTATCCTCCTTGACGATCATCCGCTTGTTTTCCAGAAAGACTTTGAGCTGCTTGGCCTTGTTGATGCCGAACGAATGGCCGATAGCGGCATAGCTGCTTTGCAACCGTCCGATAAGCGACGAATAGGAAACCCGGTCGGCTTCGGAGAACAACAGTTCCAGCGCCTCGCGGTGTTTGGCCTCGCAGACCTCCGCATAGTCGAAACTTTTGGCGGCGGTAGTCTGCCGAGGTTGGTAATCCTCGACTAACTCAGGCAGGGCATCGGCATTGATGCGAAAGGCGAACGGCTCGAAATCCCGGTCGCGGATATGCATCGCCGCGACGGAACTTATATCGCGATCGAAGTCGTCTTTGGTGATTTGCAAGACGGTTTCGGCCTTGTTGTTCAGCTCCGTACCCAGATGCCCGCGCGTGTTGTCGTCTCCCTTGTTCAGATGCAGCACCGTATGGATATGGATGCGCCGTTCGTCCGTCCACTGCATCAGCTTCGTGATAAGGTCGGTCGCCTCGCCCGGGCTGTTGATGTCGTGCGCCAAATCGCGGACGCCGTCGATGACGACCAGTCCGAGGTCGTCGAGGTCGTAAATCGCCTCCTCGATCTTCCGCAGCCGCTCTTTGGTGGCATAGCCGCGCAGGCAAAGGAACTCCAACAATGGCGGATGCGCATCGGTCGGCAATCCCGCCAGCCGCAGAATCCGGCACAACACCCGTTTGCAATGGAAGCGGCTCTGCTCCGTATCGACATAGAGGATGCGCCGCCTCTCCGGCGGCAAAGAGGCCGAATAGTTCAACACCGTGACGCCCGTCATGGCTGCCGCCACGATCGCGCAGACGTTGAACGTCTTCTTGCTCTTCGCCTTGCCGGTAGAGGCGCTGAAATTCCCCAAAGTCCCGATAACCGAATCGTCGACCCGCAGAATCACGGGCGGTGCCGAGAACTTGTCCGTGACGAACAGACGGGCCGAACGCCATGAAGAAACCGGAACCGAAGCGGAATCGCGTTGCGCACTCATCGCTACTTCTTCTTCGAGGAGCGGCCGAGCACATATTGCTGTGCTTCGGCTTCGATCTGCGCCTGCGTCTTGACGGAATTGCGACGCAGCCACGCCTCCAGCTCCGCACGCTCGAAATAGAGCATCTTGCCCTGCGGCTTGTAGTGCGGAATCAGATTGCCCGACGTCAGCTTGTAGAGGTAGCTTTTCGAGAGGTTCAGAAAACGGCTGGCCTCCTCGAAGCTCAGCACATTTTTGGTGTGGAACACCTGCTTTTCGAGTTCTGCAACTCGCATCTCAATACTTTTCTCCATAATTCGATGAATTTTGAATGAAACAAATGGAGTGCATGCCCTCCGTGACTTGTAACCGTTACGGGGGCAAATATATTGAGGATAAGCTTGATAGCAGATTGACCTATCTTTGAGGTCTCAACCCGTTCTTAAAGTCTTTTCACTTGCATGAGGTACTTTTCAAGGGTTGCGTATTTTCCCTCGACACCTACGTCTCGAATGTAGTTGGTCGCTGTAGATAAGTCGCTTTGATTGATGTATTTATCGCGTGATGTATCTTTCGAGAGGAAGAGTTTGTGATTGGCGATGACGGACTGCCAGTTGGGGGTTATCAGCCCGCGGCTGCTCAATCCCGAGAAAAAGAATGCGACAAGGCGGTTGTTGTTCGACCGCACGATCGCTTGGGGCCTGCAGGCGAAAATAGCTTTCAGCTCGTCCTCCGACAACGATACGTTGAACATCTTGACATCGTTGACAGCTACAGCGAGATAAGCAATCTGTTCGTCGGTCAGTATCGAACCGAACGGATTTTCCGTTTCCGCAATGGGCGGCACGGCAATAGAAACTGCCTTCCGCGAAGATTCCGACATGGATGTTTCTCTTTGCCGTAAGTAAGCGGCATAACGTTCTCGAACGACGATGTTTACAACAGCAGAGAAATAAGGCAGTTCGGCATCATAGGCCGTGTTATCCCGCTCGTATCGGGAGTAGTCGAACGAGGGTACGGAGAATGCGAGGTACTTTCTCTTTTCATCGGCATTCAACGCCTCAAAGAGTCCGCCCTCCCAAAGAAACGCCGGTTCGGAGTAACAGAACCGGAGGTCGGACAATACGGAGTGGTGCATATACAGCTCGGCCAGCTCGTCGACAACTCGGTTATACTCCAGCCGTTCCTGTTCTTGTCTCTGCTCGGGATCGAGCTGGGCGGTTTTGGTCGCAATACACTCCTCCAATACACGGCAAGCGTGTTTGATGCAACGATCGAATATCTTTTGCAGTTCGTCGAACTGCGTTTTCAACTCCATGCCTTCCATAAATCCGACTTGTTTTCTACGAAGATACGAAAAACGGATGAAAAAGAAAAACGTGCGAATCATCGTCCGCACGTTTGGCCTTTGCTTCAGTCGGTCAGATTCGGAATCAACCCAATGGCCTCCTCTTTCTTCTTGTCCACGATTTTGGCGTAAATCTGCGTCGTGGCGATATTCTTGTGGCCGAGCAACTTGCTGACGGTATATAAATCGGCGCCCAAAGTCAGCATCATCGTCGCATGGGTATGCCGGGCAACGTGAAACGAGATGTGTTTGGTTATTCCGGCGACTTTCGCCCAGTGTTGCAGCGTGTCGTTCACCGTCCCTTCGTGCGTCAGCGGAAAGATAAAATCGTTGTCGCCGGCTTCGCCGCGCTCCGGCAGCCATTTCAATGCCTCGTCGGAAATCGGCAGGTAAAGCGGCTCTTTGGTCTTCTGCATCGTGATTTCAATGCGGACACGTCCGCCGTTCCGTTGCAGGTCGCACCACCTCAATTTGCGAATGTCGCTGACGCGCAGGCCGCACAAGCAACTGAACAGAAAAGCCCGCTTGACGATCTCGTGCCGGCACTCGGTATTTATCAGCGTCTTCAACTCGTCGATTGTCAGATACTCGCGGCGGCTCGGTTCCTGCCGTACTTTACTTGCGAAATCGAACTCTTTGGTGGGATTGACGGTAATAATCCCCTCCTTATAGGCGCGGTTGATAGCTGTGCGAAGCGTTCCGTAATAGGAGACGACAGAATTGTTGCTCAACCGCCCTCCGGCTTTCAGTACGCCGTATTTGCTGGCTTTCGGCATCTGCCGCAGGTAATCGGTAAACTCCGAAAGGAACTCCTTATCGACGTCCCGAAAAGCGATATAGTCGCCGCGAAACAATCTCAACGCACGGACGGTATTGAGCACCGTTCGGGCATAGTTCCGGCTTCCCTGCTCGGCGGACTGCTTCCCGATATTTTCCAGATAGTCGAGCAGGTTCACTCGGGACTTGTTCGTGTTCTGGAATCCGTGCGCGTCGTTCTGCACCTCGACGATCCGTTTACTCTGAATCGCTTTGGCAAGGGCGAGCGTCGCCTCGTTCTTCGCCTTGTCCTCCCGCGTCCGTTCGGGGATAAGGTATAGTTTCAGAAACTCGTATTTCCGTTTGCCGCCGACATAATTTTCCTTACGGATTATGTCCCCCGTATAGTACTCCAAATAGATGGATTGATTTCCGTTGGATAACTGCTTGAACCGGATTCGCACCGGCTCCTTCAATTTGACCGTCTGTTTCTGCTTCGCCATACCGTTCCCGTTTATTGCTCCAACGGCAAATATAGCAAATTTGTTTTGTTACCGCAGCATTTTCGAGTAACAAAATAGTAACAAATATTGGGCAATTATGGGCTTCGTCGGGAAAATCGCAAAAACAACTAAAAGTTTTGCAATCAAATATAAAACACTATATTTTAATGATTTATATTTGATTTTTCGCCGTTTCTTTATCCTTTTTGTAGATTTGATAACTGTTCACTAAGTTCTGCCACACGATATAGGCGGTCGGAGCGATCGAGGAGATCGGGTTCAGAAACGACTGGGCCATCCACACGGCGAGCACCGTATTCTTCTGTCCCAACGACTGCCCGCCCGCTGCGGCATCACCGTAACGGCGTCCCAGCATCCGTCCCACTCCGAACTGAACCACGCAGATCACCATCGCAACGAGTCCCAGTGCAATTTCGGTCCAGGGTTCGGCGTTCTCCAGGTCGATGATAAAAGCGGTCGTGCGGCCGATGACGACAACCAGCGACACCAACCACATATAAAACGAAATCTGGCTGTGCTTCGATACCCAGAACGCCGCTCCCGGCAGGAATTTTCGGCACAACTGGGCGCAGACGAACGGCAGCACCAGCACCGGTCCCACGCGGGAGAGAATTGCCAGAAACGTGGCATGGTCGGAGCCCACGAACGAAAGCAGCATCGGAGCCACCAAAGCGACGACCATGTTGCAGATCAGGCTGTACGTAGCCATCGTGGTTACGTTGGCCCCCAACATACCGCCGATCACCACGGCTGCCATCGCAACCGGAGCCAGGACACAAATCATGGCCCCCTGCGCCAACAACGGATCGAACCAGACGAACGACAGGTAAACCACTATGCTGCCCACGATCTGAAATGCCAGCAGCCAGACATGCAGCATCTTCACCCGCATCTGCCGAGGCTTCACCCGACAGAAAGTGAAAAACAGCATCAGAAAGATCAGCGTCGGGGTAATCATCCCGTTCGACATACTCTCGGCCGCTGTCACCGGACGGCATAACAAGGCTCCGACCACCATACCCATCGGCATGGCGATCGTCTTGACATTCCGATGCAGGGAGTGCAACAGACTCATTTCCGCGGAATATTGTCAGCTCAACAAATTATTTAAGAAAGAAGCTCTTTTACTTTGGCCGATATATCCTTACCATCAGCCATACCTGCCAATTTTTTCGATGCGACACCCATCACCTTCCCCATCTCTTTCATCGAGGTTGCACCGACCTCGGCAATGATCGACCGGACAGCCTCGGTCAACTCCTCACCGGTCATCTGTTTGGGCAGGAACGTCTGCAGCACGGCGACTTGAGCCGACTCTTCGGCAGCCAGATCGGGACGGTTCTGTTGCGCATATACCGCAGCCGACTCGGCCCCCTGCTTGGCCAGCTTCGCAATGATCTTCAGCACCTCGGCATCGGACAATTCGGTGATACCCGCCGAAGCGGTCTTCGCCTCGATAATATACTTCTTCACGTTGCGCAACGTCGTAAGACGTACGGTATCCTTGGCCTTCATAGCCTCCATGATTCCTTTGGAAATTTCCTGTTCTAAAGCCATAATATCAACTATTTTAAGTCTGTTTGTCTATCTTTCATATTCGATCATTCAACGCCGGTTTCGGACGCCGCTCGACAAGCAGCGACATTCCGATTACGGTAAACAGCGCGTTGTAGGCGATCAATTCGAAGCCGATATGGTAGTCGTACTTATACGCGACGAAACTTTGCAGGGCGACCGACAGCAACGGAGCCGCGAAAGCCACCAGCGGAACCCAGCGGTCACGAATCCGCCGCCGGGTGCAGATGCCGAATGCGAACATTCCCAGAATAGGCCCGTACGTATAACCCGCAACCTTGAAAATCAAGTTAATCACACTGTCATTACCGAACCGGCCGAAAAAGAGAACCACACACCCCATCACGAGTGCCATTACGACGTGCACCCCGATACGTACCTGCGTCAACCGCCCTTCGCCCCAACGCTTCGGACCGCGCAAGATATCCACGGTGAACGAAGTCGTCAATGCCGTCATGGCAGCCCCGGCAGATGAATAGGTACTCGATATAAGTCCCACAACGAACATAATACCAACGATAAGCGGCAATCCGCCGTTCACGGCGACTACGGCGAACAGTTGATCGCCTTTCTCGGGCATCGGCAATCCAGCATGTTCTGCATAGAGGTAGAGCAGCACGCCGAGCACCAGAAAAAGCAGGATCACAGCCATCTGGCTGAAGGCCGTAATCACGATGTTGATCTGCGAATCCCGGGGCGAGCGGCAGCTCAAGTTCCGCTGCATCATATCCTGATCCAAACCGGTCATGGCGACCAGCGTGAAGACACCCCCGAAAAACATTTTCCAGAAATAACGGGCCGACCCGGTATCCTCGAAAAAGAAGATGCGCGACATCGGCGAATCGCAAACGGCCTGCACAACTCCGGCCGATGTCAGACCGAGGCTCCGCATGATAAAGACGATGCAGAGCACGATACTCCCCACCAGACAACACGTATGCAGAATATCCGTCCAGACGACCGAACGGACACCGCCCCGCCAGGTATAGAGCCAGACCAATCCGACCAAGAAAGCCGCATTGACTGCGAACGGCACGCCGAACGGGTCGAACACCAGCACCTGCAGCACGGTGCAGACGACATAAACTTTCAATGCCGCGGCGAACATTTTGGATATGAAAAAGAACCAGGCCCCCGTAAGGTGGGTCGTCATACCGAAACGTCCGTCGAGATATTCGTACAGGGAGACTACCTTCAACCGGTAGAAAAGCGGAATCAGCACGAAGGCGATCACCATCTGCCCGACGGTAAAACCCAGCACCATCTGCAGGTAGGAGAACGAATCGGCCGCAACCGACCCCGGCACCGACACGAAAGTTATGCCCGACATCGCCGCCCCGACCATTGCCAAAGCCGCCACATACCAGGGATTCTCCCGGTTACCGGTAAAAAAGCCCGTGTTCGACACCCGCCTTCCGGCGATTCCCGCAACGACGAAAAGCATTGCGATATACCCGAGCACGGTGAGCAGTACGGCCGTAGGAGTCATTGTAAATCGTAAATTTTCCGAAAATGAGTAACGGACAAGGCCGCGCTCCTCCCGCGAATCGTAAAACACCTCCGAAAGGATCGACGCCCGCCCATACAAATGACAAAGATACGAATAAGCCGAGCGCAAAAGCAAATTTTATTTGCATTTTGCCGAGGCGAAGTATCTAAGACGAAGTCAAAGATTACAAGAACTCGCAAAAAAACGGCAAAATTTGGATAAATAAAGTAAGTGTTTGGTATTGAGGAGAGTTAAGCCAAATTCTTCTATGCCTTTCCAAATCGCTAAAATGCAGGATAATGAAAGGTTAAGAGAAAGATTTGCTACTTATCCGTTGCCTTTTTTAGCCCCGGATAATCCGGCAAAATAACGCTTGACCACCTGCGGTTTTACCGTTCACCATGCAAAGAACCCTATATTTTGCCCGTAAAGATAACCGTTTTTTTCCGTTTTTCATGGAAATACAGGTTATGTTACCGGCATCCGGGGTTTTATTCTTTGTTCCGCTATAATTTTCATAACTGTAAATAACTCTATATCAAGTAATTTTGCAACATAAAAAATAGAGTTATGAAACAGACGGATGTAACGGTTACGTTCTACCTCAAAAAGAGCGAAATGAATGACGAGGGACATTGCCCGGTCATGGCGAAACTTGTTGTCGGCAAATTTTCAGAAGCGGCTTTTAGTGCGAAAATGTCCGTACCCGCTGCACTGTGGGCATCCGGACGTGCCACGGGTAAAAGTAACGCCGCGCGGGAAATCAACCGGCAACTGGACGATTTGCGAGCTTCAGCCATTTCCATTTATGCCGAACTGTCAGCCACCCGTGAGAATGTAACGGCTGAAGAAATAAGGAATCTGTTGTTGGGGACGGCTTTCGGGCAGGAAACCCTGTTGGGTTATTTCCGGACGTTCATCGAACATTTCGAAAAACGTGTCGGCGTGAACCGGGAAAAGGGAACAGCGCAATCTTACCGCTATGCTTGTAACTGTGTGGCCGCTTTCATCCAGGAGAAATACAAGTTGTCGGATGTTCCTTTCACGGCCCTGAACCGTTCATTCATCGACAACTATGACCTCTACCTACGCACGGAGCGCCGCTTTGCCCTGGGAACTATCGTGTTGCTTGTCACACGGTTGAACACGATTGTCGGGGAAGCCATCGCGGAAGGGATTATCACTGCCGACCCGTTCGCGGGTTATGAAGCCGAACATCCCGAGCGGGAACAGAAATACCTTACCGCCGTGGAGTTACAACGGCTGATGACCACACCCCTGCACGACCCGAAACTCTACCATATCCGCGACCTGTTCCTCTTCTCCTGCTACACGGGTATCCCTTACGGGGACATGTGCCGCCTGACGACGGAGGATCTGGAAGTGGCCGAGGACGGTGAGGTATGGATCAAGACCGCCCGCAAGAAGACGAAAATCGACTATGAAGTGCCGTTGCTCGACATCCCGTTACTCATCCTCGACAAGTACCGGGATATGGCCCCGGAAGGGAAACTGCTGCCGATGTACAGCAACAACGAACTCAACCGGACGCTGAAACGTATTGCCGCCATTTGCGGAATTGAACGGAAGCTCGTCTTTCACTGCGGACGCCATACCTACGCCACCGAGATCACGCTTTCGCATGGTGTCCCGCTTGAAACCGTCAGTAAAATGCTGGGGCATAGCCGCATTTCCACGACGCAGATTTACGCCAAAGTGACCGATGACAAGATCGACATGGATACCCGGTCTTTAGAGGAAAAGATTGCCGGCCGCTTCTCCGTAGCTATTTAATCTATCATTGACAATCAAATTCACAACGATTATGGAAACGAATAATAAAGAGATAAAA
>ENA-UAOT01001053-UAOT01001053.1-human-gut-metagenome-genome-assembly--contig:-NODE-1053-length-11432-cov-6.914037_pt1 | contig 11432 bp, 7 predicted proteins | sample MGYA00243475_ERZ654567 | MGnify/ENA primary metagenome ERZ654567 (study PRJEB26926, sample SAMN06164482) | human gut metagenome | biome: ENVO:00009003; feature: ENVO:2100002; material: ENVO:00002003... | reverse complement strand
CCGAGATCTACACTTATGCGATCGTCGGCAGCGTCAGATGTGTATAAGAGACAAACAATGAATAATGCTAATGATTTACTTTACAATATACAAAATTTGAAGCAGTTGCAATGGGATATTGATAACATACAGAGACTTAAAGACGTTGGACAGATGCAGGTTAATATGGCATCATTGGCAATGTTGCGGAATTTTATATTAGATGAAGCTGTTGTTGGAGTGATACTTTTTCGTAATATTATACGGAAATATTATCCATTAAATGATAGACAGATTACAGTATATGAAAATAATCTTGGTGGAAGTCTAAATTCACGTGATTGGTATTATATTACAAATATAGGCATAATAAAAAGGAGAGGAAGCTATTTTGATATAGGAGAAACGTCATATCGAGTTGATTATGACAATAAACGTGTGAATAGTAAAATATTTAGTCTTTTGAACTTGTTCTGTGATGCAGTGTCATTAGAAGAAATTAATTACTTTAAACAATGGCCTAATTATATTGCCCAATATTCTTGTTATATTGATTTCCATAAGGTTGCTGATTATTTTTTGTCTAAATATTCAAGAGAACTTGCTCAAAATGAGTTTATAATATGGGATTGGAAATTAGTTGAATACATCGCGAATTTGGAGAATTGTCGGGGGAATAATGGTTGTTGTGATATAATAAAGTTTTTGCTAAATAATCCAGGCTTTTTCGCGCAGATGGGAGTTGAAGATATTGATGAAATTTTGATGAAACTTCAAAACATAGCAGGTACAAGGTATATGATAACAGAAGATATAAAACGAAAGACCATAGAAAAATATAAAGCGATGGGAGCTACATTATATTCATACCTTTCACTTTCTAAAGAATTTATTATCCAGCATCAAGATGATTTGAATTGGACTGTTCTTCAAAGAAATCCTCGTATTCAATGGGATTTGGAATTGGTTAATATGCTTCTTAAGAAGATAAAGAATACGGTCTGTGAGACAGAGTGGAACAATGCATTGCAAGGAACTCATGCCATTTATGTAGCTATTAAAGAACTGTTGAATGATGAACTTTTGAGTGATATTGAAAAGTTATACGATATATAAACGTGGATTATCTGATTCATACAATCAAAATGTATTATGAATATTTGGTTGACTATGGGCGTCGTGTATGCTATTCTTACGCTATCAGCAATAGTATGAATTATTGTAGGACACGTCAAGGATAAGAAAGCTAAACGTATCGATAACGATGATGATAATTTATTTGGCAAAACTCCAGCTTTGTGGGTAAGAATCTTAATCTCACCTCTATTGCCTCTTTTTGCAGTGGAATTGCTTTTTGTTGCGATAAACGCATTAAAAAAAAGGTATTATAGAAATCGGCCAAAGCCCTTGTCTTCAAAGGATAGAAGATCGCATCCGGTTTATGAAGTGCAAGATGTTACTTCGGGTAGGGTTGTGACCTTGTCCCAATATAATAAAACTCATAAAACAGCTTTTACTTTGGATGATGTATATGGAAAAGGTTTTGAGGAGAAACTTTCTCAAAAGGATAAGGATGCGATGGAGATAGATAGGTAAGGACTGCTGATTGAAGATTCCTTGCCTGAAGTGTGGCATTTCATCCGAGAATCTTGTATGGTATAAAGTAAATATAGGCCTTGGTTCATTGTCTTATGCAGGTGTTGTGTCTGTATGTGAGAAATGTCGGAAGGTGATTAAATTCTACCCTAATGCGTTGATTAGAAATGAAGAAGCTCGAGGACAAAAGATTGATAAAGTCGAAAATAGGGTTAGACAGGATGATGTATTTATTCTGTCTGAACTCTTTACGAGACTTTTCTATTTGATACTCCGCTAAAGGATGCCAAGTATTTTAATAATCTCGATAAAGAGGATGAAGGCGAAGAGCCTTGTCTCCTTAATCAAAGATAGTAATGAGTATGGTTGGGTAGATCGCGCATTTCATAGGTATTTGAAATTACTGCATGAGAAAACAATGCCGCCTGATGGATATAATCATGACGTTTTATCTATTTTGGACGAATTGACTTTTGATGGAATTCTGAAAATACATTTTGCACAGTGTGTCGGTAGAGGAGATGACTCTTGGATTTATATTGATACTGGTCATTCAACAAAAGCATTAAAAAAGAGACTTTTAATTGATGAAGTGGGTGCTACATGTTCAGAAATGAGTGCATGGCAATTATAGGAACAGGCAATATGTTTTCTCAAAATTAGATATTTCTAACTTTTTAGGCTTTTGTCGGGAAAATATGTTTTCAAAGGTCGATGTCTCGAATATAATCGGTGATATTCTACCAGGGGTTGAATTAATAGGAAACATGGCTAAAGTCAGGTGTTGTTATTGGAATGAATGGGAAGGATTAGTTCGAGAAACAGTGTACATAAACTTCAATGACAGGAAAAACATTTGTATTAATTTTGAATCAGAAATCTTGTGCAAATATAATTGCGGTATATGCTTTTGATTGTTACTGTTGTTGTAGAGATGGGAAGAAATAGGTGACTTCATTATCAGCAACATACGTCTTTTACTTGTAGAGATTGTCGTTTTATTCTTCTTGTTTTATGCCTTTATTCTACATTCTCTTGTAGAGATGTTGTTTTTGTAATCCTTTGCTTTTGAGTGACTTATGTAAATTGGTTGTAGATGTCATTTTCTTGTTTTCTCTTGTTTCTCACCCTAACTTTGCAACATCGAATTTGAGAAAAGCAGATAGCTGAATCGTTGAGGCCTCACGCTGAAAACTTCTGCTTTTTGGATGAGATAAAAGAGATAGAATATACATTATTAAATTAATCATTTAAAACATTACGATTATGGCATTTTTTAGAAGAATTCAGAAGAAAGTAAACAATTTATGGTATCCTCAATCAGTAACATGGGGCAAGGCGGTTACTACCCGCGAAGTGGCAGACGAGCTGTCTGTCATCTCTACCGTGACCCGTGGTGACACGTATGCGGTGATGGAAAATCTTGGACGGGTATTAAGTAGTTATATGGGACAGGGACGTACAGTGAAAATAGACGGTGTGGGCACCTTCTATTACACGGCTGCTTCCGCTAAAAGAGGAGTACCGACGGCTGCGGAGGTGAGTGCTTCGCTGATTAACGGGGTACGCGTTCGCTTTCTTCCCGAAGTGGAACGTAACAGTGGTCGTCAGGTGACTACCCGTAGCATGGTGAATACGAAGATTGTTTGGGAAGAGTGGGGAAAAACTGCCACTCCCGGTGGCAACACTGATAGCGGAAATACCGGCGGCGACGGCGGCATCGAGGGCGATCCGCTGGGCTAATCTCCCGGTTCCGGCAAGTTGGTAATTTCTGATATTTCATGACTTGTGACAGATGGTTTCCATGCAATCCCTCCGTTTGAAGGGAAAGCATGGAAACTTTCGTTTTAGCATCTTTTAGTGTTATTTTTCTATTTTATTTCATTAAGAATCCGTAATTTCGGACGATTTTTGATAAAACGGACCGAATAACTAATAATTTATAATATGGAAAATCTCAACACAGCGCTTCTGCTGATGGTGGTAGGTATGACGACAGTGTTCGCTATCCTGCTGATTGTAATCTACTTAGGTAAAGGACTTATTCTTCTGGTAAACAAGTACGCCCCTGAAGAGGTGGTGCCGGATAAGAAAGGTGCGCAAGGTCCTGCCGCAATTCCCGGAAACATTTTGGCTGCTATCAGTGCCGCTGTAACAGTGGTGACACAAGGCAAGGGTAAAGTAGCCAAGGTCGAGAAAATAAAATGATAATCTTTAATAAAAAACACACACCTATTTATTTAGTATGAAAAAGGAAATTAAGTTCAGTCTGGTTTTCAGGGACATGTGGCAGAGTGCCGGAAAATATGTGCCCCGTGTAGACCAGCTGGTAAAGGTTGCTCCAGCTATCGTTGAAATGGGCTGTTTTGCCCGCGTAGAAACCAATGGCGGAGGTTTTGAACAGGTAAATTTATTGTTTGGTGAAAATCCTAATAAAGCTGTACGTGCATGGACGAAACCGTTCCACGAAGCCGGTATACAAACTCATATGTTGGACCGCGCGTTGAATGGTCTTCGCATGAGTCCCGTGCCTGCCGATGTGCGTAAGCTGTTTTATAAAGTAAAGAAAGTTCAGGGAACAGATATCACGCGTACATTCTGCGGATTGAATGATGTTCGCAATATTGCTCCCTCTATCACTTATGCAAAAGAAGCGGGAATGATTTCCCAGTGTTCACTTTGTATCACTCATTCTCCCATCCATACGGTGGAGTATTACACCAATATGGCATTGGAACTGATCAAGCTGGGTGCTGATGAAATCTGTATCAAGGATATGGCAGGTATCGGACGTCCGGTATCATTGGGTAAGATCGTAGCCAATATCAAGGCTGCACATCCCGAAATTCCTATTCAATACCATAGTCATGCAGGTCCCGGTTTCAATATGGCAAGCATCCTCGAAGTTTGTGAGGCTGGTTGCGATTATATTGACGTGGGCATGGAACCGTTGTCATGGGGTACGGGACACGCTGACTTGCTGAGTGTGCAGGCTATGCTGAAAGATGCAGGTTTCCAGGTTCCTGAGGTGAATATGGAAGCATACATGAAAGTGCGTGCATTGATTCAGGAATTTATGGATGATTTCCTCGGTTTGTACATCAGTCCGAAGAATCGCTTGATGAACTCCCTGTTGATCGGTCCGGGACTTCCGGGTGGTATGATGGGTAGCTTGATGGCTGACTTGGAATCCAATCTGGAATCCATCAATAAATATAAGGCAAAACGTAATTTGCCGTTTATGACGCAGGATCAGTTGCTTATCAAGCTGTTCAATGAAGTGGCTTATGTATGGCCGCGTGTAGGTTATCCTCCGTTGGTAACTCCGTTCAGCCAGTATGTTAAGAATCTGGCGATGATGAACGTGATTGCTATGGAAAAAGGCAAGGAACGTTGGGGTATGATTGCTGATGATATCTGGGATATGCTGTTGGGTAAAGCAGGTAAATTGCCGGGTACATTGGCTCCTGAACTCGTAGAGAAAGCCGAACGTGAAGGTCGTAAGTTCTTCACCGGAAACCCGCAGGATAATTATCCGGATGCACTCGACAAGTATCGTAAGATGATGAAAGAGAACAAATGGGATTTGGGTGAAGATGATGAAGAACTCTTCGAATATGCCATGCATCCGGCACAATACGAAGCATATAAGAGTGGTAAGGCGAAAGAAGACTTCTTGGCAGACGTGGAAAAGCGGAAAGCGGAACTTAATAAGTCTCCGTTGGATGACGCCAAACCGAAAACGCTTACCGTACAGGTGGATGGACAGGCTTATCGCGTAACGGTGGCTTATGGTGATATTGACCTACCGGCAAATGCTACTGCGAAAGTGGAAGCTCCCGTAGGCGAAGGTCAGGATGTGATCGCTCCGTTAGAAGGTAAGTTCTTCCTGACGAAGAATGCACAAGAGACTCCGGTGAAAGTGGGCGACAAGGTGAAGAAAGGTGACTTGCTTTGCTACATTGAAGCTATGAAGACATACAATGCCATCCGTGCCGACTTTGACGGAACAATTACGGCTATTTGTGCCACTCCAGGGGACACTGTTTCAGAAGATGATGTATTAATGAAGATAGGATAAACAGCGATGGAAGAAATATTTGCAAAACTCTATGATATGACGGCGTTCAGCAATATCATTGCCGACCCGTCGTTTCTGGTGATGTATGCCATTGCTTTCATTCTGCTGTACTTGGGTATCAAGAAGCACTACGAACCGTTGTTGCTGGTGCCCATCGCTTTTGGTGTACTTATCGCCAACTTTCCCGGTGGCGATATGGGGGTCATTCAGGCAGATGAAAACGGAATGGTAATGGTAAATGGGGTATTGAAGAACATCTGGGAAATGCCGTTGCATGAAATTGCACATGACTTGGGATTGATGAACTTCATCTACTATATGTTGATTAAGACAGGCTTCTTGCCGCCCATCATCTTTATGGGTGTGGGTGCTTTGACGGATTTCGGACCAATGCTTCGCAACCTGCGTCTCTCTATCTTTGGAGCAGCAGCACAGTTGGGTATCTTTACGGTACTGTTGTGTGCGGTGATGATCGGTTTCACGCCGCAGGAAGCAGGTGCTCTTGGCATTATTGGTGGTGCTGATGGTCCGACTGCAATTTTTACGACTATCAAGTTGGCTCCGCATTTATTGGGTCCGATTGCTATTGCCGCCTATTCTTACATGGCGTTGGTTCCGGTGATTATTCCGTTGGTAGTGAAGTTGTTCTGCTCTAAGAAGGAATTGATGATCAATATGAAGGAGCAGGAGAAACTCTATCCTTCGAAGACGGAAATCAAGAATCTGCGTGTACTGAAAATCATTTTCCCGATAGCAGTGACTACGGTTGTCGCTCTCTTTGTACCGACGGCAGTGCCTTTGATTGGTATGTTGATGTTCGGTAACCTGATTAAGGAAATCGGTGCGGATACCAGCCGTTTGTTTGATGCAGCTGCCAATAGCATTATGAATGCGGCAACTATTTTCTTAGGATTGAGTGTAGGTGCAACTATGACAAGCGAAGCATTCCTGAACTGGACAACTATTGGTATTGTTATTGGTGGTTTCCTTGCATTTGCACTTTCCATTACAGGTGGTATCTTCTTTGTGAAGCTGTTCAACCTGTTCAGCAAGAAGAAAATAAATCCGCTGATTGGTGCAACAGGACTGAGTGCTGTGCCTATGGCAAGCCGTGTGTGCAATGAGATTGCTACGAAGTATGATCCGAAGAACCATGTGTTGAATTACTGTATGTCCAGTAATATCTCCGGTGTTATCGGTTCGGCAGTGGCTGCGGGTGTGCTGATCTCGTTCTTGGGATAAGGAGAATAGATACGCGGACGACGCGGATTGATGCGGACGAACGCGGACTTTTTAGGCGCGGATTACGCGGATTACACGGATTCTTTTGTTGCAATTTGTTGCAATAAAGAAATGATCCGCGTAATCCGTGTAATCCGCGCCTGAATCTTTATTCACTAATCACTTTCTTGTATTCTGCCACTGCCATTTTCTCTGCCAGATATGCATTAATCAGGTTCGTATGCGCCTGTGTCCACGATAATTGTGCGGACAAGACATCTGCCATACTGGATTTTCCTTCATTATAAGAGAAAGTGACAAGATCCAGATTCTCTTCGGCAAGAGCCATATTTTCCTTTGCTGTCTTTACTTGCTGCTCCGTTTCCGTCAATTTGGTAGTGGCGGCGGAGAGTTCTTCAAGAATATTATCAGTGATATAACTTTGTTGCAGCTTCTGGATGCCAATGAATGCTTTCTGTTGCCGGTTTGTTTTGAAACGCGCCCCCCAACGGAAGATGGGGATACTGACGTTTACTCCGGCTACAGGCGTATGGGGGATTTCCTGTCCCATGTACGTGATACCGGTATCCCAACCTGTGGCAAGGAACATGCTTACCTGAGGATTGTACTTGCTGAGGGCGGCACGGCGTTGTGCTTCACTTCGGGCTATGTTTACCGTTGTGCTGGCATAATCGGCACGGCGTGGAAGTACATCGTCAAGTCCAAGAATGTCGACGGGGTCACTGGATATACTGATTTCACTTAGGCTATCTACAGGGGTATTGGGGGCTGCTCCCATCAAAATGTTCAGTTGTTGCAGGGCAAGGGTATAGTTCTGGCGGGCCTTGATATACTGCAATTCAGCTTCTTTCTGGCGGGTGGAAATCATCAGCAGGTCTGTACGACTGATAGCGCCATCGTTGAAACGATCCTGAATAATATCGTGCTGTTTCTTTATGATATCTTGAAATGTAGCAGCAGCCTCAAGACTGGCATAGGCGGCTGAAGCATTCCAGTAAACGGCATCGCTTTGATAATGAATCTGGTCGAGAGTTAGTTCAGTGGTGAGTTGACTCAGTTCTTCGTCAGCCTGTGCCATACGCTTCTGAGCCATTAGAGAACCACCGGTATAGAGGGGCTGTGCCAAAGTTGCGAGTGCCTGATAGGTGTAGGGGCGGTATTCACCTTTCGGACTGTTCCACTTATCCAGGTGGTTGAGGTTGGCGGTCCCTTCAGCAGTGATGTCTATTTGTGGCAGGAAACCGGTATTTGTTATTTTTCGCGCTTCGGTGCTTGCCATGGTTTTCAGGCGTTGCTGTTTCAACACTTGGCTGTAAGCTTCTACTTTGTCACGATATGCTTCGCGGCTTAAGTACTGCTGGGCTCCGGCTTTCAGGCCGAAACTGCAAAGTAATGTAAGTATGGTTATTATCTTTTTCATAATTATTTAATTTTATGTATCGCGCAATATGCCACCGGAAGCACGAACAGCGTCAATGCTGAGGCTACCAGCAGACCACCCATGATGGTTGCCGCCATACCACCGAACATGGCGTCGAATAGCAACGGTAACATACCCAGAATTGTGGTTCCGGACGCCATGGCTACAGGTATGATACGGCTGGTTGTAGCACTGATTACCGCATTCAACGGTGCTTTTCCGGAGGCAGCTTCTATATCGATCTGGTCTACCAATACAATTGCATTTTTGATATTCATACCAATTAACCCCAGTAGGCCGAGTACAGAGAAGAAGTCGAATGATTTACCAAGCAAAATTAATCCCAGCACGATGCCGATAAAGATAAGCGGCAACATCAATAGGATGACAATTGGCTTGCGGTAGGTCCTGAACAGGAACAATAGGGTGATGAACATTAGGAAAAACGTCAATGGCATATTAGCTGCCAATGCTGCATTACTTTCTGCCTGGCTTTCCTGTTCACCAAAATACTTCATGGTGTATCCTTCCGGTACCTGTATTTCTTCTTGTACTTCTTTCCATATCTTATTGAATGCTGCTATGGCATTTACTCCCCGACGTGGATCGGCTTGCGCCATCATTACCATCTGGCGGTTATAGTCTTTCACATTCGAGAACTTATATTGGAAATCAAATTCACTGACTACTTGTTCCAAGGTAGTGGTTTCCTGTGTTGTTCCGAATACGGGTAGTGTACGCAGGTCGTTGATGCGGAAAGAATCGACTGTATTATCCTTTAGAAGGATAGGCAATACTTGATCACCTTCACGATATTCGCCTAATGTCATACCGCTTGTACCGATCTGAATGCTCTGTGCCATACTTTGCCGGGAGACACCTAACGGTTGGGCACGTTCCGGACTGTAAACGGGTTTCCATACAGGAATCTTATTCCCCCATGAATTGCGTACGTTGATGAGATCATCATCCCGATGCATGATTTCCAGAACTTTGTTGGTCAGCATCACCAGTGAATCGACATTATTACCGATAAAGCCGATTTCAATGGCGGCATCTACTGCAGGCGATAGCTTAAACAAAGTGGTACGGGTTATGGCATTCGGATAGTTTGCCTTCATATACTGGTCGAAGTTCTTTTCGTATTCCTTTGTATATTTACTGTCGGTCAGTTCGATAAGTATATTAGCAAAGTTGGGTTTGGGACCGACGGAAGTAGATGCCAGATAGTAACGTAACGGTGTACTTCCGAAAGTGGTGGATATTCGTTTCACTTCCGGTTGTTGCAGGAGGTGTGCTTCCACTTGTTTCATTTCCTTTTCCACATCACGGATGCTGTAACCGTCCGGATAGAATATATCGGCACGGAAATAGGGCTTATCCAGTGAAGGAAAGAAGTTTTGAGGCATCATTCCCATGATGACCAGTGAGATGATAAACAGGACTACCATACTGCCCAGTGTGAGAGTCTTCTTCTTGATAAGTACTCTGAGAATAGATGCGAACTTGTGATAGAAAGGTTTATCATACGGGTCTTTATTGGTATCGCCGGATTTGGCTTTCAGAATAAAGTTACCGAAAGTGGTGGTTTGTGTGAGTGCCAGTATCCAGCTTAATCCCAAAGAAATGGCAAGTACGACAAACAGGGGTTTCACTATTTCCGCTACGGCAGAAGGGGCGAGGTACAACGGCAGGAATGAACAAATGGCGATGAACGTGGCACCAAGTAATCCCCATTGCGGTCCGGTAGCTCCATCTATCAGGGCTTTTCGCCGGTCTATACCTCGGGCAATGGCTATTTGTGCATTGTCCGTGACTACGATGGCATTATCCACCAGCATGCCCATGGCAATGATGAAACCTGCCAGGGAAGTACGGTTCAGTCCTACACCCATGAAGGACATTATGAGTAACGTACCGCCAATGGTGAATATCAGCGAACTGCCGATAAGTATACCTGCACGCAGCCCCATTACCAGCATTATGATAACGATTACAATGAGGAGGGATTCTATCAAGTTAATGATGAAACCATTATTTGCTTCCTGAGCTATGACATTTTCCGGATACAGACTTTCCAATTCCAGTCCTACCGGGATGAGGGGAAGAAGTTCAGCCAGTTTCCGGTCTACCAGTTCTCCGGTCTTTACTACATCCTTCGTCGGGTCGGTGGAAACGCCGATACCTATGGCACGCTTTCCGTTGACATGCATGATGTTGCCGGGAGGATCCATATAGCCTTTTTCAATGACAGCGATATCACCCAGTTTGACTTGTCCGCCCGGAGTGGTAATCACTTGGTTCCGGATGTCATTGACGGTGGTATAGGTTCCGTTGGCTACAATGCGCAGTTGTTGCTCACCGGCATTGATTTCACCCGTATTGATAATCTGGTTTTGTGATTGCAACAGGCTTGCCACTTGCTTGGGGTCTATACCCATGCCGGCCAGTTTGTTGACGGATATAAAGATATTCACCACTTCGGTTTGTGTACCGAACAGGGCTACTTTCATTACTCCGTCGGCAGTGATAACCTGGGTTTTGATACGTTCTGCCCAGTTGCGCATTTCTTCGTAAGAGAAACCTTCATCGCCTACCAAGCCGTAGTATATACCGAATACATCGCCGAAATCGTCCGATACCGTGGGAGTGGAAGCGCCGGCGGGTAGCTGCGGTTGTATGTTGAGCACCTTACGGCGCAGTTCATCCCACTTCTGCGGAATAGACTCTGCGGAAAGGGAAGGTTGGAGCTCGAATGTTATCTTGGATAGTCCGTACATGGACTCCGATTTAATTTTATATACACCACTCATCGACTGTATCTCGCGGGAGATCGGTTCGGTGATCAGTCGTTCTACTTCTGCTGGTTCTGCTCCCGGGTAGCGGGTCATTATGACCGCTGACTTGATAACGAAGGGGGCATCCTCTTTCTTTCCCAACCGGTCGAATGATAGTATACCTCCGACGAGCAACACAGCCAGGAAGAAATAAACAATCTTAGTGTTGTCTAATGCATATTTAGCTAAATTCATATGATTTATATTTATGTTTTAGATTCTATAAATGATAATTTATTAGTGATTAGGGTTTAGTGATAAGTGATTAGCGGGCTGC
>ENA-UAOT01001036-UAOT01001036.1-human-gut-metagenome-genome-assembly--contig:-NODE-1036-length-11562-cov-5.557400_pt1 | contig 11562 bp, 9 predicted proteins | sample MGYA00243475_ERZ654567 | MGnify/ENA primary metagenome ERZ654567 (study PRJEB26926, sample SAMN06164482) | human gut metagenome | biome: ENVO:00009003; feature: ENVO:2100002; material: ENVO:00002003... | reverse complement strand
GCACTTGAAGCCTGCCGCGCCTTGGGCAAGGCGTTGGTGGAGTGAGAAATGATGCACGCCGCTGACGATTGCTTCAGCGGCAGCTTGCGCGGTTTGCATTTGCCAAACAGCCTATCCGAAAAGGCAGGGACACCTCTTGCGGTGTTCCTGCCTTGCGCTGTATGGCGAGTATTGAAAAAGAATATGCTCAAGCATCCAAGACAGGTGAACAGAGAGGCACTGTGTTGAGTAGCCGTAAAGCGGAATAAGAAAACATGTTTGAATCGGCTGGTCCTTTTGCTGAAAGCACTGAGGCCTTCCCTCTCGGCACACGGATGACATTGGGCAAACGGAAAATTCGCAGGAAAAGTAGGGATGCCTGGTTTTCTACATTGAAATCCCTGCGCGCTTATGGTACAATATTTTTCACAGGCGCTGTGCCGTCGGATTTGAGGCAAACTGCGTACAGGCAGGCTGCCTTTTCTTTCATCCGTCGGTTAGAGTAGGCTAACCTGTGCGCAGAACTGGAAAGGTGGAATGGACCAATTTGCATAAAAGTGTCTAATCATGTGTCGGAGGAGGTGGCCTGGTATGCAAGAAGCACAATATGATTTTCTTCACGGGCAAACGGATCGCAGCGACTTTTTCTCCCCCGCAATGCAGCAACTTTGTGGTATTATGAAAGACAATCAGGTTGCTTTGCCAAGCGATATTGGAGAAGGATATTTCCGCTATATTTCACCGTGCCCCAATATCGAGATGTATATCTGCGATGTAATGTTTTACAGGGACACAGTGTTGCGGGAGCAGGTGTACAAGGATTCTTTTTCCGTCATTTTCTCTCTTTCCGATGCGTTGGAGTGGAAGGCTTCGGGCAGAAACCAAAAAACGTTGTTGGAAAAGGGAAATTGCTGCGTATACGGCAGTGGTCTGTTTGATGCGGAAAATATCTATGAGGCAGGACAGAGATATATAGGCGTCGGGCTGAACCTGCATCCCTGTCGGTTTCGGTCTGTGATGGATGGCTTGCAGAAGAAAAAGGCTTGCACCGCCTTTAACGGGGGAAAAACCCCGCCAAAACATAGAATCACCGCTACCATAGAAGCTACGATACGCCAGATATTGCAGTGTAACTACAATGACTGTGCAAAGTCATTGTATCAAGAAGGAAAGATACTGGAACTTGTTGCAGCCTTTGCGAACGAGATGATGGATCAGAATTCTGTTGCTGTGAAGGGGTCGTTGAGCTGGGCGGATAGCGAGACGTTACTTCGGGTCAGGCGACAGATAGATGAGGGATTTCTGGAACCCGTGACCATCGCGGAGCTCTCCAAACAGCACTTTATGTGTGAATCCAAACTCCGTGAGATATTTCGAAAGCACTATGGAATCACCATATATCAATATATGTTAAATCGCCGCATGGAGCATGCCTGCGAACTGTTGTCCGCGCCCGATGCTCAGGTGAAAGACATAGCAGGGTTGGTGGGGTACAGCAACATCAGCCATTTCAGCGACGCCTTCCGAAAAAAGTTCGGATGCACTCCGAGCGAATATAAGAGGAACTTACCATTCTGAAACATAAAAGCAAAGACACAGGTGTGTTCTTTTGTGGCTACTTGGATGGAAATTACAAAGATTGCATCTTCCCTTGAAAAACCAGAATGGTAGGCAGCACATTTCGAGGAAGATCTTGCCCAGAGGAAACTATATCATTTGAAATGTGAGTTGCTCAGCAGCGGCATACACATTGATGCTAGTGCTGGGCGGAATTAACCATTCGCGCGGGGCTGCAAAACGAGCCTACGCACAAGTAAAACTTCGACCGCTGAAAAAGCAGAGCGGCGGGACAGATAAAGGCTGTCCCGCCGCTCGTGTTTTAAGGGCATATTGGCTTGATAAACCGGAAGTTACAGCGCCGCCTTTTTCCATTTTCTGATCTTAGTTCTAAAAGTTCCGAAAGGAGCAACAGTATTAACGTGAATGAACCTGTAAACTTCCCATACAGCTGCTTTTGTAGCATCATCAGCCCATTTTCTCATATGCGGCTTAAATAATTCATCCGCACTGAGCGAATCAATCATTGCGCAGATAGACTTGACATTTTCGTTCAGTTCGGCTTTCAACTCTTGAAGAGACAAATGAGCGTAGGTATCCGTGAACCACTGATACAGCTCGCCAAGTTGGTTCCATTTGAATTCGTCCGACGGCGTCTTTACTTGAAGCCCCTTCCTTTCATCTTCCTCCCATTTAAGAACCAATGTTGTCCAACCCACCTGATAGGCAAGGTTTTCTGCTGGGGTCCGGTCAACCTCATCAACCCTTTTATCTTTTAAGGCTTCTGGTATGCAATCAAACTCCGAAATATATTTATCAAATGTTTTATTGATTTCAGCTTTGAGTTCTTCTTTACTTTTGTATACTCGCAAAAAAACACCTCCATAAATTTCGGTTTGTCTATTGAGCAACAATTCTGATTATAGCATAGCTTTATGAATTATTCTATTACTGCACTGAGCATCATGGCGCTTTAGGGGAAAGACATGGCGTTTTCTGGGGGATTTTTCCTTTCGCCGACTGTATAATGGTAGGCGGTTAGAAAAGGTTGACCCCACACGGTTAAAAGACTCAGCTGTTCTGTTATTTCGCTATGCGCGCCCGTTGGTTAGCTTGCTCTAACTAAAGATTTATTACTCAGGAGGTCATCAGAATGAAAAAATTCGCAATGCTCATGTTGTACCTTGTGCTTGTGTTTGCTCTTGCAGCCTGTGCTGGAACGGATACCACGCCGCAGGGATCGGTCTCGGATACCGTCACGGTAACGGATATGAAGGGCGAGGTTGCCATCCCGGCAAATCCACAGCGCATCGTTGATGTAGCTGGCTTGACAGAGGAACTTCTTATTCTGGATATGAAGGTAATTGCCTCGGCTAATACCAGCATGTTCGATGGGGTGTCTGTCCCCAAACATCTGGCAACGCTTTTTGCCGAAAGAGGTATTGAGGTTGTCGGCAATTACTCCGGGTCTTCTTCTACCGGAGACCTGAACCTCGAAAAGATCGCGGAGTTAAAGCCTGATCTGATCATTATGAATATTCGCCATGAGAAGGTTTATGAACAACTCGCGGCTATTGCTCCCACGGTCATGATCGACGATGACATAAGCTATGTTAACTGGCGCGGAAGATTTAAGCAGCTGGGGCAGTGGTTTGATAAAGAAGCAGCCGTAGAAAAATGGCTTGCCGACTACGACGCCAAAGCTGCGGAGCTTGCGGCGAGAATCAGGGATATGATTGGGGACGAAACCTTTGCTGTATTGGAGGCCAATTCCGTTCATTTTGGTTCCTATTACATCTATCGCAGCGGCGGGCCGGGTGAGCTTGTCTACGATGAGCTGAAACTCACACCATCAGCCGGAGTACCGGAGAATGTCTGGGGTGAAGTGGTCGATGCGGAATACTTTTCCCTGATCGATGCAGATCACATCTTCTTTTTTAGCGACGACGGCAGAGCTGGAGACACGGGGAACCTTGCCGTGTGGAAGAATATGAAAGCGGTCAAAGCCGGCAACGTTTACTTTGGTATCAATGAGGATCAGTATAATATGGCTTTTACGGCGATGGGGAAGGAACTCTATTTGGAAAAACTCGCGAACGCGATTCTGAACCATGGGGACGTTGAGTAAGGAAACAGGCGCGGTTGCGGGAATATCGCAGAGACAAGAGAGATACAAACGCTCCGCGCCGGCTTTTCTGATTATTCTTGCCGCATTGGTGCTGCTGCTTGGGTTCTCAATGGTTCTCTCCGTCTGCACCGGCATTGCTGGCGGTAGCTTCAAGGCCTTTGCGGAAACGGTTATGTTCCCCGCTAAGGCTTCTGGTGTTGGAATGATTATGTTGAAAATGCGTATGCCCAGGGCGCTGGCTGCCGGGCTGACAGGAATGGCCTTCGCTCTCTCCGGCGCTGTGATGCAGGGAATTACCAGAAACCCCCTGTCGGACGCCGGCCTTCTGGGGATCAATGCGGGAGCCGGTTTTTTTGTTGTACTGTCCGCAATTCTGTTTCCCGCCGCACCAGACATCGTGAAAACATGTGCCGCCTTTGCCGGAGCCGCTCTTGCGGTATTCATGGTCTATGGTTTCGGCGCCGGCAAACATAGATCCGAATCTTTCCGGTTCATTCTGGCAGGCGCTGCTGTATCAGCCCTGCTTACCGCGTTGAGTCAGGCGGTTTCTCTGGCGTTTGGAATCGTGAAATCCCTTTCTTTCTGGAGCGCGGGAAGTTTGTCCGGTGTGACATGGCAAAGCTTGAAAATGCTATCCCCGGTGATTCTCTCAGCCAGTGCACTTGGTTTGCTTTTATCGAGCCGGCTATCAGCGCTGGCACTGGGAGAAGAAAGCGCCGCCAGCTTGGGCGTAAATGTCCGCACGGTCAGGCTTTTCGGTATGCTTGTGGTGTTGCTGCTTGCGGGAGCCAGTGTATCGCTCGTGGGAGGCATCGCATTTATCGGTCTTATCGTACCGCATATATCCCGACTTCTTGTGGGCGGTGATTACCGCAGGCTGGTTCCCGTGTCTGCGCTCATGGGCGGCGTTGTGCTGGTGCTGTCGGATATTGCGGCGCGCATGATAAACGCCCCTTTTGATACGCCTGTCGGCGCACTGGTATCCATCCTCGGCGTGCCCGTCTTTTTTGCGCTTACTTTCAGGAAGGAGGGCATGGTCTTATGAAAAAGAAAACCAGACAGCTCCTTATCCTCAACGGTCTTCTTATCCTGATTGTAGCTGCGGCTATCTTATCCGTTAACAGTGGTTACGCAAGAATTCCCTTCTCAGCTGCGGTTCACAGTATATTCCAACCGCATATGGAGGGAGCCTCCGTAGTCGTAGCGCAGTTTCGCGTTCCGAGAATCGTCCTCGCCGTTCTATGTGGGATGGGTCTGGCACTTGCCGGATGCGTTATGCAGACTGTCACGGGGAATCCGCTGGCCGATCCGGGGATATTGGGCATAAACGCAGGGGCGGGATTTGCCGTTATGCTGTTCCTGACATTTTTCCCTGCACTGCATATACGTACCATGGCATACCAGCCGATATTTGCCATAGCGGGCGGGCTTTGCACAACGGGACTGCTGTATCTTTTTGCAAAGAGGAACGGAAAACTCCTCCCAATATATTTTCTGTTGGGCGGCATCGGTCTTGCGTCCCTATTTTCTTCTTTTATGCTGATCATGGCCGCGAACATGGACAACAGCAGCTATCAGCTCGTGGCAAGATGGCTTGCAGGAAATATTTGGGGAACGAGCTGGCATCAGGTTCTTGCCCTGTTGCCCTATATGCTCATACTGGTTCCTTTTCTTCTTACAAAGTCGAACATACTGGATATTCTCATTTTAGGAGAGAATACTGCCATTTCTCTGGGGATAGCCGTAGAGAGGGAGTTGAGACTGCTCCTGATTGCATCGGTGGCTCTTACCTCTGCCTGCGTTGCCGTCAGCGGAGGGGTCGGTTTTGTGGGACTGGTAGCGCCGCATATGGCACGAAGGCTGATCGGAGGCAGACACCACGCCCTTATGCCTGCCTCCATGCTGCTGGGGGCGCTGCTGTTGCTTTTGGCAGACACGTTGGGACGGTCTGCCTTTCAGCCGAGGGAGATCCCGGTTGGTATCGTGATCTCCGTGCTTTCGGCTCCGTATTTTCTGTTCCTGCTCCGCAGGTATTTTTAAGGGAGGATGTCTATGCTTTCACATATGCAGGCAAAGGGTTTGTCTGCCGGATATAACGGGGAGGCCGTCTTCAGGGGGCTTGACTTAAAAATCACGGAAGGCAGCATAACCACCTTGATAGGCTCCAACGGCTCTGGAAAATCCACCATACTGAAGACACTGTGCCGGATCATTTCCCCGGATTCCGGCGCAGTATACCTTGATGGCGAAGCGATCCACAGAATGCCGACAAAGCGTGTTGCCCAGAGACTTGCGCTGCTGCCGCAGGGAGCACAAGCCCCTGCCGGCATCACAGTCGGCGACCTTGTGGAATACGGGCGTTTTCCTTACAGGTCGGCGCTAAGCGGTCTCGGCGAAAAGGATCGGGAGATCATCCAGTGGGCTCTTGCCAGTACAGGCATGAGTTCTCTTGAACATAGAGAAATGGAGAGGCTTTCGGGAGGTCAACAACAGCGGGCATGGATCGCCATGGCGTTGGCGCAGAAAACAGGATTGCTGTTTCTGGATGAACCCACGACCTATTTGGACATCTCGCACCAACTGGATATATTGTACCTTCTGCGCCGCCTCAACCGGGAAAATGGTGTTACCATCGTAATGGTTCTTCATGATTTAAATCATGCCATCATGTTTTCCGACTATTTGGTGGCGATCAAAGACGGGATACTACACAGCGCCGGTACGCCGCAAGAGGTTATTACCCAGCAGGCGTTGCGGGAAATCTTTGATATAGAAGCGGAGGTCATTACACATCCGGTATTAAATGTTCCGGTATGCCTTCCCTTCAGGATAACGGAACAAAACAAAAAAACAGGAGGTTCGAACACATGAAAAAAGGGCTGCAATCAGTGGTGTTCTCAGTGTTGGTGGGTGCGCTGCTGCTGTGCGCCGGATGCGGCAAATCGGGAGACATCTACACGGCGGGCGTTTATACGGCTTCCGCTGAAGGTTATTCCGGTTCGGTTACCGTAGCGGTAGAGTTTGACGGGAGCAGCATATTGTCTGTACATGTCCTATCTCACAGCGAAACAGTAAATATCTCAGACCTCGCAATCGATGAACTCCCTTCCCGGATCGTGGAGGCGCAGACCTGGGATGTGGATGCCGTTTCATCTGCAACATTTACCAGCGATGCCATTCGTGAAGCGGTCAGAGATTGCCTCGCGCAGGCGGCACTCCGATGAACCATTTGCGTTGCAAAGGATATTTTGCGGTGATAGAATGGGTGAGATGAAGGGCAAGTCAAAAAATCAGCCATAGCTGCTGTTTTAAGTGCTTTTCCAGCGAAGTGCCGCAGGCATTTCGCTGGAGATTCCATATATGGCTGTATGAACTCCCTTCTATGCGCAAAAGAATATCGCGAATCCTCCAAGCAAAGGTATATGTGTTTAGTATAAAATGTGTCACTCTCATTGACAAACTCAATATGCTCAGTTATAATATACCAGCGGTATATACCATCGGTATATCAGGAGGCGTAGGAGATGGAACGAGCGGAAACTCAAAAGAAGATCCTTGAGATTGGAAAAAAAGAATTTCTGGAAAAAGGCTTCAAGGACGCATCTCTGAACCAAATCGTCGCGGAGGCAGGCTTCACGAAGGGTGCCTTCTACGGCTACTACCCGGATAAGACCGCTCTGTTTGAAGATCTTGTGGGTGAGACCGCAAAGGAGCTGCTCACCCGCTTCAAGGCGGCACAGGACGATTATTTTGACCTTGTCCCGGAGGGGAGAGCAAAAGACAGTCTGGAGCTTTCCACCCAACACCTGCACGAGCTTGTCGCGTTCATGTACGACCATTTTGACGAATTCAAGCTGATCCTCTGCCGGGCGGAGGGAACGGGCTACGCGGATTTCATCGAGGTGCTGGTAGAGCTGGAGGTCGATCGATCCGAAGAATACTACGCCCTCCTCAGAAAAAACGGTATGCTCTCCGGGAGCATGACCCGTCAGCTTCATCACATGATCACAAGGGCCTACTTTACGGCGGTGTGTGAAACCATTGTCCACGATATGCCGAGAGAGGAAGCCATGAAATACGTTGATGAACTGGCTATCTTTTTCCACTCCGGCTGGAGCGGACTTTTAAGGCTCGAATGAGCCTTAAAAAAATAACCACCAGTTAGTCGTCTCTAACTGGTGCGGCGCATCCTCCAAGAATCTACATATTTTTAGAAAGGAACACGGAATATGAGCAAACAGAGAAAAGAAAAGCAGCCGCCGGTGCTGGGCAGGCTGCTGGAATACGCCGGAGGGCATAAGTGGCTGTCCGTCTTGGGCTGCGGGCTGTCCGGCGTTTCGGCGGCGGCCGGCATTTTCCCGTTCGTCTTTGTCTGGTACGCAGCTAGAGGCATTTTAACGCCGGGAGGCGGCGTTCCGGCAGGGCTTGCCCGCTACGGCTGGTATGCGCTGGCGGCGGCGCTTCTGAGTGCGGCGATCTATTTCGCCGGGCTCATGTGTACGCACCTTGCGGCCTTCCGGGTGGCGACGAATATGCGAAAGGTGGCGGTCGCCCATCTCGTTGACCTGCCGCTGGGGTACTTTAACGCCAACCTTACGGGGCGGCTTCGCAAGCAGATCGACGACAACGCGGCGCTGACAGAAACGCTCCTTGCCCACACCATCCCCGACGCGGTGGGCGGGATCGTAACGCCGATACTGGCGGTGGGGCTGCTCTTCGTCTTTGACTGGCGCATGGGGCTTGCCTGCCTGATCCCCATGATTATCGGGCTTGTCTGCCTGATGACCATGATGACGGGCACCAGCATGAAGTTCTTTGAGGAATACCAGCGCGCCGGAGAGCGCATTTCCGCCGAGGCCACGGAGTATGTCCGGGGCATCCCGGTGGTCAAGGTCTTCCAGCAGACAGTTTACTCCTTCAAGAGCTTTCATGCCGCCATCCTCAGCTACCGCGACCTTGCCAGCGGCTACGCCATGATGTGCCGTATGCCCTACACGCTGTTTACGGTAGTACTGAACGCCATGTTCCTGCTTCTCATGCCCTTGGGGATGGTTCTCGTCGGCGGCGCGGCAGACGGCTGGGCGGTGCTGGCCGATCTGGTGTTCTACATTTTCTTCGCGCCCCAGCTTGCCTTTATGATGGAGCGGCTGATGTACGCGGTCAACGCACAGATGGAGGCCGCCGAGGCAGTGAACAAGCTGGAGGCGATATTGAAGGAGTCGCCCCTTCCCGAGCCTGCGGCGGACAGCGGAAGCAAGCCCGCAGACAGCGGCATTTCCTTTGAGAATGTCACCTTTTCCTATGACGGCGCAGACAGACCCGCGCTGACGAATGTGAGCTTCCACCTGCCGCAGGGGGAGGCGTGGGCACTGGTGGGCCCCTCCGGCGGCGGCAAGACCACCATCGCCCGGCTGATCCCGCGCTTTTTCGATGTGCAGGCAGGAGCGGTGCTTCTGGGCGGACGGGATGTGCACAGCATCCCCACCGCGGAGCTGATGGAGCAGATATCCTTTGTCTTTCAGGAGGTGCGCCTGTTTAAGAAGAGCATCCGAGACAACATCCGCGCCGCCCGGCCGGACGCCACCGAGGCGGAGATATTACACGCGGCGCAGCTTGCCCAGTGCAGCGATATTCTGGAAAAGACGCCGGGCGGGCTGGACGCCGTGATCGGCGCCAAGGGCGTGTACCTCTCCGGCGGCGAGATGCAGCGCATCGCGCTGGCCCGGGCGATTTTGAAGGACGCGCCCATCGTGGTGCTGGATGAGGCAAGCTCCTTTGCAGACCCGGAGAACGAGGCGAAGATACAAAAGGCCTTCGAGGCGCTGATGAAGGGCAAGACCGTGTTGATGATCGCCCACCGCCTGTCCACAGTGCGGAACATGGACCGCATCCTCGTCATCCGGGACGGCGAGATCGCCGAGGAAGGAAAGCACGACGAGCTTCTCCAAAAGGGCGGCGTATACGCCGCCATGTGGGAGGAATACCAAAAGGCCGCACAGTGGAAGGTAGGAGGTGCCGCATGATCGAACGCATCCGCAAAAAATACGCCATGACGGAGAAGGGCGCAAAAGACTATGTGGCCGCCGTGTTCTGGTCCGTACTGGTCAACATCAGCAAAATGCTGCCGGTGGGCGTGCTGGCCGCGGCGCTCTCCGGCATCGTAGAGGCACTGACAAACGGCACCGACCCAAGGGCGGGGCTTACGCGCTTTCTGGCCGCGGGCGTCCTTGCCCTCGCCGCGCTCTTTGTGACCTTCCTGATCCAGTACAAAGCCCTATACGAAGCCACCTACCGGGAAAGCGCCAACCGCCGCATCCGGCTGGCGGAGGTGCTGCGCCAGCTCCCACTGTCCTTCTTCGGAAACCGTGACCTGACTGACCTGACCACCACCATTATGGGGGATACGGAGACGCTGGAAAAGGCATTCTCCCACTTTTACCCCGCCATGCACGGCGCGCTCATCTCCACGGCGCTGATTTCCGCAGGCATGCTGCTTTACGACTGGCGGATGGCGCTGGCTCTTTTGTGGGTGGTGCCCGCGTCGCTGCTGATGGTCTATCTCTCCCGGCGCATGGAAAAGCGGCATATAAAGAAGGGCCTCGTCACCCGCCGCGCGGCCACCGACGCCATGCAGGAGGCACTGGAGTGCGCGCCGGAGATCAAGGCGTGCAACCAAAAGACGCGGTATATCGCTGACCTGAACCGCAGGCTGGACGAGGCGGAGCAGGACACCATCCGGGGCGAGCTGTTCACAGGCTCCGTGGTCACGGCGGCACAGTCCTTCCTAAAGCTGGGTATCGCCACCACCGTCCTCACGGGGGTAACGCTGATGAGCCGCGGCGACCTGTCGCTGATCCCGTTTCTGATGTTCCTTATCGCCGCCACCCGGGTATATGACCCCATCGGCTCCATGTTTGCCAACATGGCCGCGGTTTTCGCCTGCGAGGTGCGCATCGAGCGTATGCAGGAGATTGAGAGCGAAAAGCGCATGACCGGACTGACCGAATATGATCCCGACGGCTACGACATCCGCTTTGAGCACGTGACCTTTGCCTACCGGGAAAAAGAGGACGTGCTAAGAGACGTTTCCTTTACGGCGAAGCAGGGACAGGTGACGGCGCTGGTGGGCCCCTCCGGCGGCGGCAAGTCCACGGCAGCCAAGCTGGCGGCCCGCTTCTGGGACCCGGCGGAGGGAACGATGCGGCTGGGCGGCGTGGATGTGTCCACGGTGGACGGCGAGGCACTGCTGAAGAACTACGCCATCGTATTTCAGGATGTGGTGCTGTTTGCGGATACCGTGATGGAAAACATCCGCCTCGGCAAGCGGGACGCCACCGACGAGGAGGTGCTGGCGGCGGCGAAGGCGGCGCAGTGCGACACCTTTGTATCCAAGCTGCCGGACGGCTACCATACCCTGATCGGGGAAAACGGCTCCCGGCTCTCCGGCGGCGAGCGGCAGCGCATCTCCATTGCCCGCGCCATCTTGAAGGACGCGCCGGTGATTTTGCTGGATGAGGCAACGGCCTCGCTGGACGTGGAAAACGAAACGGCGGTGCAGGCGGCATTGTCCGGATTGATCAAGGATAAGACGGTGCTCATCATCGCGCACCGCATGCGTACCGTCATGAACGCCGACCAGATCGTCCTGCTCTCCGGCGGCCGCGTGGTTGAGATGGGTTCTCCGGCCGAGCTGCTGAAAAAGAACGGCCTGTTCCGCCATATGGCGCAGCTTCAGAGCGAGAGCATGGAGTGGACGGCGTAGAAAGTGCTGAGATAAACAGGATTCCAAGTGCAATACTGGAAAACGAAGTGTCGAAAACAAGGAGGCGTTTATGAAAAAAATAAATAAATGGTCTGTCAGGGATGTGATCACCACGGTATTGCTCTCCGCAGTACTT
>ENA-UAOT01001022-UAOT01001022.1-human-gut-metagenome-genome-assembly--contig:-NODE-1022-length-11696-cov-4.669702_pt1 | contig 11696 bp, 5 predicted proteins | sample MGYA00243475_ERZ654567 | MGnify/ENA primary metagenome ERZ654567 (study PRJEB26926, sample SAMN06164482) | human gut metagenome | biome: ENVO:00009003; feature: ENVO:2100002; material: ENVO:00002003... | reverse complement strand
CCGCCGCCGGCGTCAGCAGCAGCTGCCGCATGGGCGGCTCCGTGCGCGCCTTCAGCGCGTCGAACCGCATCCTCTCATGGGCGGCGTGCTTGTCGATGAGCCACACGTTCCGTTCCGCGTCCTCGCAGATGATATACGTCTTCAGCACCTCGCCCGCCACGCGCCAGGGCTGCTCCGCCGCGGCGGGGCCCTCCGGCATGGTGATCTCCTGCTGCTCCGGCTCCGCGGCCGGGGCAGGGGAGGGCGTCGTCTCCGGTCGTTCCGCCGTTTCCTCCGCCGGTGTGCGGACCTCCGGCGGCGTGATGTGATACACCACGCCCGGCGCGGCCGGTGCCGTGAACGGCTTGTCCGGCTGGCACACCACGTCGTGCACCGCCATCACCGGCGTGACCGGGGCGGGAGCGGGCGCGGGTCTGACCGGCTCCGTAGCCGCCGGTCTTGCGGGTGCCGAGCCGATGGTCTTCCCCGCGGGCAGCGTCACCGCCTGCGAAGGCTTTGGCGCATCCGGTCGTTTCAGGAATTCCTGTGCCGTCATGGTCTGATAGAAGGGCTTTTCCACCGCTTTTGGCCGCCCCTCGCCGTCCAGCGCGTCTTTCACGGTGTAGTGCACCGCGTCGAACACCGCTTTCTCGGCGGCGAATTTCACCACCGTCTTGGCCGGGTGGACGTTCACGTCCACCTCGTTCACCGGCAGCGTGATGTGCAGCACACAGCCGGGGAACTTCCCCTTCAGCAGCCGGTTGCGGTAGGCCTCCTCCACGGCGGCGGTCAGCAGCTGGCTCTTCACCAGCCGCCCGTTGACAAAGAACAGCTGCCGCGCCCGGGTGCCGTGCCCCGCGGCGGGACTGCTCACAAAGCCGCTGGCCCGCACGTCGCCGCTGCCGCCGTTGACCTCCAGCAGACTTTTGGCAAAATCCCGGCCCAGGGCAGCGTAGATCGCTGACAGCAGCTGCCCGTCGCCGGGGGTGTGCAGCACCTCCTGCCCATCCCGCAGCAGCTTGAAGGACACCTCCGGGTGGCTGAGCGCCAGCTGTGTCACCACAGCGGCAGCCGCCGCGCCCTCGGCACTGTCCTTTTTCATGAATTTCATTCGCGCCGGGGTGTTGTAGAACAGGTCCCGCACACACACGGTGGTGCCCTCCGGGCACCCGGCGGCCGTGACCTCACCGGGCACGCCGCCCTCCAGATGCAGGGACGCGCCGCTGTCGGCGCCCCGCGCACGGGAGAAAATATCCAGCCGTGACACGGCGGCGATGGCCGCCAGCGCCTCGCCCCGGAAGCCCAGCGTCCCGATAGCCGCCAGGTCCTCCGCCCGGCGCAGCTTGCTGGTGGCGTGGCGCAGAAACGCGGTAGGCAGCTGCTCCGGCGCGATGCCGCAGCCGTTGTCCGTCACCCGCAGATACGTCATGCCGCCGTGCTCCAGCTCCACGGATACGGCGGACGCCCCGGCGTCCAAAGCGTTCTCCAGCAGCTCCTTGCACACGCTGGCGGGGCGCTCCACCACCTCGCCGGCAGCGATGAGATCGGCGATATGGGCAGGCAGTTGTTGTATCTGCGGCATGGTATTCACTCCTTTTCTATTGCAGCTTGCTCTTCAGTTCATACAGCAGGTTCAGCGCCTCCAGGGGGCTCAGCGCGTCCACCTGCGTCCGGCGGATGATATCCGCCACGGCGCCCTCGGCCATGCCCTCCAGGGATACCTGGTCCTCCCGCGCCGCCGGGGTGTGGGGCTGCCGGGGCTGGCTCTCCAGCTCCCGCAAGATCTCCCGTGCCCGCTTGAGCACCGTGTCCGGCAGGCCCGCCAGCTTGGCTACCTCGATGCCGTAGCTCCGGTCCGCACCGCCGGGGACGATCTTCCGCAGAAAGACGATATCCTCGCCCCGGGCGTGGACGGCCACGTTGTAGTTCCGCACGTTGGGCAGTTCCTGCTCCAGCGTGGTCAGCTCGTGATAATGGGTGGCGAACAGCGTCTTGGCCTTCAGCTTCCCGGCGCAGTGCTCCAGCACCGCCCGGGCAATGGACATTCCGTCGAATGTAGACGTACCCCGGCCGATCTCATCCAGAATGAGCAGGCTGTTCTTCGTGGCGCAGCGAAGCAGCTCCGACACCTCGGTCATCTCCACCATGAAGGTGGACTGTCCCGCCGCCAGGTCGTCGCTGGCGCCGATGCGGGTGAAAATGCGGTCCACCACGCCGATGTGCGCCCGCTGGGCGGGGACAAAGCACCCCACCTGGGCCATCAGCACGATCAGCGCCACCTGGCGCATATAGGTGGACTTACCGGCCATGTTGGGACCGGTGATGATGGCCACCCGGTCCTCCTTTGCGCCCATGTGGGTGTCGTTGGGCACAAAGAATGCGTCGCCCCGCACCTTTTCCACCACCGGATGGCGTCCCGCCGTGATCTCGATGACCCCGGACTCGTCCACCTCCGGCCGGCAGTAGTGGTTCTGGGCCGCTACCTCGGCAAAGGCGCACAGCGTGTCCAGCTGCGCGATCAGCGATGCCGCCAGCTGCACCCGCGTCACCTGTCCCGCCGCCTCTGTCCGCAGCGCGGCGAACAGGTCGTATTCCAGCGCCGCGTCCCGGTCATGGGCGGTGAGCACCTCGTGCTCCAGGTCCTTCAGCTCCTGAGTGATATAGCGCTCGCCGTTCACCAGCGTCTGCTTGCGTATGTAGTCTGCCGGCACCTGGTCCTTAAAGGAGTTGCTCACCTCGATATAGTATCCGAACACCTTGTTGTACCCCACCTTCAGGGTACGGATGCCGGTCTTTTCCTTCTCCCGGGCCTCCAGCTGCGCGATAAACCCCTTGCCGCCGGAGAGTATCCCCCGCAGCCGGTCCACCTCATCGTCATAGCCCTCGCGGATCATGCCGCCCTCCCGGACGGAGAACGGCGGCTCGTCCACCAGCACGGCGGCAATGCGCCCGCTGATGTCCTCCAGCGTCTCCAGCTGCTCGTCCAGCTTTCCCAGTGCCCCTGTCCGGAACGGCACCAAGCACCGCTTGATCTCCGGCAGGTGCTCCAGCGCCGCCCGCAGGTTCACCAGGTCCCTGGCCCCGGCGGTGCCGTAGACGATCCGGCTCATCAGCCGTTCCATGTCGCCCATGCCGGTCAGGGCCAGCCGCAGCTCCTGGCGGCCCACGGTGTTGTCCGTCAGCGCCGCCACGGCATTCAGCCTCCGGTCGATGGCCGCCACGTTCACCAGCGGCTGCTGCAGCCACATCCGCAGGTTCCGCGCGCCCATGGGTGTCTTGGTCTTATCCAGCACCCACAGCAGGCTGCCCTTCTTCTCCTTGCCCCGCAGCGTCTCCGTCAGCTCCAGATTGCGCCGGGCCGTCAGGTCCAGCTCCATGAACTGTCCCGTCCGGTACCACTCCAGCTTGTCCAGCTGCTTCACGTCGGTCTTCTGCGTCTCGTAGAGATACGTCAGCAGTCCGCCCAGCGCCAGCAGCGGCGCACTCTCATTCCGGGGCAGGTCCCGCAGCGCCGCCTCGCCGAATTGCAGCCGCACCTTCTTCTCCGCGTCCGACACGTCGAACCGTCCCTCCGCCAGCCTCTCCCGCCGGCAGGAAAAGCGCTCCTCCAGCGCGGCGGTCAGCGCCGGGTCGTCATAGGCCGCGGCGTTCATCACCGCCTCCGCCGGGGCGAAGCGCCCCAGCTCGTTGATCAGCCCCGTCAACCGCTGCGCCCCGGTGAACGCCGTCACCTGGGCCTGTCCGGTGGAGATGTCCGCCGCGCACAGTCCCGCCGCCGTCTCGCTGAGATACACGCCGCACAGATAGTTGCTGCGTCCCGCGTCCAGGCATGCCTCGTCCAGCACCGTGCCGGGGGTGACGGTGCGGATGATCTCCCGCTTCACCAACCCCTTGGCCAGGGCCGGGTCCTCCATCTGCTCGCAGATGGACACCTTGTACCCCTTGGCGATCAGCCGCGCGATATACCCCTCGGCGGAGTGATACGGCACGCCGCACATGGGGATGCGCTCCTCGTCGGACTTGCTCTTGTCCTTGTCCCTGGTGGTCAGGGCCAGGTCCAGCTCCCTCGACGCCGTCCGGGCATCCGGCCCGAACATCTCGTAAAAATCACCCAACCGGAAAAACAGCAGGGAGTCGGGGTGCTTCTCCTTCTCCTCCATATACTGCCGCATCATGGGTGTCAGCTCAGCCATAGCTCGGCTCCTTTCTCCCTCCGGAAAGTCTGCGCCTTACGGCGCGGGGTGCTCAGCCCAAAAAGCCCAGCAGGCCCAGAATGCCGAAGGTGGTGTACAGCAGGCACATGACCACCAGCAGAATGGTGATGATGCTGTACATGGCGCTGGTTTTCTTCGTGTGCTTGTACTTGCGGATATAGAACAGCGTGCCGCAGGTGATGCCCAGCGTCAGGGAGGACAGGTGGGTCATCACCGCGCTGTCCTTGAAGACTGTCAGGCGCAGGATCAGGATCACCAGCACCACGGCAAACTCCGCGATCAGCGTCACATTCAGCCAGGTGGGCAGCTTCACCTTCTCCTGCTGGTTCACCTTCTCGGCCACCTTCTGGGCCATGTACGCGCCGGTGGTGTACCCGCCGTAGTTGCTGTTCTTCTTCTTGGAATGGATATTCTTATTGGGGTTGCCCTTGGCCTTGCGGATGGCCTCCTCCTGGTTGGCGTACTGGTTCACGTTGGCCTTGTAGCTGTTCTTTACCATGGTTTTATTCTCCTTCTGTCGGTAGATTGGTAAGATAACGCCGCAGCATATCAAAAGCGTGGTGGGCAGACAGCGTCCGGATGCGCTCCCGGTCGCCGCCCAGGGTCAGATGCCGCACGGTCACGCCCTCCGGCGCGGAAAGCCCCACGAACACGGTGCCCACCCCGGTCGTCCCCGTCGGGACCGGCCAGTCCGGTGACAGACACCGCCAGGTCCGCGCCTGTCAGCACCCGGACGCCCAGGGCCATGGCCCGGGCCACCTCCGCCGACACCGCGCCGCAGCGCGCCAGCAAATTCTCCGGCACACGCAGTACCTGCTGCTTCACATGGTTCGTATAGCTGACTACGCCGCCCAGAAAGACCTGCGACGCGCCGGGGATATCCGTCAGCCGCTTGGCGATCAGTCCGCCGGTACAGCTCTCCGCCGCCGCCAGCGTCAGTCCCCGTTCCCGGCACAGCGTCAGTACCGTCTCCTCCAGCCCGGACACGTCCACGCCGTAGAGATACGCGCCCAGCCGGGCCCTTACCTCCGCCAGCACCGGCGCCATCCGCGCCTCACAGGCACGCTCGTCCGCCCCGCGGGCGGACAGCTGCAGCATCACCTCGCCCGGCTTGGCATAGGGTGCCAGCGTCATGTCCGCCTCCCGCCGCAGCAGGTCGCCCAGCAGCTCCTGCACCTGCGGCTCCGTCAGGCCGAAGATATGCAGCGTGTGTGACCGCACCGTCTGTCCCCGGACCTGCTCCAGCCAGGGCAGCAGGCAGTGCTCGGCCATATAGCGGCACTCATGGGGCACGCCGGGCAGCAGCGCTGCCGTGGTCTTCCCGGCGGTGAACACGCACCCTGGGGCCGTGCCCACCGGATTGCGGAACACGGTGCACCCCTCCGGCAGATAGGCCTGCTGCATATCGCATTCCGGCATCTCCCGGCGGAATACCCGGTCGAAATACCGCCGCATATCCTCCACCACCTCCGGGTGGAGCACCAGCGGCGTGTCCAGCGCGGCGCACACCGCCGTTTTCGTCATATCGTCGTAGGTGGGACCCAGCCCGCCGGTGAATACCAGCAGCTCTGCCCGCCCCTTTGCGATGGTCACGGCCTTTTCCAGCCGCGCCGCGTCGTCGTCCACAGTGGTGTGGTACAGCACCTCCACACCGGCGGCAGTCAGCAGCCGGGAGAGGAACGCGGCATTCGTATTGGTCACGCCGCCGGTCAGCAGCTCGCTGCCCACGGCGATGATCTCCGCGGTACGGGGCATAGACGCGCCTCCTTATAGCGTAGGTTTGATCCGGATCATCTCGCGTCCGGCCATGGCCCGCTGGCACAGGCCCTCCACATCCAGCGCGCTTTCGTACTCCCGCGTCTCCTCCACGCTGGGCTTCGTCTTGGGGTGCCGGGGCGTGAACACGGTGCAGCAGTCCTCATAGGGCAGGATGGACGTGTCGAAGGTGCCGATATGGCGGGCGATCTTCACGATCTCCTCCTTGTCCATGCCGATCAGGGGCCGCAGCACCGGCATGGTGGTCACGTCCTCGCTGACGGCCAGCGCCTGCATGGTCTGGCTGGCCACCTGACCCAGATTTTCTCCGGTGACCAGGGCGCGGCATCGCAGCTCCAGCGCCAGCATATTGGCCAGGCGCATCATGAACCGCCGCATGATCAGGGTAAAGTGGTCCTCCGGGCACTTGCGCCGGATCTCCTCCTGAATTTCCGTAAAGGGGATGATGAACACCGCCAGCCGGCCGCACCAGGGGGTCAGCTCCTCCGCCAGCTTCAGCACCTTCTCCCGGGCCAGCTCGCCGGTATAAGGCGGGGAGGCGAAGTGGATCATCTCCAGCTGTACGCCCCGCTTGGCGATCATATAGCTGGCCACGGGGCTGTCGATACCGCCGGACAGCAGGCTCACCGCGTGGCCGCCCATGCCCAGGGGCAGGCCGCCCGCGGCGCTCTCGGCGGGGCCGTGGACGTAGGCCGCGTCCTCCCGTACCTCGATGTACACCGTCAGCTCCGGGTGGTGTACGTCCACCGTCAGGTGGGGGAAGGCGTCGTGGAGCGCGCCGCCCACCCACTGGCTCAGCTGGATGCTGCCCATGGGGAAGGACTTGTCCGCCCGCTTGCTCTCCACCTTGAAGCTCTTGGCCGCGGTCAGCGCACCGCCCAGATAGGTCTTTGCTGTGTCGAAAATAGCCTCCTTGCTCTTCTCGCAGGGCAGCGCCCGGGTGATGGCGATGATGCCGAACACCTGCTTGCAGGCAGCGTAAGCCCCGGCGATGTCACAGGTCTCCTCCGCCGGCTCCACATAGATAGTGGACTGGCGGGAATATATCTTCCACTTGCCGAACCGCTGGGTGCGGCGGCGGATGTTGCTCATCAGCTTCATCTCAAAGCTGCGGCGGTTCAGTCCCTTCAGGACCACCTCGCCCAGCTTGCACAGTATGATCTCGTGCATATGGTTCTCTCCTTGTTGTTGGTGTACAGATATGGGGACGGCGGGCGGACAGCTTCGTCCGCCCCTACAACGGGACGGCGTACCCCAAGGGCATTTGTTCCGCTGCGCTCCACTGCGGGACGCCGTCCCCTACGGACGTTTATCGGCGGCGTACCGGGTCTGACGATGGCAGGGCGGAAATGTATCCCGCCACGGCGGCGAGATTTTTCGTCCTGCCGATGGCAAGCTGACGACGGCGTATCGGGTATACGTCGAGGAGGCTTGACGATGGCAGGGCGGAAAAGATCCCGCCGTCATTTCAGTGTACTGCTGCTGCGGTACTGTATGGCCTCGGCAAGATGTGCCGCCTCGATGTGCTCGCTGCCCTCCAGGTCGGCAATGGTGCGGGCCATACGCAGTATGCGGTCGTGGCTGCGGGCCGTCAGGCCCAGGCGCTCAAAGGCACCCTGCATGAGCTTTTCGCCGGCGGCGTCCAGCGCACAGTACTGGCCGATCATGGCGGGGGTCATGTAGGCGTTGCAGGACACCTCCGTCCCCGCAAAGCGCTTTTTCTGCACCTCGCGGGCGGCGTTGACCCGTTCCCGGATGGCCGATGACGGCTCCGGCTGCTCCTTGCGGCGCATGGCCTCATACTCCACTGACGGCACATCGATGTGCATATCGATCCGGTCCAGCAGCGGGCCGGAGATGCGCTGCATATACTGCTCCACCTGCTGGGGTGAACAGGTGCAGCGTCCGGAGGGGTGGCCGTACCAGCCGCAGCGGCAGGGGTTCATGGCGCACACCAGCATGAAGCGGCTGGGCAGCGTCAGGGAGCCGGAGGCCCGGGTGATGGTCACAAAGCCGTCCTCCAGCGGCTGGCGCAGTGTCTCCAGCGCCGCCTTGCTGAACTCCGGCAGCTCGTCCAGAAACAGCACGCCGTTGTGGGCCAGGGATATCTCTCCCGGCCGGGGTATCCCCCCGCCGCCGGAGAGCGACACGGTGGACGCCGTGTGGTGGGGGCTGCGGAAGGGCCGCGTATCCACCAGCGGGTGCCGCGGGTCGGTCATGCCCGCCACGGAATAGATCTCCGTGGTCTGCAGGGCCTCCGCCCGGGTCATGTCCGGCAGGATGGACGGCAGCCGCCGGGCCAGCATGGACTTGCCCGCGCCGGGCGAGCCCACCAGCAGCACATTGTGGCCGCCGGCGGCGGCGATCTCCAGCGCCCGCTTCACATTCTCCTGCCCCATCACGTCGGCGAAGTCCGGCAGGGGCCGGTCCTGATGTCCCGGCGTCCACCGGGGCGCCGGCGTCATGACCTGCTCGCCTTTCAGGTGGGCGATGAGCTGTCCCACGTCCGTCACACCGTACACGGTCAGCCCGTCGGCCAGGGTGGCCTCGGCGGCGTTGGCCTCGGGCACATACAGCGTATCGATGCCCAGCCGCGCCGCCGTCAGCGCCATGGGCAGCACGCCCGTCACCGGCCGCAGCGCGCCGGAGAGGCTCAGCTCGCCCAAAAACGCCGCGCCCTGGGGCAGGGGAGATATCTCCTCCGCCGCGGCCAGGATACCCAGCAGGATGGGCAGGTCGTACACCGTGCCCTCCTTCCGCACCCGCGCCGGAGCCAGATTGACCGTGATGCGGCTGACGGGGAACTTGGCCCCGCAGTTTTTCACCGCCGCCCGGACACGCTCCCGCGACTCCTTCACCGCCGCGTCCGGCAGGCCCACCACGTCGAACCCCGGCAGTCCGCCGGACAGAAAGCACTCCACCGACACCTCATAGCCGGTGATGCCCGTCAGGCCCAGCGACCGTACCGTCACCATCATGGACAGCGCCCCCTTTACACTAATTTTATAGCATCGTACATTTTACCACAAAATTTCCGCCGTGAACAGCCACTTTTTCCAAAAAAGTCCCCTGCCTTTTGCGCGGAGTGCATGAACCTGTCCCGCCGCCGTGAGAATTTTTGTGCATGGCGCTAAAAAAGTTTTATCGTGGCACAAATCACGAAAATATGGGTTTACATCCCGGATTTTTTGTGCTACTATGACGGTGCCTAACATTCCGTACAAAGGGGTCTTTGCGCCCTTCTGGCGGTACGGAAGTATATAATGTAAGGAGGCTCATTATGGTAAGAAAAATGAAGTCCATGGATGGCAATAACGCCGCGGCGCACGTTTCCTACGCGTTCTCCGAGGTCGCAGCCATCTACCCCATCACCCCGTCCAGCCCCATGGCGGACTTCGTGGACCAGTGGAGCGCCAACGGTCTGAAAAACATCTTCGGCACCAAGGTCAAGGTCGTCGAGATGCAGTCCGAGGCCGGTGCCGCCGGTGCTGTCCACGGCTCTCTGGGCGCCGGTGCCCTGACCACCACGTACACCGCGTCCCAGGGCCTGCTGCTGATGATCCCCAATATGTACAAGATCGCGGCTGAGCAGCTGCCCTGCGTGTTCCACGTGTCCGCCCGTACCGTGTCCACCCAGGCGCTAAACATCTTCGGCGACCACTCCGACGTCATGGCCTGCCGCCAGACCGGCTTCGCCATGCTGTGCGAGGGCAACGTCCAGGAGGTCATGGATCTGTCCCCCGTGGCCCATCTGGCCGCGCTGGAGGGCAAGGTCCCCTTCATCAACTTCTTCGACGGCTTCCGCACCTCCCACGAGATCCAGAAGATCGCTGTCTGGGACTACGAGGATCTGAAGGATATGTGCGACATGGACGCCGTGGCCGAGTTCCGCAAGCACGCCCTGAACCCCGAGCATCCCCATATGCGCGGCAGCCACGAGAACGGCGACATCTTCTTCCAGCACCGCGAGGCCTGCAACAGCTACTACACCGCCCTGCCCGCCGTGGTCGAGAAGTACATGGACAAGATCAACGCCAAGCTGGGCACCGACTATAAGCTGTTCAACTACTACGGCGCCGCCGACGCTGACCGCGTCATCGTGGCCATGGGCTCCATCTGCGACGTGGCTGAGGAGGTCATCGACTACCTGAACGCCCACGGCGAGAAGGTGGGCCTGGTCAAGGTCCGTCTGTTCCGCCCCTTCGCCGCCGAGAAGCTCATCGAGGCCCTGCCCGCCTCCGTGCAGAAGATCGCCGTGCTGGACCGCACCAAGGAGCCCGGCTCTCAGGGCGAGCCTCTGTATCAGGACGTTGTCACCGCCCTGGCCAACGCCGGCTGGAACGACATCACCGTCATCGGCGGCCGTTACGGCCTGGGCAGCAAGGACACGCCTCCCGCCTCCGTGTTCGCCGTGTATAACGAGCTGAAGAAGGACGAGATGAAGCGCCAGTTCACCATCGGCATCGTGGACGATGTGACCAACCTGTCCCTGCCCGAGGATAAGAACTGTCCCAACACCGCGGCCCCCGGCACCATCGAGTGCAAGTTCTGGGGTCTGGGCGGCGACGGTACCGTGGGCGCCAACAAGAACTCCATCAAGATCATCGGCGACCATACCGACAAGTACGTTCAGGCGTACTTCCAGTATGACTCCAAGAAGACCGGCGGCGTGACCATCAGCCACCTGCGCTTCGGCGATCATCCCATCCGCAGCCCGTACTACATCAACAAGGCTGACTTCGTGGCCTGCCACAACCCCAGCTACGTGACCAAGGGCTTCAAGATGGTGCAGGATGTCAAGCCCGGCGGTGTCTACATGATCAACTGCCAGTGGGACTTCGACGAGCTGAACCACCACATGGACGCCGCCTCCAAGCGCTATATCGCCCAGAACAACATCCAGCTCTACACCATCGATGCCATTGACCTGGCCATCGAGATCGGCATGGGCAAGCGCAACAACACCATCCTCCAGTCCGCGTTCTTCTCTCTGGCCAAGGTCATGCCCGAGGAGGAGGCCATCACCTACATGAAGGAGAAGGCCAAGGCCTCCTACCTGAAGAAGGGCCAGGACATCGTTGACATGAACTACAAGGCCATCGACCTGGGTGCCACCGCCTATAAGAAGATCGATGTGCCCGCCGACTGGGCCAACGCCGTGGACACCAAGCCCGCCCAGGAGCTCAAGGGCAAGCCCGAGCTGGTGAAGATGGTCAAGGATATCCTGGAGCCCGTGGGCAAGATGGACGGCGACAGCCTGCCCGTCTCCGCCTTCGTGGACCATGTGGACGGCCAGTTCGAGCTGGGCGCCGCCGCCTATGAGAAGCGCGGCGTGGCCGTCTCCGTCCCCACCTGGGACGCCGAGAAGTGCATCCAGTGCAACCAGTGCGCCTACGTCTGCCCCCACGCCACCATCCGTCCCTTCGCTCTCACCGAGGAAGAGGCCAAGAATGCTCCCGCGAGCGCCAAGATCGTTGACATCAAGGCCGGTAAGGGCAAGGGTGTTTACAAGTACACGATGGCCATCTCCCCGCTCGACTGTATGGGCTGCGGCGTTTGCGTCGGCCAGTGCCCGGTCGGCGCTCTGACGATGGTTGGCCAGGAGAGCGAGCTTCCCGAGCAGGATGTGTTCAACTACTGCGTCTCCAAGGTCTCCGACAAGAAGGATATGCAGGATCTCACCGTCAAGGGCAGCCAGTTCAAGCCTGTCTCTTATACACATCTGAC
>ENA-UAOT01001009-UAOT01001009.1-human-gut-metagenome-genome-assembly--contig:-NODE-1009-length-11774-cov-6.620360_pt1 | contig 11774 bp, 9 predicted proteins | sample MGYA00243475_ERZ654567 | MGnify/ENA primary metagenome ERZ654567 (study PRJEB26926, sample SAMN06164482) | human gut metagenome | biome: ENVO:00009003; feature: ENVO:2100002; material: ENVO:00002003... | reverse complement strand
AGGGGCTGGAAAGCCCGTAAAATAAGGAAAGTTCAAGAAATCTCTCCACAAATTTCGATTTGTATAACAGTAGTCTAACACACGTTGTTTAAAAATACTACAGCCAAGCCAATGTCTGTAATTTGCCCTAAAATTTCATTTTATGGAATTTGGACTACTTGACTTTCTAATTGCATACGCAATTCGTGACATGTATCATTATACTGTTGATACATCAGACACACAAATGTAAATAGGGACTAAAATGAACAGCTCCTGTATGATATTGGGATGCGATTAGCTGCAAATGCGTCTTTCTACTTGGCAAAGTACTGGCAGATGTATGTGGTGCCACGACACGGATGTCGTGGCAGCGAACTTGAGACAAGGATGTCGAATGTTCGCGTGCCACATGCATGTCAGTACGTGCCTTAGTAGAAAAGCATATGCAGCGTGCATCAAAATATCATGCAGGAGCTGTTGTATATTCTTCTGCTCTATATTTTCACATATTACGCTGTAATGATCGTACCTGTTTTTCCTTTTAATGCATTATTTGTCTGTGCAAGGGAAGTGATCAGTACCTGACCGTCCGGCTTCTTTGCAAGATATGCGATCGCGGCCTCGATCTTAGGCAGCATATCTGTTGCACCGAACTGACCTTCTTCGATGTATTTCTGTGCCTCGGCAACCGTCATGGAAGAGATGCCTTCCTGATCTTCTTTGCCAAAGTTTTTATATACCATGTCAACGCTTGTTAAAATAATAAGCTCATCTGCCATCAGATCAGAAGCAAGTTTTCCTGCAATACAGTCTTTTTCGATAACTGCGGAAGCACCCTGATAAGCGTGCTGCTGTTCAATGACCGGAATACCGCCACCGCCGCAGGCGATAACGATCTGATCTGCATCTGCAAGTGTGCGGATCGCATCAATCTCCACGATCTTGAGCGGCTTTGGTGCAGCGACGATACGCTGGAAGCCCTTGCCCGGTACCTCTTCTACATAATTGCCCTTTTTGATCTCCATATCCGCATCTTCACGGCTCATGTAACGGCCGATCGCTTTCTGCGGTGCGTAGAATGCTTCATCGTAAGGATCTACGGTTACCTGCGTCAGGATCGTGCTGACCGGCTTTGTGATACCGCGGCTCATCAGCTCTGCCTTCAGGGAATTCTGAATATCGTATCCGACATAGCCCTGGCTCATTGCGGAGCAGACACACATCGGAGCCGGTGTGTAGTCGATATAAATACGTCTCAGCTCTGTCATAGCCTTGTGGATCATGCTGACCTGCGGACCGTTGGAATGGGTGATGGTAAGCTGGTAATCTGCTTCAACCAGATCAGCTAACGCCTTGGCTGTATCCTTTACAGCATCCCACTGTTCCATGATCGTATAACCTAATGCATCGTGTCCCAGAGACACTACAACTTTTTTCTTGCTCATAGAAATACCTCGTTCTTTATATGTGATTATTGTGCTATCTGACTGATGTCCCATATGCCGGGCATCTTTGCATATCATAACAAAGATGTAAATCCATATAGCACCGGATTGTGTTTATTATAGCAAATCCTGCTTCATTTGTACACCTTTTGTCTGCTGTAAAAGATCGATTCCGAGCACCAGCAAAAGAAACAGCCGCACAAGGGCAGCAGGCTGCTCCATGCCATCATAAGAGAACCAGAAAAGCGTTTCTCCGTAGGTCGCCAGAGCCAGAAGCTGTGCCACGACCGGGCGCCAGAGCTTACGAGGACGAAACAGATAAAACAGCATTACGATTTCTGCAATATACGCATAGCGGTCATGCATATGCGGCAGGAAAAATGTGATATACAAAACGGAAAAAGCGGTAAAGCAACATAAAAATTCCCGCGTCAGTTCCATTTTTTTATGATAGAAATAATATACAAAAAGCACAAGGGAGGCGGCGCAGAACACAATGCAGAACTGCCCGAATCTGTCTGCCAGTGCATCAAACTGCCAGAAGGAGTAAATATTAGGGTATTTGAGCTGCAGCTCCGCGTGTGTGCCCGCCTGACTGACATAGAGGAGCAGAAGCTCTTTCAGCGGTCTTCCGGCGATCAGTGACGGGATCAGCGTGATGCAGTAAACGCCGGGGATCCACAGCAGGGTACGCAGGCGGTAATTTTTCCATAAAAAGATCACAGCAAGCACAGGCAGGATAAAGACTGTCTGCAGTTTGAAGGAAAACGCGCAGCCGATACAGAACAGAACAAGTGTATCTGTCCGGATCACAAACGACGCGGCAGCTTCTTTTACTTTTTTACCTCCGAAATGCAGGGTCAATGTCTTTTCTTTCATGGCGATGTAAAGTGCTGTCAGAATAAAGATCGTGTAAATATTGTCGCACTGTCCCCAGACGCCGGAATTGGCGATCACGGTCGGTAGCAGCAGAACGGCGCTAAAGAGCAGCACCTGCTTGTATTTGGAATCTTCCGGGGCAATGAGCTTTGCAGCTACGATGGCAAGCACATAGTCCAGACAGATGCCCACGCCTTTGATGACATAAAGCGGTTCCACATCAAAATAAGAGATCAGCATCAGAAGATGCATATAGGCGGGCGTGTAATTTCCGATATTGTATTTCAGCCCCGCAAATCCACCGTAGGACCTGAACTGCTCCACCCATGGCTTTAGGCAGATCGTGTAGTCGGGAAACTGCAGATCGATAAACCAGAGCCGGAGCATGAGCGTCATGGCAATGATAAGGAAAAGAACGAGCAGATCGAACGTATTATATTTCTTTCCAAGTTTATGATCCAGAAAATTTGTCAGCATATTATCTCCTTTTGACCGCTGCCCGGGAGCAACCCCATGTGGCAAGCATGATCAGATATGAAAAATAATTGATCGTATAACGCGGGTGTACTTCCCAAAGCATTAAAAACAGCATCAGACCGCAGACAGACAGCGGAACGATCAGAAGAACCGCCGGCTGTTCTTTCTTTTGGAAAACCGCCTTCGCACAGAAGAACAAAAAAACTGCGGTAAAGAACAGGTTGGCATACTGGGGCAGACTGCAGCCTTCCCAGTAGGCCTGATAATGACTGCCAAGCAGCGTCAGAAAGTCTGTCAGCCCCGTCTCGCGAGCAAGTCCGAATAAAAACATATAAGAAAGCTCGAAAGTACCGTCTGCAAATGCCATGACGGCTTTCAGCCGCAGCTGCTTATAGATGCCCTTTGCACCGAGGGCGGAAAGCCTGTTTTGAATTTCTGTGCGGACAGCTTCTTTGCGGGCCGCCGGATCGGTAAAGGAACGGGAAAATTCCGTATCATCAGGGGAAAAACCAAAGTTTTCATTCAGTCCCATCATTACCCAGGTTTCCTTTGGTGTTGCCATCCGGTCAGCTGTTGCTTTGTCCAGATGATGGCTGTATATATAGCTGTGGAACAGTATAGTGCAAACGCCGAAAACAAGCAGTGTTTCCGCAAGCAGCGTCAAAAATCTGCGCCGGTTTTTCTGCAGAAGCAGTACAATAAAAATCGCGATCATACAGATAAATACCGTAGGCTTTAAAAAATAACCGACATAACAGGCAAGCACCATAAGAAAATCATAAGTGGATTTCGTTGCGGTGAAAGCTTTTTTGCAGCTTTCCTGAGATACAGATTCTTTCGATTTTAGTTCGCCACATTCAGGGCAGAAGGCCTGCAAATGATCGGAGCCTGCCAGAAACAGTGCAAAAACCAGTGGCGGAAATGCCATGGAAAGGATATCCGTATAAAAACTGGAGCCGCAAAAATAAAGCGGCGGATATATGGCAAACAGACAAAGTGAAAAGACTGCTTCCGTGGCGGAAAAAAGCTTTTTACAGCAGTAATAGGTACTGGCGACCATGACAGAAGTCAGAAGACAGGTCACAAAAATGCCGACGCTGTAATAGTCATGATAGCCCAGACGGGATACGACCCGGAACAGGACATACAGAAAAGTCATAGGTCCCAGATTATTCGGATAGTAGTAATAATAATCGTAAAAACTTGCAAAGGTACCGGTATTGAGCCATTCGACCGCACCGTCATACAGGGAGGAAAAGTCATATTTCGGTACAATGATAAGCTGATGGGCAAAATACATCTGAACGCCGAAAAGCAGCACCAGAAAAAACGGAAGGATATAGCTGCCGTATCGTTCCCAAACAGGGGCAAAATGCTGCAGAAGTTTAAAAAGAGTGATATAAACGATAATAACGACAAGTAATAAGAACGCTTTCAGAAAAATGGAAAAAGCACTGCGCTCCAGACTGTCCTGTTGCAGCACATCAAGAAATAATTTTGTAAATACAACAAATAAAAACAGGAAAAGAGCAGATCTACATGTTTTTACCAGCTTTTCCATGAAATGTGTGCCTCCTTCTTCGTTATGCTTTTTATCATAGCATAGCCTATGGGGAAAGACAAGAAAACAGGGTGGTAAAGACCGATGAAAAAACGGGAAAGCCGTTGACAGAAACGGGATTACAACTTATAATAGAAATATCCTACATAACAAATAGGAAAAGGAGAGAATTGCTTTGAAAATATCAACAAAAGGAAGATATGCGGTACGTGTCATGCTGGATCTGGCATTGAACGATACCGGTGAATATGTGAAGGTACGTGAGATTGCCAAACGGCAGGAAATCTCTGAAAAATATCTCGAGCAGATCATTGCTGTTTTAAATAAAGCAGGTTACGTCAGAAGTACACGCGGTGCGCAGGGCGGTTATAAGATTGCCAAGGATCCGTCACAGTACACCGTGGGCATGATCCTGCGTCTGACGGAAGGCAGTCTCTGTCCGGTAGCCTGCCTTGAGACGGAAAGCAATGAATGCGAGCGCTGTGATACCTGTGAGACGCTACAGGTCTGGAAAGATTTAAATAATGCGATCAACAAGGTCGTAGACAGTGTTACGATCGCAGACCTGGTGGCGCGCCATCAGGAGAGGATAGAGAATATGGATTATTCTATCTGACGTAACTTTAAAAATTGTCCGCCTCTTACAGAGTCTGCAAGCTCTTCGAAAGAAAGAGTCTGCAGGCTGTTTTTTTGCTCATCCAGCAGGGTAAAGAGCAGGTCACTGTTTTCACTGAGCAGCCATGCAGGCTGCATACCGAGCGGCAGAAGCAGATCATCCTGCGCGGAGACAGCACATATCATATTGCTGACATATGTGTCATCACTTTTATAGCTGATCTGCAGGTAAGCCGTTTGTGTATCACCTGCCAAAAGGTCGGAAGAAGACAGCGGCAGATACAGATAATCGTACTCACCGCCGGAAACCGTACTACCTGCAGAAGGCAGCGCAAGCTCTGCTGTAAAGCATTTCCGCAGGCTTTTCATGGAATTTCCGAGACTGGCACAGATTCGGCCCAAATCCAGTTCTCCGGTCACAGCTCTGTAATCATCCCCTGCCTGCCCCGGATAGATTTTTGCAAACAGCTCACGCGGATATAATGCATCGTCATCTTTGCAGTACACATAGTCATGTGTCAGGATCCAGTGATAAATGTAATAGTTGCTTTGTGCATCCAGAACGAAAACAACAGGTCTTTTTTCTTTGATCTGGGACAGCATTTCTTTCTGTGCTTCCATGCTTTTGCCGACCGGCAGAAATCCCGTGCTGCAGGCTCTTGCATTCAGGTAATAGTAAAAGCCCTGTCCGTCAAATCCCATATACCAGGTCTGTTTCTGCACACTGTCACATTTTTGCATTACAGTTTCATAGGCAGTCAGATAGGGAACCTGATCTGCAACCATAAAACCGTTTCCGAGCATAGTATGGTCCAAGATGGGGACTTCGTCCATGGCAAGGAACGTATCGGGAACGGTATAGGTGTTATAAAGCTTGGAAGTATCGTCCATGATAAGCGCTGCCTGTCCGTCCGGGTAAGTCCACATATTCGGAAACTTCATATCATTTATTTCATGATAGATAATAAAAGGCAATGAAAAACAGATACCGAGCAGGAGTGCAGTTGTCCTGCCGGGGAACATTTTTCTATTACGAAGCAGCAGAACCGGCAGAAATATCCCAAATACGGCGATCAATACAGGAGCTGTTCTCTGCAAAATGACACCGGTGTCGGCACGAACCAATGTGTAGGTGTATGAAATTGCCAGTGTCAGAAAGGCCGCCAGTAGTCCGAAAAGCGGAGAAAAACCGCCATGCTTTTGCATGCCCTTGGCAGCCCGTTTATCCGAAAGCAGCTGCATCACAACTTGCAGGCACAGACAGCCAAGAATCCAGAGTGGCAGCATTGGCAGGAAAAAGCGGTAGACCAGATAGAGTCTGTCACGCCATTGCCCGGAAAGGTAAGGCAGGAAGGTATCCGGTGGGGTCTGTCCGAACAGAGAAATACCGTCTGCAAGCAGTGTCTGGCTGCTGTAGGTCAGAGTATGTCTGAGCATCCGTAAAAGAAGCGGTAGACAGAGAACAACCGGCACAAGTGTCAGAAACCATAAAATGTAAAAAGAAGGTTTTTTCCTTTCTGTTTTCCAGTCCGTCTCTTTGATTGTACGCAGCAGCATCCGGATGCCAGACGGGAGAGTGCCAAGCAGCAGCGCACCGCCGTAGAGCGGATAATAAAGCCCTGCCAGAAAGCAGGAAAAGATCCAGCATCTGAGCCAGTGCATCGGTTTTTCCAAAAGTGCTTTGTCAAACAAAAGGAGCAGGACGGGAAGAACCATATACTGCCGGTTGTAGCTTGGCAGTGCAAAAAATACCGCAAATAAAAGTGATTTTCCACCGATCTGCCTGTATAGAAGCCACATCGTCAGAGCGGCAAAGAGAACCACAGTGATTGAAATAGCAGGAGAATAATCCGACACGGTTCCGTGTAGAAGGACATTCTGGATAAAACCGTTCACAAGCGGGAACAGACCGGAAACAGGCGTATATTCCCGATAAGCACTCTGGTGCAGCCCGAAAATCTGCTGCCACGGGATCATCTGCTCGCCGTGGTGGTGCTGGTCAGGCTGTGCAAAAGCCGGGGCTGCACTAAAGGAATGATAAATGAAGATCGTCATAACGGTAGCACAGCTGATGAGGCGGGAAACAGGCAGGCAGCCCTGTCGATCCGCCCGGGCGGTATTTGTATACTGCATGCTTCGGATCTCTTTTGCAATATGACACATGTGCCGTATTTCTCCCGCGAGCAGTCCGAGGAGCAGCAGTGTAAAAAAGATATAGTAAAAGCCTGCATAGGCGACACGGATCCGCTCGCCATGATATAGATAGTGATCTACAAAATAAACAACAAGTAAAAATGGGATCGGTAGCTGCAGGATGCAGAGCAGAAGAGAAAGGCGCTCTGCTTTTTTATCGGTTTCAGTTTTGGGCAGACAGCAGATGAGAAGTGACACAAGTGTCAATGCAGAGGCGGTTCCTATGACCTGATTATCGGAGAGGATAAAACGGTCTGAAATCTGCACAAGAACGGTAAGAACTGCCATGAGTGCATAATACAGTAAAACCGGCAGTACCAGACACGGATAAAAAAGAGCCTGTTCTTTTTTGAAATGCAGGCAGACTGCCAGTACGCAAAAATAACAAAGCCCCAAAAGCAGGACGGTGTTTTTCTGTCCGAATATGATAAAACTGCCGAGAAGTGGGAAAACAAAAATCCAGAGATAGCGCAGATAAACCGGATGCTTGTCTGCCTGAGCGGTTTCGGGCGTTTCTGCCATGTGTTTCATTTGCCTTGCGGACAGAAGAAAGCCTGTCAGGCAGCAGAGAAGAAGACCAAGGACAGTCAGCAGACGAAACAGCGTAAGTTCCCCCTGCTTATTGATGCCTGTTTTGGCCGTTGTTTCTATGATGATATCGGTAAAGACCGGTGCTTTTGCTGCCCAGAGCGGAAAAAAACGGGCAAACAGCGGGACGCAGAGCAAAAGTGCAGCCATACATGGAAGAATGATCGGTAATTTTCTTTTCATATTTTTAAAAACCTCGCCAGTGGATCGCCGGAATGCCGGCAGAATTTACATATCTTATGATAAAGGACTTTGTTGCCGTTTGCAAGATTGGGAAACAAGAATCGATCAGACGAATAAATCAGATGTCGGCGGTTTATCCTATAAAATGATGGTTTCCCTGCAGGAAACGGAATGGAAGAAGGAGAACTGAAAATGAAGGATAAAATTTTTGGTGTTTTACAGCGCGTGGGACGGAGCTTTATGTTGCCGATCGCAATCCTGCCCGTAGCGGGACTTCTGCTTGGAATCGGCAGTTCCTTTACCAATGCGACAACGATCGAAACGTATCACCTGACGGGGATTCTGGGAGAAGGCACGATAGCACATGCCCTGCTCATGATCATGAGCCGTGTGGGCAGCACGGTTTTTGATAACCTGCCACTGCTTTTTGCCATTGGTGTGGCGATCGGTATGGCAAAGAAGGAAAAAGAGGTGGCGGCGCTTTCGTCTGTTATTGCCTATCTTGTCATGCATACATCGATCTATGCCTTGCTGCTTTTGCACGGCGAGATTGCGGAAGACGGGCAGATCGCGGATTTTGTACTGGAAGGCAGTATTACATCGGTCTGCGGAATCCCATCTTTGCAGATCGGTGTGTTTGGCGGAATTATCGTAGGACTTGGCGTGGCGGCGCTGCACAACCGGTTTTACCGGATCGAACTGCCGAGTGCCCTGTCCTTTTTCGGCGGGACACGGTTTGTACCGATCATATCCACGGTTGTGTATCTCTTTGCCGGTATTTTGCTCTATTACGTGTGGCCGACCGTGCAAAACGGTATTTATGCGATGGGCGGTTTTGTGACAGGCTCCGGGTATTTCGGAACGCTTCTGTTCGGTCTTGTGAAACGTGCCCTGATCCCGTTTGGACTGCATCATGTCTTTTACATGCCGTTCTGGCAGACGGCTGTCGGCGGAACGAAGGAAGTGGCAGGACAGCTTGTGCAGGGCGGACAGAATATCTTTTTTGCGGAACTCGCGGATTCTGCCAACATTGCACATTTCAGCGCAGCTGCAACCAGATATTTTTCGGGCGAATTTATTTTCATGATCTTTGGTCTGCCCGGCGCAGCGCTTGCCATGTATCAGTGTGCAAAGCCTGAGAAAAAGAAGGCAGCGGGCGGACTGCTTTTATCCGCCGCACTGGCAAGCATGATAACAGGTATAACAGAGCCATTGGAGTTTTCGTTTTTGTTTGTGGCACCGGCGCTCTTTGTTGTGCAGGTCATTTTGGCAGGATCGGCCTATATGATCGCACATATGCTGAATGTGGCGGTCGGACTGACCTTTTCCGGCGGGCTGCTTGACTTCTTTTTGTTCGGTATTTTGCAGGGCAATGAAAAGACAAGCTGGCTGCGGGTGTTGTATGCTCTAAAAGACTTCTTAATCAAGCGGTTGGGAAGTCTCTTAGAACACACAACCTAAAATCGAAGAAAGGAGCGTAAGCCATGAGAAGAAACGAAAAAATCACTGCTCTTTATGAGCGATTGAGCCGAGACGATGACCAGCAAGGCGAGAGCAACAGCATATCGAACCAGAAGAAGCTGCTTGAAGAATATGCTGACCATCAGGGCTTTTCTAACACAGTCCATTTTACTGATGACGGTATCAGTGGTACTTGCTTTGACCGTCCCGGATTTCTGGCAATGATGAAAGAAGTGGAAGCTGGAAATGTGGAATACCTTTGTATCAAGGACATGAGCCGACTGGGGCGTGACTATCTGAAAGTCGGTCAGATTATGGAGATACTGCGTCAGCGTGGTGTCCGCTTAATTGCCATCAATGACGGTGTGGACAGTGCCAGAGGGGACGATGATTTTACCCCGTTCCGCAATATTATGAATGAGTATTATGCCAGAGATACCAGCCGCAAAATCCGTTCCACTTTCCAGTCCAAAGGCAAGTCCGGCAAGCACCTCACAGGTACAGTCATTTACGGCTACCTCTGGAATGAAAACAGAACTCAGTGGTTAGTTGATCCAGAAGCAGCCGAGGTGGTAAAGCGTATCTTTGCCATGACGATTGACGGTTTTGGACCGTATCAGATTGCAAAGAAGCTGTCAGAGGAAAAAATCTTGATACCATCTGCTTACCTTGCACAGTTTGGAGAGGGTGTGAACAAAAACAAGACTTTCAAAGATGTGTACGGCTGGGGAGCTTCTTCCGTTGTAGAAATCCTCAAAAAGCGTGAGTATCTGGGGCATACAGTCAATTTCAAAACACGCAAGCATTTTAAGGACAAGAAAAGCCATTATGTGCCGGAGGACGAATGGACGATTTTTGAAAATACCCATGAGCCAATCATCGACCAGCCAACTTTTGACCTTGTGCAGAAAATCCGAGGAAATGTCAGACGCTACCCTAACGGCTGGGGCGAAGCTGCTCCCCTCACTGGCTTGCTTTATTGTGCCGACTGCGGTGGCAAGATGTATGTCCACCGTACTAACAACGGCAAGCGTATTTCTCAATATACTTGTTCCCAATACAGCAAAGTCCCAGTCGGAAAGCTCTGCACCACACAGCACCGTATCAATGAGGATGTGGTACTCTCCCTTATCTCTGATATGCTCAAAGCCATTGCCGAATATGCCAAGCATGACCGAGCCGAGTTTGTCCGGGTGGTACAGAAAGCACAGTCCAGCCAGCAGACCACAGAAGTCAGAAAACAACGGACACGCCTTGCCACCGCCAAGCAGAGAGTTTCTGAGCTGGAAGTGCTGCTCTGTAAGATTTATGAGGACAATGCTTTGGGGAGACTGCCGGACAGCCGATATGAAATGCTGGACGCTCAATATGCAAAGGAGCAAAGTGAGCTGACCGCTGAAATTTCTACTCTGGAAAAGGCGGTTAAGGGCTATGAAAAGCATGAAAAGGACGCTGACCGATTTATCGCTCTGATTGATAAATACGAGAATTTTGACACGTTGACCGTTACCATGCTCAATGAATTTGTTGAGAAAATCCTTGTCCATGAGCGTGACCGCAAAGGCAGCCGAGACACAACACAGGAGGTTGAGATTTATTTCAATTTTGTTGGGCGTTTTGTTCCTCCGGCATTTGGAGAAGTGGAGCTGACATCAGAGGAATTAGAGGAAATCCGTAAGAAAGAGGAGCGCAAGGACAGGCTTCATCAGAACTATTTGAAGCGTAAAGCTAACGGCAAGCAGAAAGAATATGAGGAACGCACCAAAGCCAAGAAAAAGGCTGAAATCGAAGCCAGAAAAGACGCTATCCGCACCGAGGATATCGCAAAGGGCGTATTTATCCCGGTGAGCAGTTTACCGCAGAGAGAGCCACAGAAAGGAGCTAAGACCACATGAAACTACCCTATACTAAACAAGAAGATTATCTCATCCCAAATATTATGATTGATATGTGTTTTGTGTTGCTAAACCGAAACAGTATAATTTGTCTATTTTGCCAACTTGAATTTATTAAAGTAAATATGATATAATCAATATGTACAAAGAATGTGCGCTCTAAATTACGAAAGTGGTGATTCCGATGGATATAGAGATTTGCTGTTTATTTTTTAATCAATTAATAGAAGGAGGTCTTTATAATGAAAAAAATATTATCTCTCATTCTCGTATTGGCAATGACATTTTCCTTATCTACAACTGCATTAGCTGCTGATTCCACTACTTCTTCTATATCCGAAAATGAAGCTGTTGAATTAGCTCGTTGGTTTATTGCAAATGATATTTATGAAAATGGTAATAACGGATGGAGTGAAAGTACTGTCATAGATAGCGTAACTACTGATTCTGTCTCTTATACACATCTGACGCTGCCGACGATCGCATAAGTGTAGA
>ENA-UAOT01001008-UAOT01001008.1-human-gut-metagenome-genome-assembly--contig:-NODE-1008-length-11784-cov-4.176145_pt1 | contig 11784 bp, 7 predicted proteins | sample MGYA00243475_ERZ654567 | MGnify/ENA primary metagenome ERZ654567 (study PRJEB26926, sample SAMN06164482) | human gut metagenome | biome: ENVO:00009003; feature: ENVO:2100002; material: ENVO:00002003... | reverse complement strand
TCTACACTTATGCGATCGTCGGCAGCGTCAGATGTGTATAAGAGACAGGCACCGGACAGGAAACGTATCCCATACGGCATGATGAACTTTGCAGTAATCCGCCGCGACGACTGTTATTATGTAGACAAAACCCGGTTTATACCCATGATAGAAGAGGCGGACAAGTTTTTCTTCTTTATTCGTCCGCGCCGTTTCGGCAAAAGCCTCACAGTAAATATGTTGCAGCACTATTATGATATACTTGCCAAGGATAAGTTCGATGCCCTGTTTGGCGACCTTTACATCGGAAAGCACCCTACGCGCGATCGGAACAGCTATCTGGTACTATACCTCAACTTCTCCGGAATAGTAGGCGAACTACACAACTATCGCAAAGGACTGGATGCGCATTGCCAAACAATGTTCGACTATTTCTGTGATATTTACGCCGACTATCTCCCCAAAGGCATCAAGGAAGAACTCGACAAAAAAGAAGGAGCTGTCGAACAATTTGAATACCTATTCACAGAATGTAATAAGACCAACCAACGTATTTACCTTTTTATTGACGAATACGACCATTTCACCAATGCCATCCTCTCGGATATAGAAAGCCTGCACCGCTATACGGACGAAACACATGGCGAAGGTTATCTGCGCGCCTTCTTCAATAAAATTAAAGCTGGAACTTATTCCAGTATCGAGCGTTGTTTCATTACCGGTGTAAGCCCCGTGACAATGGACGACCTCACAAGCGGTTTCAACATCGGAACCAACTACTCGCTCACGCCGGAATTCAACGAGATGATAGGTTTCACGGAAGAAGAAGTGCGCCAAATGCTCACTTACTATTCTACCACCAGTCCATTCAACCACAGTGTGGACGAATTGATAGAAATAATGAAACCCTGGTATGACAACTACTGCTTTGCGGAAGAATGTTATGGCGAAACCACCATGTACAACTCAAATATGGTGCTCTACTTCGTCAAGAATTATATTCAACGAGGCAAAGCCCCCCGGGATATGGTAGAAGACAATATCCGTATCGATTACGAAAAATTGCGTATGCTCATCCGGAAGGACAAAGAGTTTGCTCATGATGCCTCCATCATACAAACATTGGTGAGCGAAGGCTATGTCACCGGAGAACTGAAAAAAGGTTTTCCTGCCGTCAATATTACCAACCCCGACAACTTTGTGAGCCTGCTCTACTATTTCGGTATGCTCACCATTAGCGGCACGTATAAAGGAAAGACCAAACTCACCATCCCTAATCAGGTAGTCCGCGAACAAATCTACACTTATCTGCTAAGTACCTATAACGAAGCCGAACTCAATTTCAGTAGTTACGAAAAAAACGAACTTGCCAGTGCTCTTGCCTACGATGGCGATTGGAAAGCCTATTTCGGTTATATTGCTGACTGCCTGAAACACTACACTTCCCAGCGCGACAAGCAGAAAGGTGAATTTTTTGTCCACGGCTTTACGCTTGCCATGACGGCACAAAACCGTTTCTACCGTCCCATTTCCGAACAGGATACACAGGCAGGATATGTCGATATTTTCCTCTGTCCGCTACTGGATATCTATTCTGGCATGAAGCACAGCTACATTGTAGAACTGAAATACGCCAAATATAAAGACCCCGAAAGCCGTGTGGAAGAACTGCGTCTGGAAGGGATTACACAAGCTAACCGCTATGCAGAAACCGAGACGGTGAAGAATGTGGTCGGTGCCACACAACTTCATAAGATTGTGGTGGTGTATAAGGGAATGGATATGCCGGTATGTGAAGAAATTTAAAGCAAACTCAGCAATAAAGCTATACAGAATCTCGAACATCACTGGGAATGGAAGCATATTGTGCCCGTTAACAGTGAAAATCCGTAAAAGAATTCAAAAGAGAAACAAATACAACAAAATTATTTGGAAAGGGCAAGAAGAAGGCTTATATTTGTCATGTGATTTTTTTCATAGTATTAGATTTAAGGTTAACAAAGGTTGGAGCAAGGCGTTGCTCCTTTTTTTATGTCTTATTCCCTGCCGCCAACAGTTTCCCGAACAAATTCAGAATCCCCGCTACACTCTCTTTATCAGATACAGGTATCCGAATACTAGTCCGACCTGTCTCCTTATCTTCCTCTACAATAGAATCAACCAATCTCTGAGTAGCTTCTGGCGAACTAAGCGTACGTGCCAGTCCGCTAAGGAAAGAAAATCCCTGCTGAAGCAATTGCTCCGGATTATTATCTGCCGCAGATACAGAAGACTTCTTTTCCGTACTCACCTCTGTTACTCCTTCTTCAGGTGTTTCTTCCTCAAGCAATGCCAATGAATCCGTGTCCGTCGTTTGCAAAACAGCCGTTTCCTCCACAACTTTCTCTTCATTATCATTCAAATCAATACTGCAGCCCGCCATACGATTATGCGCTCCGTCCACTTCTTCAGACGGTTCGGCCACCACCTTGAGACTATCCATCATCTTGTCGAACTTGCTGTTTTCCAAGAAGATGGTATCTTCACCATTATCAAGGATACCCTCAAAAAGAGAAGTTTTGAAGTTGAGGGTAGACAACATCCTCTCTTCAATAGTCTGGCTGGCAACAAGATTGATAACCTGGATATTCTTTTTCTGACCGATACGATAAATACGGGCAATACGCTGCTCGAGAACGGCCGGATTCCAAGGCAGATCGAGATTGATAAGTATAGACGCAACTTGCAGATTCAGCCCTGTACTTCCGGCATCAGTTGACAGAAAGACGCGGCTTTCCGGCAGTTCGGTAAAGTTATCCGTCAGATTTTTACGGGCTTCGGAAGGAATCCCCCCATGAAGATACTCATACCGGACACCTAAAACGTCCAGTTCTTTCGCTATCAGACGAGTCATCCTCTCCCATTGGCTGAAAATAACCACCTTCTCATCTCCACTCTCAAAGACATTCCTGAGAATATTCAGCGTTTCCTCCACCTTCGTATCATAACGGGTTTTCTGGTCAAGAATATAAGTGCTGTCGCAAAGCATACGCATCTGGCTAAGCATCAACAATAGCCGCTTCCGGTCTTTCTCACTCAGGAAACGGGTTTTCGTCCATTTGAATACTAGTTGCGACACGATAGACTGATATTCATCATGCATATTCCTCTGTTGCTCAGTCATCGGCACAAACAGAACTTTATCCATCCGCCCGGGCAACTGGAGAGCTACATCTTTTTTCCGGCGGCGAATCAGTACGTTCTTCATCTGCTCGCCAATGGCATTCAGATTCTTGTAAGAAACCACCTTACCCGTATCCGACCGGACAACAGTCTGGTCAAGAAACTGATAATAAGGTCCCAAACAAAACTGGTCGACAAACTGCATGATGGAATAAAGGTCCTCCAACTTATTCTCCAATGGAGTACCGGATAAAATAACCGAATAATCCGACTCAATATGACGGGCTGCTTTGGATATTTGAGTATTCCAGTTCTTCAGACGCTGCACTTCATCCATGATAAGGAAATCAGTATGAAGAGACTTCAAGATTTTAATATCATTGCACACACTGTTGTAAGACACTATCTTATAAAATTCTTCCGCTCCATATAGCACTTTCCTGGTCAGGTGATTTCCTTCTACCACAATAGCCTTGGCATCGGTAAAACGCTCTATTTCCTTTTTCCATTGATATTTCAATGATGTAGGGCATATAATCAGAGCGGAAGATATAAACTGATGCTTCCTCATCAGTTCAGCCGTTCCAATAGCCTGGATAGTTTTGCCCAGTCCCATTTCATCCGCGATGATAGATTTTCCGGCACGAAAAGCAAAACGGATTCCTTCTTTCTGATAAGGGTAAAGTTTTGTTTTCAGCAATGTGTCCAATGCTGTGTCCGAAGCATAGTCCGGTAGCAATTGCGACCGCCTCCGCAAATCACGCTGTTCAAGTATAAATCCCAGTGCGTCGGGATACCAACGGAATGTGTTATTCAGGCGGGTAGCAGCCCTCAAGAATTCAGTTATCGAGTCAATGGCGGCAGGGCGCATCACTCCGTCGGGAGTAAAATAAGGACTTGCCAGTTTGCGGAACTCCTCCTCATTGTCCGTACCGATTCGCAAGCAAACTTTACGCTCTCCCTGATAAGACAGGTATACGGAAGAATACGGTGGCGTGACACGGCAAACTTTACGTCTTTTCTCTCTAATCCATAGTTTGACTCCTTCCAAATGTTTGCAAGTACCCAATTGGCTTGCCTTAAAATCCATACACGAACAATAATTCCAAGGACTCTGATGTCCTCTATATACCACATTATATTCATTGCCGGATGTAGGATTTATCACCGTATAATAACCGGGATATTCTTTTTTGTCTCTCTCAGATATTACAAACTTCTCTTTCATTGCCGCCTGCCTCCGCAAAGCAATCTGCCAGTCTTGCAAAGTCATATTGTCCGGTCGATAATGATAAGAAACTTTATTCACTGTGCTTTTCGTCTTTTTATCTGCTTTTGTCTTTTTTGCCATGCTCATTGTACCTTCGAAATTTTGCCAAAAATACGAAAAGGTTTCTGTTTCTCCACAATATAAAGTATACAAATTATCAGGAAATTACTATAATAACTGGTACATTCCCCCTACCAACACACGAACTACACCTTTCATTTCAAGCTCGAAAAGAATCGTATTCATTTTCTGCACGGGAATATCCGCTTCAACTACTAATGTATTAATCTGTAAATCGCCTCGTTTCTCAAGAATTTCAATAACCTTTTGCTCCTCTTCAGACAAATCAAGAAAAAGACTACGCTGCACATTTGCCACTTTTGCCGAATGAGCACTAACCTCCCAGCCCATAGCCTTCACAAAATCTTCGGCTGATAATAACAAAGAAGCTCTGTTTTCTCTGATTAACAGGTTGCATCCTTTTGAATATTCATCATTCACGCGACCGGGGAAAGCGAAACAGTCGCGATGATAACCTTCGGCAAGTTCGGCTGTAATCAGTGAACCGCCTTTCTCTGCTGATTCAATGACAATTGTAGCATCACACACACCGGCGACAATACGGTTACGGCTGACAAAGTTATGCCGGTCGGGATTGGTGCCGGACAGAAATTCGGTCAGTAATCCCCCTTTTTCAAGCATGTCAACAGCTGTTTTCCGGTGGACATGAGGATAAATACGATCCAGCCCATGAGCTAAAACACCTACTGTAGGTAATTCATTGGCCAAAGCTTCACGATGCGCATGAATATCGATTCCATAAGCAAGACCGCTGACTACAAGCACTTCAGGACAAAGTGCTTTCAGATCCCGCAGAAAAGAGGCGCAGATTTGTGTCCCATAATCAGTAGCATTACGGGTTCCTACCATATTCAGGATATGAAGGGAATTTAGATCGGTATTTCCTTTAAAGAAAAGAACAATAGGGGCATCTTCACATTCCCGCAAACGGGAAGGATAAGCCTCATCATGAAAAGACAGACAAGAGATCCGATTCTTCCGAATAAATTCATATTCTTGTTCGGCGCGGAGCACAGCTTGTGGACAATCCAATGCCTCTATCACCCGTTGACTTACTTCTGGAATACGTTCCGGTATTTCTTTGCGCAAACGGAAGACATCAACGGCATTACCCATTCCATCTATCAAATGTTTTGCTCCTATGTGCCCGATACCGGGCACCATTGTCAGAGCAATACTATAAATTTGTTCTTCTTCCGAGCTGTTCATTTCAGGTAGGGCGCAAAGACATTATCGAACAATTCGCTGTCACTTAAACGTCCGTTTACCACACATACCGTCTCAACAGTGGATTTCACTACTACTTTATTATCATTCTTACGGAAGATATCCTGATAAAACACATATTTGATACCTTCCTTTTTCATATATAGTTTCGAGACAAACTCATCTCCGCTTTTCAATGGAGTCTTGAATGCCATACTAATGCGTGCCACTACCGGATCAACTCCCTGCTCATGAAGTGCAGCAAAACTGACACCCACCGAAGTCAGAAACTCGTGACGGGTATGTTCCAGATAGTGCTGATAATTGGCATTATTGACAATACCTTGAAGGTCACATTCGTAATCGCGAACCTTCATTTCCAATTCATAGATATAGTTCATTTAAATTGAGAATTGAGAATTAAAAGTTGAGAAATAACAGTTAGCCTCTTTTTTGCTCAATATCGAGCCCTTTGAACTTCTTCAATTCTTCGGTCGATACCAGTTTATACAGCTTATCACTGGGACGTATCTTATCCGATTTCATAGAGAAATGCTGTCCCTTCTTCACTGTTTGCACAGGTTCCAAGTCAACACGGGCTTCTTCCAAAGTCATAAATAGGGCACCGGTAGTCGGCCCTGTAATGAGAAGCTTATCGCCTACACTTACTTCAGCAGCTTCTACCAGGAATTCGGAAACTCCGATATTGGAGAAGTATTTGATACCTTTGCCTACATAAATCTTACGTTCCGTAGCTGCCGAACCATAATTCCTAGTCCATTCGCCCAAACGCTGTCCCAAGTAATATCCATCCCAGAAGCCACGGTTGAATACGGTTTTCAGGCGTTCATCCCAAGCCGCAATCTTTTCATCGGTGAATGTTCCATCCAAATAAGCCTTGATAGCTTCTTTGTAACATTCAACCACCGTACGTACATATTCAGGTCCACGGGCACGACCTTCAATCTTGAATACACGTACACCGGCATCCAACATTTTATTCATAAAATGGATGGTCTTCAAGTCTTTGGGAGACATGATATATTCGTTATCAATATCCAGTTCCACATCCGTTTCCTTATCACGAACCATGTAAGAACGACGACATACCTGCATACAAGCACCGCGATTGGCCGAATGATTCATCTCATGTAAAGAGAGATAGCATTTACCCGATACTGCCATACAAAGCGCGCCGTGGCAGAACATTTCGATACGAAGTTGTTCGCCGCTCGGACCACAAATATGTTCTTCCTGTATCTGACGATAAATCTCGGCCACCTGTTCCAGATTCAACTCACGGGCCAATACTACCACATCTGCAAATTGCGCGTAGAATTTCAAGGCCTCCGCATTGGAGATATTCAACTGGGTGGAAAGATGCACCTCCTGTCCTATCTGACGGGCATAATTCATCACTGCCACATCAGCTGCAATCACCGCAGAAATTCCCGCTTCCTTGGCTGCGTCGACAATGGTATGCATCAAAGGAATATCTTTATCATAGATAATCGTATTGACCGTCAGGTAGCTCTTCATCCCGTGCTCGTCACACGTACGGGCTATTTCCCGCAAATCATCAATCGTAAATGTATTAGCCGAACGGGCACGCATATTCAGGTTTTCTATACCGAAATAGATAGAATCGGCACCTGCCTGAATGGCCGCAGCAAGAGATTCGCGCGAACCCACAGGAGCCATTATTTCAAAATCTTTTATATTCATTTTACTGTCCAATAATCATTAATATGATAGAAGTGTGCAAAGGTACGAATTTATCCGTATTTTTGCAGAGAATAAAGCAGAAAGAAGAAATGGAAAATAAGAAACCAATCGTACTCAACAATCTGGAAGAGTGGGATTTCACCGACTATATAGACTCGTTGATACAAAAAGAGGAAGCTGTAGATTTGGAATTCAAGATTGCCCAAGATGGTCTTCCCAACAGTTTATGGGACACTTATTCTTCTTTTGCCAATACAGATGGAGGAGTTATTATACTTGGTGTGAAAGAGTATAAACAGCAATTCATTATTGAAGGACTGACAAAAGAACAAATCAGCCAGTACAAAAAAGACTTTTGGAATCAGATTAATAATCCGGATTGTGTAAATGAGAATCTGCTTTCTGATAACGACCTGTATGAAGGTTGTTATAAAGGAAAAAATCTGCTCCTCATTTATGTTCCTCGTGCAACCCGTATACAACGTCCTATCTACAGAACAAGAAATCCTTTTGGCGGACATACATTTAAACGTAACCATGAAGGCGATTATAAATGTACAGATGCTGAAGTGAAACGCTTGATTGCAGATTCGGACGAAAACCACCCACGTGATTCCAGAATCCTGTGCAATTATTCCATAGAAGATATTGATAAGGAAACCCTGACACAATACAGGCAACTATTTGCCAATCTGAAACCATCTCATCCATGGCTTAGCCTGAATGACCTGGAATTTCTGACAAAATTGGAAGCGTATCGTAAAGACCGGCATACTAAAGAGGAAGGTTTCACTTTAGCCGGAATACTTATGTTCGGCAAAACAGAAAGTATCACAGATCCTGAATGCGCTCCTAATTATTTTCCAGATTATAGGGAACATTTAGGAGCAGACGATTCTATCAGATGGTCAGATCGTATCTGCCCGGACGGAACTTGGGAAGCAAATCTCTTCCAATTTTATCGCAAAGTATACCCTAAACTGACTGTCATACTCCCTAAACCTTTCCAAATAAGAAATGGTATACGAATTGATGAGACTCCCACACATATTGCAATACGTGAAGCATTTATCAACACACTTATTCATTGTGATTTCTCGGAAGAAGGAAACATTGTTGTTGAACAGTGGGTAGATAAATACCGCTTCAAGAATCCCGGAACAATGTTGGTCAGCAAAACACAATATTATTCAGGGGGAGACAGCGTATGCCGTAATAAAGCATTACAAAAAATGTTCATGCTAATCGGTTTCTCGGAGAAAGCTGGTAGCGGTGTAAATAAGATTATAAAAGGTTGGAGAGAAGCTAACTGGCAAAAACCGTATGTTGAAGAATTGAACCGTCCGGACAAGGTGGAACTAACTTTACCTATGATAAGTTTATTACCGGATGATGCTGTAATCAAACTAAAAGAACTATTTGATGGAAAGATTGAAAAACTAACCCAAGATGAGTTAACGGCTTTGGTTACTTGTTATAGTGAAAATGAGATTAATAACACTCAACTACAATACGTTGTTCCTCAACATCGTTCAGATATCACAAAGATGCTAAAAAAACTCTGTAATGAAGGATTTTTGATTGCAGAAGGAAATGGCAGAGGAACGAAATACCATATTAATGAATCTGAGGGAAAGTTTGAAACTTTGGAAAATAAGGTTGAAAGTTCAGAGAATAATATGGAAAGCTCGGAAAGTAATATGGAGAGCTCGGAAAGTAATATGGAGAGTCTGAAGAGTAACATGGAGAGTTCAAAGCAAAATAAACAAAGAATGACTTTTGAAGAATTGCAAGCACTCATCATTTCGCTATCACAAGACTATATTAGTATTGAAGAAATAGCAACAAAAGTTCATAAAACACCTAAATATCTTATCAATTTTATTATCCCCAGAATGCTTCAAAACGGTACAATAGAGAGACTATACCCCGGAATTCCCAACCATCCGAAACAGAAATATAAAGCAACCAATAAAAACTTTAATAAGCAGTAATATTATATATGAAAATAGCCCATATAGATTTAGGAAAACACCCCATCTTACTTGCCCCGATGGAGGATGTAACCGATCCGGCTTTCCGCCTGATGTGCAAGAAATTCGGAGCAGACATGGTGTACACCGAGTTTGTATCGAGTGATGCACTGATACGTGCTGTCAGCAAGACTGCACAGAAACTAAGTATCAGTGACGCAGAACGTCCTGTCGCCATCCAGATATACGGGAAAGATACAGAGACAATGGTGGAAGCTGCCAAGATTGTAGAGCAGGCACAACCTGACATTCTGGATATAAACTTCGGATGTCCGGTGAAAAGAGTCGCCGGAAAAGGTGCAGGAGCAGGTATGCTACAAAATATCCCCAAGATGCTGGAGATCACCCGTGCTGTCGTAGATGCGGTGAAAATACCCGTAACAGTGAAGACTCGTTTGGGATGGGATGCAAACAATAAAGTAATTGTAGAATTAGCGGAACAATTGCAAGATTGTGGCATAGCCGCATTGACTATACATGGCCGTACCCGCGCACAAATGTATACCGGAGAGGCGGATTGGACACTGATAGGCGAAGTGAAGAATAATCCGAGAATGCATATTCCCATTATCGGCAATGGAGACGTGACCAGTCCTCAACGCTGTAAGGAGTGTTTTGACCGTTATGGAGTAGATGCTGTGATGATCGGTCGCGCCAGCTTCGGTCGTCCATGGATATTCAAGGAAGTAAAACACTATTTAGAGACAGGTGAAGAATTACCTCCACTTAGTTTTGAATGGTGTATGGAAGTACTTCGTCAGGAAGTGGTAGACAGCGTTAATCTGCTCGATGAGCGTAGAGGTATTTTGCATGTACGCCGTCATCTGGCCGCAAGCCCTCTATTCAAGGGAATCCCTAACTTCCGCAACACACGTATTGCGATGTTACGGGCAGAAACAAAAGAAGAGCTTTTCCGGATATTTGATGAAATCACTTCCCAACGCAAAGAAAATCCGGAAATTTAAATCAGCACCTATTATATCTATTCTTCAGGAACTTGTACTTGTTCCTGAAGAATAACATGATCTAATTAAAACGTCAAGGTCTTTGGTTTCTATTTAAACATCGGCTGCGCAAACCACTTTTTGAACATCCAGGTTACGACTACATACAATAGGAATGCAGAGAAGAAACCAACAATGGCATCAATCACATAATGCGCCTGAATATATACGGTAGCCCCACAGAGCAACATATAGAAAGGTATAAGACAGGCAAACAACTTCTTGCTGCCACGCCAAGCCATAATCATCAGAATAGTAGAAATGCCTACATGCGAACTGGGGAATGCCGCCGTAGGACGTTCACCCACTTGCTGCGAGCCTTCCACCAAACTATAAAAAAATCCGTGCTGATAGCCCGGTCCGGGAAGTAACTCCTGATTATGATTGAAATAATCACCGATAGCAGGAAAAATACCTTTAGATACATTATCAATACCAATGGCAGGAAAATAGAATTGAGGGCCTGCAACAGGAACGAATATATAAATCAGATAGTAAATAAAGAAAGAAGTGACAAGCACAAAAGACATCTTTTCGAACCACTCAAATTTATAAATGAAATAGAATAGAGCCACAATCAGCATCATCGGATAATAAAAGAAATATCCCATATTGAATGCCTCGCTGACTATAAGATGTGGAAACGTATGGCAGAACCAAATAGCAGGCTGACCATTGAAAATAAACTGTTCGGCAGTTGCAAATACATGATCCAAATTCGGAAAGAAACGATTGAACTCGAAAGTATCCGGATACCAGTAAGACAGCAGACTCATCTGAATGACAATACGCACAAACGCCGAAAATTTACAGGGAGCAAGACGATAAAGATACATCAATAAAAAAGTCATAGCCGCGATCATCGCCCTATCCAGCAACATGTGCCATGGATGATCCATCCGCTGAAACAGGAACAGAATCAATATGGAAGTCAACAGATTATAAATCAATGTAATCTTTTCCACAGCAAACAACCCTTTCCGGGTTTCTACGCGCTTAAATAAGTCTAAAGCCATCCTTCATTTTTATACCAGGCAATGGTTTCCCGAACTCCCTTTTCCAAATCATATTCGGGCACATACCCCAGTTCATCCATTACCGGGGTTATATCGCATTGCCAGTTGCGTTGTTTCATTATCTTATATTTATCCGAATTCAGGGTACTGCTCCTCCCGGAACGTGTAGCAATGAATTCAGCGAACAAAGATATAACTTTTAGCACAATTAATGGACATTTCAAGTGAAGAACAAACGGATTACCCAATTCTTTTTGTATCAGATCCGAAAAGGCACGGCTCTGTCTCTTATACACATCTCCGAGCCC
>ENA-UAOT01000973-UAOT01000973.1-human-gut-metagenome-genome-assembly--contig:-NODE-973-length-12166-cov-8.731979_pt1 | contig 12166 bp, 9 predicted proteins | sample MGYA00243475_ERZ654567 | MGnify/ENA primary metagenome ERZ654567 (study PRJEB26926, sample SAMN06164482) | human gut metagenome | biome: ENVO:00009003; feature: ENVO:2100002; material: ENVO:00002003... | reverse complement strand
TTCCTGAACAGGTTTCAGATATTTATAATAATACAAAAAAATTATATTGACATAAGCCTTGAATAGTATCATAATTAAATTGTAAAAACACTGATAAAAAGGAGCTTTAATTATGATAAGAAGATCAAAAGCGGCGGCTTTTCTACTTTGCGCAGCGGTATTCTGCACTTCACTAAGCGGCTGCGGCAAAGACGGCTCATCATCAAGCGGAACAGACAGCGGTTCTGCTGCTGAAAAAATGAGGGACATATCCTCAATGGAGCTTGTTAAGGAAATGACCTTAGGCTGGAACCTGGGAAACAGTTTAGACGTATGCAATGCAGACCGTGACGGTGACGGGCAGGTCAACGAAAGCGCTGAAAAAGTCGACGAAACGCTTTGGGGAAATATAAAGACTACCAAGGAGATGTTTGAAGCGCTTAAAGAGGACGGTTTCAACTCAGTCCGTATTCCTATTACCTGGAGAGATCATCTCAGCGACGATTACACTATTGACGCTGACTGGATGGACAGGGTACAGGAGGTCGTAGACTACGCTTACGATCTGGATATGTATGTAATTATAAACCTACATCACGACGGAGGCGGCGATCCTCAATTCGGAGCCTGGATAAGAAACGCTTCCACCGACTACGACGGTGTGCTTTCAAAATACAAGACTATTTGGAATCAAATATGCGACAGATTTGAAAATTACGACGAAAAACTCATATTTGAATCCATGAACGAGGTTGGCTTTGACGACATGGACAAGGACGGCGCTTATGAAACGCTTAACAAGCTTAATCAGGAGTTTGTTGATCTGGTAAGGGCGAGCGGAGGAAACAATCCGCAGAGGCATCTGCTTATTGCAGGCTACTGGACTGACGTTGAGATGACCTGTGACCAAAGGTACAAGATGCCTGAGGATCCGGCAGGAAAATGCATAGTTTCGGTTCACTACTACACGCCCTGGGAATTCTGCACCACCAATATCAACAACGAATGGGGAAGCTCTCAGGAAGTCAGAGTAATGGAAAGCAAGATCAAAAACATGACTGACAACTTTGTAAACAAGGGTATACCTGTAATTATCGGAGAATTCGGCACAGGCATTTGGAACGACAAGGCAAGCGGAGTATATTTCAGCGAAATGTTTACAAAGCTCTGCCATGAAAATTCAATTGCGCCGTTTATGTGGGACGATGGAGCGCAGTTCAACAGGGAGACCTGCGAATGGAACTACCCGGAGCTTATTAAAGCTATGAACAGGGCAGTAAGCGGTGAAAACTACGAAGTAACAAAGTCTTAGGTCCTGGCGCGGACGGCGCAATTCGCGTTATCGCTCCTGATGTTGGTCTTTTCTGCCTAGGGGTAGGAACTCATTTTATTTGAACATAATAGTCATTGATATTATATTGAAAGCTACAGTAAAAATCTATGGTCTTACTTATCAACACCGTTTTCTGCTGCCGCTCATTAAAAAACAGCGCTGATATTACAGCGCTGTTTTTTTAGCTTATTTACTTATATTAATCCTCGGGGTCGGGGGTTTCTTCAATAACTTCTACGCTTTCTTCAATTTCAGCTGCTTTCTGCTCGGCTTCAAGCTCTTCCTCGCTTGGCTGTTCGACCTCCGCTATTTCTGCGCTGTCGTCATGCTCAGCTCTGGTAAAGGTAACTACTCTGTCCTCCTCGGAAAGCTTCATAAGCCTTACTCCGGTAGCATATCGTCCCATTATTCTTACATCTGCTGCCCTAAATCTTATAACTATTCCGTCGCTTGAGATCATTATTATATCGTCGGCTTCGTCTACGACCTTTATTCCGCAGACATAGCCTTTTTCCTCTGAGGTCTTATAATTTAGCATTCCGTAGCCGCCGCGGTTCTGTATCCTGTAGGAATCAAGAGCGGAGCGCCTGCCGAGACCCTTATCGGAAACAGTAAGAACAGCTGCATTTTCTCTTACTCTAGCCATTGAAACTACATAGTCGCTCTCTCGAAGCTTTATAGCCTTTACGCCGTGTGCGGAACGGGACATTTTTCTTATGCAGTTTTCGTCTATGCGTATAGCCATACCGTTATGAGTAGCTATAATAAGCTGATTTTCACCCATTGTCATTCTTACTCCGGCTATTTCGTCGCCCTCGTCAAGACCTATTGCAATAAGACCGTTTTTGCGGACGTTTTTATATGAGGAAAGGGGAGTACGCTTTATTCTGCCGTTCTTGGTAACCATAACGATATTTTTTCCCTCGTCGAAATCGGAGGTCTTTATCATTGCGGCTATCTTTTCATTTTCTCCCAACGGCAGAATATTTACTATATTAAGTCCTCTTGACGCCTTAGAGCCTTCAGGAAGCTCATAGCATTTAAGCCTGTACATTATTCCCTTATTGGAAATAAAGAGAATATGGTCGTGAGTTGAGCAGAGGTACATTTCCTCAATAAAATCGTCCTCACGCTGCTTCATTCCGTTAACGCCCCTGCCGCCGCGGTTCTGTGCTTTATATGCGGAAACAGGCATTCTTTTGATATAGCCGTTGTTTGTATAAGTTACGACGCTGTCCTCTACGGGAATAAGATCCTCTATATCGACCTCTCCGCTTACGTTTTCGATCTGAGTTCTTCTGTCATCGCCGAACTTCTGCTGAATAGCCTCCAGCTCCTCAATAATTATACTCAGAACTCTTTCATTATTTGCGAGAATATCCTCATAATCGGCTATCTTCAATTCAATTTCTTTTAATTCGTCAATAATCTTCTGACGCTCCATACCTGTAAGACGTCCCAAAGTCATATTGGCAATATGGTCAGCCTGAATCTCAGTAAGACCGAAGCGCTGACTCAGTCTTTGCTTACCCTCAGGGATATTCTTCGAGGTCTTCATTATTTCGACTACCTCGTCGATATTATCAAGAGCAATAACAAGTCCTCTCAGTATATGATCTCTTTCCTTAGCCTTTTTAAGATCATATTCCGTTCTTCTTCTTATAACTTCAACCTGAAAATCAAGATACTGCTCCAGGCATTCTTTAAGGGTAAGTATTTTAGGAATACCGTTTACAAGAGCCAGCATTATTACTCCTACGGTATCCTGAAGCTGAGTATATGAAAACAGCTTATTCAGCACTACCTGAGGGATAGCGTCCTTTTTCAGCTCTATTACTATTCTCATTCCCTGGCGGTCGGACTCATCTCGGAGATCGTGAATACCGTCTACACGCTTATCCTTTACAAGACCGGCTATCGCTTCTACAAGCCTTGCCTTATTTACCATATAGGGTATTTCATTAACAATAATACAGTTTCTGCCCTTTATTTCTTCAATTGAGGTATTTGCTCTGAGGGTTATTTTACCTCTTCCCGTACCGTATGCAGCTCTTATACCTGCTCTTCCCATTATAATTCCGCCTGTCGGGAAATCAGGGCCTTTTATAAACTCCATTAGCTCGTCCAGCGTACAGTCGGGATTTTTTACAAGCAGTTTCAGACCGTCTATTACCTCGTTCAGATTATGAGGAGGTATATTAGTTGCCATTCCGACAGCTATTCCTGTAGATCCGTTGCACAGCAGATTCGGAAAACGGGAGGGAAGCACCTGAGGCTCTTTAAGCCTGTCATCATAGTTGGACTGAAAATCAACGGTTTCCTTATTGATATCAGTAAGCATATGAAGCGACATTTTTGCCATCTTAGCTTCGGTATAACGGTATGCAGCCGGAGGATCTCCGTCCACAGAACCGAAGTTTCCGTGACCGTCAACCATAGGATAACGCAGTGAAAAGCTTTGCGCCATTCTTACCAGAGCGTCGTAAACGGAAGCGTCGCCGTGCGGATGATAGCGTCCGAGTACCGATCCTACGGTATCGGCGCACTTACGGTATGCCTTATCGGGATACAGTCCGTTTTCATACATAGTATAAAGTATTCTTCTGTGAACGGGCTTTAATCCGTCCCTAACGTCAGGCAGGGCTCTTGATACTATTACTGCCATTGAATACTGCAAAAACGATTCTTTCATTATATTTTCAACGTCGCTGCTGATAACGTTTGAATTATCGCTAAACAAATTATCACTCTCTTTCTTACTGATATGACCGAAAACGAATTTTATTTCTCGGGAAAATACGGCTCAAAGCTCTGTTTTATAATTTCAATCTGTTTATCGGTCATGCATCTTTTAGGAAGCACATATATAGTATCTTTTTTCAGAATAATAACGAACATATTATCCTTTTCAAGCACATCTATACCGCCCTCGGCAAATTCAACTGTCCTAGGCGGGATCGGCTGAAAATCCTCCGAGTTTTTTTCCTCCTCGGAGATTATTGTTTCGATAGTAAACTTATCTTTGTACAATGAAAAAATATATCTGTCATCCTCCAGCATTTTCAGTGCTTCAAGCAGGGAAGACCGTATCTTTTTAGTATTGAACCAGATAGCCGCTACCGCCGCCGCACATACTCCAAGCAAAATAAAATTCATTATTATATCCGGATCACGCCATGCGGAAACTGCAAGGCCTATGCCCAGCAAAGAAAAGCCTATTGTTTTTATCCAATTTTTCTTATAGACATATTTTTTCTGATAAGCCAGAAACGCTTCGCCCTCTTCATCATTTTTTACATTAAATTCAAATGATAGGTCAGGTTCATTCGCTGATATTTCATATTCCGTTTGGTTTGAAGCATCATTATCTTCTGAACCTGCCGGAAGGATATTTTCGCTGTCCATTCATCTTCCTCCTGTTATCAAGGTCTTATTAAACGTCAAGCTCCTTTACATACTGAGCGTTCTTCTCAATAAAATCTCTTCTCGGAGAAACCTTATCGCCCATAAGTATAGTAAATATCTCGTCCGCCTTTACAGCGTCCTCCATTGTTACCTTTATCATTGTTCTGGAGTCAGGGTTCATTGTAGTTTCCCACAGCTGCTCGGGATCCATTTCACCAAGACCCTTATAGCGCTGAACGTCTACCTTTAGTCCGCTTTCACCTGAAAGCTCTGAAATATACTGATCTCTTTCCTCATCGGAAAAGGCATAGCGCACCTGTTTTCCCCTGTAAACCTTAAACAGTGGAGGCTGAGCGATATAAACGTGCTCCTCTTCTATAAGAGGCCGCATATAACGGAAAAAGAAGGTAAGCAGGAGGGTTCTAATATGAGAACCGTCAACATCGGCATCTGCCATTATAATTACTTTTCCGTAGCGCAGTCTTGAAATATCAAAATCTCCGCCTATAGATGTTCCCAGAGCGGTAACTACAGGCATAAGCTTTTCGTTGCCGTAAACCTTATCAATTCTGGCTTTTTCAACGTTGAGCATTTTTCCCCAGAGAGGAAGAATAGCCTGAAACTTTCTGTCTCTTCCTTCCTTTGCCGAACCTCCCGCCGAATCTCCCTCGACGATATATATTTCAGTATTAGCAGGGTCTTTTTCTGAGCAGTCGGCAAGCTTTCCGGGCAGCGACGAGGATTCAAGCGCTGATTTTCTTCTTGTAAGCTCTCTTGCTTTTTTTGCGGCTTCCCTCGCCCTCTGCGCCTGAATCGATTTATCGAATATAGATCTTGCTACTGTAGGATTTTCCTCAAGATAATCCATAAGCTTATCGCTCACTATCTTATCAACGAGCGGACGTACCTCAGGATTTCCGAGCCGTCCCTTAGTCTGACCCTCAAATTCGCAGTTAGTAAGTTTTACCGACACTACAGCGGTTATTCCCTCACGGACGTCCTCGCCCATAAGCTTATCTCCGTCCTTGAGAAGATTGAATTTTCTTCCGTATTCGTTGAGGATTTTCGTAAGAGCGTTCTTAAAGCCTATTTCATGAGTTCCTCCGTCGGGAGTATGAACGTTATTAGCAAAAGAAAGCACAAGTTCGTTATATGAATCGTTGTACTGAAATGCGATCTCAGCGGTTATATCGTCTTTTATTCCTGAAATATATATTACCTGAGGCGTTATTGCTTCAAGCCCGCGGGTCTTATGTATATGCTCGACGAACTGTCTTATTCCGCCCTCGTAATGAAGCACCTCGCCCTTATATTCATCGGTTCTCTTATCCTCGAAAACTATTTTAACTCCGGCATTTAAAAACGCCTGTTCCCTTAGCATTTTAAGCAGAGTATCATAATCATATTCCACTGTCTGCTCAAATATCTCTCTGTCTGCCTTAAAGGTAACCTTTGTTCCCGTTTCTGAGGTTTCGCCTGTTATCTTCATTTCTTCGCTGTAATGACCTCTTTCAAAGCGCTGAAAATGAACATTACTTCCGTCTTTTATCTCAAGCTCAAGCCATTCGGAAAGGGCGTTTACAACAGAAGCTCCGACGCCGTGAAGTCCGCCTGCGACCTTATAGCCGCCGCCGCCGAATTTTCCTCCTGCATGGAGTATAGTATAAACTACGGTAGCAGCGGAAATACCCTCCTTAGCATGTATTCCCGTCGGTATTCCTCTTCCGTTATCAGTTACTCTTATAATATTATCAGGAAGTATTTCAACATTGATCTGGGTACAATATCCTGCAAGAGCTTCGTCGATAGAGTTTGTAACTATCTCATAAACAAGGTGATGAAGTCCTTTTGGACCGGTAGAGCCTATATACATACCCGGTCTTTTTCTAACCGCTTCAAGACCCTCAAGTACCTGTATCTGACTTTCGTCATAGTTTACGTTTTTATCTACCTGAGAAACGCTTTCGTTTTCAATTTCGATGTTATCCAAAAAATAACCTCCTTTTATTAGTCAACAGTATATTTAAACTGTTATTCAGGCTTTATCAGAAATTTATTGCTTTTATCATCCTACTCCGTCAGTAAGCTGCTTCAGGTTTCTTTTCAGAAGCGTCGCACAGGAAAGCTGGCTTATATAGACAGTTTCGGTAAGGTCATTATCAAGACATACCGCAAAGCTTTTGGGCATTTCATAGGAGCAGTTCACTACCCTTTTCTTTTTTGAAGCGGTACTGAGAAAATCCTTGGTTATTTTTGAAACCGAAGTATTTTCAATATCAAAGATACCTATAAGTTCTTTTGTATTAATAATATGATCGCCGCCCAGATGGAGAAACATTATTATTTCCTTTCATTTAGCTTTCTCAGCTAATTATTCTTCCGTTTTTTATCCTGTAAAGCTTTCCGCGTTTTCCCTCAAAGGGAACGGAATCGTCGCAGCAGGTTATAAATACCTGCATATCGTTTATTTTAGAAACTACAAAATCCTGTCTTGAAGGATCAAGCTCGCTTAAAACGTCATCAAGAAGAATACAGGGCGCTTCCCCTGTTTCCTCCATAAGGATATATGCCTGAGCAAGCTTCATTACAAGAGCCGCTGAACGATGCTGACCCTGAGAAGCAAAATCTCTTACGGAAAGACCGTTTATAAATCCGCAAAGATCGTCACGGTGTATCCCCTTTTGGGTAAAACCGGCTCTTATATCCTCCTGTCTGTTTTTTTCAAGACATTTGAGATATTCTTCTGAAAGATCGTTTTTATAATCCTGTCTTCCTTCCAGACTTTCAAATACTGTAGAGGAATATTCCAGCTCAAGCTTTTCTTTTCCTCCCGATATTTCATTATAAAGAACAGACGCCAAAGCGCTGAGCTTTTTTGAATAATTATATCTTAAAAGCGATATATATGCTCCCATTCTGGCAAGCTGAATATCCCATACCTCAAGCTCGTCCTTTTCAGATCTGCCTGACGCTATATTTTTCAGCAGCATATTGCGCTGATCTATAATCTGATCATATTTTGATATTACAGAGCTGTATGAAATTTTTATCTGTGATACCGAAAGATCGAGAAACTGCCTGCGATTTTCGGGAGAACCCTTAGAAAGCTCAAGATCCTCCGGTGTAAATACTACACATTCAAGATTTCCGAAAAGCTTTGAGGGAGCTTTAAGCTTTACTCCGTTTAAAAGACAGTTCTTTTCCTTAACGTTAGGTCTTGCCATATTATAAGCTATCGTCTGCTCCCTTATTTTATTTTTGAAGCTAAGTTCTATTCTCATAGAATCGCCGTTTATATCTATCATTCCCTTATCCTTTGTTCCGCGAAAGCTTTTTACTCCGCTGCAGAGCCAGACTGCCTCTATAAGATTGGTCTTTCCCTGAGCGTTATTACCGCAAAAAATATTAAGGGAGCTGTGAGGATATATTTCAATATTCTTTAAATTCTTGAAGCCGTTGACGCAAAGCCTTGTAATATGCATTATTCTACCACGATCTCAGTTGAAATTTCGTCGATTTGTATCCTGTCGCCTTTTCTAACCTTTTTTCCTCTCATTGTACAAAGCTCACCGTTGAATTTTATTCTTTCCTCCGCTATAATTTCCTTTGCAGTTCCTCCGGTTTCGGTAAGTCCCGCAAATTTCAGCAGGGAATCAAGCTTTATATATTCGGTATTTATCTTTACTTTAACTTCTTTATAATTCATATATTATCCTCTTTATCAGTCCTTTGAAAGACGAACAGGCAGAACAAGGAAGGTATACTCCTCTCCGTTTACCGGAACTATCTTCATAGGCAGCAGGCTTCCGCTCATCTGAAGCTTTACCTTATCGTCGCTTACAGCTTTAAGCGGATCAAGAAGATACTTGCACTTAAAGCCTATCTCAATTACCGGACCTGACATATCGACTTTTATTTCGTCTGATATTCTTCCGATCGAGGTTGAGCATTTTATTTTAAGCAGTCCGTTTTCAAAATAGCATCTTACCGGACTCGGCGCTCTTTCATTTATAAGAAGTACTGCTCTTTCGAGAGTCTGGATAAGCTCTCTTCTGTCGGCTATTACTTCAGTAATGCTTGTCTGAGGTATAGCGCTCTTATATGGGTGAAACTCTCCTTCAAGAAGTCTGGAATAAACAAGATAGCCGTTTATCTCAAAAATAATATGCTTAGGAGAAACAAAGATATTGCAGGTATCCTCATCATTATCACTGAGAAGCTTTGAAACCTCGGAAAGAGTTTTTGACGGAACTACGAATTTCTTTTCACCGCTGAATTTTATATTTTCAGTTCTAACCGCAAGCCTGTAGCCGTCAATAGCCGCAAGGTTAAATACGCCTCCGTTTATCTCAAAAAGCTCGCCTTTAAGTATAGGTTTTATATCAGACTGTGAAACCGCAAAGATAGTCTGATTTATCATACTTTTAAGAGCGGTTTGAGGAACAGGTATTTCCTCAGAGGCTTCCTTTCCGGGCAGCTCAGGGTAATCGTCCGCTGAAAGAGCTGATAGGTTATAGGTAGTAACTCCGCTTGAAAGAGTTACCTGCATATTTTCGTTTACATCCATAAGAATTTCGTCTTCAGGCATTTTCTTTATCATTTCGCTAAAAAGTCTTGCGTTTAAAATAAATTCACCTTTATCGTCAGAGCTTACTGAAATAGCAGTTCTTATTCCTATTTCAAGGTCGTAGCCGGTAAGCTCAAGAAGCGAATTTTCAAGTTTAAGCTTTATGCCCTCAAGAGACGGCATTGCGCAGCGTTCGCTGACGGCTTTTGAAACGTTGGTCACAGCTTCATATATTGACTGCTTATTGCATAATAGCTTCATAATAATGTCCTTTCATACTTGTTTTTATATTTTTCGGCTGAGGTTTTTATTTTTCAACTCTGCTTCGGCAGATATTAAAAGCTGAGTGAGAGTTAAAGCATAACATAACTATTTATTTTTTAGTAGTAGTAGTAGTGTTTGTTGAATATGTTGGAAAGCCGTTAAATGCTTTAAAAACTGAGATCTGGGAGGAGATCTTTTTCAGATCGAAGTGTTGGGATAAAAGTTGATAATGTTGATAAAAAATTTGCTGTTGAAAGTGTTTGGACAATGTGAGTTGAAAGTTGAATTTATTTAGAAAAAATGTTGAAAACAATAGACATTTGATTTTTAACGGCTTTTTATAATTGAAAACGACAGTGTGAAAAATGTTGGAAAGACTCAAGGAATATCTTTCAGATCCTTTTAAATCTTAAATGTAACTGTTTTCAGAAAATGTTGAAAAGTATGTTGAAATTGTTGAAAAGCCGGAATCTAAACGTCTTTGAGATTTTTAATTATATCGTCGACTGTTTCTTTGAGGTCTGAATTTTTTTTCAGAAGTTCTGCTACATCCTGATAATGGATAGTCATAGTAGAGTGGTTTTTATTCAGCTCATTTCCTATCTGGATATAGGTCATTCCCTTTACTTCCTTAAGCAGATAAATAGTTATTTTTCTGGCAAGGGAAATATTTGCTCTGCGATTGGTCGAACGTATATCGTCGGGAGTTACTTTAAAAGCAGAAGCTACGTCGCTTATAATTCTGTCTACGGTAATTTCAGCAGGATGATTTTCAATCATTATTTCCTTTATTACCCTCTGAGCCATGGAAATAGACGGCTGCTCATTTGTATAGGTAGTAAGCGCTTTCATCTTATTTACCGTTCCCTCAAGCTGACGGATATTTGCTTTTATTTTTTCAGCTATTATCCTTGCAATATTATCTGTAAGCTGAAGATCGAGGACTTCGGCTTTTCGCTTTACTATAGCCATTCTGGTTTCAAAATCAGGCGGCTGTATATCGACCTGAACTCCCAGTGAAAAACGAGAGCGTATCCGGTTTTCAAGCTTGGAAATTTTTGAAGGAGCGATATCAGAGGTAAGGACGATCTGTTTTCCGGCATTGTAGAGATCATTAAAGGTATGGAAAAATTCCTCCTGAATACGTTCTTTTCCCGCAATAGACTGAACGTCGTCAACAAGAAGAAAGTCGGCGTTGCGGTATTTGTCATGAAAGCTTATAGTCTGCTTATATTCAATAGCCTTTACAAGCTCGTTCATAAAATTTTCACCTGTAGTATAAATAAGGTTTATATCAGGCTTTTTCTTTTTGACTTCGTTTTCAATCGCTTTCATCAGGTGAGTTTTTCCAAGACCCGAATCGCCGTAAATAAAAAGCGGATTAAAGGCCTGATTCGTGGTAAGCTCTCCCGAAGCGTCGTTTTTTCCTGCAACGGCTATTGAAAAGGCATAGGCAAGTTCGTTTGACTTTCCTTTTACGAAGTTGTCAAATGTAAGGCTGCTGCTGTACTGGGTAGGAGCAGAAACGGTAGGAGCAGGCTCTTCCAGCAGTTCTTCGCTTTTTTCTTCTTTTGCCTTTACAAGTATTCTTATATCAACGCTGAAGCCTAATATTTCAAGGAAAGCTTTTTTGAGAACGTCCTCATAGACCTCCATAGTTGTCTTTTTAGTAAATTCGCTGTCTGTAAGCAGAAAAGCAGTATTGTTTTCAAGCTTAAACGGCTCAAGTATTCTTATCCATTTATTAAAGCCGATCTCGCTTACCGAGGGGTCGGCTTCGCAGTATTTTAACACGCCTTGAAACGCCTCGTTAAAAGACTCCATTTTATTTAACCATTCCTTTCATACGATCAAGCGGCAGCTCAGAAAATTCAGGCAGATGTCAGCTACCGATAAGAATTTTAAAGCTGAGTAATTTTGTAGATCCTACCGCCTATTTTTATTTTATTCTGAAAAATGGGCACAGAAATCAATTCTATTTAATTATAGCATAACAGCTTAAAAATTTCAAGTCTTATATAATTATTAATAGTGTGAATTTTTTAGAAATCAAAGCTTTTTTCAACGGACACTTAATATATGAAAAAGACAGATGTTATCTACAAGATATAGTACATACATATAAGAGAGTACATAAAAAGTTTAAATATAAAAAAGACTGAGACAAAATAAGGCGGTATCACTGTAAAAAATAAATATAAAATAATTATGAACAGGCTTGACAAAGCATATGCATTTGAGTTATAATGTTTAATTGCAAGGGCTAATTGTCTTTATCCGAGGATTGAGGCATATTTGTCCGTTATTACTTGACGGCGGGAAATCAGTTGCCCGTTAGATCGAAGGGAGGATATTTTAATGAAAAGAACTTATCAGCCTAAGAAGCTTAAAAGAAAAAAGGTTCACGGCTTTATGAAAAGAATGTCTACCAGAAACGGCAAGAAGGTTTTGGCTCGCAGAAGAGCTAAGGGAAGAGCAAGACTCAGCTATTAATATGACGTTACGGCCATATACCATTCAGAGTTTTGATTGGTATAGGGTCTTTCTCTTTTTATTGAAAGAATAATTAATCCTGTCTCTTATACACATCTCCGAGCCCACGAGACTACGCTGCATCT